>OBLV0100000581.1_pt1 | contig 11149 bp, 9 predicted proteins | sample 1520071 | NCBI WGS metagenome assembly OBLV01 (sample SAMEA3888446, study PRJEB22518) | metagenome | reverse complement strand
ATTTGTTGGGCCGTTTGCGGGAGTGGGGGGTGGGTACGGTTTTCGCCTATCCCGGGGATGGGATCAATGGGTTGCTGGCGGCGTGGGGCCGGGCTGGTAACCGCCCGCAGTTCGTGCAGGCTCGCCATGAGGAGATGGCGGCGTTCGAAGCGGTGGGGTATGCGAAGTTCACCGGAGGGCTGGGGGTCTGTGCGGCGACTTCCGGGCCTGGTGCGATCCACCTGCTCAACGGTCTGTATGACGCCAAGCTCGACCACGTGCCGGTCCTGGCCATCGTCGGGCAGACCAGTCGCAGCGCGATGGGGGGCTCCTACCAGCAGGAAGTCGACCTGCTGAGCCTGTTCAAGGATGTGGCCGGCGACTATCTGCAGATGGTCACCGTGCCTGAGCAGTTGCCCAACGTGCTGGACCGGGCGATCCGCACCGCGCTGGGTCGCCGCGCCCCGACCGCGATCGTCCTGCCGGGCGACGTGCAGGAGCTCGACTACTCCGCCCCGACCCATGCGTTCAAGATGGTGCCCTCCAGCCTCGGGGTCGACTGGCCCGAGCTGGCACCGGACTCCGATGCGCTGCGGCGGGCGGCGGAGATCCTCAACGCCGGGAGCAGGGTCGCGATCCTGGCCGGCTCCGGGGCCCGAGGGGCGACCGCGGAGTTGGAGCAGGTGGCGGAGTTGTTGGGTGCCGGGGTGGCCAAGGCGTTATTGGGTAAGGACGTGCTCTCCGACGAGTTGCCGTATGTGACCGGGTCGATCGGGCTGCTGGGGACCCGGCCGAGTTATGAGATGATGCGGGGGGCCGACACGTTGCTGACGGTCGGGTCGAGCTTCCCCTACACCCAGTTCATGCCCGAGTTCGACCAGGCGCGGGCGGTGCAGATCGACCTCGACCCGGCCATGATCGGGATGCGCTACCCGTATGAGGTGAACCTGGTCGGTGACGCGGCGGCCACCCTGCGGGCGCTGCTGCCGTTGCTGGTCTACAAGGCCGACCGGTCCTGGCGGGAGAGCCTCGAGTCCGACGTGGCCCGCTGGTGGGAGACGATGGCGAGGGAGGCCGGTGTCGAGGCGGATCCGGTCAACCCGATGCGGCTGTTCTCCGAGCTGAGCCCCCGCCTGCCCGATGATGCGATCGTCTGCGCCGATTCGGGTTCATCGGCGAACTGGTATGCCCGGCAGCTGCGTTTCCGTGGCGCCATGCGGGGGTCGCTGTCGGGAAACCTGGCCACCATGGGGCCCGGGGTGCCCTACGGGATCGGCGCGAAGTTCGGTTGCCCGCACCGGCCGGTGATCGTGTTCGCCGGGGACGGCGCGATGCAGATGAACGGCCTGGCTGAGCTGATCACCGTCAAGCGGTACTGGGAGCAGTGGTCGGACCCGCGGCTGATCATCGCCGTGTTGCATAACGACGATCTCAACCAGGTCACCTGGGAGATGCGCGCGATGGCCGGCGCCCCGAAGTTCGTCGAGTCGCAAAGCCTGCCTGATGTCGATTACGCCGCCTTCGCGGCCAGTCTGGGACTGGCGGCCATCGCGGTCGACAAGCCCGGCGAGATCGCCCCGGCCTGGGAGCGGGCGCTGGGCGCGGACCGGCCGGCCCTGCTCGATGTGCGCTGTGACCCCAACGTGCCCCCGATACCACCGCACGCCACCGTCGACCAGATGACCGACGCGGCCAAGGCAATGCTGGGCGGCGACGAGGACCGCTGGGGTGTGCTCAAACAAGGCGTCAAGACCAAACTCCAGGAGTTCCTGCCCCACCGGCAGGGCTGAGCGGTGACGGGACTGGTGCTGGAGGCCAGCATCGACTCGGTCGCGGTGACGGTGTTCACCGTCCCCACCGAGACCCCCGAGGCTGATGGCACCTTGAGCTGGGATTCCACCACGATGGTGCTGGTCGAGGTCCGCAGCGGTGACACTCACGCGATGGGCTGGACCTATGGTCCGGCTGCCTGCGCCCGCGTGGTCTGCGATCAGCTGGCCGGTGTTGTGTTGGGTGGCGACGCGCTGGATGTCGGCGCGGCGTTCGAGGGGATGGTCAGGGCGGTGCGGAACGCGGGGCGTCCCGGTGCGGTCGGTTACGCGATCTCGGCGGTGGATGTCGCGTTGTGGGATCTCAAGGCCCGGTTGCTGGGGTTGCCGCTGCACCGGCTGCTCGGCGCGGTGCGCGGTGAGGTGGCGGTGTATGGCAGCGGTGGGTTCACCTCCTATGACGAGGATCAGCTGCGCGCACAGCTCGCGGGATGGGTCAATGGGCAGCACATCCCGCGGGTGAAGATCAAAATCGGGGAGTCCTGGGGCACCGAGGTCGCCCGGGACCTCGATCGTATGGTGCAGGCGCGTGCGATGGTCGGGCCTGAGGTGGAGTTGTTCGTCGATGCCAACGGTGGTTACGGGCGCAAGCAGGCGATCCGGGTGATCCGGGCCGCCGCCGAGTTGGATATCCGGTGGTTCGAGGAACCGGTGTCCTCTGACGATCTGGATGGGCTGCGCGAGGTCCGCGACGCCGTCTCACCGGACGTCGCGGCCGGCGAGTACGGCTCTGACCTGGCCTACTTCCGGCGGATGTGCGCCGCCGGCGCGGTGGACTGCGTGCAGGCCGACGTGTCGCGCTGTGGTGGGGTCACCGAGTGGTTGCGGGTCGCTGCGATCGCGGCGGCGCACAACCTGGAGATCTCCGGGCATTGCGCGCCGCACCTGCATGCGCATGTTGCGATGGCCACTGCGAATGTGCGGCATCTGGAGTGGTTTCACGATCACGTCCGGATCGAGCAGATGTTCTTCGAGGGCGCCCTGGATCCCCAGGGTGGCACCGTCTGTCCCCATCCCACCGCACCCGGGCTCGGGCTGATCTTGCGGCGCGAGGTCGCCGCGCGGTATCAGGTCGGCTCGACGGTGCGCCACGAACGCAACCCCAGTTCCAGGAGGTGCCCGGCATGAGCGGACCAGGTGATCAGGTCGTGGTGGTGACCGGCGCCAGCGGCGGGATCGGGCGGGCTGTCGCGCACGCCTTCGGTGCCCGGGGCGCGAAGGTGGCGCTGCTGGCCCGCGGCGAGCTGGGTCTGCAAGGGGCGGCCAAGGACGTGGAGGCGGCGGGGGGCACCGCGTTGGCGATCCCGGTGGACACCGCCGACCACGAGCAGCTCGAGCGGGCCGCGCAGCAGGTGGAGCAGGACCTCGGGCCGATCGATGTGTGGGTCAATGTGGCGTTCACCTCGGTGTTCGCCCCGTTCATGAAGATCGAACCAGCGGAGTACAAGCGGGTCACCGAGGTCAGTTACCTCGGTTACGTCTACGGGACCCGGGCTGCCCTGGACCGGATGGTTCCCCGGGATCGGGGGGTGATCGTGCAGGTCGGGTCGGCGTTGGCCTACCGCGGCATCCCGCTGCAATCGGCGTACTGCGGCGCCAAACACGCCATCGAGGGCTTCCACGACTCGTTGCGCTGCGAGCTGCTGCACACCAAAAGCAAGGTGCGCGTGACGATGGTGCAGATGCCCGCGGTGAACACCCCCCAGTTCTCCTGGGTGCTCTCCCGGCTACCCCACCAGGCCCAACCGGTGCCACCGATCTACCAACCCGAGCTCGCCGCCAAAGCGGTGGTGTTCGCCGCGGACCACCCCCGACGCCGGGAGTACTGGGTCGGTGGCAGCACCGCGGGCACCCTGATCGGCAACAAGGTCGCCGCCGGGCTGCTGGACCGCTACCTGGGTAAGACGGGGTACTCCTCGCAGCAGACCGAGGCGCCCCGCGACCCCGAGGCGCCGACCAACCTGTGGGAACCGGCCGACGGACCCGGTGGCCATGACTTCGGTGCCCACGGCATCTTCGACGACCAGTCGACCTCACGCAGCTACCAGCTCTGGGCCTCCCAACACGAGCGACTGCTCGGCGCCGTGGGTGCCGGTGCCGCCGCCGCGCTGGCCGGGATGCTCGCAGCCAGGTTGAGACGCTCCTCAGCCACCGCCGCGGGCCCGGCTGCCACCACTGCCCCTGGCGCGGTGGCCGGTGCGGAGCACCTGCTCGACCGGATGGTCTCCAACATCTCCCACGGCCGGTTCGAACGCTCGCTATCCGGGCTCACGGCACTGTCCGCGCTGGTCACCGGGGCTGAGGTGTACCTGGAGCACTACAAGGCCAGCTTCGGCAACAAATGGATGTGGAGCCCGGTCGCGCTGACCCCACCACTGGTCGCGGCCGGGATCGGTGGAGTGTTCTCCAAGCGCTGGGCCAAAACGGCGCTACCGGTCACCGCGGCAGCCTACGCCGCGAACGGGCTGCTGGGTGAGTACTTCCACGCCCGCGGGGTATCCCGCAAACCCGGCGGCTGGACGCTGTACTCCTACAACCTGCCGATGGGCCCACCGATCTCCGCGCCCGGGTTGATGGCCATGGTCGGCGGGATGGGCCTGCTCGCCGCCCTGCTCCGCCGGGAGAAGTGAACCCCGTGGCCGACACCTCCCGCCCCGATCACCTCCCCAACCGGCGCACCGGCAGGCAACCACCCCACCCCTCCTGGCTGCCCCGGCAGCGGCGCGGCACCACCCCACAGATGATCGGGCGCTACCCCGACTACGACGTCTTCGACGCCGCCAGCACCTGGGACGAGGCCACCACACGGGTGGTACTGGCCCGGCTGGAACCCCCCGGACCGCTGCGGTTCTTCACTACCGGGGAGGAGCCGGCGCTACGCGCGTTCTGCGACACGATCCTCGCCCAAGACCGCGAGCCCCGGGTCCCGGTCGCCGAGATGGTCGACGCCAAGCTCGCCGACGGCCACCTCGATGGCTACCAGTACGCCGACATGCCCGATGACCGGGACACCTGGCGGCTGGTGCTGGCCGGGCTGGATCACACCGCCACCCAGGGCTACCGGAGGCGCTTCGCCGCCTGCACCGAAGCCCAGCGCGAGGCGATCGTGTCGCAGTTCGCGCAGGGCCGCCTGGTGGGCGGACCCTGGGACGAGCTGAACCTCACCCGCGCCTGGTCGGTGGTGATGCGCGCCGCGCTAGCCGCGTTCTACTCCCATCCCTGGGCCTGGAACGAGATCGGCTTCGGTGGCCCCGCCTACCCCCGCGGGTTCATGCGCCTGGGCGGCCCCGGTGCGGGCACGGGCGGGGTTCGGGAGCCATTCGAGACACCCGGGGCCACCCACGAGGACCCCGTACCGATCGTCGAGGACTGGGAACGCTGATGGGCACGTTCTGGCGGGGCGTCCTCAAAGGCGCACTCGGGCCGCGGGACAACGACTCCCGCTACCTGCTCGACGTGCACTCCCGCGACCTACCCGGCGAGAAAACCATGCGCCGCTACCCCGAATCCGACGAGGTCGACCTGGTGATCGTCGGCGCCGGGGCAGGCGGATCGGTGCTGGCCCAACGACTCGCCCGCCGCGGCTGGCGGGTAGTGATCATCGAGGCCGGCCCGTTCTGGCACCCCGATGAGGACTGGGTCTCCGACGAAGCCGGCAGCCACCCCCTGTACTGGACCCAGAAGCGGATCATCGGCGGAGCCGACCCTATCGAGCTGGGCAAGAACAACTCCGGGCGCGGCGTGGGCGGCTCGATGGTGCACTACGCCGGCTACACCCCACGGTTCCACCCCAGCGACCTGTCCACCCACACCGACGACGGCGTAGGCGCAGACTGGCCGATCGACTACGAGGACCTGCGCCCGCACTACGAGCAGGTGGAGGCCGAACTCCCAGTCGCCGGACAGGACTGGCCCTGGGGCTACCCGCACCGCTACCCCTTCTCCCCACACCCGGTATCCGGGCCGGCCGCCAAGCTGCACGCCGGCGCCTTGCGCGCCGGCATCGAGATGAGGGTCGGCCCGGTCGGGATCGTCAACGGCACCTTCGGCAACCGGCCGCACTGCATCTACCGCGGCTACTGCCTCCAAGGCTGCAAGGTCAACGCCAAGGCCAGCCCGTATGTCACGCACCTGCCCGACGCGCTGGCCCACGGCGTGGAGATTCGAGCCAACAGCATGGCCCTACGAATCGAACTCGACGACACCGGGCGCGCCCGCGGGGTGTGCTACCGGACCGAGGGCGAACACACCGACCGGCTACAACGGGCCGCCTTCGTCGCCGTCGCCGGCTACTCCATCGAAACCCCACGGCTACTGCTCGCCTCTACCAGCGCGCGGCATCCCCACGGCCTGTGCAACAACACCGACCAGGTGGGTCGCTACGTCATGGTGCAGGGCGCCTCGCAGACCGCCGGGCGGTGGCCCGAAGAGCTCCGGATGTACAAGGCACCACCCCCAGAGATCTCCAGTGAGCAGTTTTACGAAACCGACCCCGGACGCGGGTTCGCCCGCGGATTCTCCATCCAAACCGTCTCCCCACTACCCATCGGCTGGGCCGAGCACGTCCTCGCCGACGGGCACTGGGGCCGCGCGCTACGCGAATACATGCGCGACTACAACCACTGGGCCACCATCGGCGTGCTCAACGAACTACTCCCCCACCCCGACAACCGGATCACCCTCGCCGACGAAACCGACCCCTACGGCCAACCGATAGCCCGAATGGACTACACCCTCTCCGACAACGACAAAGCCAACATGGCCCACTCCACCACAGTGATCACTGACATCCTGCACGCCGCGGACACCCAAGACATCCTCACCATCCAACGCTTCGCCCACCTCATCGGCGGCGCCCGGATGGGCAGCTCCCCACACACCTCGGTGGTGGACGCCAACCAGCGCTCCTGGGCCGTCCCGAACCTGTTCCTCGCCGACGGCTCGGTCTGCCCCACCCAGGGCGCCGCCAACCCGGCGCTGACCATCATGGCACTGGCCTCCCGGCTCGCCGAGCGGATGGCCAGCGGAGCCGCCATGGACGACGACCCCACCACCCGAGCCGGGCGGACCCGGGCGAGCACGGCGAGCCAGTGATCGGCGAGGAGCGCATCGAGGCGCAGCAGCTGTTCCCGCCGCAGGTGCTGCGGCAGTACGCGCTGCTGGCCGACGGCGAGCGGGGCGCCCTGGTCGGGCCCCACGGGGACATCGCGTGGTTGTGCGCGCCGAGCTGGGACTCGGATGCGGTGTTCTCGTCGCTGATCGGCGGCGGCGGGGTGTACGCGGTGACCCCGCGGGACGTGCGGCATGTGTGGGGCGGTTACTACGAGCCGGGCAGCCTGATCTGGCGCAGCCGGTGGATCACCAGGGACGGTTCCGTCGAGTGCCGGGAAGCGCTGATGTTCCCCGGTGACACCGAGCGGGTCGTGCTGCTGCGCCGGATCCTGGCCCGCGACTGCCCGGCCCGGGTGCGGGTGCTGTTCGACCCCAGGGCCGGCTTCGGGCGTCACGGCATCCAGGCACCGCAGCACCACGAGAGGGTGTGGAGCGGGCGCAGCGGTCCGCTGCACTGGCGATGGGTCGGTGGCGACGACGCGCGGGCGGACCGCCGCGCGCAGGGCTGTGGGGCACTGCTCACGACCGAGCTGACCGTGCCCGAGGCCGGGCACCACGATCTGGTGCTGGAAATCAGCGAAAAGCCGTTACCCGAGCAACTGGTCGATGCCGATGCGGCCTGGCAGGCCACCGAGACCGCGTGGCGCGAGGCAATGCCCGGCCTCGAACGGACCCTCGCGCCCCGCGACGCCCGGCACGCCTACGCGGTGCTGCGCGGGCTGACCAGCTCCGGCGGCGGCATGGTCGCCGCGGCCACCATGAGCCTGCCGGAACGGGCCGAGCAGGGCCGCAACTACGACTACCGCTACGTCTGGATCCGGGACCAGTGCTACGCCGGGCAGGCGGTGGCCGCCGACGGCCCGCACCCACTGCTCGACGACGCCGTGCGCTTCGTCGCGCAGCGCCTGCTCGACGACGGCCCGCACCTCATGCCCGCCTACACGATCACCGGGCAACGGGTGCCCGACCAGCGGTCCCTGGAGTTACCTGGCTATCCCGGTGGCACCGACATCCTCGGCAACCACGTCAACGCCCAGTTCCAGCTCGACGCGTTCGGTGAGGCGCTGCTGCTGTTCGCCGCGGCGGCCCGGCACGATCACCTCGGTTCCGAGCACTACCCGGCCGTCAAGGCTGCGGTCGCTGCGATCGAGGCTCGCTGGCGGCAACCCGACGCCGGGGTGTGGGAGCTCGACAACCAGCGCTGGGCGCACTCCCGGCTGATCTGTGTGGCCGGTTTGCGCGGCGTTGCCGCCTGCGGCGCGTCCACCGCCGACGCCGCCGCCTGGAGCGCGCTCGCGGACACCATCCTCGCCGACACCGCCGTCGACTGCCTGCACCCGACCGGGCGCTGGCAGCGCGCCCCGGATCACCCGGGCGTCGACGGGGCGCTGCTGCTGCCCGCCATCCGGGGTGCGCTGCCCGCCACCGATCCCCGCTCGGTGGCCACCTACCACGCAGTACGGCAAGACTTGAGCGAGGATGGCTACGTCTATCGGTTCCGCCAAGACCCGCGCCCGCTGGGGAAGGTCGAGGGAGCATTCCTGCTCTGCGGCTTCCTGATGGCGCTGGCCGCGCATCAGCAGGGTGATGCGGTGGCGGCAGCCCGCTGGTTCGAACGCAACCGGGCCGCCTGTGGGCCACCGGGGTTGTTCTCCGAGGAGTACGACGTGACCCAACGCCAGCTGCGCGGCAACCTGCCCCAGGCGTTCGTGCATGCCTTGATGCTGGAGGCCTCGGCACGGCTCACCAGGCCGTGGATGGAGCAGGCAAGGAGTCTTCCGCCGGCCGGCCAGGAGGTGCCACGGTGAACCGCTTCGCCACCCTGCGCATCGGCTACGCCACCCTGCTACTGGCAGCCCCGGGCCCGGTGATCCGGGGCTGCACCGGCCACCAACCGGACCCGGTGACCAGGACGGTGGCCCGGCTGCTGGGTGCCCGCCACCTCATCCAAGGGGTCCTCACGGCCGGTGCCCCCAGCGCGGTCGTGCTAGCCGTGGGTGTGGAGGTCGACCTCGCCCACGCCGCCTCCATGCTCGGCCTGGCCATGCTCGACCCGCGACGGCGCCGCGCGGGGCTGCGCGACGCCGCAGTCGCCGCCACGCTCGCCGCCATGGGGGTGCTCCTGGCAGGGCGCACCCCAGCCAGGAATCCCAACGGCCGGGATCTGGGTACGCGACTGGACATCCTGCGCCACAACCTCGCCACCCGAATCGCCCAGCGCACCCTCCCCAGGCCGATCTACCACCACCTGCGCCACCTCGGGCTCCAGCGGGTCATGGATGCTCCTTGTCGTCATGGCATCGCGTCCGGTATTCGTTGGCGATCCGCTCAAGCACCGCCGTTGCCTCGTCGTTCCAGAGGGTGATCTGCTCGACAGCCTTGGTGAGTTGCACATAGCGTGCCACGTCTTGGGGTTCGGTCAGTATCGCGGTTGCCTCCGCGGTGCCGTAAATAACGGCGCGCTGGTCGTGCAGGTCCCAGCCGTGGAGGGGGAATACGTGGGCACGGGTACCCCATGGCACGATTCCGACTTGGACGTTGGGTAATCGCATGGTGGCCGCGATGTGCTCGACCTGTTCAGCCATGTCTTCTGGAGTACCGGCGCGCCAGCCCAATGCTCCCTCTGTGGTGATCTGGGTGAAGCGGTGCGCCGGGTTCACCAAGAGCTGTTGACGAGTGAGCCGCGCGGCGACGAATTTGTCGACCTCGGCCGGTGGTAACTCACGATAGGCGACCAGTGCGCGCATGTAGACCTCGGTCTGCAGTAATCCAGGCACTACAGTCGGGGTGAATGTGGTGAGGTGAGCGGTCGTGGCTTCAATTCGATGCAACCGTTTCTGGAACGCTGATGGCTGACCCTTGCCACGGGCCATGACTACCGGACGATGCTCGGGCGCAATGTCGCGGGCGATGCTCGTGAGATGTGACCGTGTCTGCGCGGGTGCGCGGTAAGCGCGAACTAATGTCGCGACGTCAATCTCCGTGGGGATGTTGATGCCGCGCTCAACTCGGGAGATCTTTGCGGCGGAAAATCCGGTTCGTTTGGCAGCCTCTCGAGTGGACATCTCGGCAGCCTGACGGAGTTCTCGCAAAGTGCGGGACAACTCATCACGTCCGCTCGGTAGATCCCCCATGGTCCCTTTCCGCCTAAGGCCAGCTCAGACCGCAGTGTGGTCGCGATGGTACTGCGGATGCTCCGCCCACCACGTAGTAAACGGTGTGGCCAGGTTCCAGGCGACCTCGGCGAGCGCGATGTAGCCGACAGCGGTGTCATCGCCGACGGTGACCGCGCCCTGATAGCTGCCGTCGGGGTCGTAACGCAACCGCACGACGTGGCGGCCTTCGACAACGGCAAGATCGCCGACCCTGAGGAGCGCGGCCGCGGCCGGGGTCTCTGTCATGTCCAGGACCCGGATGTCTTGCCCCGCGGCGGTGTTCGGGGTGTAGCACCATTCGAACTGGTATCGCAGGTATGGAGTGAGTGGGTCACGCACGATATGTACATTGCGCGCACTCGGTTCAGCCACTCCCGCTTGCCAGTAGCAGCGGGGGCGGGCTCACCGTCGACGTAACGGCGGTAGTCCTCCCTCAGAGGTGACGCCGTAGTAGTCCAAGGTTTGCAATCGCAGCAGGTCGGTGCGGTGGTGCTCGGCGATGAAATTACCGAGGTCCACGTGCAGAGGGACAATCTCCGGGAGGAGCGTGTCGGGTACCAGGACGGTAGCTTCACCCGCAGGTAAGCCTGAACGATGGACCAGCTGTCCGGTCACCTCGGTTCCTCCTCCCTCGCGCCGGTCCAGCGCGGGGCACTCATCCCCGTTGCCGCAATGGTGGACTCGCAACAGGGTCAGCTTCCTGATCATGTGATTCTCCTCCCACGGTGACCTTGCCTCGGCAGTGCGACCCGATCATCCATGGGCGTTGGCCGTGGCCCTGCCCTCCTGCCGGTACCACATGAAAGAAAACGAATTCGTCTGGTTACGCGATCCCGTGTCCTGCTCATGGGCCTCCGTGGTCCCGGACGGTGAGAGTTCATTTCTGGTTCGCCAGAAAGGTATTCGCCGTCTGTGGAACGAGACCGAGAGCGCTTACCGCTGGTGGATTGCTCAGGGAAAACCGGTCGGGCCCGAGTGGGTGTGGACGATCACACCAGAGCATCAGACAATCCAACTGGGCACCACAACGGGACCGTGCTAAGCGATGGGTACGGCAATGCCACCTACCGTGCT
>OBLV0100000580.1_pt1 | contig 11157 bp, 7 predicted proteins | sample 1520071 | NCBI WGS metagenome assembly OBLV01 (sample SAMEA3888446, study PRJEB22518) | metagenome | reverse complement strand
TCTCCTGGTCCTTTCCGCGGTCCACCTGCTGCCCCAGCTGCGGAACCCGTTCGCGGAGACCACCACCGTCCGGAGCCAGCCGGTCATCCTGAAGTCGATCACCAACCTCAGCCGCTACGAGGCGGCCAGCGGCTCGTTCCAGGTCGTGGTCGACCTGACCAAGCGCAGCAGCATCATCCCGTCGTTCCTCGAGGGCAGCGAGACGCTGTTCATCGGGCAGGGCACCGATATCGCCTACGTCGACTTCTCCACCCTCAAGAACCAGGCCATCGCCGTCAATAAAGACCGCACCGCGGTCACCGTGACGCTGCCGAAGCCGCAGCTCGAGCCGGCCGTGCTCAACGTCAACCAGTCGTACGTGTACGCCGAGCAGCAGGGGCTGTTCAACCGGATCGGCAACTTCTTCTCCGGCAACCCGAACAGCCAGCAGCAGGTGTACCAGATCGCCCAGCAGAAGATCGGGACCGCGGCGCGGCAGAGCCCGCTGCTGGCCGACGCGCAGAAGAACACCGAGGGCATGCTGACGGGCATGCTGACGTCGCTAGGCTTCAAGCGCGTCACCGTCACGTTCGGCGGTTTGCGTTAGAGCACACTCCAACTCATAGGCTTTATTCGTGACGACCTGGAGCATCGGCGAGGCCGCCGCCAAGTGCGGTCTTTCCCAGCACACGCTGCGCTGGTACGAGCGGATTGGCCTGCTCGCGAAGATCGAGCGCGGCGGGGACGGCCGCCGCCGGTTCAGTGAGGGCGACCTGGAGTGGCTGTCCCTGCTGACCAAGCTGCGCGCGACCGGGATGCCGGTCAGGGACATGCAGCGGTACGCCGAGCTGGTCAGGTCAGGCGCGGGTGAGGCCGAACGTATCGAGCTGCTCAAAAAGCACCGCGAGGAGGTGCGCCGGGCCCTCGCCAGCCAGCGGGAATGCCTGAAGCTGCTCGACGCGAAGATCGACTACTACGCGGACTGCCTGGCCCTCGCGCCGCACGCCAACGCACTCTAAGACACTCGCACTCAAAGACTTTCCAAGAGGAGCACGAGCGACATGCGCACCACCACACTCGGCCAGTTGACCGTGTCCGCCCAGGGCCTGGGCTGCATGGGGATGAGCGAGTGGTACGGCGCCACCGACTGGGACGAGTCGATCGCGACCATCCACCGCGCCCTGGACCTGGGCGTGACGTTCATCGACACGGCGGACATCTACGGCGCCGGCCACAACGAGGTGCTGGTCGGCCGCGGCATCGCGGGCCGCCGCGACGACGTGCAGCTGGCCACGAAGTTCGGCATCGACCGGTCCGGCGGTGACGCCCACCGGGTCATCCGGGGCGAGCACGACTACGTGAAGCGGGCCTGCGAGTCCTCGCTGACCAGGCTCGGCGTGGATCACATCGACCTGTACTACCTGCACCGTCCGCCGCAGACCGCCGAGATCGAAGAGACCGTCGGCGCGATGGCTGAGCTCGTGACCGAAGGCAAGGTCCGCTACCTGGGCCTATCCGAGGTCAACAACGAGCTGCTGCGCCGCGCCTACGCGGTCCACCCGATCACCGCGGTGCAGAGCGAGTACTCGCTGTGGACCCGCGACGTGGAGACCGACGCCATGGACGCCATGCGCGAACTCGGCGTCGGCTTCGTGCCCTACTCGCCGCTCGGCCGCGGCTTCCTCACCGCCACCGTCGACCTGAGCGCGCTGGACGAGCGCGACTTCCGCCGCCGCAACCCGCGGTTCAGCGGCGAGGCCGGGCAGAAGAACCTGGCCATCGTGGACGCGGTCCGCGCGGTCGCCGACGCCAAGGGGGTCGCCCCGGCGCAGGTCGCGCTGGCCTGGGTGTACGCCCAGCAGGAGCGCCTCGGCGTCAACCTCGCGCCCATCCCGGGCACCAAGCGGGTCAAGTGGCTCGAGCAGAACGTGGCCGCCCTGGACGTCACGCTCACCCCCGCCGAGCTAACCGTCCTGGACCCGCTGGCCAACCAGGTGGTCGGCACCCGTTACTAGGCCGTGCCGCTGGTGCCTGCCTGGGAAGGTGAACTAGGGAGTTTCTCTAGGGTTTTTGCTCTCGGTGTGACCGAAAGTGGAGCTATCCACCGAGGAACCACTGAGAATCGGAGATCCCGAGATGAGCACCCAGTCCTACGCCCCCGACCGGCAGGCCACCAGCCAGCAGGCCGACGGCCAGCAGATCACCAGCCAGCAGATCACCAGCCAGCCGACCACCAGCCAGAAGGGCACCGGCCCGTCCTGGTTCCAGATCTGGGCCGCGGTCATCGGCACCGCGGTGCTGGCGGGTCTGGTCGTGCTGGCCGTGGGCCTCTGGCACGGACAGTCCACCGCAACCCCCACCACCAGCACGCCGACCTCGACGTCCGCCCCGGCCCAGCCCTCGGCCAACCCCGCCGTCCCGACCGGGCCGAGCGCCAACCCCGCGGTGCCGAGCCACCCGACGGTCAACCCCGCCGTGCCCACCGCGCCAGCAGGAGCCCAGGCCCCCGGCGCCTCCGCCCGCTAGATGACGCCCGCCCGCTGACCGGTTCCAGGCACACGTCTGGAGCCGGTCATACGGCTGCCGGCTGGCTCCATTGCTCGACGAAGCGCCGAAGCTCCTGCCGTCCCCGCAGGCCGCACTTGGCGTAGATGTTGCCCAGGTGGTACTCCACGGCCTTGCGGCTGATGAACAGCTCGGCCGCGATCTCCGGGTTGGACAGCCCCTTCCCCACCAGGTGGGCCACCTCGGTCTCCCGGCTGGTCAGCGCCAGCACGGACTGCTTCTTCTTCGTCGGGTTACCCGGAAGGTGGCAGGCCGCCAGCTCCTCTTCGGTCCGGGCGATGAACGGCGCGGCGCGCAGCGCCTGGAACAAGGCGTGCGCCTGCCGCAGCCGCTCGACCGCCAGGCGCCGCTGGCCCGTCCGCCGCAGGAGGCGGCCATGGGCCAGCAGCAGCCGGGCCGCATAGACCGGGCTTTGCGCGCTGGCGGACTCCTCGCCATCGGAGTAGATCCGCCGGGCCTCCTCCGGGGCGTCCCGCTGCTCGGCCAGCCACCCCTCCAGCCAGGCCAGGCCCGGCCGCAGGTAGCCAACCTGGCCGTGACCCTCGCGCAGCTGGTCCAGGACGGCGGCGGCCAGCTCGGTCTGACCCGAGCCGACCAGGCCCTCGATCAGCAGCGGCCGCCACAAGACCGCGTACGCCCGGCTCCGGCCGTCCAGGGCTCCGTCGTCCTGCCAGTGGCCCAGCGCGTCGGCCATGCCCAGGTAGTCGCCGGCCGCCTGGTACACCAGGGCCCGGGCCATAGCCGCGTACAGCTTCTCCTGGCCGTAGTCCAGGCTGTCGGCCGCCTCCCCGGCGAGGCGGGCGTGCCGCTCGGCCTCCTCGGCCGCGCCCCGCCCGGTCGGCACGCAGCCCGCCGCCAGGTGCAGCAGCGGAAGCTCGTAGCGGCGGGTATGGATCGCGGCGGCGGAGAACCCCTGCTCGGCGGTGAGCAGCACGTCGTCCCACGCGCCGGCCAGGTACTGGGCCAGCGCCAGGTAGACGTAGGCGCGCAGGCCGAGCGTGATGGTGGCGCCCCGGCGAGCCAGCTTCACGCTGGCGGTCAGGTCGGAGATGGCGTGGTCCAGGTCGCCGGCTAGCAGCCGGAACACCCCGCGGAACGACAGCCCGTCGACATCGACCGGGCCAACACGGGCCGGATCGGCGTCGAGGTGCTCCAGTTCGGCTAGGGCGGCATGTGGCCCGGTCACCTGGGAGGCACCGATGGCGATCAGGGTGCGCGTCTGGCTGGCGGCTGCCGCGTCCAGGCATCCGGTGCCCAGCGCCCACCGGCCGAACGTCATGACCTGTTCGCCGTCCCCGAGCAGCGTGTAGGTGCCCGCCAGCCGGTTGGCGATCATCGCGGCCAGCGGCTGGCGGCCCGGGTCGTCCCGTGCCTCGGCCAGAGCCTCGCTGAATTGCCGTTCCGCCTCGGCGAGCTGACCCGAGGAGAACGCCATCGTGCCGAGCACGCAGCTGCGCAGCGGGGACGGCGTCGCGGCTTCCACCGCCTCGCGCATGGCCAGCCCGCGGGACTCCTCGGCCAGCATCAGCTGCAGTGCCGCGGTCAGCAACCTCCGTTCCCGGCCGGCCCGGGCGGGGGAGATGTCCGAGGCCCACTGCAGGTGGGTGGCTGACAGCGCCAGGCGGCCGGCGGCCGCCTCCTCGCCGGCCAGCCGCTCGAGCTGGGCGGCCAGGTCCTCGTCGGGGCGGTCCAGGGCGGCCACCCGGTGCTCCCAGGATGCCGACTCGGTTACGACGGAGGCGGCGCGGGCGTGCAGCGCGCGGCGCCTGGTGGCCGCGATACCGGCGTAGATGGCGTCCCGGACGAGCGGGTGACGAAGCACCACGGGACAGCTTGGTTCCTCCGGCGACCAGTCCACCAGGCCAGAGGCCACCGCCGGTTCGATCGCCGCGCTGGGCGAGTCAACCTCCGCCGCCTGGCCCAGCTGGGCGAGGGGGATGCGGAGGTTGAGGACCGAGAGCATCTCGAGGATGGTCCGGGTGTCCGCCGGCAAACCGGCCAAACGGTCGCCGATGGCGGCAGCTAGCGAACGGGGCAGCACCGGCCGGCCCGGAGCCCCCGGATCGGAGCCGGATTCCTCGCTCAGGATCGTGCGCAGGTACAGCGGATGCCCGCCGGTACGCCGGTACAGCCCCTGGATGGCCTTCTCGTCCAGCGATTCCGTCCTGAGCGCGGCGGCCAGCGACGCGACCTCATCCGAGGTCAGCCCGTCCAGCGTTATCTGCAGCCGGTTCTCGACGCTCGCCAGCATGCGCTGAGCCGGCTCGTCCAGCAGGTCGCCGGGCCTGCGGTAGATCATGATGGCGAGGACCGGATCGACCGACAGCCGCCGCAACATGAACGTCAGGGCCTCCGCCGACTTCCGGTCGACCCACTGCAGGTCATCGACCACGATGGCCAGCGCCCCCGTGGCCAGCTGCTCTCCGACCACCTCGAGCAGCCGCGCGCCCACGGCGAACGACGAGGTGGGGGCGCTGGTCTCGGCCGTCAGGACCGCCTCACCGGCCGGCCTGAGCAACTGATCGACAATTCCGAAGTCCAGGTCGGCCTCGGGCAGGCTGGCCCGGGCCTGCAGCACCCGCAAGCCTGCGGTCTCGGCCAGGCAACGCCGCACCAGGGCTGTTTTCCCCACTCCCGGATCGCCCTCGATGGCTACCAGCCACGGCTGTCCCGCCTCCACCCGGGCGACTACCTCCGCCAGCTGGCCGCGTTCTGCCGCCCGGCCGACGAAAACGTCAAGCGGTGCCTGCCGGTGCCGCACGCGGCCCCACCCACCTTGCTCGTGCCATCGGCATATTCCTGACAAGACGAGCCTAACTTGTGCCGAACGCGCGGCGACAAGACGACCGCCGGCAGGTCATTCGGCGACACGACGCGATAGCAGTGTCCACATGCGCCGGATTTTCCGTACTTGATACAAAGATGGTGCTGTGGAGCCGCGGAAAAGGGGCCGGCGCGTCACGGTCGTCGCGATGGTGCTGGCGCTGGTGGAACTGGTGACGCTCGTGGCGGGCTGCCTCAGCCGGCCCGTCACGGCGCTGGTCCCGCTGCACCTGGGATGGGCTTTCTCGCCTGTTTCGGACACCGTGACGATCCGGGTGACGTCCCCGTCCGGGACGACCGGTCGGCGGCTGCTGGCGCAGAGCCAGCTGGCCGTGTCGGAACTGGCCAGCGGGCATACCGGACGCTGGTCGGCGGGCGGCGGGACGATACGGGTGCCGGTGCCAGCGGGCGGGCGGACCAGCCTGGTCGTCAAGCTCACCGGCCCGCAGTCGCTGATCAGGACGGTCACGGTCATCACCCCGCCGCCGCTGCGGGTCGTGTCGTCCGGCGCGAGCTCCGGCCGGTGGCTCGTGTATACCTCCGGCCCGCTGCGCCCCGGACCGGCGCAGCCGCTGTGCGGCACCGATAAGGTCAGCTTCGTCGCATCGACGCAGGTGGCGGTCGCCGAGACCGCGAAGGCCTGCCCGGCCACGCTGCGGCTGACCGGGCGGGACGGCGAGCAGCTGGTCGTCCCGGTCACGATTCCCGCCCGGTCCACGGCCAGGCTCCCGGCCGTGTCCGTGGCCCGGCTGTACTGCTTCGCGCGCCCGGCCGGGCGCGCCATCTACATCACCATCGATGACGGCTGGACGCCCAGCGCGAAGGTGCTGGCCCTCATGCACCAGACGTACCTGCCGATCACGGCGTTCCTCATCAGCGAGGCCGCCAAGGAGCACCTGAGCTACTGGAAGGAGTTCGCGGCCGCAGGCGGGATGATCGGCGACCACACGGTTTCCCATCCCCGCCTCACCACGCTGAGCCGGGGCCGGGCCGCTACCCAGTGGGGGCAGGCCCGGACGCTGCTCGGCCGCTGGCTGGGCCAGACCCCGGTGATCGGGCGCCCGCCGTACGGGGCGTTCAACCATGCGGTGGAGGTGGCGGCGGCACGGGGCGGGCTGACCGCCCTGGCCGGCTGGAGCGCCACCATGTCGGGTAACCGTGTTCTGACCTGGGACGGCAAGCCGCTGAGCCCGGGCGAGATCGTCCTCCTGCATTGGGATCCCGGGCTCGGCCACCAGCTCACCGCGCTGCTGGCGGCCATCAGGGCCCAGCATCTGAACCCGGCGCCGCTGATGCCGGCGAGTTTCGCCGGCATCGCTCCGCAGCGGCATTCCCTCAGCGGTGACTGATCCGGTCGTAGGGGGACTAACGCCACCAGGGCAGGCGGCGCTGCTCAGCGACGTGCGAGGCCGGTTCGGCGATCCCGCGTACGTGCGAGCTGAGGTGCTGCAGATGCTCGTGCACCCAGAGCAGGTGCGGATGATGGGGGGTGGTGACCACGCGGACCAGGTCCCCGGCCTCCTCCAGCCCGTCCGAGTCGCCGGCCGGCTCGGCCATCAGGGCCACCCGGCTATCCGCGCCAGCCGGTGAGCTGGCACCTGACGTGGTGCCGTTCAGGCCGGTGAACGACGGTACCTTGACCGGCAGCAGCACCTGACCTGCCACCGGCCGCCCGACCAGCACCGCGACCCGTTCGTAGAACGTGGCCAGGTCCGCGGTGGCCTGCGTCAGCACGAACCGCGCGTAGGCCATGCCGTGGTGTTTGTGGTGCTCGGGTGCCTTCATCCCGGCCAGCGAGTACGCGGTCAGCCTGAGCCGCATGGACGCCATGACCAGCATCCACAGGTCCTCCTTGGACACCCGCTTGGCGCCCTGCTCGGCCAGGAAGCCGCGCAGGGCCTCGTCGAGCCTGATCCCGGCGGTGGCGGCCGCGGCGCCCGCGTCCGGTGGCTCGTCCCGGGTGCCGAGGGCCCAGTCCACCGACTGGGTCAGGTAGGCGGCACCGCGGCGGAACGCGTCGGCGAGGTCGTCGCCGACCACGGACGAGGCGCCCCGCGGCCAGAACAGGACACCGACCACTAGGCTCACCAGGCAGCCGAGGGCCACGTCCTCGATGCGCAGCAGGCCCACCTTCCAGCCGGCGGGCGCGAGCAGGTTGAACAGGACCAGCACGACCACGGTGAAGGCGGCCTGACCGAAGGTGAACGGCAGCGCGCCCGGGGCGTAGGCGGCCACGGCCACCGCGACGGGCAGCGCCGCCCACAGCGCCGGGGTGCTGGTGCCGATGCCGAGTAGCAGCAGCGCACCCAGCACGAAGCCGAGCAGGGTGCCGCCCAGCGCGCGCATCGCGGTGGATTCGGTCGACGCCGCGTTCGTGCGCAGCACCGACAGGGTGCCGAGGACCACCCAGAACCCGTGCTGGACATCGGATATGTCGGCCACCAGGACCGCCGCGGCCAGCGCCAGCGACCCGCGCAGGCTGTTCAGGAACCAGACAGAACGGAAGCTGGCGTGCCTGGTCAGGACGCCCATCGCGCCGGCGATCGAGGCCGCCCGCCGCTCCGCCGTCGTCCCCTCGGGCTGGGCGCCGTACCAGCTGAGGCGCCGGGCGGCGATCGTCTCCGGGTCGGCCCGGCGGGTGGCGATCAGGGCGTCCGCCACGATGTTCCGGACGACAAGCGCGATCGCCTGTGCGTGGAAGGCGTGCCGGGCCACGATCGCGACCGAGTCGATGTCCCGGTCGGTGGCCGACTGGTGGTAGGCGGTGGCGGCCACGCGCTGCTGTTCCATCGCGGTGATGTCCGGCGTCGCGCTGGTCGTGCCGGCCAGCAGGTCGCCGGTCTGCCGGAGCACCTTGGCGCTCAGCACGAACAGCTCGCGGTCGGGCTGCGCGGCCTGGTCCAGGTTCGGGTGCCCCTCGGTGGCGTCGGCGAGCAGCACGGTGCACCACTCGAGCAGCTGGACCACGCTGGCCATGCCCTGGTCGGCCGTTGCCAGCCCGACCGGCCGGTACGGCGTGCTGGCGAACGCGGTCATCAGCTGGTGCTTGGCGTCCTGGCAGGCCTGGATGTCGGCGGCGGTAGCGGTGCCGCGCGCCGAGGCCTCCAGGTGCCCGCCCAGCGTACGGGCCGAACGCGCCGCGGCCTCGCGCAGCCGGTCTCCCGGGGATGGCGCCGGGATCAGCAGGACGACGGCGGTCGAGACGACGGTGGCCAGCCACCAGCCCGCCAGCCGGTCCGGGATCATGCTGATCGTGCCCGGCGTCGCCACGGGCAGGACGTAGAGGAGCAGCGCAGCGGTGACGCCAGCGGCCGCGTTGGGCCCGGCCACCCCGGCGAAAAAGATCCCGAACGTGACCGGGATCGTGACCAGCACGGCCAGCCAGGTGATCCCGTTGACCGCGGTGCCGATGATCAGCCCGAGGCTGCCGATCACGGCCAGGCCGAGATGCGCGATGAGCTTGTCCCGCCTGCTGCCGCCGAACGAGGCCATGACCAGGCTGGCGAACCCGCCGAACGCCGCGAACAGCGCCATCTGCAGGTTGCCGAAGCCCTCGAAGGTCAGCGCGAACAGGGGCGGGATCACCAGGACCGCCCGCAGCATGCGCAGCCCGGCCGGCACCGACCAGACCGGCCACCAGGCCGGCCGGGTTCTTTCGCCCCCGGACCCTTCGCCCCCGGACAGGGCCTGCGGGAGGCGGGCCCCCGGCAGGTGGCGCGCAATGCTCAGGTCGGGCATTGGCCCAGTCTAAAAAGGCGGCAGGAACCCCTCAACCGCGCGGCCCGGCTGACCCCGGGCTGGTGATTAGCTGAACCCTGCCTGAGAGTCCCCATCCCTCGATGCCCGCATGCGCTACATTGCTGCATTCCGCGGGTGGCGCGTTTCCTCGCGGTGACCCGGAGGAGGGAAATATGCAGGATACGGGGGCACAGGCGCCTGCCGAGGCCCTGGACGAGGACGATACGAGGCTGGCGCACCTCGGGTACCGTCCGCAGCTCAACCGCGTACTCGGGCTGTTCGCCAACTTCTCGGTGGCGTTCACCTACCTGTCGCCGATGGTCGGCATCTTCTCCCTGTTCGTGCTCGGCCTGGGCGCCGCCGGGCCGGCCTACATCTGGCTGACCTTGATCCCGGTCGCCGGGATGCTCCTGGTCGCGCTGGTATTCGGCGAGCTCGCCAGCCACTACCCGGTGGCGGGCGCGCTCTACCAGTACAGCAAGTACACGGTCGGCCGGAGGTTCGGCTGGTTCGTCGGCTGGTTCTACGGGATCGCGCTGCTCGTCACGGTGGCGTCGGTGGACACCGGCGTGGTGCCCTACGTCACCTCCCTGCTCAAGCTCTGGCTCGGCTGGCAGCTCGATCCGACCAACCACCTGGTCCTCCTGGTCATCACGCTGGTCCTGCTCGCGCTGCAGACCTCACTGAACATCATCGGCGCCAAGGTGATGGGCCGGGTCGCACAGTTCGGCGTCTACGTCGAGATCCTCGGCACGTTCGGCGTCGCGGTCGTCCTCGGAATCCACGGCTTCCACCACGGCCTCGGCTTCCTGACCAGCACCCTGGGCGCCCAGCATGCCTCGGCCAACGCGCTCGGCCTGAACTTCGGCGGCAGCTGGCTCGGCGCCGCCCTGATCGCGGTGCTCGCCCCCGTCTACATCTTCTACGGCTTCGAATCGGCCGGGGACATCTCGGAGGAGACCAGGAACGCCGGCCGCCAGGTGCCCCGGGCCATGCGGCTGTCGCTGCTCAGCGGCGGGATCGCCGCGTTCGTGCTGACCGCCGCCTTGCTACTGGCCATGCCGGTCGGTGCCGGCTCGGCCAACATCACCGTCCAGAACGGCGGGGCGCCGTACATTTTCAGCCAGCTGCCGCCCGGCATGCAGGACGTGCTGCTGGTCCTGATCGTCTTCGCCTTCTTCTCCTGCGGCTCCGCGGTGCAGGGGGCCGGCAGCAGGCTCGCGTTCTCCTACGCCAGGGACGGCGCGCTGCCCGGGTCGAAATGGATCTCGGAAGTCAGCCCGCGGTTCAAGACCCCGGCTAATGCCCTGTTCGGCGGCGCGCTGGTCACGGTGGTGTTCATCGGGCTCGCGTTCGCCGCGCCGACCCACAACGTCAAGATCTGGTTCATCACCTACCCGGCCAATACCAACGTGCTGGTCTCGCTGGTGTCGTTCAGCGTCAGCGGGATCTACCTGTCGTTCCTGCTGACCGTGATCGGGTCGATGATCGCCCGGGCCCGCGGCTGGGTGCCGGCCGGCAAGTTCACGATGGGCCGCTGGGCCTGGCCCGTGTCGGTGGCCGGCGGCCTGTACCTGGCCTTGATGCTGGTCAACGTGGTGCTGCCGTCCGGGCTTGGCAGCGGGCGTTCCTACTTCAACCTGGACTGGATCACCCTGCTGGTGATGGCGGTCGTCACCGTGGCCGGGATCATCGTGTACTTCGCCGCGCACGGCGGCCGGGAGATCGGCGCGCACATCGTTGACACCGACGCTCCCGGCACCGACGCGGAGAGCGTAGCCTCGGAGACGTGACGTGCCGCTGACAGGCGGGCGCTACTGCACGCCGTCCGTGGTACTGTGAAACGCTGCCCGGTGACTAGCCGGGTCAGCGTGAGGTTTGCTGCACCCTCATGCGGCTGCCTCGCCCCTGATTTTCCCATTCGGGGAATCAGCCCGTTTCGTGCCAATCCTTAAGGAGTCACGTGCCGCTCGATACCGCCGCCAAGAAAGAAATCCTGGCGGAGTACGCGACCAGTGAGGGTGACACCGGTTCGCCGGAAGTCCAGGTCGC
>OBLV0100000579.1_pt1 | contig 11177 bp, 10 predicted proteins | sample 1520071 | NCBI WGS metagenome assembly OBLV01 (sample SAMEA3888446, study PRJEB22518) | metagenome | reverse complement strand
GCTGCCGAACAGGATCCGCCCGTGGCCGAGCAGCTCGGAGGCGGCGGCGAACGCCGCGGCGCTCGTGGTCGTGACGGCGTCCGCGTACTGCTGCGACAGCTGCCCGAGTGGATCCGCGACGCTGCCGGTCATCTGCGCGAGCGCGACGATCCGCTGTGACAGCATCGGCACGGCCCCGGCCCCGTGGGAGAAGATGAACGAGATCCGTGGCCAGCGTGAGAGCGCGCCGGCGTACAAAAGGCTCGTGATCGTGCGGGTCGTGTCGAACGGGAACTCGATGAACGGGTCCGGGTAATCCGGGAGCAGGCCGCGGCACGCGGGCGGGGCGATCGGGTGGACGTGCACCACGGCTCGGCGGCCGTCGAGCTCATCGAACAGAGGCGCGAACAGCGGGTCGCCGAGGTGGCGCCCGTCGTAGTTGGACAGCAGGCCGATCCCGTCGGCGCGGAGCTGATCGAGGGCATGCTCGAGCTCGACCAGGCTCGCGTCGATGTCCGGGAGTGGCAGTGACCCGAACACGCCAAATCGGCCGGGATGTTCGCGGGCAAGGTCGGCCGCGTACTCGTTGCAGGCGCGGGCCAGGCCGGGGTCGGGCGCGCCCGGGACGCCGAGCGACGTGTACGCGGTGTCGATCCCGAACCGGTCCAGCTGCTCGAGTGCGCGCCCCGGGCTCCAATCGAGCACCGCCGGGTCGCGTGCGTAGTACAGAATCTCGTCGCGCTGCGCGGCTACGAACGCCGGCGGGAGGATGTGGTGATGGACGTCGATCCACCCCATGGGTTCAGCCGCTCGCGAGCGCGCGGGCGATCGTCTCCGGCCTGAGGGGCAGCTCCTCGATCGAGTCGCCGTGCGGCGCAATCGCATCGAGGACCGCGCACACCACGGCCGCGGGGGTTGCGGAGGCGGGTCCCTCGGCCATCCCCTTGATCCCGGCCGGCCCATTCTCCGACGGCGTCTCGAGGTGGTCGATCTCGATCGATGGCAGGTCGGTGGCCCGGGGGAGCAGGTACTCGGCGAGCGTCGTGGTCTGCGGCTGTCCGGTCTCGTCGTACACGTAGCGCTCGAGCAGCGCGAGGCCCACGCCCTGAGCGACGCCGCCCCGGATCTGGCCCTCGACGATCATCGGGTTGACCATCGTCCCGCAATCCTCGACGACGACGATCCGCTCGATCGTCACGCCGCCGGTGCCCGGGTCGACATCGACAACGGCCGCGATCGTCCCGTTCGAGTGGGTCGGACGAGGTGGATCGAAGAACGCCGTGGCGCTGAGGGTCGGGTCCCCGAGCGCGGCGCGGACGGGCGGGGCGAAGTGGGCCGCGCCGGCGATCGCCGCGAGCGGAATCCGCCGTGTCGGGGCGCCGCGGACCCCGACCGTGCCGTCGACCAGCTCGAGGTCCTCGTACGCGGCTTCGAGCAGGACCTCGGCCACCTGCAGGAGCTTGTCGCGCACGATCCGTCCGGCCCGGCTGACCGTGCCCGCGATGAACACCCCGCTGCGGCTCCCGAACGTCCCCATCCCGAACGGCGTGCGGGCCGTGTCGCCGTCGAGCACGCGGACGTCCTCGGGCGCAACCGCGAACACGTCGGCGACGAGCTGGGCCGCGGTCGTCCGGTGACCCTGCCCGTGCGAGAACGTGGGGAGCGCGACCGTGATCCGTCCCGACAGGTCGATGCTCACGGATGCGTTGTCGTGCGAGGCGCCGGGCAGCCCGCCGGCGCCGCCCGCCGAGCCGAGCCCGGCCGCCTCGACGAACGGTGAGATCCCAAGGCCGAGCAGCCGCCCCCGCGATCGCGCGGCGGCCTGCCGCTCGAGGAAGCCGTCGTAGTCGATTAGCTCCACGGCGCGCTCGAACGCGGTCCGCCAGCTACCCGGCTCGTACTGCTCGCCCAGCACGGTCCGCCAGGGACCGTCGACGACGATGTTGCGCCGGCGCAGCTCGATCCGGTCTATCCCGATCGCTCGCGCGGCATCGTCGAGGAGCACCTCGCGGAGCGTCTGGCTCGTGGTCATCCCGACGCCGCGGAACGGCGACAGCGGCGCCTTGTGGCTGACGACCCCGCCGGCGTCGAGCGCGTAGGCGTCGAGGCGGTAGAGGCCCGGGACCGTGTACGCGGCGACCATGAACTCGACGTACGCGCCGATCCCGCTCGAGTACGCACCGGTGTCCGACTCAAAGCGCGACCGCATCGCCAGTAAATGCCCATCGCCGTCGAATGCAGCCTCGAGTCCGGCCTCGGCCTCCTTGCCGTGGGCGCCCGCAGTCAGCGCCTCGCTACGGTCCTCGACCCAGCGCACGGGGCGGCGCAGCCGGATCGCCGCGACGGCGGCGCACAGGTACTCGGGAAGCATCACCTCCTTGCCGCCGAACGCGCCGCCCATCGCCGGGCAGATCACGCGGACGTGGCTGACCGGGAGCCCGAGCGCCTCCGCGAGTGCGGTCCGGGCGAGATGCGGCATCTGCGTCGACAGGTGGCAGGTGAGCTCCCCGTTCGCGGCGTCGTAGTCGGCGACGATTCCGCACGTCTCGAGCGCCGAGGTGACGACGCGCTGAATGCCGAGGCGCCGCCGGACGACGTGCTCCGCACGCGCGAACGCCGCGTCGACGTCTCCGTGCGCCACCACCTGACGGAAGTAACGTCCATCGGGGATTCCGTCGTGGATCGGCTCGTCATCGTCAAGGGCCTCGAGCGCGACGACCACCGCGTCGGCGCCGTCCTCGGCGGCGTAGCGGTCGTCGGCGACGATCGCCGCAACGGGTTCCCCGACGTACCGGACGCGGTCTTCGGGCAGTGTGGCGCGTGGCGTCTTGAGCGCGCCTTCGAGGTCGACGACGTCCGTAGTCGAGTGCACATGCGCGAGTTCGGCCGGTCCGAGCACCGCTCGCACTCCGGGGATGGCGCCCGCCGCGTCGAGATCGATTGACGCGATTCGGGCGTTTGGGGCGTGCGAGCGGACGAAGGCCAGCTCGAGCATCCGCGGCAGCTGGACGTCGGTCACGTAGGTGGTCGCGCCGGTCAGCATCGCGGCATCCTCGAATCGCGGCACGCGCTTTCCCGCCCATCGCTCCTGGGCGTAGAGCGGCCAGTCGTTCACGCGCGGCTCGCCTCCACGACCGCGTCGACGATCGTGTCGTAGCCGGTGCAGCGGCAAAGGTTGCCGGCGATCGCCTCCCGAACCGCGTCGGGGTCGAGCGGAAGCCCAGACTCGATCAGCGGCACGATCGCCATCAACATGCCCGGCGTGCAGTACCCGCACTGAAGGCCGTGGTGCTCGCGCAGCGCGCGCTGGAGTGGATGCAGCTCGCCGGCGCCCTCGGCGAGGTCCTCGACCGTCCGCACGCTGCGCCCGCGCGCCTGCACCGCGAACATCAGACAGGCGCGCACGGGTCGCCCGTCGAGCAGTACGGTGCACGCTCCGCAGGCGCCCATCGCGCAGCCGATCTTCGTGCCGGTCAGGCCGAGACGGTCGCGGAGAAGGTCGGCCAGGAGCAGCCGCGGCGCGACGTCGAACTCGTGCGCGGTCCCGTTGACCTCGATAGAGATCCTCGTCATCCGGCGAGCTCTGCGAGCGCCCGGCGCGTGAGGACCTTCACGAGCCTGCGGCGATGCTCGGGGCCGGCGTGGACGTCCGCCGGCGGGTCGATCCCGCCGGCCGCGGACTCCGCGGCGGCGTCGAACACGTCAGCGGTCGGCTGGGCTCCGGTCAGTAGTTGTTCGGCCTCGCGCGCGCGTACCGGCCGATCGGCAACCCCGAGAAGCGCGATGCGGACTCGGCGCAAGCGGCCACCGTCGTCGCGGTCGCCGGCGGCCGCCACCCCGGCGGTCGCGAACTCGCCGGTCGAGCCGCCGAGACGCGGCGTCGCCTCGTGAAAGGCGCCGCGTTGTGGGCACGCCGGGAACCTCACCGCGACGACCAGCTCGTCCGGCTCGCGCGCGGTCGTGTAGTAGGTGCGGAAGAAGTCGTCGGCCGCGATCACGCGCTCGCCCCGCACGCTCCGGAGCACGACCTCGCCGTCGAGCGCGAGCAGCACCGCCGGGACCTCGGCGGCAGGATCGGCATGTGCCACCGACCCGCACACGGTGCCGCAGTTGCGGATCGCCGGGTGGCCGACATGACGGAGCGCTCGCTGCAGAAGCGGAACATCCGCACGGTGCTCGGCCTCGGTCATGCGGACGCCCGCGCCGACCTCGATCCGCCCGCCCTCGCTCCTGATGTCGCGCAGCTCTCCTATGCGCATCACATCGACCAGCAGCCGCGGGGCCGCGATCCGCAGGTTCATCATCGGGATCAGGCTCTGCCCGCCGGCGAGCACCACCGCGTCATCGCCGTGCTCGGCGAGCGCGGAAACCGCCTGCTCGCACGTCTCCGGCGCGAGGTATTCGAATGCGCCCGGCTTCACAGCCGGTCGCGCAGCAGCGTGAGCGTTCCGGCCCACACCTGCTCGGCGGCGGCCTCGTTGTAGGCGTCCCTCCCGGGCATGCTGAACCCGTGCTCGGCGCCGGGCAGGATCTCGATCCGGTGGGCGACGCCGGCCTGCTCGAGCTTCTCGCGGAGCGGCGGGATCGTCGACAGCGGGGTGACGCTGTCGTTCTCGCCAAAGCCGAGGTAAAGCGCGGCCTCGATGCGGTCGACGGCAAGATGCGGAGAGTCGGGCTGGTCGGTGACCAGGTTGGTCGGGTGGAGCAGCGATGCCGCCGCGACGTCGCCTCCGAACGCCTCGGCCGCCCGCATCCCGATCCGGCCGCCCATGCAAAAGCCGATGCAAGCCCACTCGCGGTTGCCTCCGTCCAGCGCCGCATCGAGCATCAGGCGCGTGTCCTCGAGAACCGCGTCGTCGCGGACGTGCGCGACGGCCTTGTGCATCCGTTCGAACTCCTCGGGAACACCGGCCGAGATTCGCTCTATGTTCGGCCGGTCGGCCGGGTCGAGCGCGTAGTACAGATCGGGCACGATTGCGGTGTAGCCGGCGCCGGCGAGTCGGTCGGCGTATCCGAACAGCGCCGGCCGGATCCCGGGGGCGTCCATGAACAGGACGACGCGCGCGGACGGTGCGTCGCCGTCGGGCCGGTGGACATGGGTCGGCATCGTCCCGCGCGGCGTCGTCACGTCAACTGTCGTCTGGGTCATCACATCTCCTTAGTTCACGCTTGGCTCAACGGTGAGGCCGCGACGGCGACCGGCGCATCGGTCGCGCACCGAGTACCCGCGATCCTCCCGAACACGATCGCGTCGGTCAGCCCGCCACCGTGCTCGGTCAGATGGCCCCAGATCGAACCGGCAGCGCCGGCTGCAAACAGCCCGGGGATCGGAGCGCCTCCGGTGCGCAGCACACGCGCGTGTGCGTCTCGTCTCGGGCCACCGGAGGCGGTCGCGACCCCGGGCGTCATGCGGATCGCGTACAGCGGCGGGAGCAGTGGCACCAGCGTCGCGGGCGCACGGCCGAATTCGTCGTCCCGCCCCCGGCTGACCGCGTCCGCGTACTCGCCGAGCGCGCGCTGAAGCACGGCGGGGTCGAGGCCGGTCGCGCCAGCCAGCCCGGCGGCGTCCTCTCCGCGGGAGATCCATCCGGCCGCGACTTCGGCGGCGTTGTCGGTGCTCCACGCATAACCGTTCGGGCTGCCAACGATCCCGTGGAGCGGCCCTGCCAGCCGCGCGGCCTCGTCGAACACGATCCACCCGGGCATTCGGGGGCGATTGGGGCGGCGGGGGAGATACGTCGTGACCGCGCGGACGGCATCGTGCACCTCCCAGCCGGTCTCGTCAGAGAACCGTCGACCGTCGCCGTCGAGGTAGATGAAGCTCGGGGCGCGGACGTCGAGCGTGAACGCGGCCGGGAAATCAGGGTGTACGAACGAGAGCCAGCCGAAGAACGCGCTCATGTGCCACAGCGACGCGCCGACGATCGTACTCAGCGTCAGCGTGTCGCCGGTATTGCCCTGGTGTCCGACGGAGGTGAGCGGCAGCGGGAGGTAGGTGTCGCGCAGCTCTGGATCGGCCTCGAAGCCCCCGCTGGCGAGGATCACGCCGGCGCGCGCCCCGATGCGCAGCCGCTCGCCGTCGTGCTCCACGACCACGCCGGCGACTCGGTCGCCGTCCAGTACGAGCTCGACGACTCGGGTGTCGAGCGCGACCGCGATGTCCCGTTCGCGCACGGCGGTCTCGAGCACGCGCCAGAGGCCGGGTCCCGGGCGCTCGCCGGCCGCCGGTGCGAACTGCCGGTAACGGACGTGGCCGGCGCCGGGGAAATGGGGCCACGAAGGGAGCATTCCGCCGAATGCCTCGGGGTCGACCTCGGGGGTGCTGCCCCCGAGTGAGTCGACGAAGCCGGGCACATCGGGAAGTCCGCGGACGTAGGCCTCGAGCACGGTCCGGTCGGTCTTGCCGAAGCAGAGGGCGTCGAGGTGGTCGACCGCTCGGGGCCCGTCGACCTCGAAGAGAAAGCCGCCCGAGTAGACGCAGTTGCCCCCGCCGGCGGAGGTCTTCTCGATGATTGCAACCGAGGCGCCCGCGTCATGCGCGCTGATCGCGGCGGTCGCGCCTGCGGCGCCGAACCCGACGACGAGGACGTCGACCTCACGCGGTGGGGTCACGCGCCCTCCGCGGGTGAACTCACGCCGGCGCCCCGGTCATGATCCGGAGCGGCTCGCTCCCGTCCCATCCGACCGCCGCCTCGCGCACCATCGCGTAGAACCGAAGCAGCTCGTCGCGACGCTGGAGCACCTCGATCGGATGCCCGAACACCTCTCCGCCGTCGAACCACACGGCAGAGGCGGGACCCGTGCGGCCTGCGTGAAACGGCGTGATGCCGGCGTCTTGAAGCCGCGAGACCTCGTGTTCGAGCGAGTCGGCGAGCCACGCGACGTGCCCGACGCCTCCGCCCGGACCCACGAGCGAGTCGCGCAGTGCGGCGGGCTGCGCGTCGTGAACCTGGGTCAGCTCGACGATGGTCGGTCCCCACGCGCCGAACGCCGAGGAATGGTCGTACACCGCCGGCTCGCCGCGGTAGGTCACCTCGTCGAACGGGATGTGCTCCATCGCGAAGAACGGCCCTGCACCCGTGACGGCTGCGAAATGCGGCGCGTCGCGATGTAGGTCTTCGACCACGTAGCCGAGGTGGTGGATGGGCGCTGGCATCGCTCCGCGAACTGTAGACGATTAGGCAATCTGTATGCAATACTGCGGGCGGGATGCGAACCGCGTTCGACCACGTCGGGCTGTCGGTGGCCGACCTCGAGGCCGCCGAGGCGTTCTACACGACCGCGTTCGGATATGCCCGCCAGCTCGCATTCGAGCTCGCGCCGCATCCGATTCGGGGCGTCATGCTCACGCATCCAGACGGGTTCCGCCTCGAGCTGTTCGAGCACTCGGCATCGGTCCCAGGGCCGCAGGCCGCCACGCCGATCGAGGCCCACGCCACGCGTGGCTACAACCACTTCGCGCTCCGATCCTCGGACCTCGACGGCCTGTGGGAGCGGGCGCTCGAGGCGGGCGCGCGCGCCGTCATGCCGCCGGCTGACTCCCCCGAGCCGGGCGTCCGGTTCGCGTTCCTGGCCGACCCCGAGGGCAACCTGGTGGAGCTCGTCGGCTGATGGGGAGGCCCGGCTCATGGGGCCTTGACCTGATGGGGACCCTCGACCCGACGGGGAGGCTCGACCTGGTGGTGACCCTCGACTGATGGCGAGGCTCGACGGCAAGGTCGCGCTGATTACCGGGACCGCCGGCGGCCAGGGAGCCGCCGCGGCGCGGCTGTTCGCCGGCGAAGGCGCCAGCGTGTTCGGGTGCGATCTCGATGCCGAGCGCGCCGAGGCGGTCGCCGCGGAGATACGCGCGGATGGGGGAGACATCGACTCCACGGCGCCGGTCGATCTCGCCGATCCGGACGCCGCTGCGGCGTGGGTCGACGCCGCGGCCGAGCGCGCCGGCGGGATCGACATCGTCTACAACAACGCGTCGGCGCCGCGGGTCGGGCCGTTCGCCGAGTTGAGCTGGGAGGACTGGCGGTTCACGCTCCGCAATGAGCTCGATCTGATCTTCACGGTGACCCGTGCGGCGTGGCCGCACCTGATCGCGCGGGGCGGCGGAACCGTGATCAACACCGCTTCAGTGTCCGCCCACCGCGGCGCGACGTTCGTCGAGCAGGCCGCCCACGGCGCCGCCAAGGGGGGCGTGCTCGCGATCACGCGGCATTTCGCCGCCTCGGGCGCACGACATGGGATACGCGCGAACTCGATCAGTCCGGGACTGATCGTCACTCCGCAGATCGAGCCTTTCTTGGACTCGCCCGGTCATCCGGTGCAGGAGATGCTCCGCACCCACCCGCTTGGCCGGCTCGGCGCGCCCGAAGATGTGGCGCGGGTCGCGCTGTTCCTGGCGAGCGACGACGCCGGGTACCTGAACGCGGTCGACATTGTCGTCGACGGCGGCCAGTCGCTGATCTCGTGAGCTTTAAGGGCGACATCGTCTGGCGCGGTCAGCCCGGCTACGAGGAGGCGCGGGTCGGCCGCGTGTTCAACGCCCGCCGCCCCGATCGCTACCCGGCGGCGATCCTGCTCGCCGAGGGCGAGGATGACGTCGTCGCCGGGGTGCGGCTCGCGCGCGACCGCGGCCTGAAGGTGTCTGTGCGCGCGGGTGGGCACAGCTGGGCGGCCTGGAGCGTCCGGGACGACGCGCTCCTGGTCGACGTCGGGCGGATGCGCGAGATGACGTTCGACCCGGAAACCGGGATCGCCTCCGCGAGCCCGGCGGTGAAGGGAGGCGCCGAGCTGGTCCCGTTCCTGACCTCCCACGGGCGCGCCTTCCCGGGCGGGCACTGCCCGAGCGTCGGGATCGGCGGCTTCCTGCTCCAGGGCGGCCAGGGGTGGAATGGCCGCAAGTACGGATGGGCGTGCGAGAACGTCGCCGCGATCGACGTAGTCACCGCCGACGGCGAGCTGATCCGCGCCGATGAGGAGCAGAACTCCGAACTGCTGTGGGCGGCTCGCGGCGCCGGGCCGGGGTTCTTCGGCGTGATCACCCGGTTCCATCTGCAGACGTATCCGCTGCCGCCTGCGATGACCCACGACACGTGGACGTTCGAGCTCGACGACCTCGAGCCGCTGCTCGGCTGGATCGACGAGCTGTTGCCCTCGCTCGACCGCGTGGTCGAGCCGGTGATTGCCGCGACGCGGCTCCCGAGGCCTGAAGGCCCCCCGGTGCTGCTGTTGCATACGACCGCGATGTGCGAGACGGCCGAGGAGGCAGAGCGCGTGCTGGCGCCGCTGCGCGCGTGCCCGATCGCCGACCGCGCCGTAGCGCACGAGACCGGACCGACGACGGTCGAACAGGAGAACGAGGCCCAGGCAGCGCAGAATCCCGAGCACCACCGGTACGGCGTCGACTGCACGTGGACCGATGCCCGCGCCGCGGAATTGGCTCCGCTTTTGCGGGCGCTCTGGTCCGAGCTTCCTACCAAGCACTCGTTCTCGATCTGGTACGGGTGGGCGCCGAGCCGGCCGCTCCCGGACATGGCGTTCTCGGTTGAGGGCCACGCCTACATCGCCACATACGCGATCTGGACCGATCCGGCCGACGACGAGCGCCACCGCAGCTGGGTCGTCGACCACACGACGCGGCTGGCGGCGCTCGGCAAGGGCGTGTACGTCGGCGACACCGACTTCACGCGGCGCTCGGACCGATTCCTGTCACCAGAGAACCTCCGGCGGCTGGAGCAGATCCGGGCGCGCCGGGATCCGAACGGCCGGTTCTGCTCCTACCTGATCGCGGACGGCGCCGAGCTCAACGCAGAACCAGACCGCCGTCAACGCACAGAGTCTGCCCCGTGATCGCGGCGGCGGCGTCAGTAACGAGGAACGCGACGGTCGCGGCGACGTCGTCAGGGGCGAGAGCGCGGTCGATCGCCTGACGAGCCTGCACCTGCGCGAACGCCTCGGGAGGTGTGTCGGCGACCGCGGCCGGCGTCGGCGTCAGGCCCGGCGCGACGCAGTTGACGGTGATCCCGTCTTGGCCAAGCGCGCGGGCCAGCGTGCGGGCGATCCCGATCAGCGCCGCCTTGCTGGCGACGTACGCGAGCAGGTCGGGCGCGGGAGGATCCCACACAGTGTCCGAGACGACGAGCACGATTCGACCGAAGCCGCGCTCGGCCATTCCGGGGGCGAACGACTGGGCCAGCCACAGCGCCGACTCGACGTTGACCGCCTGGACGCGGCGCCAGCCGTCGAGGTCGAGCTCGGACAGTGGCGCCCGGTCGAACGCGGCCGCGGCGTGTACGAACACGTCGCAACGGCCGTGCGCTTCGAGGATCCGGGCTGCCGCCGCTTTGACGGCGTCGTGCTCGGCCAGATCGACCGGCTGATCGCCGGCGCGGTCGAGCACCGCGACGGTGTGGTCGGCGGCATCGAGCGCTGCCGCCGGCTGTTCGCCGGCGCGGTCGAGCACCAGCACCGTGTGGTCGGCGGCGCACAATGCCGTCCCAATAGCGCCACCGATCGCGCCGGCGCCTCCGGTGACGACCGCCACCCTAGTCACGTTGCGCCCTGTAAAAGTCCCGAAACCACACGCCGGCCGCCGACCTTCGGGACGTAAGCATGTGGAGGATGCTTATGTCCCGGAGGTTCGTTGGAGAGGTCGGGGTTTCGGGGGAAATTCATAGACCCGCGCGGTTTCTCACAGAAGACTGCACGCATTTCGCGGAGGACTGCACGCATTTCATTGAAGACTGCACGCATTTGACATAAGTGTATACAATCAGGGCCCATCGCGCTCGCGCGCCGAGGGGCAGCAGAGCCCCGATCGTGCGTGCGCGCCGAGCGGACAGAATCTGGAATCGAGTCAGGCTGAGGAGACCCATGTCCTACCAGGTCCATTCGCCGGCCCCCGTGCGTGAGCTGCCGGGCGAGCCCGTGCCCTATTACCTCGCCGACGGCGACGGCCGTGCGCACCTGCTCCTCGGGCAGGTCGGTCGCGCGCTGGCCGGGACCGAGGAGACCGCCGGCGCGATGTCGGTGATGACCGCGGTCGGCCCGGCCGGGGGACCCATCCCGCTGCACCGCCACGAGAAGGAGCATGACTACTTCTTCTGCGTGCGTGGCGTCATCCAGGTCTGGGCCGACGGCGAGAGCCGGATCCTGTATCCGGGCGACGTCGCGAGCGTGCCCGCCGGCGTGGAGCACGCCGGCGG
>OBLV0100000578.1_pt1 | contig 11179 bp, 8 predicted proteins | sample 1520071 | NCBI WGS metagenome assembly OBLV01 (sample SAMEA3888446, study PRJEB22518) | metagenome | reverse complement strand
CTGCGACGGTAACCGTCTCGGGGGGTCTGGAAAAGCGTTGTCCCACACGCTACCGTGACCATGTGACCGAAAATGCAAGATCAGTCACTGAGTCACGGCTCGACCGGATCCTGGACTCGGCCGCCGACCTGCTGGTGCGATGGGGGTACCAGCGGGTGACGGTCGAGGACGTCGCGAAGCAGGCCGGAATCGGCAAGGGCACCGTCTACCTGCACTTCCGCACCAAGGAGGCGTTGTTCCTCGCGGTGCTGCTGCGCGTCCAGCAGGCGGTGGGCGCCGGCATGGTCGAGCGGATGCGGGTCGACCCGAGGCACGCACTGCCCAGCCGGATGATCTCTGCGGTCTACCGGGCGCTGGCCGAGGATCCGGTGACCCACCGGATCTATTTCGGCGACGCGGACACCCTCGGCCGGCTCGCCCACGAGGCCGCCGAGACGCTCGGCGAGCTCAGCGCCCGCCGCGACGCGGTGATGGCCGAGCACCTCGCCCTGCTGCGGGAAGGCGGGTTGCTGCGCACCGAGCTCGATCCGGCATCGGCGCGGTACGTGCTCAGCGCGGTGTCCACCGGGTTCTTCCTCACCGACTCGATGGCGCTGCCCGGTGCGCCGACCGATCTCGAAGTCCGCGCGCGGCTGCTCGAGCACTCTCTTGCCGCCGCGTTGGAGACCGGCGGTGTGCCGAGCAGGCAGCTCGCGGACCGGGTCGCCGCGCGCTACCAGTCCCTGATCGACCACCTCGACAACGAGTGGCGCCACCGCGTCCGGTGACGACCGCGCGAGAAACGGAACCGACGATGACGTCCATGGACTCCTGCCCGGTCACCGGGCCGGACCTCGGCGCTCCCGAGCTGACACAGGATCCGTACGGCGAGTTCGACCGGCTGCGGGAGAGCGCGCCGGTGGCGCGCGGCCGCTTCCTCGACGGCAGCCCGATGTGGTGGGTCACCCGGTACGAGGACGCCCGGCTGGTGCTGGGCGACGACCGGTTCGCGAACAGCGTTGACTCGATCCCCGGCGTGCACAAGACCGACGTGCGAGCCCGGTTGTTCGAGTCGCTGGGGGTACCCGAGGATCTGTCGCGCTACCTGGTCGGCACGATCATCGATACCGACGGGCCGACGCACACCCGGCTGCGCAAGCTGGTGTCCCGAGCATTCACCGTTCGTCGGGTGACGCAGCTGCGCCCGTCCGTCGAACAGATCGCCGCGGAGTTGTTGGGCGAGTTGTCAGCCGGCACCGATGAGCGGGTCGACCTGATCGAGCGGTTCTGCTACCCACTGCCGATCGCGGTGATCTGCGACCTGGTCGGCATCCCGCGCTCGGACCGGCCGGCGTGGCGGGTCTGGTCGCGCAGGATGATGGACTACCAGTCCGGCGGGTTGGCCACGATACTGCGCGAGGTGGTGGACTACCTGCACCAGCTGATCGACGCGCGACGTGCCGTGCCGGCGGATGACCTGCTCAGCGACCTGATCCGAGCGCACGACGAGGACCGTGACCGGCTCTCCGACGTGGAGCTGGTGATGATGGTGCTGGCCCTGGTGTTCGCGGGCCACGAGACGACCGCGAACCTCATCGGCAACGGCACCTTCGCGCTGCTCACCCATCCCGACCAGCTCGAACTGCTACGGAGCGACCCCGCGCTGTGGCCGAGCGCGGTGCACGAGCTGATGCGCTGGTGCTCCCCGGTGCTGATCACCGCGCTGCGCTACGCACGGCAGGACGTGCACGTTGATAGCACCCTCGTCCGGGCCGGCGACGCGGTCCAGGCGGTGCTTGTCTCGGCCAACCGGGACCCCCGCGAGTACCCCGAGCCGGAGCGGCTGGACGTCACCCGCCGGGCGCGGAGCCACACCGAGGGCCACATCGGGTTCGGCCACGGGCCGCACTACTGCCTTGGCGCCGCGCTGGCCCGCCAGGAGGCGGAGGTGGCGCTGCGCGCGCTGTTCGAGCGGTTCCCCGGCGCTGTGTTGGCCACCGACCCGGCGGAGCCGAGGTGGCAGCCGATGCCCGGCTCCCGGCGGCTGGAACAGCTCCCGGTGCGGCTCGTGCCCTAGCTCCCGGCGGGGGTGTCGTCGTCGAGCATGCGCCGCTGCGGATAGAGCGTCTCGCCCCTGGCCAACATCTCGATGAACCCCTGTATCCGCTGCGCCCGGGTCTCCTCGCGCTTCGCGCCGTGCAGGCGCAGCAGGATTGCGTACCTGTTCTGCCTGGTCAGGATGCCGAACATGGCCTGGGCGCGGGGTACCGCTGCCAGCGCGTCCAGCAGGTCGGTCGGCACCTCGATGGTCGCCGGCCCGGCGTACGCGGCGGCCCAGCGCCCGTCCGCCTTGGCCCGCTCGACCTCCGCCAACCCTGCCGGGCACATCCGCTGCTGCGCCAGCAGCCGCGCCACGTGCTCGACGTTGCGCTTCGACCAGGTGCTGCCGGCTCGGCGCGGGGTGAACCGTTGGCGGTAGGTGCCCGGGTCCCTGCCGTGCACCTGCCCGTCGATCCAGCCCTGGCACAGTGCCTCGTCCAGTGCCTGGTCGTGGCTCAGCGTGGTGGGCTCGGAGGTTCCCTTCCGGGCCAGTACCAACCACGCCTCGGTCGCGGTGTCGTGGTGTTCGGCCAGCCATCGCCGCCATTCGGCGGCGTCGGCCAGGATCAGCCCCGACGGCTCGATGGACATGCCGGGCAGTGTGTCGCATACCCGCTCCGGCCCGGAATTCCGGCCACTCAGTAAGATCTTGGCAACCCGAGGGTGTGCTGGGCGACGAAGTTGAGGATCATCTCCGCGCTCACCGGGGCGATCCGCGTGGTGCGCACCGCGCCGATCAGCGTGCCGATGCCGTATTCGGCGGACATGCCGTTGCCGCCGTGCACCTGCACCGAGGCATCCACCGCGTTGATCGCGGCCTCGGCGGCGGCGTACTTGGCCACGTTGGCCGCCGCCGCGGCGCCGGGGTCACCGGCGTCGTAGAGCCAGGCCGCCCTCGCGGTGGCCAGCCGAGCCAGCTCGATCTCGATGTGCGCCTTGGCCAACGGGTGCGCGACCGCCTGGTGTGCGCCGATCGGTTTGCCCCACACCTCGCGTTCCCGCGCGTAGGCGGCGCCTCTGGCCAGGGCATAGCGGCCGAGCCCGTTGGACTGCGCGGCCACCGTGATGCGCTCCGGGTTGAGGCCGGCGAACAACGCGGCCAGCCCGGCCTCCTCCCCGCCGACCAACGCCTCGTCGGGCAGGTGCACGTCATCGAAGAACACGGTGAACTGCCGCTCGGCGGCCAGGAAGGCCATCTCGATCGGCTGGTAGGTCATGCCGGGGCTGTCGGTGGGCACCAGGAACATCGCCGGGCGCAGCGCTGATGCTTCGGCCCCCGAACCGCGGGGCCTCAGGGTGCCCTTGCTGTCCTGCATCCGGGCGACCACCAGCGTCGCGTCGCTCTCGTCGACCCCGGAGATGTAGTACTTGTGCCCGGACAACCGCCAGCCGCCGCCCGGGTCGCGGCGCGCCGAGGTGGTGATGTTGTGCGAGTTGGTGCCGGCGTCCGGCTCGGTGATCGCGAAGGAGAACTTCACACTGCCGTCCGCGATGCCGGGCAGCCAGCGTTCCCGCTGCCGCGTCGTCCCCGAGGTGGCGATCACCGTGGCGGCGATCGCGGGGGAGACCACGATCAGCAGCAGCGGACAGCCGGCCGCCGCGATCTCCTCGGTGACGATGGCCAGCTCGACCATGCCGCCGCCCCCGCCGCCGTACTCTTCAGGGACGGCGACCCCGAGGAAGCCGGCCTTGCCGGCCTCTGTCCACAACTCGGTGGTCTTCTCACCGGCCCTCGCCTTGGCCAGCAGGTACTCCTGGCCGTACTTGCCGGCCATCGAGGCGACCGAGGAACGCAGCATCCGGTGTTCCGGGCTCTCGGTGAAGTCCATCCGGGTACCTCCGGCTGCTCGGTTGTGCGGCAACCCCGAAACTTACCGGCCTGGTTGCCGGTAAGTCTATGCGTGCAGTATCAGCAGCCCCAGCGCGGCGATGCTCTGCGCGTCGGTGATCTCGCCGCCGCGCACCATCGCGACCACTTCCTCCCGGCGAAACCACGCCGTGCGCATGTCCTGCTCGGTGTGCTCGCGTTCCGGTGGCCCCTCGGTGAGCTCGGTGGCCAGGAACACCCGGCCGCGTTGCGAGGACATCCCCGGTGCCACGTCCAGCAGACCGATCTGCGCCATCCGGGCCGCGCGCAGGCCGGTCTCCTCACGCAGTTCGCGCCGCGCCAGCTCCAGTGGGTCGGCTTCGGCCCGGTCCGGGGCGGTGCCCTGCGGGAACTCCCAGCGGCGCAGCCCGAGCGGGTAACGGAACTGCTGGACCAGGTGCAGCCGGTCGCCGTCGACGGGCACGATCAGCGCGTAGTCCGGTTTGTCGATCACCCCGAAGATGCCCTCGGAGCCGTCCGCCCGGCGGACCTGGTCCTCCCGTACCACCATCCACGGGTTCGCGTACACCTGCCGGGTGCTCAGTTGTTGCATGCGTTGCACGGTATAGCGTGGCCAGGTGCGGCTCGTCATCGCTGAATGCCAGGTGGACTACGTCGGTCGGCTGACCGCGCACCTCCCGATGGCCCCCCGCCTGCTGCTGGTCAAGGCGGACGGCTCGGTGAGCGTGCACGCCGACGACCGCGCCTACAAGCCGCTGAACTGGATGAGCCCGCCCTGCTGGCTCCAGGAGCAGCCGGGCGTGTGGACGGTGCGCAACAAGGCCGACGAGTCGCTGGTGATCACCATCGACAAGGTGCTGCACGACTCCACCCACGAGCTGGGTGCGGACCCGGGCCTGGTGAAGGACGGTGTCGAGGCGCACCTGCAGCAACTGCTCGCCGAGCACCCGAACACCCTCGGCGAAGGGCTCACCCTGATCCGCCGGGAGTACCCCACCGCGATCGGCCCGGTCGACCTGCTGTGCCGGGCGCCCGGCGGGGGGACGGTCGCGGTGGAGATCAAGCGGCGCGGCGAGATCGACGGCGTCGAGCAGCTGACCCGCTACCTGGAGCTGCTCGGCCGAGATCCGCTGTTGTCGCCGGTCAGCGGGGTTTTCGCGGCCCAACAGATCAAGCCGCAGGCCCGTACGCTGGCCGCCGACCGAGGCATCCGGTGCGTCACCGTCGACTACGACGGGCTGCGCGGGGTGGCGCCAGCGGGTCTGCGGCTGTTCTGACCCTCGGGTCCTCGGCTGTTCCGCCGTGACCCATTTGATGATGTGTCTGGCTGGCTTACCCGCCGAGACACCAGGAGACTGGGCCAATGACCCAGGCTGAGAAGTCAGCACAGCAAGGGGCGGCGGCGCCCGAGACCTTCGACTCGCTCGACCCGCGCACCGGCGAGGTGCTGAGCAGCTACCCGGTACACGACGCGGCGCAGGTGCGGAACGCGGTCCGTCAGGCCGGCGAGGCCGCTGACTGGTGGGCGGGCCTTGGCTTCGCCGGCCGGCGGCGCCAGCTCGGCGCCTGGCGCAAGCTGCTGGTGGCCCGGCTGGACGAGATCGCGGAGCTGGTCAGCGCGGAGACCGGCAAGCCGGCCGACGACGCCCGGCTCGAGCTGGTGCTGACCATCGACCACCTGGCCTGGGCGGCGCGCAACGCGCAGCGGGTGCTGGGCCGGCGCAAGGTCAGTTCCGGCGTGCTGATGAGCAACCAGAGCGCAACGCTGGCCTACCCGCCGTTCGGGGTCATCGGGGTGATCGGCCCGTGGAACTACCCGGTGTTCACGCCGATGGGTTCGATCGGCTACGCGCTGGCCGCCGGCAACGCCGTGGTGTTCAAGCCCAGCGAGTACACCCCGGGTGTCGGCCGGCTGCTCGCCGAGACGTTCGCCGAGGCGGTGGACACCGACCTTCCGGTGTTCACCGTGGTGACCGGCCTCGGGGAGACCGGGGCCGCGCTGTGTCGGGCCGGGGTCGGCAAGTTGGCGTTCACCGGTTCCACCGCCACCGGCAAGCGGGTGATGGCGTCCTGCGCGGAGAACCTGACCCCGGTGTTGATCGAGTGCGGCGGCAAGGACCCACTGCTGGTGGACGCGGACGCCGACCTGGCCGCGGCGGCGGACGCCGCGGTGTGGGGCGGCATGGCCAACGCCGGCCAGACCTGCGTCGGAGTCGAGCGGGTGTACGTGCTGGAGGAGGTCGCGGACGAGTTCCTGGCCAAGGTGGCGGCGAAGGCGGGCGGGCTGCGGGTGGGTGGCGAACCGAGCGCCGACTTCGGGCCGATGACCATGCCGTCGCAGGTCGACGTGGTGGCCGGGCAGCTGCGCGACGCACTGGACAAGGGCGCTCGCGGGCTGGTGGGCGGCACCGACTCGGTCCGTGCGCCGTATGTGTCACCTGTGGTGCTGACCGACGTGCCGGAGGATTCCACGGCCATCACCCAGGAGACGTTCGGGCCGATGCTCGCGGTGAACCGGGTGGTGGACATCGAGGACGCCATCGCCAGGGCCAACGCGACCTCGTTCGGGCTCGGCGCCTCGGTGTTCTCCGCCAAGCGCGGCGCGCGCATCGCCGCTCGGCTGCGCTGCGGGATGGTCGCGGTGAACGGCGTCATCACCTTCACCGGCGTTCCCGCGCTGCCCTTCGGCGGGGTGGGCGACTCCGGGTTCGGCCGCATCCACGGTGACGACGGCCTGCGCGAGTTCGCCAGGGCGCAGGCGGTCACCAGGCAGCGGTTTCCCGCGCCCATCCCGGTCACCTCGTTCGCCCGGGGTGAGCGGGCCATGCCACGCCTGCTGAAGCTGGTCCGCACCCTCTACGGCCGGTAACAGCGTGCCCGGCGCCACATCCTGCGCACCCCGACCGGCCCAGGTGGCAGGATCACGGCCAGTCAACGGACCAAGGAGGTTGCCGCGTGGCTCGTGAGTTCGAGGTCGTCGGTGTCGTCGGCCTGGGCACGATGGGTGCCGGTATCGCGGAGGTGTTCGCCCGCAACGGCCTACGGGTCGTCGGGGTCGAGGAGAACCCCACCGGGCTGGATAGGGGCCGGGCGCACCTGGAGGCGTCCACGTCGCGCGCGCTGTCCCGGGGCAAGCTGACCGAAGAAGCGGCGAAGGCGCTCCTGGAGCGGATCACGCTGACCACCGAGCTGGCTGACCTCGCGGACGTGGACCTGGTGATCGAGGCGGTCCCGGAACGGCTGGGCCTCAAGGCCGACCTGTTCGCCGCGATCGACAAGATCGTCCGGCCCGAGGTGGTGCTGGCGTCGAACACCTCGTCACTGTCGATCACCGAGCTGTCGGTGCGCACCGGCCGTCCCAGCCGGGTCGTCGGGATGCACTTCTTCAACCCGGCACCGGTGCAGCAGCTCGTCGAGCTGGTGCGCACCGTGGTGACCGAGCCGGATGTGGTCGACGATGTCGCGGAGTTCGCCCGAGGCCTGGGCAAGGTGCCGGTGGTGATCGGTGACCGGGCCGGGTTCATCGCCAACGCGCTGCTGTTCGGCTACCTCAACCAGGCGGCCAAGATGTACGAGGAGCGCTACGCCAGCCGAGAGGACATCGACGCGGCCATGCGGCTGGGCTGCGGGTACCCGATGGGACCGCTGGCGCTGCTCGACCTGATTGGGTTGGACACCGCCTACGAGATCTTGATGACGATGTACAACCAGTCGCGCAACCTGATGCACGCGCCGACGCCGGTGTTCAAGCAGATGATCACCGCCGGGCTGTTGGGCCGGAAGAGCGGGCGGGGTTTCTACACCTACGACAGCGCCGACTCGCCAAAGGTCGTGCCCGACACAGCGACCGCCGGGTCGGCCGCGGTCGCGTCGGAGTCGCTCCGTTCGGTGAGCACGGTCGGCGTGGTGGGCACCGGCACCATGGCGACCGGGATCGTCCAGGTGCTGGCAAAAGCCGGCCTGGATGTCGTGGTGCGCGGCCGTTCCACCCGCAAGACCGAGGATGCGGTTGCCACACTGCGCCGCTCGCTGGACAAGGCGGTGGTGCGCGGCAAGCTGTCCGAGTCCGATCGCGACGCGGCGCTCAGCAAGGTGCGCGCCACCACCGATTTCGAGGACCTTGCGGCGTGTGACCTGGTCATCGAAGCGGTCGCCGAGGAGTTGGACGTCAAGCGCGCGGTGTTCGGCGCGTTGGACGAGGTGTGCAAGCCAGGCGTAATCCTGGCCACCACCACGTCATCGCTGCCAGTGATCGAGTGCGCCGCGGCGACGTCACGGCCCGGCGACGTGGTCGGGATGCACTTCTTCAACCCCGCACCGGTGATGAAGCTGGTCGAGGTGGTGAGCACGATCGCCACCTCGGCGGACGTGGTGGCCACCGCGAACCAGGTGTGCGCCTCGATCGGCAAGCACGCGGTGAACTGCGGTGACCGCGCGGGCTTCATCGTCAACGCGCTGCTGTTCCCGTACCTGAACGACGCGGTCAAGATGCTGGAAGGGCACTACGCGAGCGCGGACGACATCGACGCCGCGATGAAGAAGGGCTGCGCGCTGCCGATGGGACCGTTCGAACTGCTCGACGTCGTAGGCTTGGACGTCTCGCTGGCGATCGAGCGGACGCTGTACCAGGAGTTCCGGACCTCGGGCTTCGCGCCCGCCCCGCTGCTGGAGCACCTCGTCACCGCCGGCCGGCTGGGGCGCAAGACCGGCCAGGGCTTCCGGGACTACACCGCACGCTGAGCCCGCTCGCACATACTGGGGAGGTGCCCCGCCGCAACCGACCCGCCGGCTCCGGCCCGGTGGTACCCCGGCCGCTGGCCGCGGGTGCCGCCGGCTGGGCGCGCACGGAACACGGCACGGACGGCAGTTGGATGGTGCGGTCCGTGCCGGCTGTCCGGGGTGGCAAGACGTATCGCTGTCCCGGCTGCGACCACGAGATCCGGCCCGGGGTGGGACATGTCGTGGCGTGGCCCGCCAGCACCGGTGCCGGTTCCGAGCGGGAACCCGACGGTGCCGAGAAGCGTCGACACTGGCACACGGCGTGCTGGTCGGCGCGCGATCGCCGCCGCCCTGGTGGTGGGCGAAACCGCCGCTAGGCCTTGCGGGTCAGCGCCACGAGATGCCCCCGGGACCTCGCGCGGCGTGTCCAGCGGCGATGTCTTCGTGTGTTCAAGCTCTCCTGCTCAGGGCTGACGGCCTACCGGGGAAGGGTCCCGACGACGTGGTGTGGGACTCGGCCGCCGTTCGGGGCTGGGCCGTGGCGTCGGCGTCGGTTCGCCGGCTGCCGCTTCGTCCGCCGTCGGTTCGCCCGCCGTCGGCTCCCCAGTGGTGGAGTCTTTGGTGGTGGAGTCGTTGGTGGCGGGGGCGTCGGGGTCGGGGGCGTCGGGTTTCTTCGCCTCGGCCTGGTCGCCGTCGTTCCGCTGAGTGGCCTCTTGCCCGGAACCTGGCGTGGCCGAGGACCGGTCACGCGCGTGCGGGGTCGGCCGCCACTTATCTCCGGTGCCGCCGGCCGCGCCTGATGAGCCGGTACCGCCAGCGGTGCCCTGGGCGGCTGATGTGGCTTGCGCCGAGGCCGGTCGACATCTCGACCCGGCGAACTCGTCGCTCGCGGCGGCCTCGCCGGTCTTCGTGGTCTCGCCGGTCTTCGTGGCCTCGGCGGCACCGGAGTTGGCGGTCGGGCTGGTGGTCCCGGCCGGTGTCTGCTGACCGCCGCGCTGTACCCGCGACGAGGTGCTGGCGGCCGACTTGGCCGATTCGGGCTCAGGCGTGCCCGTGACGGGCTCGCCCTGGCCGGATGATGCGGGTGTATTCGTGGCCTGGTAGTTGGACCGGCCCGGCCGGCCAGCGGCGTTGTCGCCCGCACCGCTCGGCGTGTGCGCGCCGAGCTTGGCCGCCGACGTCTTCGGCCCCGGCTTCGAGGCTTCGCGTGCCACCGCGTCACGCGCGGCCATCGCCTCGGCCGCCGGCGACAGGGTGTTCCCGGCGGCGCGCGGTGGCGTATCGGGCGTAGCCGCCGCCTCGGCGGTGCCGGCCGTCCGGTCGGCGTCCCGGGCGACCCGGTTGCCGATCGCCCTGGACCCGGTGCTCGATGTCGCCGGGCCCGGACGGCGGTTTCCACCCGCCGCGGCCGGCGGCGTGGCCTGGCTCGACTCCGCATCGGTCGGCCGGTCGAGTTTCGGCAGCGCCTGGTCCAGAACGCCGCGCAGCCCGGAGAGCTGTTGGACCATTCGGTCCCGCAGGTTGTCGATCTCGCCAACTCGGTGCTCGGCGTTGGCGATCAGTGACTCGGCCCGCTGGGTTGCCTGGTGGACCCGTTGCTCTGCCTCGGCATGCGCGTGGGACAGCCGGCGTTCGGACTCCGCGCGGGCGCTGGTGATGAGCTGGTTCGCCTCGTCCCTGCTGGAGACCTGCGCGTGGTGGATCTCCGCCATCGCCTCGGCCCGCCGCGCGGACATCGCAATGTTGAAGTCTTCTTCCACCTGAGCCCGCTTTGCGGAACTCGTGCTGTCGAGTTCGTCCCGCTCGCGACGCCCAGCCTGCCGTACCCGGTCAGCTTCGGCCAGTGCCGTGGAGCGGAGCCGCTCCGCCTCTGCCGCGGCCTCGGTGAGCACTCGGTCCGCTTCCGCGTGGGCTTCGTTCAGCACCCTGTTCCGCTCGAGTACCAGCTGCTCGTGCTCGTGCTCGAGCTGCAACCGCAGTGCCTCGTTGCGTTTGGGCAGGTCGCCTGCCATGGCCTCGGCACGTGCGACGATGTCGGCGGCCTCGGCCTCGGCGCGCTTGCGGCGCTCCACGACCTCGTCCTGGGCGAGGCGCAGCATGGACTGCAGGCGCTCGCTCATGCCCTCGACGCTCTCCGGCGGAGCGGACAGCCTGCGCAGCTGGCCCTTGAGCCGGTCCGTCTCCGCCCATGCGACGTTGACCTGGCGAGTCAGCTGACCGTTCTGCTCGACCGCGGCGTTCCGGTCAGCGGCGAGCATGCGGAGCTGAGCATCCAGGTGTCGCAGATAGTCATCGACCTGCGACGGGTCGTAACCCCTCCGGGTGACAGCGAAAGCTGAACCCGGCGCAGGCAGATGATCTTCCACAGCTGACATGTCGCCCACCGTACCCGTTTGCCTGTCACACCGTCGGGGCGGTTCAACACTCAGGGGAGCGGTGAAACCGCGGGTCTGTTCTGCTCAGACACCCCGGAACCGGTTGATCTCCGTGAGATGTAGTTCGCGTCGTTAGATCGGAAGAGCACACGTCTGAACTCCAGTCACATCACGATCT
>OBLV0100000577.1_pt1 | contig 11188 bp, 10 predicted proteins | sample 1520071 | NCBI WGS metagenome assembly OBLV01 (sample SAMEA3888446, study PRJEB22518) | metagenome | reverse complement strand
GAGATCGTGATGTGACTGGAGTTCAGACGTGTGCTCTTCCGATCTAAGCGAGATATGCTCCGCGGGGATTCGTTGGGTCTGAGCGATAACGCGGATAACCTGACGGCCCAGGTCATTCGCTTCCGAGTCTTCGGGCATGGCGTTGAAACTCATCATAACGCCCGCTGCGGACCCTTTCTGGGGCCCGCGCCGCACAAAAAAGGCCGAGTGGGTTCGCCACTCGGCCAAGTTGTATTGAAGGAGGGCGGAGTTACCTCCTCGCGTGAGTACAGGAGCAATTCTTAATTGAGAAGACCGCCATGCCCCAAACAGGCGATCTCCCAGCCGGAAATGCGGTACTTGGCAAGCGCCGGCGGAAGGATGAAGTCCAACACATTCGGCTTCGCGGACCGGAAGCAACACGGCGCCGACACAATGGGCGTCGTATCCTTATAAGCCAGCATCATGAGGTTCCCCGGTTCAACCGGCGCCAGAAAGCGTTCCACTTGTGCTCCCAGCCGAACCAGAGCACGGCCGATCACATCCTCCGGTCCGGACGGAGCTGTCGTCGAAGCCACCAGCACGGCGTGCGGCTTGGTGCGGAGCAGATGCTGCAGCGAGCGCGTGACGTGCTCTTCCTCCTCGATAGCGGAGAGCGAGTAGCGCAAGGTCGCGCCAAAACGTTCCAGCCGGGTGTGGACCACGTTCTCGAATAGCGCGCGCGCGCGGTCGCCATGCACCGGATCCGAATACAAAACCGCAACGCTGGGCTCGCGAATGGGCCGGGCTTGCAGAATCGCGCCCCGCTCGTTCAACATAGACAACACGGTTTCGAGCTGCGATTGCGCCACTGCAAACGGCGCGCTTTTCACGGTCGCGATGCGCTCGCCCAACCGCGCATAGCGGTAGTTCGGGACTGTTGCAATCACCACGCTGCTGGTGCAGTTGATCTGCTTCAGAAGTTCATCATCGACCAGCGCGCAACAATCCTGTGTAGCAATCAAATTGGCCCGCCCTCCCGCAGCCAGCCTGATCTCTACCGATCCGCAGCACATGGCCTCCGCCACCGCCATGACCGCTTCGTCCTCTCCCACTTCGCCGTCTTCCAGCTCTGTGACCCAGACTTGGCGCATGCCTTCGGTTTCCAGCAGGCGTATGTCTTCGTCGCTCAATATGTGGCCTTTCGCCAGCAATTTCCTCCCGCCGGGCCGGAAGATCGTACAGCAGAGAATGCGGCCCGCCGACTGTTGAACATCCATGGTTAAAGCGCGCAACCGAGTTCCTCCTCCTCACGTTCTCCCTAGTGGTACGGTTAGTACTAGGGGGTGTGGTACTGAGTATACTGGTACCTTCACCTGCAATCCAGTAAAAAATTCGAGGATTTGCACTTTTTACATAGGACTAAATAGAATTAATCTGTTTAATCGACCCGCGCCTTCCCGCCGCTAAAGAATTGTTACGGACCAGCGGAAGTTGTACTAACTCCTCAAGCGAATCGAAGTGGTCGGCCTGATACGCGATGCCATCCACTACCGTTTTTAGTCGCTTCAATACCGCGATTTCATCACAATTCTGGAATTTTGGACATCGAAGGCAGTCCTTCCACGCTTTCAATGGCAGCTCGCCCCGTTCCACTTCGGCAAATCCGAGCTTCGTGAAGAACTGGGGAACGTAGGTAAACGCGAAAATTGTGTGCAAATCGTTCTCCTGCGCTTCCAATTCGAGCGCTTCCACAAGCGCGCGTCCGATTCCGTGCTGTTTTACCGCCGGCAGCACCGCCAGCGAGCGCACTTCCGCGCTGGTTGGCGTGTAAAAATGAAGCGCCCCACATCCCACGAGCAGGCCGGCATCGTAGGCCACCGAGAAATCCCGGATATTTTCCGACATTTCGAACTCGGTTCTGGGCAACATTGTTCCGTTTGCCGCGTACCCGTTGATGAGAGCTAGCATCTTGGGAATGTCGCGCATGCTGGCCTTGCGAACCGCTACCTCGACCTGGGTCATGCGGTCGCGCCCCTTTCTGGAACCCAGCCCGGGGAAAGCCGCGTCCCTAGCGCCTCGCCGCCTAATAGGCGCGAGCAGATATCCGGATGGTGTCCCGGTGCAATGATCACTTCCCCGATTCCGCTCCTCAGTGCTGCCATCGCCGCCTCCAATTTTGCCTGCATTCCTCCATGCGCAACTCGTGTTCCTATCAGGCCGCTGATCTCCTCCGCCGAGATATGCGGCAGCACGCGCCCTGCCTGATCCCTCACCCCTGCCACATCCGTCAGAAAAAAAAGCTTTTCCGCGCGCCAGCCGCTTGCGCAAGAGACCGCCATCTGGTCGGCATTTACGTTGTAGATGTTCCCCTCGCGATCGCCGGCGATGCATGCGACTACCGGCAGATACCCGGCATTTACCAGTAGATCAAGCAGTTGTCCATCCGTCGCTCCCGGGTGTCCGACTAAACCCAGTTCCTCACCCTTTCGATCCGCCAGCGTGAGCGGCCCATCGACGCCCGACAAGCCAAACGCCGATGTACCAGCCGCGACAATCGCAGACACCAGGCGCTTGTTGACGCTGCCTGCGATCACTTTGAGCACCGCATCGATCACTGGCTCGTCGGAGATTCGGAGACCTCCCACGAACTGGCTCTCGACCCCTTGCTCCCCCAGAAATCGCGTTACCTGTTGGCCGCCCCCATGGATTACCACTAGTTCCGATTTGCGGGCAATTTCGGCAAGCTGGCGCGCGATTACCGCTCGGCAGTCGGCATTATCAAGAAGCGAGCCGCCGACTTTAATGACCAGCTTCATAGCAGTCCCTGCGTTTCGGGAAAACCCAACATCAGGTTCATATTCTGGACCGCTTGCCCCGCCGCGCCCTTACCGAGGTTGTCGAGGGCCGCTACCACCACCACGCGTTGGCTTTCTGAATCGAAAACGAACCCAATATCGCAGAAATTGGTGCGTTGAACGCCCCGCAAATCCGGCAGCTTGCCTGGCGCGTACAATCGCACAAAAGCCTCACCGGCGTATGCCTCTTCATAAATCGTCAATAAATCCACAGGTTTTTCCACACGTGTGGTGCGAAAATAGATGGTTTCTAGTATGCCGCGGTCGATTGGCAATAGGTGAGCTGTAAAGGTTAATTCGCGCTCGCCCAGGCCGGAATTCTGCAGCACTTCTGGCACATGGCGATGATCCAAAATGGCATATGCGCTAAAATTCCCCGCTACTTCGCAGAAGCTGGTCTGCGGCGACGCCTTTCTGCCCGCTCCGCTCACCCCGGATTTGGCATCACAAATGAAGCCGCGGCTGCGATCCGCCACCTGAGCGTCGATAACCGGTCGGATCGCCAGGTTTGCCGCCGTCGGATAGCAGCCAGGATTGGCAACGAAGCGCGCCCCTGAAATGCGCTCGCGATAGAATTCGGGCAGGCCATAAATCGCTTCTTTCAGGAGGTTGGGCGCCGTGTGCCTCTCCTTATACCATTGTGAATAGATCTCAGGATCGCGGAGGCGAAACGCCCCGCTGAGGTCTATCACCTTTACGCCGGCCTCCAAAATTGCCGGCGCTAATTGGATGGAAACCTCTACCGGGGTTGCCAGAAAGACGAGTTGCAGGCCTTCATGCCGCATCGCGTCCGGCGTTGCGGAGATGCTTTTCGGCGGTTTCTGCCCGAGTGGCTCGATTCGGTTTGGCGAATCGGACCGATGCTCCAGCAAAATCGGTTCAGCCTGGGGGTGGCGCGCCAGAATGTGCACCAGTTCAGCCCCGCTATAGCCGCGGTATCCGACCACGCCCACGGGTACAGCACCCTTATAATTATTCACAACAATGAATAATTATACCTTAGCGCACAGGCGTTTGGTGCCGTTGTGCGCGATCATAAACCCACAGGCGTAGGGTACCGTTGTGCGCGATTCATAAGCCCACGGGCGATTTTGCACCCTTGTGCGCCGATTCCTCATAACTGCTCGGTTGTCGAGCGCGCCGCCAAGTCGCCGATGACGGGTAACCGGACTTCTTCCTGCTGGGCGGCCTTCACCAACAAGTAAATCCAGCAAATGAAAATCGCAACTTTAAGCAAACCCACCAACAGGTGCTCGGCACCCCAGCCGGGAAAGCCGCTGAACAGCAGCGTCGGGGCGGCGGAGCTGATGATCAGCCAAACGACGAAGAGGTATAAAGCCTGGAAGGCGTTAAACCGCACTCGCAGGTTTTTCCGGTACTTCTGGGAAGCGAGGAAGATGATGGCCGGTATGACACCGAACACCGGGATGTAGCACAAGATCGCGGCCGTGCGGTCACTCAAGCCTTCGAGCAGATCGGTGAACGGCTGCCCGTAGCGCGGCTGCGGAGCGCCGCAGTTGTGGCAGAACGCCGCGGCTGGGTCCACGCTGGTCCCGCATTGGGTACAAAAAGGCAAGCCACGTCTCCTGCTTCAAGTTCTACACCAGAGTACGTCTATGATTCCACAAATGTTCCCGTTCCAGCTTGAGGGCGAGAATAGCTCTGCTAGCATCAGGACAAATGCGAGCGATTTGTCTGGTTTTCTCCGCATGCCTGCTCGCGTCCTTCGCCCGCACAGCCGAAAAGCCGCTGGAAATCTTCTTTATTGACGTGGAAGGCGGCCAGGCGACGCTGTTCGTCACACCAGAGCACCGTTCCTTATTGATTGACACAGGCTGGGGTTACAACGCCTACCGCGACGCCAAGCGCATTGCAGCGGCGGCGAAGCTCGCCGGCATCAAGCGGATCGATGACGTCGTGATCACGCATTATCACGCGGACCATGTGGGCGGCGTGCCGCAACTCGTAGCCAAACTGCCGGTCGGCACCTTCATCGATCACGGCCCCAATCGCGAAAACACGAATTCGATCAATCACCTGGTTTCCGAATACCAGGCGGCGGTCGATGGATCGAATCACATAATTGCCCAGCCGGGCGAGCATTTGCCGCTCAAAGACCTCGACGCCGTGGTAGTGAGCGCGGATGGCAATCTGATCGGCCAACCGCTTGCCGGTGCAGGCCAGCCGAACCAATTTTGTTCGGGCGTGCCGCAAAAGGGCGCGGATCGAACCGAGAATGCCCGCTCAGTGGGTACCGTTCTGACTTTCGGCCGGTTGCGAATCGTCGATCTCGGCGATCTCACCTGGGATAAAGAACTGGAGTTAGTTTGTCCGAGTAACAAACTCGGCCGCGCCGATATCTTCGTCGTGTCTCATCACGGCATAGATTTGAGTAACAGTCCCGCGCTGGTTCACGCATTAGGTCCGCGCGTTGCCATCTTCGACAACGGCTCGAAGAAAGGTGCGGCTGCCTCCGCCTGGGACGTCGTCAAATCGTCACCTGGCCTGGAGGATATCTGGCAGCTTCATTTCGCCGACGCCAATGGCCACGAGCACAACGTCTCCGATCCGTTTATTGCTAACGTGACCGAAGCCGATACAGGTTATTACCTAAAGATAACTGCCCACCAGGACGGCAGCTTCGAAGTTTTCAATCCGCGGAATAAGTATTCGAAGAGTTACCCGGCGAAGTAGAATGCCGAAACAGATTGGTCAGCGGTCTCCCGACTCCGTGATAGCAAGCTTCCTTTTCCCGGTTATCTGAATGAGACCTTGTTCTCCGCCGATCGTAATACTGCCCGATCGGGCAAGCTGCTCCGGCGAAGCGGCATCAACCTTATAAGCCACTACTCCGGGGCCAACCCCTTGCGCACCGTCTGTTATTTGAATCCAATCTCCATCGCGGCTTGCTTGCCACGCGCATCCTTGAGAAGCGTGGACGCGAAGCGAGCCCTTTCCACCGCTCGTCGGGAACGAAACGGCTTCCGGCGAGACCGTCACCTTGCAGCTAGCGCTCCTGGAGGCCATGAGAGCGTACGCGATGTTGCCGGCGAGTCCGCCCAACATGCCGGCCATCCCGCCCCTCGATGAGAGGAGGCTCATGCCAAAATTCAACCCGGCGTTCTCCAGTATCCCGACCATGCCTCTGCCGCCGACGCCGATGCTCCCAAAGCTGCCGGGTAGTCCGCCTCCGACAAACGGGGGCAGGCCATTCTGAGGCATTCCGCCAGGCAATCCGGAAAGCGATTGGAAGCTCTGAACCGGAAATTGCTGTCCCGGCATCTGCCCGCCTAGAGAAAAGGGACATTGGGCTTGTGGTGGCGCCGATCCAATCCGTGAGCTGTAATTAGACGGCGAGGAAACATTACCCGTCGCCGGTCCGAAGGGATTCGTGAATAACCCGGGCGATACTGCGTCCGGCATGCTGAGCGTGCCGCCGTGTCCGAACAAATCGATTTGATTTTCAGAGGCCCGCGCCGCGGCTGCCGGAGCGTTTACCGGAGGCTGAGGAGAGGCGAGTGCCACGGGAAAAACTGCGGCGACAGCCGGCTCAGACCGTACTGTATCGAGAACGTTCTCAGGGATGTCAGCCCGCATCATATTCACTAAGGAGAAATATTCCAGGCGTTCCGCGCCCAGATCACGCAGGCGCTTGGCCAAGGCCTTCGCCTCACCAACCTGCGGATTCTCGCATTCTTGAGATGGTTTTTCGATTTTGTCCGGGCATGCCGTGCCGTTTTTCGATTCATGCAACAGAATCAGCACCGCGCGAGTGCCGTCCGCGGATACCTGCGCCGCGGATTGGAGCGCTGCGCTGTCCGGCTCACTTCGCCCATCAGCCGGAATCGGCGACCCGATACACGCGCACAAGAGAACCGGAAATATCGTTTTCAACAGACGTATAGACATAACCCCTCCTGCAACAGGAAATCGGTGAGGCCGCGGGTGCGAGGCAGATCGCAGCAGGAACTGCCCCGCTTATCCTTGGCGCATTCGATTTCGGCAGCGGATCAATTTGGATAGGCGCGCTGCACGATTTGGTCTTTTTTCCCGGGGTAGCCGAGTATATGAATGTTTCCGACGCGTTCGCTACGGGTGCCGTTGGTGGTGAGGTAGTAAGTAACGGCCTGCCAGCCTCCGTTGCCAACGCCCTGTAATTGCGTTTGTCCGTTCCCGAAATATACAAACGGGGAGGGACCCTCGTAGATCTCGAAGAGCAACGTCCAGGGGCAGCCGCTTGGAGCATAGACGTAGACTACGCCCGAATTGGCGGTGTAGCTGAAGAAAGGCTGCTGCTGGGAAGGGGTCACGGCCGCAGAACCAAGACAGCTTTGTGCCTTCAGGCTGCTGCTGCCCGCCAGCATTGTGAACGCCAGAGCGGCGAGCGCCGTTCCGCGAAGTGGGTGTTTGAAAGTCGCCGTGAACAGCGATCGTATCGATTTGAGCGTCATGTTGTATCTCCTTGAGTTAGTGTTTCCGGCAGGTGTTCTTTCGAATTCCGCCTTCACTAACTAATGCGGAGGCCAGGGGAAAACGGGATCACAGAAAGGCGCTCGAGAACAGATCTTGTATTTAGCTGCGCTTTCGATTACAGTGAAGTGCAACAGAGGTTGAGATGAGCGCCCGATCCCGGCTCGCCGCAGTAACCTTCCTGATGTGTTCTAGCCTGGTGTGTTCTAGCTTGCTGGCGAGCCCGTTGCCTTGTGTAACCGGAACGTTGGCCGATTACATCGCGCTCGGCTCCACCGGCTGCACTGTGGGCCCGGCACTTATTTTTAACAACTTCTCGTTCGCCGTGCTTAGTTCGAGCGGCGGCGCCGTTGCACTCGCCGCGCCAGCCATCACAGTCGACCCGCAGATAGGCCCTGGCGCCGAGTACGGTTTGAACTACGTGTCCAGCGGGTTCAGCGTAAGTGCCGGCCAGTCGATCCAATATCTGCTGTCCTATACCATCGATCCGCCGCCGATCATTCGTGGCTTCAAGCTCGAAATGTTCACTGATCCGCCCGTTTTTCCAGGCTTCGCGGACATCAGCAGCGCGGAGTGCCTCGGCGCGGCCTTCTCGGGCAGCACGTGTTCTGGCGTTCCGCTTTTACAGGATGTGTTCAGTAATGGGGTCATTTCTTCGCTTCAGAGTGTCCAGGCGTTCAGCCAGGTCAGTATCCTGGGCGATCGGACAACGATTACGCTCAACGCGGCCAGCGGCGGATCGTCCAGCTTCACCAGCTTTACGGAGTCGACAATTTCACCTGAACCACGAAGCATTTTTCTGCTCGCCGCAGCTCTGGCGGCACTGTTGGTGGGAGCCGGGCTTCGAAGATTCATGGTCCGCTACTGGTGGAGTGGCCGGACTGAAGCCTGCGTTGCCTCACGTTCGAACCTCGCCAACTGAGCTTGAGCGTCCTCCCGCGTGCCCGTGTCTACTTGCGCGCGTCCCCGGCGATGCGGGCTCCCTGGCGGCCACAGCATAAGCGCGTGCCGTTCCGTCTCCGCGGCCCTTGCGAACTCGCCGTTTTCGGCGAGAGCACGGCCAAGCACGTCTAGAATGCCGGGGTCGGCGCCGTGTGTCAGTGCCGCCGCTTTCTGTGCCAGTTGAAGGGCCAGCTTTGGATTTTGCAGGTCATTGAACGGAGTGGTTACTAATGCCCAGCAATACTCATACACGTCGTAGACGGACGCGTCGGGCCGGCTCACGATCGGCTGCAAATCCGCGAAGAGCGCACGGCTGGTCTCTCTCGCCTCCGCCATTTTCCCTCGCTTTGCAAGCACGGGCGTAAGCGAGCTGCGGGCGCGATTCAAATACCTTCGATATTGCTCATTTGGATCTTCGCCGATCAGCTTCTGCAGCATTCCGATACTGCTGTGATACCGGTCCTCCGCTTCCGCCAACTGATCCGCGGCCACAAACGCTTCCCCGGATAGAAAGAACGCGACCGCCAAATCGACGCGCAACCTGATATCGGAGGGGCTTGCACCAAGCAGTTCTTTGTAAGCTTCTAGCGATCGGGCCAGATACCACTGTCCGAGCTCAGCATTCCCGCCAGCGACAAGCATGTCCCCAACATGCTGCTCTGCGAGCGCCACCCTGCGCCGTTCTGCCAGCCCGGCTCCCGGCGACTTTGCCCATGCCGCGGCCAGTTGCAATTCGTGTTGATAGCTATCGAGAGCGCCTTGCACGTCTCCCAACTGCGATTGCGTGAGACCGATCCGATACCACGTGCCAGTAAGATTCATTCGCGCCGCGGCATTGTTTGCATCCACGGAGGCGAGCTGTTCGAGAGCCGCGCGCGCCTGATTGTATTCGCGCAGCGCTTTTTGCCGGTCGCCGGCGTCAAAGTCGCTGTCCGCCAGTTTCATGCTTGCGACTGCGATGTCGTCCTTGCGTCCCGCGGTCTGCGCCAACTCCAGCGCGCGCTGGTAACTCTGCCGGGCGGCTGCTGCGTCACCCAAATTGATCTCATACACGTTCCCTTGCAAATCCCCGACTTTGAGATAAGCCTTGACGAGCAGTTCTCGTAAAGATGGTTCGGCGCGAGCATCCGGCGAAAGCTCCCGGAGCGAGTTCAAAGCCTTCTCCATGGACGCTTTCCTTGCCGGCGTCACCCCCGATTGCATCGCCGCATCCAAATCGCCAAGCATAAAGCCGGCAAGTTCCAGCGTCAGGTTTCTCTGTTTCTCGGCTACCTTCGCGAAATATGCTGAGACGGCGGTACTGGCAATTAGCGCGACGGCGACAATAGCGGCCACCATTACCGCGACACTATGCCGTCCAATGAATTTGTGCGTTCGATAGGTCCAACTGTCCTTGCGAGCGCTTACCGGTGCGCCGCTCAGGTGAAGACCGATGTCATGGCTCAACCGCTCCACCGATGCATAACGCCGCTGAGGTTCTTTACGCAGCGTCGTGCAGACAATCACGTCTAGATCGCCGCGTAGACGCCGGCGCAATTTTTCACGACTGCCTTCGGCGACCGGCGCTGCTTGGGACTTTGTCACTGCCAGGCTCGGCAGTTCCGGTTCCCATTCGCGGATCGCCTGTTCGATCTGCGTCGAGGTGTGGCCCTGGAGCGGGTACGGATGTTCGCCAGTCATCAGCTTATAAAGCAGCACGCCCAGCGAATAGACATCAGTTGCCGTCGTGATGGGCTCCCCTCGTATCTGCTCAGGGCTCGCGTACTCGAGGGTCATCGGCCGAAACTGCGATCGCGTCAGGTTCGCGGCTTCGGTCGAATATTCGCGCCGAAGCAGTTTGGCGATTCCGAAATCCAGCAGCTTGGGAACACCGTCGGAGGTCACCAGAATGTTGCTCGGCTTGAGGTCCCGGTGCACAATCAGGTTTTGATGCGCGTACTGGACCGCCGCACAGATTGTTTGAAATAAGACAAGCCGTTCGGAGATAGAGAGCTTGCGCGAATCGCAGTAGGTATCAACAGGGATGCCCTCGACGTATTCCATCACCAGAAACGGCAGGCCGTAATCGGTGGTCCCCGCATCAAGCAGGCGCGCGATATTTGGATGTTCCAGGCTGGCCAAGACTTGGCGCTCCGTTCGAAAGCGCCGCAGAACCTCGTCCGAGGCCATGCCAGGCTTGACTACTTTAATGGCAACGGTCTTATGAAACTGGTGATCGGCGCGGCTGCCGGCGTATACCGCAGCCATTCCACCGGCGCCGGCGCGGTGGAGCAGTTTCCAGGGCCCGATACACGTGCCCTCCAGAGCATCCGGATCGGTAGTTGCCCGTCGTATCGCTTCAACCGCCGAGATTGCGCCGTCCATGAAGCCCGGCGATTGATCGAAGGAGTCGAGCAGCTCCTGCACTTCCTTTTGGAGAACGTCATCGCCCGCACAAGCGTTTACCAGAAACATCGCCCTGCGTGCAGGCTCTTCCTCGATCACGGATTCGAAAAGAGCCCTAACCTGAAGCCATCGCTCGGGAGTCATGCGACGCGACCTCTTTTTGCAGCCAGGCGCGAGCGGAATTCCACTGTCTCTTCACCGTGGCAGTGGAAATGCCAAGAACCTCAGCGGTCTCTTCCACCGAAAGTCCGCCGAAAAAGCGCAGTTCCACTAGCCGCGCTTGTCTGGGTTCGAGTGCGACAAGCCGCGTGAGAGCCCTATCGATTGCCAGCATTTCATCCGCTCGATCGTCGGTGATGATCAACACCTCGTCGAGCGGAACTCGGTCCCGTTCGTGCCCCCGCTTCATGGCCGCATGGGCGCGGGCGTGATCCACCAACACGCGCCGCATGGTTGTGGCCGCAATCGCTAAAAACTGCAGATGATTCTGCCAATCCGGCTGCTGGCCGGCAAGCCTCAGGTAAGCCTCGAGATCGGAAGAGCGTCGTGTAGGGAAAGAGTGTAGATCTCGGTGG
>OBLV0100000576.1_pt1 | contig 11188 bp, 9 predicted proteins | sample 1520071 | NCBI WGS metagenome assembly OBLV01 (sample SAMEA3888446, study PRJEB22518) | metagenome | reverse complement strand
GCTCGAACCGGTAGGCCAGCACGAGCGGGGCGCCGAGCAGCAGCGACGTGGTGACCCCGGCGATCAGCCCGGTGATGTGGAACAGCGGCGCGACGCCGAGCACCACGTCGTCCGGGCCGAGCCGGCACCACTGGCGGTAGGCCTGGGAGTTGAACACCACGTTGCGGTGGGTGTTCATCGCGCCCTTCGGCGGACCCGTGGTGCCCGAGGTGTAGGTGAGGAATGCGGTGTCGTCCGGTCCGAAGCTGACGTCGGCCGGGACCTGGCCGCGGTGGCGCTCGATCAGCGCGGCCATGTCGTGCGCGCCGTCGCAGTCGATCCGTTCGGCGTCGGCGAAAACGCGCTGGTCGTCGTGGGCGCGGTAGTCGAGTTCCGAGGTGGTGACGACGGCCGCGACGCCGGTGTCGCCGACCACGCCCGCGGCCACGTCGCGGTACAGGCTCTCCAGGCAGACCAGCACCCTGGCGCCGGAGTCGTTCAGCACCGCCTCGAGCTCGCGGGACCGGTACATCGGGTTGACCGGGACCGCGACGCCGCCCGCCTTCCAGGTGGCGAGCATGCCGATGACGAACTGCGGCACGTTCTGCAGGTACAGGACGACCCGGTCGCCCCGGCCGACGCCCAGGTCGCGCAGGGCGACGGCGAACGCGCCGGTCAGCTCGTCGAGCTCGCGCGCGGTGATCCGGCCGCCGAAGTAGCGGATGATGTCGCTGTCCGGGTTCCGGCGCACCGACGCACCGAACATGGACAGGGCGTCGGTGAACTCCAGGCTGATCTCGGCTGGCTGGTCCGGGTCGTACAGGCTCAGCCAGGGCTTCTCGTCATAAATCGACATGGTCGCCTGCCCGCAGCGGCTTGGCGTGGTACTTGCCCTCGTGAGCCAGTACGGGCCGCTGGTCGCCGCGTAGTTCGGGGTACTTCTCCTCGAGCTTCTGCCGGGCGCCCCACTGCCGGCGCAGCTGGCCTACGTACTCGGGGTTCCCTTCATAGGTGCCGCGCCAGGTCTGCGGCATCTGTTCCTTCGACGGCCCGGGGTCGGCCCGGCCGCCCAGCGTGATCCGGGACGGGATCTTGTCACCGACCTGCCCGCAGGCCGGGCAGGCCTGCTGGGCGCGGGCGGCGATCGTGGCCATCTGCTCGAAGACGTGCCCCTGCGGGCAGCAGTAGTCGTACAGCGGCACCAGGATCACCAGTTCTCTATCGACCGGGCGAAGATCCCCGCGATGTCCTCTTCGTCGACCGGGCGCGGGCACGTGGCCAGCAGCCGCTGCTGCTTCATCGTCCCGGGCACCAGGTCGGGGATGTCCGCCTCGGTGTAGCCGACCGCGCCGATGCCGTTCGGTATCTCGATGTCGCGCATCAGGTCCACCACGACGGACGGAAGCTGCTCGCTCGCGTCGTTCAGCTTGTCCTTGTCCGGGGCCAGCATCGCGGCGGCGGCCAGGTGGCGCTCTGGCGCGCTGGCGAAGCTGAACCGGAACGCCTCCGGGGCGGTCAGCGAGACCGACATCCCGTGCGGCACCATCGGCTCGTCCTGCGGGTAGTTCGGCGGCCGGTAGTCCTTGACCATGCCCGCGATCGGGTAGGCGTTGGCGTGCGGGATGTGCACCCCGGAGTTGCCGAACCCCATGCCGGCGAACGTCGCGGCCAGCATCATGTTGCTCCGCGCCTCCAGGTCATCGCCGTGCCCGAAAGCGGTCCGGAAGGACTGGGCCAGCAGCGTGAGCGCCTTCTCGCACCACAGGTCGGAGACCGGGTTGGAGCCGCAGTAGGTGACGCGCTGCTCGGGCTGCTTGCGGTCGAACGTGGTGTACCAGCGGGCGGTGTAGGACTCCAGCGCGTGGCAGACGATGTCCATCCCGGCCGAGGCGGTGACCTCGGGCGGGATGGTCAGCGAGAGCAGCGGGTCGATCACGGCCAGGGTGGGGCGCAGCCGCCAGTGGCTGATGCCGGTCTTGACCCGCATCGACAGCACGTCGAGCACGCACATCGCGGTGCTCTCCGAGCCGGTCCCGGCCGTGGTCGGGACCGCGATCAGCGGCTTGAGCTGCTGTTTGGGGGCCTGGCCCGCGCCGATGGGCTTGTTGAGGTAGTCCATCAGCGAGCCGCCGTCGGTGGTCAGCAGGTTGACCGCCTTGGCCGTGTCGATCGACGAGCCGCCGCCCACCGCGACGAAGCCGTCCCACGGGCCCTGCTCGCGGGCGTAGCCTGCCGCCTTGTCCATGCTGTCGTCGGTGGGTTCGACGTGCACCCCGTCGAAGATCTCCGAGGTGATCCCGTGCTTGGTCAGCGACTCGGCGATGCGGGCCGGGATGCCGAGCGCGTTGATCTGCGGGTCGGTCAGGATGAGGACCCGTTTGGCCCCGAACTGGGCCATCTCGAAGCCGATCTCGTCGACCGCCCCGGCGCCGAACTTCAGCGGCGGCGCGCCCCAGGTGAAGATGGTCTCCTCGGCCAGGTCGACCCCGAGCTCCCCGGTCACCGGTAGCTCCCCTCCGGCGCGGTGCGCAGCTCCTTGATCTGGTCCGGGTCGTGCCCGAACACGACGGTCGCGTTCGCCTCGGTCGCGATGCCGCGCAGCTTCTCCACGCTCGCGTAGAACTGCTCCAGGTTGTTGACGATGGCGGCGGGTACCGCGGGCGGGCCGTAGCTCGCGCCCATGTAGACCGCGTCCGCGGTGAAGATCATCGTGCCGGTCTCGGGCAGGTCGACCCGCATCGACATGCTGCCGGGGGTATGGCCGGGGGTCTGGATGAAGCTGACCCCGGGGAGGAACTCGGCGTCGCCGTCCACCGTCTCGAAGTCGAGCCCCTGGTAGTCGGCCTTGAGATGGGCGCCGTTGAACGGGCCGTCGAAGCCGAAGGCCCACTCCTTCTCCTTGGCGCTGCAGACCAGCTTCGCGTTCGTCTCCTTGAACAGCTTGACGTTGCCGGCGTGGTCGAAGTGCAGGTGGGACAGGACGACGTAGTCGATGTCGCCGGGCGCGACGCCGACCTGCTTCAGCCGCGAGTCCAGGTACTCGTCGTCGGAGACCTTGTCGTACGGGAAGAAGTCCTGCAGGCCGGTCGGGGCCCAGCGGGTCTCCCAGTCGCGCGGGCAGCTGGTGTCCCACAGCAGCTTGCCGTCGGGGGTGTCCACCAGCACGCAGTGCGTCGGCACGTCGACCCATTCGGCCGGCAGGTGCTTGTTCTGCCGGTTGCGGATCGCCCGGCCGGGCGCGAGCAAGAGCCAGGTGAGGTCGGCGGTCATCGCCCCGCACGGAAGGATGCTGACAGTCGTACCTGTAGCCATACCGGACCTCCGCAGATATATCGTTTCGTGACCTAACTACCCTGCGTCGCCCGGGGCAGGAGTGTCAAGATCGCGCGGCCCGGCCGCGGCCGCCCGCGTGACCCGTGCCCGCCTGAGGCGCTACCTGCTCTCTTGCCCCCGAATACGTGTTTAATCCACGCCACCCGGCCCGTTCGGCTTACCTGTCCCCGGGGCCGGCCAGGCGACGTGCGGGCCGCCGGGATACACGTGTCAAGGCTCGGCGCCCTCCAGCGGATCCGCGGCGGCGGGCACGGGCCGGGGCTGCGCCTCGACCGTCTGAGCCTGCGGCACCTGTGTCCCGTGCGCCACGATGCCGAGCTCTTCAAGCCTCGTGAGTTGCGGGAGCACCCGGCTCTCTAGTGAGCCGACGAGCGCGTTGTACGAGTTGACCGCCGTGCTCAGCGAGCGGCCGGTCTTCTGCAGATGCCGCATGGTCAGCGCGAATCGCTGATGCAGGTCGGCGGCGATATCCCCGACCTGCTGCGCCTGCCGGGCCCGGGCATCCTGCTGCCAGCCGTAGGCGACGCCCCAGAGCAGGGCCATGAGCGTGGCCGGCGTCGCGATCAGCACCCGGTCCCGGACCGCATCGTAGAACAGGCCAGGATGCTCGCGGTAGGCGGCGGCCAGCAGATCCTCGGCGGGCACGAAGCACACGGTGAAGTCGATCGAGCCCTTGATCTTGCCTGGGTAGTCGCGCTTGGCGAGCGCGCTCACGTGCCCGCCGACCGCCTTGGCGTGGGCCGCGAGGGCCTTGCGCCGCTCGTCCTCGCCGGTCGCTGTCGCGGCGCGCTGGAAGTCGTCGAGCGGGAACTTGGCGTCGATGACGAGCCGGCCGCGTCCCGGCAACTTCAGCACCACGTCGGGCCGGGCTCCCTCGGTCGCGACTTGAAGCTCGAAGTCCCGGTGCCGGTCCATCCCCGTCGCTTCCAGGAGGTTCTCCAGCACGAGTTCGCCGGCCCGGCCCCGCTGCGCGGCGTTCGCGAAGACCGCGCCGAGGCGCTGCACCTGAGTCAGCGTGTCGTCGAGCCTGGCCTTGATCTCGCCCTGGGACTGCATGACCGCCGGGTTGCCCTGGCCCCGGGTGGCCAGCCAGACCACGAGCGCCCCGGCGAATACCCCGACCACCAGTGCGATAATGACCGATGACATAGCATGTTCCTTCCCGCAGGCCGCGAACTACTTCCACTTTAACGACCGGGTCTGACATTTTCCGGGTCTGGGCTCGGCGGCATTGGCTAGGCACCAAAAGTGCAGGTAGACCGCTCAGGAGCGGGAAACCAGGGTGATGAGGAATACATATGAGCCGCAGGAATTCCCGGGCCGCGAAAACTAGGTGGATGGTTCGGTCTCATGGTGGCAGCCGGGGACACCGGGGCGTGAAACCCGCGCGTTCGGCATTAATTTCTTTGCCTTTTCTTGGTACGACTGTGCCTGGCCTTCTGCCTACGGCGCGCAGGCGCGCAAGGTCAGCTCATGCCGGAGGCATGCAGGACCGTCCGGGCGATGACCTGGTAGCCGGCCTGGTTGGCGTGCTGGTTGGGTCCGCGGGGCGGGGCGGCGCACTCCCAGGTCCACTGGCACAGCCGGGCGACGTTGCGCGGGACGTTCGTTCCGGCCGGCCGGGTGAAGTCGGCGGTCTCGAACGCGCCGAACACGTTCGCGATGCGGGCGCCGGACTTGGCGTAGACCCGGCCCAGCATGGCGTTGTATGTGGCGGCTAGCTTCTCCGCGGTCCAGGCGACCACGCGCCCGGACAGGCCGCTGCGCCATTCGGCCAGCGCGGGCAGGTAGTAGTTCATCCCGACGATGCGGACGCCCGGCCCGGCGGCCGCCTTCAGCCGGGCCATGATCGTGCCGAGGTTGTCGACGGCGCCGGGGATGTCCGTGACCGCGCACTTGGCGAGCTGGCCGAGGCCGGGCTGGCCGCCGCAGTGTTCGGGGTCGTTGGCGCCGATGTCCAGGGTGACCAGGGGCACCCGGCCGCGGTGGGCCTGCAGGAAGGCGACCGCCTCGGCCAGCTGCGACCCGTCCCGGTAGCGGCATATCCCGCCGTTGATCATGCTGGTCGTGGTCTCGCCCGGGCAGCCCAGCTTGACCAGCTTCAGCCCGGGGCGGCTGGCGCGAAGGACCGCGTAGACCTGGTCGGGATAGCCGTCCCTGGTCATCACGCTGACGCCGGACGCGTTGGGCTGGACGCCCTGGGCCAGCGAGTCGCCCAAGGCGAGGTAATAGGTGGCGGGCGGGGCCTTCGCGGCCGGAATCTTAGCCAGCGCGGCGTTAGACGGCGCCGGGCCTGAGCAGGCGGTCAGGGTCGCGATGACGGCCATGACCGCAGCGGCCGTGGTAGTCCTGGCGGCGACCCGCGGGAGACGGGGGATGCGGACGGGACGCACCATCACCTCCGTGAAACGACCATGGCCCGCCCGGGAGGCTGGCCGAGAACCGCGATCGGCACCTTCCAGCGTAATCGCCCGTTATGGGCGGTTGTGCGTACGCCGGACCACGGCCGGATGCCCAACCGGACGCACTGCCGGAACGCCTCCCCGAAGCCCTGCCGGAAAGCCTGCCGGGAGGCCTGCGCGAAGCCCTGCCGGACGCACTGGATCCGGGGATTCACGGCGTTTGAACGCCGTGGATCCCGGGTTTCATGGCGTTCCAGATGCGTGGGCGCACCCGGATTGTGAGGCGGATGGTGCCAGTGTGGCCAGAGTTCGGTTTCGGGAACGAGCTCCCGACCGCAGGTTCGGGATGTGGTTCGATATCGCTTCGGCGGCCAGGTGAGCCTGACCTTTTTACCCGGAATGCCGGTTATGTCCGCACGGAGCCAACGATATGCCTGCGGTTTCGGGTGCTATGACACCCGAAACCGCAGACAAAGGCGATCGGAGGGCTTGCGGGCGCATCGGCCGCCTGCGCATGCCGGGGCGGGGATGGACCGGGACGGCGGGCTCACGCCGGAAGGCGCCCGGCGTGAGCCATCTGGAGCCGCTCATCGACGTGCTGGTGCACGGGCAGGACATCGCCATCCCGCTGGGCCGGTCCCGGCCGATGCCGGTCGGGGCCGCAGTCGCCGCCGCGGACCGGGTCTGGCCCAGCCTGTTCCCGTGGCGGGCCGAACGCAAGCTGAACGGATTCCGCCTCGTCGCCACCGATTGCTCCTGGTCGGCCGGGGACGGACTGCTGGTGGCGGGGCCGATCGGGGCCATCTTGCTGCTGCTGACCGGCCGGCGGGCGGGGCTAGCGCGGCTGTCCGGACCCGGCGCCCGCGAGCTCAGCGCGGGCTCGAACGGGTCGCCGGGATAATTGCCGATATCGGCCGGATTCGGTCACCCGGCGTATACCGGGACGCCGGAAAGCACGGCGGACTATCCGCGTAAAAATCCACGGATTACCTCCACGGCGCGCCCGGCACTCTAGCGGGAAAGGCGCGGACTGCGCATAATAACTGTCTAGGGAGGGTTATGATATCGCGTCGGGGTGGCACCGTTCTTGCGTGCGCAGTCGTCATAGCAGTAGCCGTTCTGAGTGGATTTTCCCGGCCCGCGGTCGCCGCGGCCGGCGGGGTAAGGCAATTGACCAGGGCCGTTCGCAGCTGCCCGCGCGCGTCCTATGGCGCGCATTCCTACGCGCCGGGCCGCGGCAAGACGGTGGCGCTGACGTTTGACGACGGGCCGGGCCGGAGTACGGCGGCCATTTTGAAGGTGCTGGCGCGCTACCGGGTGCCCGCGACCTTCTTCAACATCGGCGTGAATGTGGCCGCCCGGCCCTCGCTGGTGCGGAAGGAGGTCAAGGCCGGCTACGCAATGGGTAACCATACCTGGGACCACCCGAACATGAACCTGCTCTCGGCGGCGAGCCAGGCCCGCGAGATCGACCGGATGAACGCGAAGCTGAAGGCCGTGGCCCACGTGAAGGCCTGCGCGTACCGGCCGCCGTACGGGAACTACGACGCGACCGCGCTGAGGCTGGCGCAGCAGCGCCGGATGAGCGTGTGGGTGTGGTCGGTCGACACGCAGGACTGGATGGCGCGCGGCTCGGGTTCGTCGTTCTGGGTCAGTCGCATCATCCGGCTCGCCGAACAGGAGGGCAGGGTGCTTCGCCACCCCGTCGTGCTGATGCACAACCAGCCGGCCGGGAACCCGGCCACCGTCTCCGCGCTGCCGGTCATCATCCGGTTCTTCCGGGCGCACGGCTACCGCTTCGTGCGGGTCTAGGGTTCGTAGCGGCCCCGGACCCGGTCGCCCGCGGGGTCGAACGGGGGACGCAGGCTCACCGCGGCCGGGTAGAGGCGGCCGCCGACGTTCACCTGGTACTCGCCCGCCCGGACCAGGTCGGGGGTGAGCACCTCGCCGGCCGGATGGCGGACGTAGGCCAGGGCGACGCAGCCGCCCAGGGTCTCGCCCCAGGCGCCGGAGGTGACCTGGCCGACGGCGACGCCGTCCCGCAGGACGAGCTCGCCACCCCAGATCATGGCCTCGGGATCGGCCACTATCAGGGAGACCAGGCGGCGGCGCGGTCCGGCCGCCCGGGCCCGCTCGACCGCCTCCCGGCCGAGGAAGCCGGTGCCGGTCTTCAGCTTGCAGGCGAACAGCAGGCCGGCCTCGACCGGGTTGTAGTCCGGGGTCAGCTCGCGGCCGAAGGCGCGGTACGCCTTCTCCAGCCGCAGCGACTCGATGGCGTAGTAACCGGCGTTGACCAGGCCGAGACCGTCGCCCGCGGCGACCAGGTCCTCGTAGGCGCCGACGGCGAACTCGGCCGGCACGTACAGCTCCCAGCCGAGCTCGCCGACGTAGGTGATCCGGGTGGCGCGGACCGTGGCGTAGCCGAGGTCGATCAGCTGACTAGTGCCGAACGGGAAGGGCTCATCGCCCAAGTCAGCGCGGGAGAGCCTGCCCACCAGGTCGCGCGACCGGGGCCCCATGACCCCGTAAACGGCGTACTGCGAGGTCACGTCGACCAGCGACGCGTGCAGCCCGGCGGGCATCCGCCTGGTGATGTGGTCCTGGTCGCGTTCGGTGCTCGCGGAGCTGCTGACCAGCAAGAACTCCTCGTCCGAGAGCCGGGTGACGGTGATGTCGGCCTCGTAGGTGCCGTGCGCGTTCAGCATCCCGGTGTAGACGGTCCGGCCCGCCGGGACCGCGACGTCGGCGGTGCACAGCCACTGCAGCGCGCGTTCGGCGTCCGGGCCGGTGAGAAGGTACTTGGAGAAGCTGGTCTGGTCGAACAGGGCGACCGCGGTGCGGGCGGCGCGCTGCTCCGCGTTCGACCAGGGCTGCCAGTTCTGCTGGCCCCAGCCGTACACGATGTCCGGGTTTTCGCCGCGGGGCGCGAAGTAGTTGGCCCGCTCCCAGCCCATCTTGCTGCCGAAGCCCGCGTTGGCCTGCTTGAGCAGGTGATACGCGGGTGAACGGCGGAACGGCCGGGCGGAGGTCAGCTCGCGGTTCGGCCACGGGACCGCGTAGTGCAGGCCGAGGACCTCGCTGACCCGGTCGTGCAGCCACTGGTTGTTGCCGTTGAAGGTGGCGAAGCGGCGGATGTCGACGGCGGACAGGTCCAGGCTCGGCTCCCCCTCGGTGATCCACTCGGCCAGCGCCCGCCCGGCGCCGCCGGCCGAGGCGATGCCGACCGAGTTGAAGCCGGCGCCGACGAAGAAGTTCCGCAGCTCCGGGGCCTCGCCCAGGATGAACTGGTTGTCCGGGGTGAAGCTCTCCGGGCCGTTGTAGAACATCTTGATCCCGGTCTCGGCGAGCACCGGGATCCGGTGCACGGCGCTGTCCATCAGGATCGCGAAGTGGTCCCAGTCCTCCTCGAGCAGCTTGAACTCGAACGGGTAGGGCAGCGCGTCGGGCGGGACCCACGGCTTGGCGTCCGGCTCGAAGCCGCCGACCACCAGCCCGCCGACCTCCTCCTTGATGTAGGTGTAGCCGTCCGGGTCGCGCAGGATCGGGAAGTCCCGGTGGACCCCGTCGATCTGCTCGGTGACCACGTAGAAGTGCTCGGCCGAGTGCAGCGGCACGGTGACCCCGGCCAGCGCGCCGACCGCCTTGGCCCACTGGCCGGCGCAGTTGACCACGATCTCCGCCTCGACGTCCCCCTGCCCGGTGCGGACGCCGGTGACGGTGTTGTGCTTGGTGAGGATGCCGGTGACGCGGGTGTGTTCGCAGATCGCGACGCCCTTGTCGCGGGCGCCGCGGGCCAGCGCGGCGGTCAGGTCGGTCGGGTTGGCGCGGCCGTCGCCGGGCAGCCAGATCGCGCCTTCGAGGTCGTCGTCGCGCAGGATCGGGTAGAGCTCGCGGGCCCTGGCCGGGCTGATCAGCTCGCAGTCGAGCTGGTAGGCCTCGGCCGTGGCGGCGGTCCTTTTCAGCTGGGTCATGCGGTCTTTGGTGCGCGCGACGGTGACGCCGCCGCAGCGGCGGAAGCCGGTGCCCAGGCCCGTCTCTGCTTCCAGCCGCTCGTACAGCTCGCAGGAGTACTGCACCAGCCGGGTGCCGTTCTCCGAGGCGCGCAGCTGGCCGACCAGGCCGGCCGCGTGCCAGGTGGTGCCGCAGGACAGCTGCCCCTGCTCGAGCAGCAGCACGTCGGTCCAGCCCAGCCGGGCCAGGTGGTAGGCGACGCTGGTGCCGATCACGCCGCCGCCGATGATCACGACGCGGGCCCTGGGGGGGATCTCAGTCATCGCGCTGGACGTCCTCGAGGAGGTTCGTGAAGCTGGCGGCGGTGAAGCCGCGGGCCGCGCCCTCGAAGCGCTCCATGGCCCAGGCCCAGAAGTCGTAGTCGATCGGGCTCGCGCCGTTCTGGATCGCACCCCACAGCGTCCAGCCGTACATGCCGACCAGGCCGCCGAGCAGCCACGCCCGGGCGATCTTGCTGCGCCGCGGCCTGCCGTAGTAGGCCGTGACCAGCTCGGCCAGGGCTTCTGCGGGCAGGTGCGCCTCGGCCGCGATGTTGCCGAGCTCGAAGCAGGCGTCGTTGTTGCCGGACAGCTCGTAGTCGATCAGCCAGATCCGCTCCCCGTCGTCGATGAGGTTCGCGGGCAGCAGGTCGTTGTTGCACGGCACGGTGCCCTCGGCGCGCACCGCCAGGGCCTTCTCGGCCGCGCCGAGCTGCGGCAGCAGGTCGTCGTAGCCGGCCGGGATCTCGAAGCCACGGGCCCTGGCCACCGACAGGTACCGGCGCTGGATGTCGAACATGTCGAAGTCGTTGCCGAACCGGGCGCCATGATGGAGCCGGCGGCAGGCATCGGCGATGCGCGGGATGTTCTCGTGGGCGGCCACGTCGGCCGCGCCGTACGTCCGGCCCTCCAGGTAGCCGATGACCAGCAGGCGGTCCTGGGGGCGGTACTCGACGACCGGCGCCCCGGCCCCGGCGGCCGCCGCGGTCACCGAGTTCCGGTACTCGCAGTCCCGGTCGATGGCCAGCAGCTCGCTGCCGCCAGAGGAGATCCGCGCGACGAAGGTCCCGTCCGGGGTGGCCACCTTGTAGTTGCGGTTGGTCAGCCCGCCGGGCAGCTCGGTGATGGTGCGGGGCGTCGCGGCCAGGCTTTTTGTCTGGTCGAAGAGGGCGTCGAGGTCCGCGGGAATCCCTCCTCCGAAGCTAAGGTCTAGACCGTAAGCGCCACCGTATGCCACCTGGGCGGAAAGGGTCTAGACAGTTAGCGGCGGCGGCCTTACATTTAGCGCTCAGTGCTAGCCCTTTAGGGGCGGGTCCGTCGGTCTTCAAAGGGAGGCCCCCATGAGCAGCGAGACCCAGGCAGCATCCAGCGGGCAGGAACGGGACTCCGAGGATCTCGCCCGTTTCGGCTACTCACAGGAACTCAAGCGGTCGCTCGGGCTGTTCAGCTCGTTCGCGGTCGCGTTCAGCTATATCTCGCCGTCGA
>OBLV0100000575.1_pt1 | contig 11198 bp, 10 predicted proteins | sample 1520071 | NCBI WGS metagenome assembly OBLV01 (sample SAMEA3888446, study PRJEB22518) | metagenome | reverse complement strand
ACATGCGTGACTACGAGACACTCAGGCAACGGCATCAGGCATACGCGATGGCGCTCGCGCCGCGGCTGATCGAGCGGCTCGACTGGCCGGCCGATCGGCTGGCGGCACATCGCGTACAGCGGCTGCGAGAGCTCGTGCGCGAGGCCATCGACCGTTCGCCGTGGCATCGCGATCGGCTCGGCGGCATCGACGCCGATCGGCTCGATGAGGACGGCCTGCGCGAGCTGCCGCCGATGTCCAAGGCCGACCTTATGGACAATTTCGACCGCATCGTCACCGACGAGCGCCTCTCGCTAGGACTGGTCAACGACCACCTGGAGACGGTGACGGCCGGCTACCTGCTCGATGGGTATATCGCGGTGACCTCGGGCGGGTCGACCGGACACCGCGGAGCGTTCGTGTATGACTGGGACGGGTGGGCGACGTTCTGGATGGGCTGCTTCCGCCACACGCTGCGAGCCAAGTGGTCCGACCCGGAGCTCTCGTCGCGACCGCTCGTGTCCGCTTGGGTGACCGCGGCCCATTTCACGCACGCGAGCGCCGCCCTCGCCAGAACGTTCGCGAGCCCGGAGTTCGTGAACGTTCGCCTGCCGGTAACGCGGCCGACCGACGACATCGTCGCGGGGCTGAACGTGACCCAGCCGGATTGCCTGGTGGCGTATCCATCGGCTCTGCACGTGCTCAGCTTCGAGGCCCGAACGGGCCGCCTCCAGATCGCTCCGGAGCAGGTCCTCAGCTGCGCGGAGCCGCTGCTGCCCGAGATCCGGACGGCGGCCGAGGAGGCATGGGGGGCGCCCGTCGGAAACATCTGGGCCGCCTCGGAGGGTGGCGGCATCGCGGTCCCCTGCGCTCACTCACGCTCGCACCTGAGCGAAGACCTGACGATCGTCGAGCCCGTCGATGAGGACGGCCGGCCGGTGGCGCCCGGAGAGCGCGCGGCGAAGATCTACGTGACGAACCTGTTCAACCGGGCGCTCCCGCTGATCCGCTACGAGATCACCGATGAGGTGACGATCCTCACCGAGCCGTGCCCTTGCGGTTCGGCCCACCGGCGCGTCGCGGACATCCAGGGGAGGCTCGACGACGTGTTCGTCTACGACGGCCGGCGCGTCCACCCCCATGTGTTCCGCTCGGCGCTCGGTCGCCACGCGGGCGTGGTCGAATATCAGGTGCGCCAGACGCGGGACGGCGCGCGCATCGCCATTCGGTGCGGGGGGCCGGTGGATCTCGACCGGCTGCGGGGCGAGATCGCGGAGGCGCTCGGCCGGTGTGGCGTGGCGCGGCCCGTGGTCGAGGTGACCGCGGCGGAGCGGTTGGAGCGCGACGTGGGCCCGGCAAAGCTCAGACGGTTCGTGCCCCTCGCCGAACCGTCTGCACGCGAGTCCGGCGGGCGCGCGTTCGCCGCGGCCCACTAGCGGACAACCTCGAACGGATGTGATTGCCGTGAGGACGAACCTCGCCACCACACCCGCGCGCGCCGAGATCAGCGGCGCGCCCCTGTCAACGTTGCCGCGGTCCCGTGTGCAACGCCTGATCGACAGGATCCGCGACTCGGTGATCGGCGACGACGCCGTGCTCGACGGCCCCTTCGGCCCACGTCGCATGATCTACGCGGACGCCACAGCCTCGGGGCGCTCGCTGTCGTTCATCGAGGACTTCATCCGCGATCAGGTGCTGCCGATGTACGGCAACACCCACACCGAGGCATCGGCGACGGGACGACGCACCACCGCACTCCGGGAGGACGCCCGTCGCGTCGTCCACGGGGCGGTCAACGGCGGCGACGACGACGTCGTGATCTTCTGCGGCACCGGGGCAACCGCCGCGATCGACAAGCTCATCCGCCTGCTGTCGTGGGATCCGCGGGACCGGCCGGTGGTGTTCATCGGGCCGTACGAGCACCACTCCAACGAGCTGCCGTGGCGAGAGTCGACCGCGGAGCTCGTGACGATACGTCACGACCGTGCCGGGGCCATCGACCTCGACCACCTCGAGCACGAGTTGCGACGCCACGCGGACCGCGCGCTGAAAGTCGGCAGCTTTTCCGCGGCGTCGAATGTCACCGGCGTCGTGACCGACGTCGATCGGATCGCGATCGCGCTCCATCGCCACGGCGCGCTGGCCTGCTGGGACTACGCGGCAGCGGGGCCGTACCTCCCGATCGACATGAACGCCGCTCCGCCCATCGAGGATGGGCACCTCGCATACAAAGACGCCGTGTTCGTGTCGCCTCACAAGTTCATCGGCGGACCGGGAACACCCGGCGTCCTCGTCGCCAAACGATCGGTGCTTCGAAACCGGGTTCCGTCCGTGCCGGGCGGCGGAACGATCCTGTTCGTCAGCCCATCCGGGCACGCCTACCACCCCGACCCGGCGATCCGCGAAGAGGGCGGAACGCCGGGCATAGTCGAGTCGATCCGCGCCGGGCTGGTGTTCGCGTTGAAGGAGCAGGTCGGCACCGACGAGATTCGCCGCCGCGAGCATGACCTCGCCCGCCGCGCGCTTGACTCGTGGGGCGCCAATCCGCGGCTCGAGATCCTGGGCAGCACCGAGCTCGAACGCCTCGCGACGATCTCCTTCGGCGTACGCCATCGCGGCCGACTGCTGCACGCGAACTTCGTCGCCGCGCTGCTCAACGACCTGTTCGGCATTCAGGCACGCAGCGGGTGTTTCTGCGCCGGCCCGTATATCCATCGGCTTTGCGGAATCGACGATCGCTGGTCTGGCGGGATGAGTGCGCAGGCCGTCAAAGGTCAGATGGGCGCCTTGCTCGCGTTCACCCGGGTCAGCTTCCCCTACTACATCAGCAAGCCGGCGTTCACCTACATCCTCGAGGCGATTCACCTTGTCGCCGATGAGGGATGGAAGCTGCTGCCGCTGTATCGCTTCGACTCCGCCACCGGTCTCTGGCGTCATCACGCCCGCACCTCGGACTCATTGCCCAGCCTGCGCGACGCCTTCAGGGTGACGCCGGCGCGAGGGCCCACCGCGCCCGAGCGCGCCCTCGCCGAGCAACTCGAGGCCGCGAGACAGATCATCGCCGACCTCGAACTCCACCCACCGATCGGACCGCTCACGGATCACGTGGCCAGCCCGGAATTCGAGCGTATTCGCTGGTTCCCGCTGCCGGGCGAAGCGCTGAGGCAGCTGCCGAACTCAGGCGGAGGGCACTGACGTGGTGAACGAGAATGAGGCCCGCGCGGCCGCAGGGCTGACGCTGGTGACCGGCGCGGTGGCGTTCAGCTACGCCTATTTCGACAAGCAGTACATACCGCTCCAGATCGCGGCCAGCCTGTTCTTCGTCGAGTTCCTGATCCGGGTCACCATCGGGTTGCGGTACAGCCCGTTCGGCGCGCTCGCCCACGCGATCACACTCCGCCCGCGGCCGCAGTGGGTCTCGGCAACGCCCAAGCGCTTCGCTTGGACACTCGGGCTGGCGATGGCGTTCGCGATGACCGTGATCACCAACGGCGGGATCCGTGGCTACCTGCCACGGACGATCTGCCTGATCTGCCTGACGCTGATGTGGCTCGAGTCTGCACTTGGACTGTGCGTGGGTTGCAAGATCTACGGTCTGCTCGCCCGGCGCGGCTGGATCACCGCCGGGCCAGGAGATGAGTCGTGCGCCGGCGGTTACTGCGAGCCGTATCGGAGCGCACGGTGAGGGTCAAGGCACTCTCACGAACTCCCGCGCCGCGAGCGGTGCGGCCGTGCCATCGAGGCTTTGCGCACCCGATTGCCGGGGCATCGCGCGCCAGCCGGCCGGGCGGGCTGGGACGGCATCTCCCGCTCTGTCCATAGGACGGTCAGGAGCACGAGCATGGCCAGCAGGCCAAGCGCCCACCAGGCGACGACCCGGGTGTGCCGGGTGGCCGCCAACACCGGTACGGCGATGGCGCTCCACCCGGCACACGTCCATGCCCCCAGCAGCATCCAACGTGGTTGAGTGCACCGAGCCAGCCAGGGACCGACCCCCCGACGGCGATTGGTTCGAACCCGCTCATCGCCGAGCTCGCCGGCGCTCCGGGCACATCCCTCGGCGGCTACGCGTGCGGGTTGCAGCCGGTCAGCGTCAGGCTCGGACGACAGCGGGGCGGCGGGGCCCGCTGTCAGGCCGGCAATCGTCGGGCCCGCCGTTCGCCGCTGTTCGATTGCGGAGCTGAGCTCGAGCCAGCCATGAAACGGCCGGCGCTCGTCCTGGTCGCTGGAGATGTGACCGGCGATCGGGCTCGCGGTGACATCAAGGTCGATGAGGAAATATGCGAGGTATCCCACCTGAGCGAGTCTGGCGGGCCAAACGAGCGAGCGCGTCGGTGAGGCTCCCCGAGATTTCGGCTCTCGCTCCCTGATGTTTCACCCACCCGCGGTGTAGAGTCGGCGACGTCGAAAGCCCCGGGGGAATTAGGGGAGATGGCGGTCACAAACCCGGCTGACCTGCTGGAGCGCGGTTCGGAGCTGACCGAGCTAGCCGACGACGTGATGGCTGCGCGCGGCGGAACGGGCCGGGCGCTGCTGGTGGAGGGACCCGCCGGAATCGGTAAGACTGAGCTGCTCCGGGCGGCTCGCTTCATGGCCAAAGAAGACGGGATGGTGGCAGCGATGGCCCGAGGCACCGAGCTCGAGACCGGGTTCGCGTTCGGTGTCGTGCGCCAGTTGTTCGAACCGCTTCTCCGTGAGTGCTCCCGACGCGACCGAGAGCGGATGCTGCGGGGTGCCGCGGGTCTGGCCACGGATGTGATCGACGGCAGCGACGGGGCCTCCGTGCGGGCCGCGGTCCGCTCGCCGGAGGCCCTGCACGGCCTGTATTGGCTCACGCTCAACCTCGCTGAGCGCGCTCCGCTGGTGGCGATGATCGATGATGCCCATTGGGCGGACCAAGCGTCGCTGCGGTTCTTGAGCTATCTCGCGGGCCGACTCGAGGGGGTGAGCGTGCTCATGATCATGGCGGCGCGCCGCGAGGCCGCGCCCGGCACTGATGAGCTGCTCGACCGGGTGGCCCGGGAGCGCAGCACGAACGTTATGAGGCTGAGGCCTCTGAGCTTGGCGGCGGCCGCCGACTTGATTGGACGCGGCCACGACGATGTCGCGCCGGAGTTTGCCCAGGCGTGTCATGAGGCAACCGGCGGCAATCCATTCTTCCTGGGCGAGCTCGTTCGCGCGCTGCGCGCCGACGACATCAGCCCAACTGCGCGCGAGGCGTCGCGTGTGGCTGGGCATGGGCCGTCGAGCGTTGCGCGCTCGGTGTTGACGAGAATCGCGGGCCTCTCACGCACGGCGCCCGACGTCGCGCGAGCCCTGGCGGTGCTCGGAGGCGAGGCGAGCGTGCGCGACCTCGCGGTCGTGTCCGCGCTCGATGAGAACTCCGTGGTGGCGGCCCTCGACCGGCTGTCGGGCGCGGAGATCGTGGTCGGCACCGATCCGGTGGCGTTCGTGCATCCGATCGTACGGGCGTCGATCTATGCCGATATCCCGACCGGTGCGCGCGGCCGCGCGCACGTCCGGGCGGCGCGTGCGCTTGCGGGTGCGAGGGCGCCGGCTGAGCGCGTGGCCGCGCATCTGCTCTCTGCTCGCCCTGCCGCCGACGCCTGGGCGGTCGGCGTGCTGAGGGACGCCGCCACCGACGCGGTTTCGCGCGGGGCGCCCGAGAGTGCCGTTGAGTATCTAACGCGCGCCCTCGCCGAGGCCTCACCCGGCAACGACCGACACGACTTGCTGGCGCTGCTCGGCCGCTCCGAGTATCTCGCTTACCGACCGGGCGCGAGCACTCACCTGATCGAGGCGATGGACGGCGCCGTGACGGTGGTTGAGCGCGGCGAGCTTGCGCTTCAGGCGGCGAGGGCCATGATCATGCGAGACCCGGATCGATCTGAGGCGGCAATCGAGCTCCTCGATCGGACGATCGGAGAGATTGCGGAACCTGCCTCGCGGCTGTCGATGCGTCTGGAGGCCGAGCTCCTGGCGGCCGCCGGGCTGAAGCTCTCGACGCGGGCACTCCAGGTCGAGCGGATGAAGGACGTGTATCCGAGGCGGCTCGGTGACGAGTTGGCGGAGCGGCTGTTGCTCGCGAACCTCGCGTACTGGACGTTGCTCGATGGGCGCGACCTGCGGCAGTTCGACGATCTGGCAAGGCAGGTCGGGGGTGCCGGGCCGCCGGCGGCCGTCGCGTGCCTGGCGGCCGAACGCGCGCTCGCGGGCGGGAGGCTGTTGCGCGAGCAAGGTCCCGACTCCGAGCTGTTCTACCTCGCCGCCGGAACGCTGTGTCTCGGGGACAGCCTCGACCGGGCCGAGTACTGGCTCGAGCAGGCGCTGGAGGATGCACGCGAGCATGGATCGGTCCTCGGCTACGGCATCGCGTCAGCCAGCCAGGCTCAGGTGGGGTACCGCCGCGGCGACCTCACGCAGGCCGAAGCCCATGCGCGCGCCGCGGCGGACATATCGCCGGAGGACGCGGCCGCGGTGCTGGTCGCGATTCTCATCGAGCAGGGACGCCTCGACGACGCCGACCGCGTACTGGCCCCGTATCGGATTCCCACGGACGCCGACCATCTCCTGTTGCAGCCAATTCGTGCAGCGCGCGCGTGGTTGCGCATGGCCCAAGGCCGAGCCGACGAGGCGGCGAACGAAATGCTCGTCTGCGCAAAATGGCTCGAGGCGTGGCCGGTCACGAACCCGACCTACGTTCCGTGGCGCTCGTGCGTGTCACTCGCGCTGAACCAACTTGGGGAGCACGCGCGTGCCTTCCAATTGGCAGCCGAACAGATCGAGCTCGCGAAACGGCTCGGCCAGCCACGCGCCCTCGGCATCGCGCTACACACCCTTGCCGTGCTCGAGCCGCCACGCGATCGCGTCGATCGGCTCAAAGCGGCTCTCGCCGAGCTCGAACGGTCCTCCGCACGTCTGGAGCACGCCCGCGCGCTCGTCGACTTCGGCGGAGCGCTGCGCCGCGCGGGACATCGAGCGGAGGCTCGCACGCCGCTGCGCGAAGGGCTCGACCTCGCTCACCACTGTCGGGCACCAGTCCTAGCCGAGCGCGCCCGCCAGGAACTGCTCGCGACCGGGGCTCGACCTCGACGACCCGCGCTCACCGGCCGCGACGCCCTCACGCCCACCGAGGCTCGCGTCGCCAACATGGCCGCCGAAGGACACAGCACCCCGGAAATCGCCCAGGCGCTGTTCATCACCCCAAAGACGGTCGAGACGCACCTCGGCCACTCCTACCAAAAGCTCGACATCCACACTCGTGCGGAGCTCGGGCACGCGCTCTCCCAACGGCGCGATCCGGTCAAGGACGACGCGCGCGGCTCGCGAGCCTGAGCTTCTCCTACGATGGCAGCGTGACCGATTCGCCGACAGTGACCTTGTTCGGAGTGGGCACGGTCGTGCGCAGCGCCGACGGTCTCGTGCTCGTCGGGAGGCGGCGCGCCGAGGCCGGTGCGCCGCTGGCCGTTCCGGGCGGAAAGCCCGAGGCCGGCGAGACCGTCGAGCAATGCGCGGTCAGGGAGCTGGCCGAGGAGACCGGGTTGGTCCTCGATCCGGATGCGGTTCGCACGTTCGCGTGCGTGCTCGTGCCCGCCGGCGAGGTGTCGTGGGTCGTCGCCGGCGTCGAGGGCCACCTCGGGGTTCGCGCCGCCGAGGCCGGCCCGCGGGAGCTCGAGCCCGAGAAGTTCGGCTCGTTTCGCTGGATCGAGCCGACGCGCGTTGGCGAGGAGCTGTTTCCCGCGACCGCCGCGCTCCTCGAGCGTCTCGAGGCGCGGTGAGAGCGCATGTCTTCGACATGGACGGAACGCTGCTGCGCCGGACGTCGGCCCCGGTTCTGTTGGCCGCGGCGCTCGGGCAGGACGGGTCTCTGGAGGAGCTCGAGGAGCGGTTCGCCACCGGAACCGCGACCGCGGTCGACTTCGCACGGGCGCTGCACGAGCTGTGGGGAGTGGTACCGACCGAGATCGCGCGCCGCGCCTTCGTAGCCGCCCCATTGCTCGCGAACATCCGCGAGGTCGTGGCGGACATCCACGATCGCGGGGAGCGGGCCTGCCTGATCACGATGTCGCCCGACTACTTCGCCGAGCAGTTCCTCGAGTTCGGGTTCGACCGCGTGTTCGCCTCGCGCTTCCCCCGCTCGCCCGAGACGGCTCTGGACGAGTCGGCGATCCTCAACCCACAGGACAAGCCGCGCCTGGCCGCCCGGTTCTGCGCCGAGCACGGCCTCGAGATCGGAGATGCCGTCGCGTACGGAGATTCCATGTCCGACGTGTTCCTGTTCGGAGAGGTCGGGTGGCGCGTGTCGGTCAACGGCGACGGCCACCTCGCCGACCTGGCCGACATCGCCGTCGAGGGACCGGACCTGATGGTCGCCTACCGGGCGGCCCGGGACTGGTGCGACAGCCGGCGCTGACTATTCCAGCCACTCGGTGCGGAACGTGGGGCTCGCGTGGATGCAGACGAGGTTCGCGCGTTCGGGTCCCTCGTTGACGAACTTGTGGGGAGCGTCCGCCGGCGCGATCACGATGTCGCCCGGACCGGTGCTGAGGCTCTCGTCCCCCAGCTGGAAGGTCAGGTTCCCCTCGATCACCACCCACGTCTCGTCGTAGGGGTGGCGGTGCAGCCGCGGCCCTTCGCCCGGCTCGCTGTGGTCGAAGATCAGCGAGACGGTCGCTCCGTAGGCCGCGCCTTCCATGTTCCCCCGAGCGAGAGCGCTGGTGTTCGTGACTGGCATGGTTGCCTCCGGTGTTGAACGTCGCAGTGCGAGGCCGTCGCGTGACCTGCACTGTTCATTGTGCTCTTCGGCGCCGCTGGCGCTCTCTCCACCCGCAGGGAACCTCACTGTGCCAGCGCTGGGTGCCTGACCTCGTCGAGTCGTAGAAGAACAGGCCGCATTCGGGGCGGGCACACCGCCGCAGCCGGCGTGGCTCGATCCCTCCGAGCTCTTCGACGATCCGCCGTGCCAACACCGCGCCGGCGGGGCCGGCCTCCCAGAGCATGACGGCCTCGAGCCCGCCGGCGGGCGAGGAGCGAAGCTGGATACGTCCGGTGCACTCGGCCGCGAGCCGGTTGAGCCCGCGTGGCGACGGCGTGGTGCCGTCAGCAACGCTTGAGGCGAGCCTTCCGGCCTCGCGGGCCAGACGCCGCAGCCCGTCGAGCTCGCCGGCGTCGACCGAGCGGCCGAGGAACGGCTTCAGCATTCGGGTCGCCGACTCCGCCCGCTCGAACGGATCCTCGGCGACGGCCTGGCGAGCGCCCAGGGGACGGCGCGGCCGACCCGCGTTCGCCAGCGCAACGAGCACCGGTGCGTCGATCACCGCGCGAGGCCGGCGCCGACGTCGATGGGCCGGCCGACGGTGCGACGGCGCGGAGCCGAGACCAGCGCATCGACCCGCAGGGCGTTCGGCGAGGTGCGATAGCTCAGCGCGGCATCCGCCGCCTCGCGACTCTCCCAGCGACCGACGACGAACAGGTGTCCCGGATGATCGAGGTCCTCGACGATCTCGTGCCCGACGTAGCCGTCGAAGTCGCGCATGTCGTGCCAGATCGCCCGTGTCACCTCGGCTCCCTCCTGCCGGCGCTCGGCCGGGAACGCCGACTCCCAGATCGTGTAAACGCTCATTCGCGTTCCTCCTTCTTCCGCTGTCACGGTCTAATTATACAAAAGACCGTGACCGACCGTCAAGCCGCTGCCCCTCGCGCTCCCCCGGCGCCTGAGTGCGTTGATGGTCAGGGTGACCGGCCCGGCCGAAGGGGTGGCCTATGCTTCGGCGGCGCGACCCTCGAAGGAAGGCCGGGAGTGGCAGAACAGTTAGGCGCGGTTCTCATCACGGGATGCTCGTCCGGCATCGGACGTGCCACCGCCGAGCTCATGGCGGCGAACGGTCACCGGGTGTACGCGACCGCGCGCAAGCTCGAGTCGATCGCGGACCTGGCGGAGCGGGGCTGTCGTACCCTCGCCCTCGACGTGACCGATGAGCAGTCGATGCGCGCGGCCGTCGCGACGGTGGAGCAGAGCGAGGGCGCGGTCGGCGTGCTCGTGAACAACGCGGGCTACAGCCAATCGGGCGCTGTCGAGACGCTCGACATGGACGACGTCAGACGGCAATTCGAAACGAACGTGTTCGGGCTCATCCGCATGTGCCAGCTGGTCCTGCCTGGCATGCGCCGCCGGCGATCGGGCCGGATCGTCAACCTGAGCTCCATGGGCGGCAAGCTCACATTCCCGGGCGGTGGCGCGTACCACGCCACCAAGCACGCGGTCGAAGCGATCAGTGACGCACTCCGATTCGAGGTCAAGGGCTTCGGCATCGACGTGGTGGTGATCGAGCCGGGGTTGATCAAGACACAGTTCGGCGAAACCGCGAAGGCCACGGTGGACGCGGGCGACGGTGGACCGTATGCGAAGTTCAACGAGGCGGTCGCGGCCGCCACCGTCGATGCCTACGACGGACCGCTGTCGCGGCTCGGCGGGGGACCGGAGACCGTCGCGAAGACGATCGAGAAGGCGGTCACGGCCAAGCGCCCCCGCACGCGGTATCCGGTCACGCCGTCGGCCTGGCTGTTCATCGGTCAACACGCGGTGCTGACCGACCGGCTGTGGGACGCGGTCACGGGCACGCAGTTCCCGCACCCGGAGTAGCAGCGCCGGCTCAGCCCGCGTCGAGCCAGCGGGCGAGGGCCTCGACCGGGTAGTGCTTTGCCGCCTCGGCGAGGATGTAGAAGGTGTCGGGCGGGACGATTGCCTGGAGCCAGTCGCCGTGCGGCCAGGTGCCGTCGGCGCGCTGCTGGTCGAGCAGGTACGAGATCCCTCGGGCGACGGCCTCGGACGATCCCTCCCCCGCGTCGATCAAGCCGGTCAGCACTAGGCTCGTCAGCGGCGGCATGCTCGGACCGCGGCCGGCCAGCGCGGGGTCGCGGTAGGAGTCCGGAAGCTCGCCCCATCCCCCGTCCGCGTTCTGTCGCGAAAGCACGAAGCCGACGGCACTGCGGACCCACGCCTCGGACATGTCTGAGCCGACGCGCGCGAGCCCCTGCAGCACGCACGCCGTCGAAGCCAGGTAGTTCACGGTCCATCGCCCCCAGAACCCGCCGTGGTCGAACTGCTGCGCGCGGAGGAACTCGACTCCTCGCCGCACCGCCGCCGAGGAGGTGGTCAGGCCGACGCGACCGAGCCCAGATCGGAAGAGCGTCGTGTAGGGAAAGAGTGTAGATCTCGG
>OBLV0100000574.1_pt1 | contig 11201 bp, 12 predicted proteins | sample 1520071 | NCBI WGS metagenome assembly OBLV01 (sample SAMEA3888446, study PRJEB22518) | metagenome | reverse complement strand
TACGAGTTCGTGATGTGACTGGAGTTCAGACGTGTGCTCTTCCGATCTCCGAAACGGCGAACGCCACCCGCCTCCCATCCGGTGACAGGTCTGGATCGCTCGCGGTTCTCAGCCGGAAGCCGTCCTCCGGGCGGAAGCCTCGTTTGGCCATGATCGCTGCCCCTCCAGTGCCGTGGTTCGTTCCATGGTGAAACGGCCCTGGTCAAATCTACACATTCCGCCGGAATGGCTGCCCGGGGTGGCGAGCACCAACTGGATGTCGCAAATGCGCCGTTCCGCGAAGCCGGCCTCGCAGTAGCTGAGATAGAGCGTCCACAGGCGCCGGAAGCGATCGTCGTACCCGAGCGCCGCGAGCTCGTCGGCGTGCGCGGCGAAGTTCATCCGCCATCGCCTGAGCGTCTCGACGTAGTGCGGGGTCAGGTCCTCGAGCCCCAGGATCTGCATGTCGGTGCGGCGCGCGACGTTCCGAGCGATCACCTCGAGCGACGGCAGACAGCCGCCGGGGAACACGTGCGTGTTGATGAACGACCTCGAGGCCTTTTCGACCTCGTAAGCGCGGTCGTCGATCGTGATCGCCTGCAGCAGCATTGCGCCGCCGGGCGCGAGCAGCTCGGAGCACCTGGCGAAGAACGCGCCGATGTGCCGCCAGCCAACGGCCTCGATCATCTCGATCGAGACGAGCTTGTCGTAGCGCCCGGTCAGGTCCCGGTAGTCCTCGAGCAGGACCGTCACGAGCCCCTCGAGCCCCGCCGCGCGGACCGCGAGGACTGCGTGGTCGTACTGCTCTCGCGAGATCGTGGTCGTCGTCACGCGGCAACCGCGGGTGGCCGCCGCGTGGATCGCGAGCGCGCCCCACCCGGTCCCGATTTCGAGCAGGTGGTCGTCGCGCCCGAGCGCGAGCTTCTCGCAGATCAACTCAAGCTTTGCGACCTGAGCGTCCTCGAGCGAGACAGCGCCCTCGCTGAACAGCGCGCACGAGTAGCTCATCGTCGGGTCGAGCATCCGGGAGAAGAGCTCGTTGCCGAGGTCGTAGTGGGCGGCGATGTCGCGGCGGCGGCGCTTGCGGGTGCTGCGCCTCGCGGTGTCGCGGAGCCGGTGGATCGGCACGCGGACCGGCGCGATCTTCGCGCGCAGCCGGTCGAGCCCGGCCGCGTTCCGCGCGGCGAGGCGCACCAATGCGGTGAGATCGGGGGAATCCCACAGGCCCCGGGCATAAGCCTCGGCCAGACCTCGGCTGCCCGCCAGCGCCGTCCGCCACATCCGGCGCGAACGAACGTGGATGGTTGCGGCCGGAGGCCCTGACCCGTAGACCCGGCGATCGCCGTCTTCGATCACCGTCAGCGACCCGGTGCTGATCCGCCGCAGGAACAGCGACACCAACCACCGCGCGACGACGTCGATCACGCCCGCCCCCGAGCCGGGTGCGTGTGGAACTGAACGCCGGCGAGCTTCAGCCCGATCGCGTGGCCGTAGATCAGCGCGAGCACGCGGACGTTCGCGAGCGGGTACCGGGCGTTGACGCGTGCGGCGGTTCGTCTCGTCAGCTCGCGGCGGCGCAGCGCGAGCATGGCGTCGAACGTGAGGTCGCCGTCGCGACGGCTCTCGATGTGGATCGCAAGGCGCTCGCCCGGGTTGCCGGCGCGCGCGGTGTAGCGCTGATCCATCCCCATGAACGGCGACACGTGCAGCGCCTTGGCGAAGTCCCCGCGACCCTCCGGAAGGACGTACGCGCGCCGCTCGCCCCACGGTGTGTTCGTGACCTCTGCGAGGACCGCCTGCACCTGCCCGCTGCCGTCCATGCAGTAGTAGAAGCTCACCGGGTTGAAGCAGTGGCCGAATGACCGCAACTGGGTGAGGATCCGGATCGGCCCGTCGGGCCGGACGCCGGCCTGCGTCTCGACCTCGTCGCGGACGGCACGATCGAGAGACACAGCATCGAGACCGGCGAGGTAGTCGCGGCGGCGGAAGCGCAAGAGTCCCGGGCGGCGAGCGACCAGGCGGCCGCCAAGCAGCGACGGCAGCTCCTCCAGATCGAGGTAGAACAGCGCGACCCGGTGGCGGAACTCGCGGCGCGGCTGCCGGCGCCGGTGGCGGATCGTCCCCTCGTAGATGCAGCTTGCCGTCTGGCTCATATCCGCCCGCCGAGCCGCTCGGCCACGCGCACCGCGCTGCAAACCCCGTCCTCGTGAAACCCCCAGCCCCAGTACGCGCCGCAGTAGTGCGTGTGCCGCCACCCACTGACCTCCTCGAAGCGCCGCTGCGCCTCGACGCCTGCGGCGGTGTACACCGGATGCGCGTAGGCAATCTTCCTGATCACGCGCGCTGGGTCGATCGCGTCGGTGCGGTTGAGCGTCACGCAGAACTCGCGCTCGGCGCGCAGCGACTGCAGGCGGTTCATGTGGTACGTCACCGTTGTACGGCCGGCGGGCTCGGGCTGGAGGTGGTAGTTCCAACTCGCCCACGCGCGCCGGCGCCGCGGCAGCATCCGCACGTCGGTGTGGAGCACCGCCTCGTTGTCCTGGTAGGGAATCGCACCGAGAACCTCCCGCTCCCCCGGGCTCGCGTCCTCGAGCAGCGCCAGGGCTTGATCCGAGTGGGTCGCGAGCACGACCTCGTCGAACCGCTCGGGATCGCCCCCGGCCGGGCGAACGAGCACGTGTCCCTCGCCTCGGGCGACGCTGCGCACCGGCGTGCATAGTCGAAGACGATTCGCGAACGGAGCGGTGAGCGCGTCCACGTACCGTTTCGAGCCGCCGGCGACCACTCGCCACCGTGGGCGGCCGCGGAACCCGAGCATCCCGTGCTGGTCGAAGAACTCGGCCAGGAAGCGCGCCGGAAAAGCCCACATCTGGCGCGGATCCGCGGACCACACCGCGGACGCCTGCGGCACGATCAGCCGGTCGATGAATGGACGCGAGAACTGCTGGCGCTCGAGCCAATCCGCGAGCGATGGCCCGCGCCCCGGATCGTCGAACGACAGCAGCTCGCGCGCCGCCCGGTTGAAGCGAACGAGGTCGGCGACCATCCGGTGAAACCACGGCGCGAGGAGGTGGCGGCGGTTTGCGAACAACCCGTTCGGCGACGCTCCCGAGTATTCGAAGTCACCGATCCCATCGCTCACGCTGAAGCTCATCGTCGACGGCTGCCACGCCACGCCGAGCGTGGTCAGGAGTCGCTCGAAATTCGGATAGTTCCGGTCGTTGAACACGACGAAGCCCGTATCGATCTCGTGGGTCTCGTTCGGCGTGTCGACCCGGATCGTGTTCGCGTGGCCGCCGGCGTAGGCGCCGGCCTCGAACACCGTGACGTCGTGCCGGCGGTGCAGCAGATGCGCCACCACCAACCCGGAGACGCCCGCGCCAACGATCGCGACCCTCATCGCTCACCCGATAAGTCCATGTAGGTAATTCGCATCGCGGCGTGGGATGGATCACGCGTCGACCGCGACCGTGAGCGCCATGCTCGCGAGCGCCGCGCCACCGCCGATCGCGACCGTGGCCGGGGTAGAACCACGCGGCAGTCGGCGGCGCCCCGCCGCGGTCGCGAGCACATCGGTCAGATCACCGACGGCGCTCGCGGCAAGCCAAGGCCGGATCGGCTCCTCGCGCATCAGTGCCAGCAGGGCCCCGCCATGCAAGATCACCTCTCGGGCACCGAGAGCGCGGAGCGCAACCTGAAGCGGCGCATCCTCGGCGGCGGGACCGAGCCAGCGGAGCGTAAGCCGCCGCGGCGCAGCGATGAGGGCAACGCCGTATCCGACGCGGAGGGTCAGCAGTGCACCCGCGGTGGCCCGGGAGATCGACATGGCGTCCGGGTACGGTACCACAGCTTGTTGAAATATTCTTCCACATCTTGTTCGCGAACGTTCCCTGCGCTACGGTCCGGTCGGTGCCGTCGTCACCCCTCGAGCCTGGCCTGACGATGCGCGAGATGTCCGCGCGCAGCGGGATCAGCGAGGCCACGCTGCGGATGTGGGAGGTTCGCCACGGGTTCCCGCAGCCGCGGCGCGTCTCCAGCGGCCATCGTCGCTACTCCGAAAGCGACCTGGCGCGCGTCCGGGCCGTGCTTCGGGGACGCGCCCGCGGGCTCTCGCTCCAGGCGGCGATCGAACTTGCGCAAGACGTTGGCGACGAACAGGCGCCCTCGGTATACGCATCGCTGCGCTCGCGGTACCCGCAGCTCGAGCCCCAGCTGCTGTCGAAGCGCGCGATGCTTTGGATGTCGCGGGCGATCGAGGACGAGTGCCTGGCGCGGGCCGAGCGTCCGCTGCTGTTCGGGTGCTTTCAGAGCGAGCGGTTCTACCGAGCCTCGGAGAGCCGCTGGCGCGAACTGTCGCGCACGGCCGAGCGCGCTTTCGTGCTGGCCGACTTCGCGCCCGCACGGGTACCAAGGCAGGGACCGATCGAGGTCTCGATCGACGCCTCCGACCCGGTCGCGCGGGAGTGGGCGATCGTGTGCGAGTCGCCGAGCTTCGGCGCCGTTCTCGCGGGCTGGGAACGACCGCGCGAGCCCGGCGCGGGGCGCATGTTCGAGGCGGCGTGGACGATCGAGGCGCCGGCGGTCCGCCTGGCGGCGCAGGTGTGTCTGCGGCTCGCGACCGAGGCCGCGCCCGAGTTGCTCGATGGGCTGGACGAGCGGCTCGAATCGACGCCGGTCGCCCGCGAGCACGAGCTGCGCTCGGCGATCCAGCTCAGCACCCGGATGGTGCAGTACGCGGCCGCGTCATAGCGACGAACGTGTCTCGTTAGCTCGCATCATCCGCGGGTAGCACCTTTTATGCACAGCGATTTTGAGGGAGGGGCCGTGGCTACCCAACGCAACACCGCGAACAAGTCTTCTCGCGCGACAACGAAGTCTGCCGGCGGCAGGTCTGCCAACTCCAGGAAGGCACCGACGCAGAGCCGAGGATCCGCTCGGACAACGCAGTCGAGATCGCCGTCACGCGCGACTTCAAAGCGCTCGGCCGCAACGACTCGGTCGACGGGCGCGAATCGGTCAGCGTCGGCGAGCCGCTCGGCCGGCTCGCGGCGGCCAAGCACGTCCGGGCGCTCGACCAACGGCTCCGGCGACAACGGTCATGTGCGCGGCGCGGTGGTCACGGGGGCAATCGTGGTGGCCGGCGGCGCGGCGCTCGGCGCCGCGGGTCGCGTGCTCGCCAAGCGAACGCACGGTGTGACTCGGGGCCACGCCGTCAAGAAGAGACTTGTCGACCCGAAAGCGCTTGCGGACATCGACCTCAAGCGGGTCGTGAGGCAGATTGGGGATGCCGCCGAGAAGATCGAGGCTCGCAGCGAAGACGTCCGGCAGTTCAGCGCACAGGCGAAGCGACTGAGCCGGACGCTTTCGTAGGCGCGTTCAGACAAGAGCCGGAATGCCCGCCCGCGCGAGCGCCGCCTCGCAGTAGTCCCACAGGCGCGCGCGTTCCGGTCCGCCGCCCGGGCTCGGACCGAAGCGGTAATGCGTCGGCCGGGGACGTCGGTCTTGCCAGAACAGTCCCGTCTGGCGTCGCGCCTCGGGCGCTGCGCCGAGCCACACGATCGTGTCCGCGCCCTCGTCGGCGGTGCGGATGATGGGACGGATCGCGGTGCGGAACGTCGCCATCGAGCGGCGTATGCCCTCGGTGTCGGCCCAGCCCGGATGCATTGCGTGCACGACCACGCCACGGTCGCGCAGCCGGTCGGCCATCACCTCGGTGATCGCTACCTGCTCGCGCTTGGTCCGCGCGTACAGCCGTGGCGGCGAGTACGCCGCGCGCTCCGCCTCCCAATCGTCGTCCTTTGCAAGCGACTGTGTGTACATGCCCCCGGAGCTCACGTTGATGACCATGCCGAGCAGCGGGGCGAGCAGCGTCGTGAGCGCGAGCGGCGCGAGCACGTGCGTCGCGAACATCAGCTCGTGCCCGTCGACCGAGCGGGTCCGGTCGGCCGGCATCACGCCGGCGTTGTTCACCAGCACGTCGAGCCGCGGCTCGGCGGTGGCGAACCCCTCGGCGAACGACTTCACTGCCGCGAGGCTGGACAGATCACATGCCTGCGCCCGCACGTCCGCGCCCGGCACCGACGCGCGTATGTCCGTTGCCGCCTGCTCGGCCCGTCCTGGGTCGCGGGCGAGCGCGTGGACGGTCGCGCCCAACCGCGCGAAGCCGCACGCCGCCGCCAGCCCGAGTCCCGAAGCCGCACCGGTGACTAGCACCCGGGCGCCGTCGATGTGCGGCGGGTCGGCCGGCCAGCCTGGCAGCCGACGGCGGGCGAGCAGACCGATCCGCCCGTATCCGAGAACGATCGTCCGGTCGAGCGCCGTGTCGATCGCCGTCATATTGTTGAAATAATACTCAACATTGTGTTTATGCACCGCCTGTATCGCGAGCAGGTCGTTCCGGCGCCGGTCGATGAGGTGTTCGGGTTCTTCGCCGAGGCTGCCAACCTCGAGCGGATTACTCCGCCCTGGCTCGGCTTCGGGTTGGTCGGCGCCGAGCCGATCGAGATGCGCACGGGAACGCTGATCGAATACCGGCTCCAGCTCCACCGGCTGCCACTCCGCTGGGTGTCGCGAATCGCCCTGTGGCAGCCGAGACGAACGTTCGTCGACGTGCAGGTGAGGGGCCCTTATCGCGTGTGGCGGCACCGCCACGACTTCGAGCCGCGGGGCCGGAACACCGTGGTACGGGACCACGTCGACTACGCGCTGCCGCTCGGACCGCTGGGCGAGTTCGCGCACGCCGCGTTCGTCGAGCGCGACCTGGCGCGGATCTTCGACTACCGCCGCGCGGCCGTCACGCGTCTCCTCGGATGACCGCGCTGCTCTGGCTCCGCCGCGACCTGCGGCTCCACGATCACCCGGCGCTCGAGGCGGCGCGCGTCGACGCCGACGCGCTGGTGCCGGTGTTCTGCTTCGACGACCGCCTGCTCCACGGGCGCCACGCGTCCGGCCCGCGGACGCAGTTCCTGCTCGAGTGTCTGGCCGACCTCGACGACTCGCTGCGGAGGCGCGGGACCCGGCTCGTCGTGCGCCGAGGGCCGCCCGAGCGCGAGATCCCCGCGCTCGCGCGTGAGACCGGAGCGTCCGCCGTCCACTTCAGCGCCGACGTCGGTCCGTTCGCACGCGCCCGCGCGCGAGAGCTCAAACGTGCGCTCGACGTTCCCGTTCACGAGCACCCGGGGACGTTCGTCGTCGACGACCTCGACGCGATCCGCACCACCGCCGGCAAGCCGTACACAGTGTTCACGCCGTTCTACCGCTCGTGGACCGAGCGGCCGCGACGCCGGACGAGCGGCGCTCCACGCAGGCTCCCGCCACTGCCGAAGGGACTGCGCCCCGGCTCGGTCCCGTTGCTGCCCGATCTCGGACTGACCCAGGAGATCGAAGACCCACGCTGCCGCGGCGGCGAGACCGATGGGCGCAAAGCGATGCGCGACGGCATGTCCCCTTTGTCGCCCTACCTTCACTTCGGGTGCCTGTCGCCCCGAGAGATCGAGGAACGTGTCAGCGCCGCCGTCCGCCGGCAGCTGTGCTGGCGCGACTTCTTCGCCCACGTTCTTCTCCACCATCCGCGGAACGTCCGCTCCGAGCACCAGGCCAGGTATCGCGGCGCGATCCGCTGGAGTCGGGCTCGGAAGCGGTTCGAAGCGTGGTGCGAAGGACGAACGGGCTTCCCGTTCGTCGACGCCGGCATGCGCCAACTCAAGCGCGAGGGCTACATGGACAACCGAGCCCGTCTCGTCGTCGGCTCGTTTCTGACCAAGGACCTCGGGATCGACTGGCGCTGGGGCGAGCGCTGGTTCATGCGCCTGCTGCTTGACGGCGATGAGGCCAACAACAACGGGAACTGGCAGTGGATCGCGTCGGTGGGGGTCGACCCGCAGCCGGTTTCGCGCCGGATCCTCAACCCCGCGCTACAGCAGGCCAGGCACGATCCTGACGGGAGCTACGTGCGCAAGTACGTGCCCGAGCTCACCCAGACGCCGAACGACTACCCGGAGCCGATCGTCGACCACGCGCATGCCCGCCGCGAAGCGCTCGCCCGGTATCGCCCGGATTAGGGCCGCGGCTCATTGAGGCCGGGGCGATCGCGGGCGGCTCACGCGGGGCCTGCCGGCGGGACCATGTATTTCGCCCGAAACCTCGCGCCCCAGGCGCGCCTCCGGGACATAAGCATTCCCCGCATGCTTATGTCCCGGAGGTCGGCGGGACGTGGTCGATTTCGGGCGAAATACATGGTGATCGGCGCTGTGCGATAGCGCGGGGCGGGAAGACTCCGCGCCTCCAGCCTACCGTCACGAGGCCCGCCACTGAAAGCGCGAGGCCGGAAGACTCCGGGCGTCCGGTCCCAAGGTCACGAGGCCCGCCACTGAAAGCGCGGGGCCGGAGACGATCGCCTCCGGCCCCGAGCAGCACCTACCCCAGGTGTTTGAAACCGCTTATCCCACGAGCGGCGAAAACGCGCCGGACTGGATCAGCTCGACGGTCGTCGCGATGTCGACGTCGAGGTAGCGGTCGCCGTCAAGGAACGGGACGTGCTCGCGCACCAGCCGGAACGCCTCCTGCGTCCGCGGGCTGCACTTCTCCACTCCACGGAGCTCGAGCGCCTGGCAGCAGGCCAGCAGATGGATCGCCGCCACGTTCTGGGCGAGCTCGACGATCGAGCGCGCGTCGCGCGCGGCGATCGTCCCCATCGAGACCTTGTCCTGGTTATGGCACTCGGTCGAACGCGAGTGGATCGTGGCCGGGTTGCAGAGCTTCATCGCCTCGGCGGTCATCGCCGACGCGCAGATCTGCATTCCCTTGAAACCGTGGTGCACCCCCGCCTCGGGATGGCTCGGCTCGAAGCGCGGGATGAGGTTCGGGGTCAGGCCCCGATTGAATTTCTCGTCGACGATCAGCTCGAGCTGGCGATCCATCACGTCGCACAGGTTCGCGAGCGCGACCTTCAGCGAGTCCATCGCCTGGCCGACGTGACCGCCGTAGAAGTTGCCGCCGCTCTCGACGCGCCCGCCGGCCACGTTGAACAGCGGGTTGTCGTCGGAGGAGTTGATCTCGACCGTCAGCCAGCGCTCGACCCAATCGAGCACGTCGCGCAGGACGCCGGTGACGTGCGGCGCGCATCGGATCGAGTACTTGTCCTGTACCTGACGGTCGAGCTCGACAAACTCGGCGCCGCCGAGGCCGCCCTCGAACAGCTCGTCGCTGTCGGCAGCGAGGCGCGAGTCGGCCAGCAACTCGCGGATGTGCCGCGCGCTCGTGACCATTCCCGGGTGGGGCTTGGCGTCGTCGAACAGGAACGCATTGAAGTGACCGCGGTTCCCGAGCATCGCCTCGGATGCCATCGCGGTCAGAAGATCGGCAAGATCGGCGAGCTCCTGAGAGGCGCCGACGGCCATGCACGCGAACGCGCTCATGAACGACGTCCCGTTGGTGAGCGCGAGCCCCTCCTTGGCCTCGAGCAGCAGCGGCTCCAGGCCGAGCTCGCCGAGCACGTCGCCGGCTTCGCGCTCGACACCGTCGAAGGCGACGACGCCGTCTCCGGCGAGCGCCCGCCCGACGTAGGAGAGCGGCGCGAGGTCGCCGCTCGCCCCGACCGAACCGCGCTCGGGGATGAACGGCACGACGTCATTGTTGAGCAGGTCGATCAGACGTTCGACAAGCTCGACGCGCACGCCCGAGTTGCCCTTCGACAGGCAGTTGGCACGCAGCAGCATCGTCACGCGCGCGACCTCGGGCGGGGCGATCGGCCCGGTGCCGACGCCCATGAAGCGCATGATGTTCTGCTGCAGCCGGGCCGTCTTGCCAGGGGAGATCTGGCGGTGCGCGCTGTCGCCGAAACCGGTCGTGACTCCGTAGATCGGTATTTCCTTGGCGATCAGCTCATCCTTGAGCTGCTTGCTCGCGCTGACGGCCCGGGCAGCTCGCTCGGACAACTGCACCACGCGGCCACGTCGTGAGACTTCCAGCGCATCGCGCACGGTGAGAGAGGAGCCATCGAGCTCGAGCGCCGTCCAACCCGAACGTCCCTGCGTGGTCGGAGTCGTGACCGCCATCAAGGGAACTGTTTCGCGGTGATAGGCTCGACGCAACTAACACGCACTCGATCGGTACTCATATGCAGCTCAGCCGCCCTTTGGACAGCATCGACCGCAAAATTGTTGCGTTGCTGCAGGAAAGCGCGAAGCGGACATTCGCCGACATCGGCGCCGTAGTGGGCCTGTCGGCGACGGCCGTCAAACGGCGCGTCGACCGTCTCGAGGGCGACGGCGTGATCACCGGCTACGGCGCCCGGATCAACTGGCGCGCGCTCGGCGAGGCGATCGAGTCGCTGATCGAGATCTACTGCGCGGACCGCACCTCGCCGGCCGACGTCGGGCGCTCGCTGTCGAAGGTCGACGAGATCGTCTCAGCGTTCACGGTCTCCGGCGAGGCCGACGCGGTGATCCGAGTGCGTGTGAACAACATCGAGCACCTCGAGCGTCTGGTCGAGCGGCTCCGGCGAGATCCCAACATCGTGAGGACCCGAACGCTGATCGTGCTCTCGACCCTGCTGGACCGGCCGTGACCGAGACGTTCGCACCGCCGGACATTGAGATGGACCGCCGCGACGACGGCTCGATCATGCTGAGCTCGCGCCGGCCGCTGCCGGACTGGGAACCGTCGATCACCGCCGTGCTCCGAAAGCGGGCAGCGCAACATCCGGACCAGCCGCTCGCCGCCCACGGCGGCGCCACACTCACCTACGGCGAGGCGCTGCGGCGATCGGACGCGCTCGGCCGCGCATTCGCCGACCTCGGGCTCGGGCCTGACAAGCCGGTGATGATCCTGTCGGGCAACTCGCTCGAGCACTTGCTCGTCAGTCTCGGCGCGTACGCGGCCGGCGCCCCGGCGATGCCGATCAGCGTCGCGTACTCGCTGATGAGCAAAGACCACGCGCGGATCAAGGCGATCGCCGAGCTGACCGAGCCGGGGCTCGTGTTCGCCGACGACGCCGATGCGTTCGGACCGGCGCTCGACGCAGTGGCAAAGGACTCCCCGACGCTCATCGCCCGGGGCGAGCGCGAGCGTGCGCTCCGCATCGACGATCTGACCGCCGCCCGCGACGACAGTCCGCTCGATGGCGATCCCGGCCCGGACGCGATCGCCAAACTCCTATTCACATCAGGATCGACGGGGAGATCGGAAGAGCGTCGTGTAGGGAAAGAGTGTAGATCTCGGTG
>OBLV0100000573.1_pt1 | contig 11202 bp, 10 predicted proteins | sample 1520071 | NCBI WGS metagenome assembly OBLV01 (sample SAMEA3888446, study PRJEB22518) | metagenome | reverse complement strand
CTCTTTCCCTACACGACGCTCTTCCGATCTGCTCGTCGACGAACAGCGGGTCATCGGGCAGCAGGTGTTTGAGCTGGACGGCCAGCTCGGCGAAGCCCACGCTGGCCGGCAACCGGTCCAGCGGCACGCTGGCACCGACGACGGCGCCGGCCCCGCGCAGGTTGGTCACCAGCCACTTGCGCCGCCCGGGGCCGTCGGGATCGGGCACGATCGCCAGTAGCGTCTGCTGGCGGGGCAGCTGCAGGCAGGAGTCGTCCAGGCGGTCCAGCAGCGCCCGCCCCAACTCGTTGTCGGGGCTGATCAGCACCACCGCGGCGCGCCGGGGTAGCGCCCATCCGGCGCGCCCGGCGGCGGTGCGGATGGTGTCGGTGCCGGCACGGTCGGAGAGCAGCAGCTCGGCCAGCTCATCGCGGCGCCGCTCCCGGGCATGCCTTTCGGCCTTCTGTGCCTGCACGTATCCCCGCAACGAGGCTGACGAGAGCTGGTCCACGGCGGTGAACACGACCGTGGCCAGCCCGGCGAACATCTCGGCCGGCACGCCGAGGGCCAGGGCGGCCTCGGCGACATGCCGCCAGGCCACCGCCGCGCCGGTCCGGTACGCGGCCAGCAGCTGAGTCACGTCTTGTTGTTGCTGGTAGTGGATGCGCCCGATCTCCTCGAACAGGGCCTGCTCCACCCCGGAGGCCAGCTGGGGCGCCACCGTGTTGGGGTCCCGCTCAGCCAGCTCCACCAACCGAGCGATGAACCCCTCTGCCGCCCTGAGGACTTCGGTGAAGTCTTCGGTGAGGAATCCCGCGTAGTCGGGATGCTGCTCGGCGAGCAGTTCACCGACCTCAGCCAGAATGGCCGGTAATCGATCAACGATCGCGGGCGCCAGGTCGTCGAGCTGGATGCGCTCGCCTCCCCTCTTCCGACTGCATTACCCCGATGGTAATCGGCTGCTGCTTATCCGAATGTGACAATGTTTGGGGAGCAGAACTGATCCGTCTGGCGCAGAAATGACCGCCGCGTGACTCGAAGATGACGTCATGGCGGCGATCCGAGGTCCGGGCACCGCTGGCCGGGTACTGGACCGCCAGCGGCGGAGCGAGAACTTCCCGGTGGCGTTGCGCCTGCTGCCCCGGAACCTGCGGGCTGACCTCATCGCGGTGTACAACGTCGCTCGGGTTATCGATGATCTCGGTGACGGGGGATTGTCGGGCTCGGTTGCTGCTCGGGGCCCACACGACCGGGGCCCACACGACCGGAACGCGGGCGAGCGGGCCGCGCTGCTCGACGAGTTCCGGGTGGATCTTGCTGCGATCTGGGACGGTCGGACGCCGGCGCACCCGGTGCTACGGGCTCTGGTGCCGGTGGTGGCCGCCCGCGGTCTGGATCGTGATCCTTTTGATCGGCTGATTCAAGCAAACCTCATCGATCAGCATGTCCACCGGTATTCGACCTTTGCGCAACTGCGTGAGTACTGCACGTTATCGGCGGATCCGGTCGGGCGGATTGTGCTCGCTGTATTCGGGGCGGCCTCCCCCGTCACCGTTGCGCACTCCGACCGGGTCTGCACGGCGCTGCAGCTCATCGAGCATTGCCAGGATGTGGCCGAGGATCGCCGGGCCGGCCGGATCTACCTCCCCGGGGAGGATCTCGCGGCCTTCGAGGTGGCGGAGGTCGAGCTCGACCGCCCGGTGGCCTCGCCGGCGCTGCGCCGGCTGATGATCTTTCAGATCGACCGGGCGGCGGCGATGTTGCACTCCGGTGCCCCCCTGGTCGGCCTGCTGCGCGGCTGGGCGCGGCTGGCCGTGGCCGGATATGTGGCCGGTGGCCGTGCCGCGCTGGACGCGTTGCGCCGCACGCACGGTGACGTCCTGGGCGGCCCCCCACTGCCGCGGCGCCGCGACGTCGTAGGCCACCTGCTGTCGGGGGCTCTTCAAGGACCACCAACCCGGCCGTCGGCAGCCGCTCACGGCCACCAACCGGGGAGCGGAGGTAGGTGGGAGCCCTGACCAGCGTCGCGATCAGCGTCACGGACGCCTATGAGCTGTGTGAGTCGATCACCAGGACGCAGGCGCGCAACTTCTACTACGGCATCCGGCTGCTGCGGCCGGACAAGCGTGCCGGGCTGTGCGCGGTGTACGCGCTGGCGCGGCGCATCGACGATATCGGCGATGGAGATCTACCCCGGCCGGACAAGCTCGCTGCGCTGGAACAGGTGCGCCGCTCGGTGGCTGACCTCGATCACCCGGGAAGCGATCCGGTACTCATCGCCGTCGCGGACCTGGCCCGGCGGTTGCCGCTGCCCCTAGCTGCCTTCGACGAGCTGGTCGAGGGCGTAGAGCGGGACGTCCTGGGCTGCAGCTACGCCGACTTCGACGAGCTGGTCGGGTACTGCCGGTGCGTCGCCGGAGCGGTCGGGCGGTTATGCCTGGCGGTGTTCGGCAGCCGGCCGGACCCACGGGCAGCCGAGTACGCCGACGCACTCGGCATCGCCCTGCAACAGATCAACATCTTGCGGGACATCCGGGAAGATCTCGGTAACGGCCGGGTTTACCTGCCCCAGCAGGATCTGGATCGCTTCCGGGTGCGGTTGCATTTCGACGATCACGGCGATCTGGTCGACCAGGGTGGGCGGCTCACCGCGCTGATCCGGCACAGCGCCGGACGCGCGCGAAGCTGGTACGAGCACGGGCAGTGCCTGATCCCGCTGCTGGACCGGCGCAGCGCCGCGTGCTGCACCGCGATGGCCGGGATCTACCTGCGGCTGCTCGACCACATCGTCGCGGCGCCCAGCGCGGTGTTCACCCGGCGGCTGTCGCTGTCGGGCTGGCAGAAGGCGGAGGTCGCTGCCCGGGCCATGCTGGGCTCAGCGCCGCCACGGCTACCTGAGCGGGGGTTGCGAACATGACCAGGCGAATCGCGGTGATCGGCGGCGGGCTGGCGGGTATCACCGCCGCATTGTGCTGTGCGGACGCCGGCCACCAGGTGACCCTCTTCGAGGCCCGCCCCCACCTGGGTGGCCTGACTCACTCGTTCCAGCGCGGCCGGCTGGGCCTGGACCTGGACGTCGACAACGGCCAGCACGTGTTCCTGCGCTGCTGCACCTCCTACCGGGCGTTGCTGGACCGGCTCGGGGTGGCGGACCGGGTGGCGCTGCAACCCAGGCTGGCCATCCCGATCCGCACACCCGGCGCCGCCAGGCCCGTCTGGCTGCGCCGTACCGGGCTCCCCGCCCCCCTGCACCTGGCGGGCTCGCTGCTGGGTTACCGCCCACTCACCCTCGCCGAGCGGGCCCGCTTCGCGCTGGCCGCCCTGGCCTTGCGGAGGGTTGACCCGACAGATCCGTCTACTGACGAGCACACCTTCGGGGCCTGGCTGCGCCGGCACGGCCAGAGTGATCGGGCCATCGCCGCGCTGTGGGAACTGGTCGGGGTGGCCACGCTGAACTCCCGCGCCGATGACGCCTCACTCAGCCTGGCCGCCACGGTGTTCCAGGAAGGCCTGCTCACCGACGCTGCGGCCGCGGACATCGGCTGGTCCCTGGTCCCGCTGCGGGAGCTGCACGGTGAACCGGCGCTGGCCTGCCTGGCCGCGGCGGGCGCGCAGGTCCGCACCGGTATCGCGGTGCGGGGTCTGGAACCTCCCGGCGGTGGTCCGATTGCCGGCTCGGCCGGCGGTGGTCCGATTGCCGGCTCGGCCGGCGGCCCGGTCGGCGGTGACGGCGGGAGCTGGCAGGTCGTCACCGACGACGCCCGCATCCCGGCCGACCAGGTGATCCTCGCCGTTCCACCTGCGGCAGCGGAGCAGTTGCTCCCGGCGGGCAGCGTGCCGTTGCCAGCGGGCTGGTCACGGCGGCTGGGCAGCGTCCCGATCGTCAACGTGCACGTGGTACTGGACCGCCCGGTGCTCGACGAGCCGTTCATCGCCGGAGTGGGCACGCCGGTGCAGTGGGTTTTCGACCGCACCGCCCAGTCCGGCCTGGCAGCCGGCCAGTACCTCGCCGTGTCACTGTCCGCGGCGGACGGGTTCATCGACACCCCGACGGCGGCGTTGCGGACCCAGTTCCTGCCGGCGCTCGCCGAGTTGCTGCCCGGAATGCGTGCCGCGGAGGTGACCGACTTCTTCGTCACCCGGGAGCGGCACGCCACGTTCCGGCCGGCCCCTGGCACGGCAGCGCTGCGGCCGCCGGCCCGCACCGCCACTCCCGGACTGTTCCTCGCGGGCGCATGGACGGCCACCGGATGGCCTGCCACGATGGAAAGCGCCGTGCGTAGCGGAACAGCCGCCGCTGACGCCCTGCTGGTCCAGACCCAGCAGGGCCTTCCTGCGCGGACCGCGTCATGACTGCGGCCCCAGCCCGAGCTGTCGCACCCAGCGCCCTGCGCCGGGCCCGCGCGGCCGTGACACCCGCGACGCGAGCGCTCATCGCCCGGCTGGACCGGAGCAGCGCCGCGATCGCCGCCTACCATCTCGGGTGGTCCGATCTCGGTGGCGTCCCGACCAGCGGTGGTGGCGGCAAGGCCGTCCGTCCCGCGCTGGCCATCCTCTCCGCGCAGGCTGCGGGCGCGCAGCCGCAGGTGGGGATCCCCGGCGCGGTCGCCGTCGAGCTCGTGCACAACTTCTCCCTCGTCCACGACGACGTGATGGACGGGGACACCGAACGCCGCCACCGTCCCACCGTGTGGGCGGTGTGGGGCGCCAACAGCGCGATCCTGATCGGAGATGCGCTGCTGGCGCTGGCCCAGGAAGCGTTGCTGGACAGTTCCTCGCCGCACCGGGCCGCCGCTGCCCAGCTACTCGCTGAGACCACCCGCCACCTGATCCGCGGGCAGGTGCAGGACGTGGCCTTCGAGCAGCGCGCGGACGTCACCGTGGCGGAATGCCTGGAGATGGTCTCCGGCAAGACCGGCGCCCTGATCTCGGCCAGCTCGGCGATCGGTGCGGTGCTGGCCGGTGCGCACCCGGACGTGGTGAGTGCGCTGTCCACGTTCGGTTCCCAGCTCGGTGTCGCGTTCCAGCTCGTCGATGACCTGCTGGGGATCTGGGGTGACCCGGAGGTCACCGGTAAGCCCGTCTTCTCCGACCTGCGCTCGGCGAAGATGACCCTTCCGGTGACCTACGCGCTCGCCCAGGACGGGCCCGCTGCTCGTGAGCTGGCCGGTTGGCTCGCCGGGCCGGAACATCACCGGTCGCGATCGGGCTCCGGTGATGCTCAACTCCAGCACGTCGCCGAGCTCATCGTCGCTGCGGGAGGGCGCGAGTGGGCAGCCGGTGAGGCGCGACGTCGTGTCGCGGCGGCCACCCAGGCGCTGAGCACCGTCCCCATCCCGGCCGGCACCCGGGAGGAACTGATCGCGATCGCGCACTTCATCGTCGCCAGGGAGGACTGATGACTCGCACCAGTACCGCCGGCCCGCGGGAGCAGGCTCAACCGCGTTCTGCGGAGCAGGCGCTGGCCGCCGCGGTGGCGCACCTTCGGGAGCGCCAGGACCCGCAGGGCTGGTGGAAGGGGAACCTGGACACCAACGTGACCATGGACGCCGAGGACCTGCTGCTGCGCGAGTTCCTCGGTATCCGCAGCGCCGGCCAGACCGAGGAGTCCGCCCGGTGGATCCGGTCCCAGCAGCGTGAGGACGGCAGCTGGGCGATCTACCACGGTGGCCCGGGTGAGCTGTCCACCACGGTCGAGGCCTGGGTGGCGCTGCGCCTGGCCGGTGACCTGCCCGACGCGGAGCACATGACCCGCGCCGCGCAGTTCGTGCAGGCGCACGGCGGCCTGGAGCGCAGCCGGGTCTTCACCCGGATCTGGCTGGCGATGTTCGGCCTGTGGTCCTGGGACGAGCTGCCGCACCTCCCCCCAGAACTGATCTTCTTCCCGTCCTGGTGCCCGCTCAACGTCTACGACTGGGCGTGCTGGGCCCGGCAGACGATCGTGCCGCTGACCATTGTGTGCACCCTGCGCCCGGTGCGCCCGCTGCCCTTCGACGTCGCCGAGCTGCGGGCCGGTGCCGGTGCCTGCCGTCCCGAAGCGGTTCCTGCGCCGCCCTGGACCTGGGCCGGGCTGTTCCAGCGCACCGACCGGTTGTTGCACGCCTACTCGCGCCGGCCGGTGCGGGTGTTGCGCCGGGCGGCGATGCGCCGCGCCGCGGAGTGGATCCTGGCCCGCCAGGAGGCGGACGGCTGCTGGGGCGGCATCCAGCCACCGTGGGTGTACTCGCTGCTCGCGCTGCACCTGCTCGGTTACTCCCTGGACCATCCGGCGCTGCGGGCCGGTCTGGCGGGTATGGACAGCTGGTTCATCCGCGAGCGCACCCCCCAGGGGCCCTCCCGGCGGTTGGAGGCCTGCCAGTCCCCGGTCTGGGACACCACGCTGGCGCTCATCGCACTGCTCGACGCGGGCGTCACGGCGGCCGACCCGGCCGTGCAGCGGGCCAGTAGCTGGCTCCTCGGCGAGGAGGTCCGGGTCCGGGGTGACTGGGCCGTCCGCCGCCCGGAGCTGGCCCCCGGTGGGTGGGCCTTCGAGTTCCAGAACGACAACTACCCCGATACCGACGACACCGCCGAGGTGGTGCTCGCCCTGCGGCGAGCGGGGTTGGCCGACCGTGCCCCGATCGACCGCGGGGTGGCCTGGCTGCTCGGCATGCAGTCCCGTGACGGCGGCTGGGGCGCCTTCGACGCCGACAACACCCGCACGCTGTGCACCAAACTGCCGTTCTGCGATTTCGGCGAGGTGATCGACCCTCCGTCCGCGGATGTGACGGCGCATGTGGTGGAGGCGCTGGCGGCGGAGGGGCTGGCCCAGCACCGGGCCTGCCAGCGCGGGGTGGCCTGGCTGCTCGCCGCGCAGGAGACCGACGGGTCCTGGTTCGGGCGCTGGGGCGCCAACCACGTGTACGGCACCGGCGGGGTGGTGCCCGCATTGATCGCGGCCGGTGTCCCGGCCGGCTCGGTGAGCGTGCGGCGCGCGGTGCGGTGGCTCGAGCAGCACCAGAACGACGACGGCGGCTGGGGGGAAGACCTGCGCTCCTACGTCGATCGGTCCTGGGTCGGCCGGGGGGAGTCGACGGCCTCGCAGACCGCCTGGGCGCTGCTCGCGCTGCTCGCTGCAGATGAACGCGGAGAGGTGACCGAACGGGGTGTGCGCTGGCTGTGCGGCACCCAGCGGCCGGACGGATCCTGGGACGAGGAGCAGTTCACCGGGACCGGGTTCCCCGGCGACTTCTACATCAACTACCACCTCTACCGGCTGGTTTTCCCGATCACCGCGCTGGGCCGGTACCTGTCGTGAGTCCAGCAGTGCTCTGCGCGCCGCTGCGCGTCGAGCAGGCCGCACTGCGCGGGACCGGTCTGCGGGTGGTGCACACCGGGATGGGCCCGCGCCGCGCGGCCGCCACCGCCGCGACCCTCGGTGGCGATCCGGTGCTGGTCGCCGGCGTGGGCGGCGCGCTGGCCCCCGGTATCCGCCCCGGTGACGTCGTCGTGGCCAGCGAAGTCCGCCTCGCCGCTGCACCCACCCCTTCCGCTGCCCTGGGTGCGTCGAGATCCCCTCGGCGCCGTTGCTGGCGGGGGGATTGCGGCGGCTCGGGTTGAGGGTGCATATCGGGGCCATCTGCTCGGTGCCGCGGATCACCCGCCGGCCCGTCGCGGGTGACGCGCTGGCGCTCGACATGGAGTCTGCCCAGCTTGCGATGCCGGGCGTCCCGTTCGGCGTGATCCGCGTCATCGTGGACACCCCCGATCAACCACTGTGCCGGGTCGGCACGCTGCACCGGGGGGTACGGGCGCTGCGTGTGCTGCGGGCGTGCCGCCCGGTCTTGCAGTGGTGGGCGGCCGCAACCGGTCCACGCGAGGTCCTGGTCGTCGCCGAGCCCCATCCCACCGTGATGCACGCGCTGGCCCGCCAGGTGGATCTGGTCCTGGTGGTCGGCCCGTCCAGCTCGGCGTTCCTGGTGGAGATCGCCCGGCGGGAGGGTGCGCCGGCCCACCTGGTCGGCGAGGCGAGCGACATCGATCTTCGCTGGCTGGTGGGCGCCGCGCGGCTGGGCATCGCCGCAGCGCCCGCGACCCCCCCGAGCGCGGTGGACCAGATCGTGCGCTGCCTGGGGGGTCTCGGGCCCCTCCGCGCAGCTGAGAACCACATCGAGGAACACCGCACCGTCGCGCTACCCCGAGAGGTGAGCTGAGACATGGCCATGCCCCTGCGCCAATCCCTGCGGCTGGGTGGGTTCCTGCTCAAGCAGAAACTGCTACGCCGGGAGAAATTCGCCTTGCTGATGGAGCTGGAGCCGCTGTTCGCGTGCAACCTCAAATGCGGGGGCTGTGGCAAGATCGCGCAGCCGGCGGCGCTGCTCAAGCAGCGGATGCCGGTCGAGCAGGCGATCGCCGCCGTCGAGGAATGCGGCGCACCGATGGTCTCCATCGCCGGGGGCGAGCCGCTGATGCACCCGCAGATCGACGAGCTCACCCGGCAACTGCTGGACCGCCGCAAGATCGTCTTCTTGTGTACCAACGCGTTACTGCTGCCCAGGCACCTGCACAAGTTCACCCCGCACCGCGACTTCGCCTGGATGGTGCACATCGACGGGCTGCACGAGCGCCACGACGCCTCGGTGCGCAAGGCGGGCGGGTTCGACGCCGCGGTCGAGGCGATCCGCCAGGCCCAGGATGCCGGGTTCCGGGTGATGACCAACACCACGTTCTTCACCTCCGACACCCCGCAGGACGTGATCGACGTCCTGGACTACCTCAACGACACCCTCGGCGTGGACAACATGCAGATCTCCCCCGGTTACGCCTACGACAAGGCGCCCGACCAGGAACACTGGCTCGGTGTGCAGCAGACCCGGGAGCTGTTCGCCAAGGCGTTCGGCGAGGGCCGGCGCAAGCGCTGGCGGCTCAACCACTCCCCGGTCTTCCTGGACTTCCTGGAAGGCAAGCGGGAACTTGCCTGCACCGCGTGGGGCATCCCGTCGTACTCGCTACTGGGCTGGCAGCGTCCCTGCTACTTGCTTGACGACAGCTACGCGGAAACCTACGCCGAGTTGCTGGCCGACACCGACTGGTCAGCCTTCGGCCGCGGCCGCGACCCCCGCTGCGCCAACTGCATGGCCCACTGCGGCTACGAACCCACCGCCGTCATCGCCACGATGGGCTCACTGCGCGAATCCCTCCGCGCCGCGGTCGGAAGCTGACCCCGATATGGAGACATATCGGGGTTCTGGACGCAGAATTTCCCCGATATGTCTCCATATCGGGGCTACTCAGCGGCGGAGCAAGCGGACGGGCAGGCGGACGGGCAGGCCCGCCACTGCGGCATGGAGCCGCCCCGCCGCTGAACTCCGACGAGCTCGCGTTCTACGACGCCGTCGCCCAGAACGAGTCGGCCGTCGCCGAGCAGGGCGAGGATATCCTTGCAAAAATCGCTCGTGAACTGGTCTCGGTCATGCGCCGCGACGTGCGTACGGACTGGACGGTGCGCGACGACGTGCGCGCCAAGCTCCGCTCGTCGATCAGGCGGTTGCTCGTCAAGTATGGTTATCCCCCGGACAAGCAGCCCGGCGCGATCAAGCTCGTCCTGGAGCAGATGGAACCCATGGCTCCGCGATACGCGGCCGAACGCACATGAACGACCCGCCTCAGCAGCCGGTGAGGCTACTGCTCAACGGTCCACCGAAGGTCGGCAAGACAGTGGTGATGCGACGCTTGGTGGAGTTGCTGCGGGAGCGTCGCGCAGTGGTCGGCGGCTTCGTGACTGACGAGATGCGCGAGCGGGATCGGCGGGTCGGCTTCGTGGTGCGGGATGTGGCCGGGTCGGAAGCCATCCTGGCGCACCAGGACTTTCAGACCGGTGTACAGGTTGGCCGCTTTGGCGTGGACGTGGCCGCCTTCGAACGGGTGGCCTTGCCGGCCTTGCACCGCGCGCAGGGCAGCGGTGGTGTGGTGATCATCGACGAACTCGGGCGCATGGAGTTGGCGTCCGCACCGTTTGTGGAAGCGGTGGACGCCCTGTTCGCTGGTCGCCTGCCAGTGGTGGCCACAGTGCATGTGTACGAACACCCCGTCACCGATGCCCTCAAGGTACGCGCAGATGTACAGCACGTTGCGGTCACCGAAGCCAACCGCGATGAGTTGCCTGCTCAGCTGTTGCGGCAGCTCATGCACTCGGCAGGGCTGGGCGACTGAGGCTGGCGGCCAAGGCCAGGCGGTGGTTCTGCACTGCGCGGGTGACATCGAGTGCCGGATATTTCCGGTTCATCGTGACCGCTAGATCGCCCAGTCGGCTCACGACTGAGCCGGTGAGACGTTCGGAGGCGAGCGCGGTGTCGATTTCTTCTGCCGCGTCGTCCGGTGAGCCCAGCTCGACATAGGCCAGGGCGAGATCGAGCCGCGCGATGGCCTCGCGGGTGGGAGAGCGCTCCTCGGGATTGACATTGCCATAAAAGGTGATGGCCTCTTTGGCGTGCGGCACCGCCTGTTGAGGCTGGTCGAGCCAGACATAGGACGACGCGGCATAGGACGCCACGCGGCCGGCGTCGGCGGAGAACAGGTTGGCCCCTTGGGTCTTGAGCTGGTCGAGCCGGGTTCGGGTCGCGTGCAGCGCGTCAGTGAAGTGGTCGTAGTTGCCCATTCGAGCGTATGCCCGGGTGAGCTGGGCTGAGACCCGGATTGCGGCGGCGCTGCCTTCGGGCGCGCGGTTGAGGCCTTTGAGGGCGGCGTCCTGGGCAACCGCAGGCCGGTGGTTGTACATGGCGATGGAGGCTTGGGCGTCCATCGCCCAGGCGCAGATACCGCCGTCCTCGGCCTGCCAGCCGTGTTCCCAGGCATCGAGACAGTAGGTATCTGCGGCCACAACGTCACCGGGATCGTGGCTCAGCCAGCCGAGCACGATCGAGAGCCAACCGGCGCAGCGGTAGAGGTCGCGGCCTTGCCGCAGGGTATGCGGGCCGTCGATGAGGTGCGCAACTTTCTGGCGGTACCAGCGGGCCTTGGGAAACAACTCGGCCGGTGGCGTGTGCGCAAAACCTGCCGCCATAGCCGCGATCGCCAGCTCCAGATGTTCTAGCGTGCGAGGTCCAACGTTGCTCGCTTCCGCCCGTTGGGTGAATTCCATCGCGTCGGCCGCAGCGCCCGTGATCACATCGCTGAACCCAGCACCGACGGCGGCAGCCAGGGTTGCCTGGCCACCGAGTTTGAGCGCTTGCCGTCTGTCCGCTG
>OBLV0100000572.1_pt1 | contig 11211 bp, 11 predicted proteins | sample 1520071 | NCBI WGS metagenome assembly OBLV01 (sample SAMEA3888446, study PRJEB22518) | metagenome | reverse complement strand
CGGTACGAGGCGGCGACTGGCCTGCGGTTGCATGCGGCTGCCGCTGAGTTGATGCAGCTTGCCGGCTGGCTGTGCTACGACGCCGGGCAGCATGCCGTGGCGCAGCGGTACTGGATCGCTGCGTTGCGGGGTGCGCATGCGGCGGGGGATCGGGCGCTGGGTGCGAACGTGCTGGGGTTCATGTCTGACCAGGCCAGGAATCTGGGCCGGCACGGCGAGGCGGTCCGGCTGGCCGAGGCGGCATCGCACGGCTGTGCGGGGGCCAGCCCTCGGGTCGCGGCGATCCTGCATACCGTGCTGGCCGAGGCGCAGGCCAAGACCCAGGACACCGCGGGTTGCCGGTCCTCAATCGACCGTGCCCGAGAGGCGTTGCGAGCGAGCCCGCCAGACTCCGGCGAGCCAGACTGGTCGTACTGGATGGACGACGCCCAACTCGCTGGAGACACCGCATCCTGCCACGTGTGGCTGGCCGACTGGGACCGGGCCGAGCGGCACTACACCGCCGCGATCCACAGGCAGACCGACCCATTCAGCAAGGGAAGCGCGACGCGGCACGCAAAGCTAGCCCAAGTGCTGGCTCGCAAGGGGGAGCCGGAACACGCCTGTCAGGTCGCGGGTACAGCAATCGACCTACTCACCGGCAACGTCAACTCTGCCCGCTGCATTGGGTACGTCCATGCGGCGTGCGATGGACTACGGCCCTACCGGCGGCTGGCTGCCGTACGAGACCTCACTGAGCGGGCCACCCGGCTGCTCCCGGCCCCGACCTGACACCAACTCGACCGCCTACGCTGCCGGAATTAGTGTCAGATCAAACGAAGAGTCCGATCCTTTACTGTGGCCGCCGACGCGCCAGAACTCGGTTCGGGAAGGCGCTGTCATGTCGACCGGCGTGCCCACCGTCTCAAACGCTTTGTGCCATGGCCTCGGCGGCGCGCTGGGCGGTGAAGATGGCCGTGATGCTGTGGAGGTTGTCGGGGAGGTGGGTGTCGGGGGGCGGGCCGCCGGCGAGCCAGGCGGCGAAGTCGGCGGTGATGCGTCGGTGGCCGTGGCGGGGGTGGTCGGTGGGGGTAGCCATCGTGGTGTGCTGGCCGGCGTGGTGGATCTCGATGCTGTGCGGATGAAGGGTGAGGGTGGCTTCGGCGCATTCGGCGCGGTACTGCTCATGGTGCCAGCGGCGTTGTTCTCCGGCGGCGAGGAGGGTGCCTTCATAGATCGCTATGGCGTCGTTGTCCAGGCGAAGCAGGATGCCTGCGACGGCGGGGCCGGCGAAGGATGACCAGGGCGGGTTCCGGGTCATAGCGGTGATGCCCGCGATTTCGTGGCCGGTGAGGTAGCGGATCATGTCGAGGTGATGGATGGCGCCTTCGATGAGGAGCGGGTCGGGCATATGGTGGGCGTCGCCGACGTCCCAAGAGTCCGGTTGGCGGTAGTCGGCGGCGAAGCGGGCGACGAGATGGGAGAGGCCGCCATAGTCGCCGCTGTGAAGTAGTTCGCGAAAGCGCTGAATCCGAGTTTCGTACCGGTAGTTCTGTACGACGGCGACTTTTACGCCGCCAGTTTCGGCTGCGCGCGCGATGGCAGTGGCCTCATCCCGCGTGGTAGCCAGTGGCTTTTCAGTGAGCACATTCAGGCCGTGCTCGGCGAGCGTGATGATGACAGGTGCATGCTGCTCGGGCGAGGTCAGAACGATGCCGGCATCAAGGCTGGGTGTCTGGTCGAGCGCTGCGGTCAAGTCCAGGTAGGCGCAGTCAGGGGTGAGGCCGAGGGCGGCGGTCATCGCATGGGCGGCTTCGGATCGCTGGTCGACTACGGCGCGGACGTCGTAGCGGTCGGCTTGTTCGGTTAGCAATGGTAGCCAGCATTCGACGGCCCATTTCCCAGCGCCGATGACAACAGTTTTGATCATGTTGATAGCTCCAAGTGGAGGTGATGGTCGAGGTGGTCGTCAACGGAGACAAACAGGGCTTCGTCGGAGTGTCGGTGGAGACGGCCGCTGAGGTGGGTGCGGTCTCCGCGGTGCAAAACGCTGTCGTAGCCGCGGGCTGTGACGAGCACGGCGAGTCGGTCGCCGTGGTCGGTCCGCCCGTTGAGATGGGTGGGGTAGCCGGGACTGACCGTATCGACGGTGAGGGTGGTGGTGATTGGGCCGAGGTCGTCGGCGGTGTAGGGCAGCCTGTGGGCGGTTCGTGCCTGGTAGGGAACGGGGGTGAGGTCGAGCCGGAGGTCGCCGATCCAAGCGACGTCGTGGCGGCAGGACCACAGCCGGGCGCGGACGTCGTCGGCTTGCGGGGAGGCGGGCAAGAACCGGGATGCGGCGTAGGCGGCCAGGCGAGGGTCGTCGGGTGGGAGGTCGGCGAGATACTGCCCGCCGAGAGCATGGACGGCCGTGGTGAGCGTGAGGTGGTCGAGGTTGGGGTAGGTCACCAGGTCGATGTCGGGGGCATCGCACAGCCGGGCGGGGTCGAGCGCAGCGCTGCCGGTCAAGCCGAGCATCCTGCCGATGCTGTCGGGACCTTCGAGGCGGGCAAGCAGGCCGCGAAGGACGGTCTGCCCGCACTGGTGGAGGTGGCTGGGCTGCTGGATTGCGGCCTGTGCGGCTGTGCGGGGGTCGATGTGGGCGACAGCGTGGTTGGGATCCAGGGCGGCGAGCAGGGACCAGGGCAGCGCGGTGACGCCGTGGCGGTGTAGGGCGGCGTGGAGTCGGGGCCAGTCGATTGGCGACGCGAGGTCGGGCAATTTGCAATAGCTGGCGCCGGAGTAGGTAAGTCGTTGGCTGGTGCGGGGTGGCGGCAGCGCGAGCCGGTAGGCTAGGTCGGTGGCTAGATCGTCACGCAGGTAATAGGCGCAGCCGGCGACCGCGTTGGTGGCGTGGCTGCTGCCGGCGACGCAGAACAGCACGCCGCTAGCGGTGACTAGCCAGCTATGATCGACCCAGGTGACCGGGTCGAGCACAGCCGGCGTCATTGGTCGGTCCCGCTACTGGCTCTGCCAGTCGGTGACGCTCTCGTCCACCGGACGCCGGTCGAGGAGGGGCCGCCACCAGGCTTCGTTGTCGCGGTACCAGGCAACGGTGGCCTTCATGCCCTCGGCCCAGTCGATCTGCGGCGCCCAGCCCAGTTCGGTGCGCAGCTTGGTGGAGTCGAGCAGGTAGCGACGGTCATGTGAGGGCCGGTCGGGAACAATCGTCTTCAGCGTGTCGGGGAGGCCAAGCTCGGCGAGAACCGTGTCGGCGATGGTGGTGATATCGGCTTCGAAACCGGAGCCGACGTGGTAGGTTTCGCCGATTCTACCGCTGGCGAGGACAGCATCGACGGCGCGGCAGTGGTCGTCGACGTGCAGCCATTCCCGCCGGTTGGCGGTGGAGGCATACAGCGGGAGCGGTTGGTTCTGCAGCGCCCGGGTGATGAACAGGGGGATGACTTTTTCGGGGAACTGGTAGGGGCCGTAGTTGTTCGAACAGTTCGTGATCGTGACAGGCAGGTCGTAGGTGTGATGGTAGGCGCGTACGGCGTGGTCCCCGCCTGCCTTCGCCGCGTTGTACGGGGTCCGTGGCAAGTACGGAGAGGTTTCGGAGAACGCGCCGGGGTCATCGAGGTCCAGATCGCCGTACACCTCGCAGGTGCTGATGTGGTGGAATCGACCCACGCCGACCCGGCGGATGGCCTCCAGCAGCGTCTGCGTGCCCAGCACGTTCGTGGAGAAGAACTCCCCGGGCCGGACGATGGCGTAGCTGTTGTGCGACTCGGCAGCGAAGTTGACGACGACATCCACCCTATGCTTGTTCAGCGCGGCCTCCACGGCCCCTTGGTCGCGGATGTCGGCGTGCACGAACGTAACCCGGTCGCCGATGTCGTCCAAGTTCTCCCGGCACCCGGCGTAGGTCAGTGCATCGAGTGCGATGATGTGGTCGGTTGGATGCTGGTTGGCCCAGTGACGGGTGAAGTTGGAGCCGATGAATCCGGCCGCGCCGGTCACCAAGATTGTCGTGGACACGAACAGTCTTCCCTTCAGAGTTTCGGGACGTTTACCGCAGTCTCGCGCCGAGGCAGGTGCGGTCCAGCCGCAGGGATAGCGGCCGAGGTCGCGGTAGTCAGCCGGTCAAGACTGCCACATGGCTCACTCCCATCCCGCCGGTATCAGGTACAGCGAGTAGCATTGCCGCCAGCCCGGCCGCACCAGATGGCGAGGCGCTCAGGCCCGCACGCCGCAAGCTGCGGCCAGTTGATGCCAGCCTGGCGTCGGTGACGCCGATGGCGGCCCCGGCAGTGGCGTGCAGGATGTCCAGCGCCTGCTGGCCGTGCAGCGCGTCCCAGTTGACCAGCGGTTCGTTCTCTGCGGTCGGCCTAACCGCAGTAGACGGCATCGAGTCATGCCGACGGGACGGCCAAGACGCGAGGATCGAGTTGTTGCCGGGACTCGACGCCCCGAACACGCGGGTGGCCCAGCCTCGGCGCAGCACCGCTTCGCCCACCGAGGCCACGGTGGTGCCGTTACCCAGCGGCACCCATAGCCCGGCCGGTGGTCCATCCGCCAGGTCATCGAGTTCGGCGACCATCTCTCCGAGCGCGGCGCGGACAGTCGCTGCGAACGGCCCGTCGACATTAACGTCCGCCACACTGGCGCTGGTCGCAAGCTCGCGGCTGGCGGCAACGGCATCCTCGTACGTCTGGCTAGCACGGACCACCTGAGCGCCGAGTTGGCGCATCCGTCGGACATCCGGCTGACCGAACGATGCCGGAACCACGACAGTAGCGGCCAGCCGTACCCGTGCGGCGGCGTGGGCGAGCGCGACGCCGTAGTTGCCGCACGATCCGGCGGTCACCTGGGCGTAGCCGGCCTGGGCGGCAGCCATGACCACAGCGTCGGCGGCGCGCTGCTTGTGGCATCGTCGCCCGCCGTCGGTCTCGTCCAGAACCAGTAGCCGCGCCGTCGTCGCTGAATGACCGAACCACTCGGTGACGTCGACCAAGCCCGCGGTGGCGGTTACAGCGGCCATGTCTGGTCCTGCCAGTACCGGCGAAACCCGACCGGTGCAGCGACTCGAAGCGGCGTAGCCGGCGGCACGCCCGTTCGGGTGTAGTCCAGGGCCGCCGCGAGCAGGTCGACCCCGGCGTGCGATCCTACGCCGAGCGATCCTGCGGCCCGACCGTTGATCTCGTACACGGTGACCGTCCCGGTAGTAGGGTCGGCGATCACCTGCATGTTCGCCAGGTGCGACCAGCGCAAACCGGACATCACCCGCTCGACGGTCTGGTCAAGTTCCGGCCAGCTTGGCTGCACGGTTCCTTGCACGCACAGGCCATCGAGCACAGCCGCGCGGGTCCGTGCGGCCTGACCGGCAATCTTGCCATCAACAGCGAGGACATCGATACTGATGTCCGCGCCAGCGACTTCTTCCTGAACCAATAGCTCGACTGGTCCGTCCATAATGGACACCGCGGTGTGCATAGCCTCCAGCGGAAGCCGGGGTCGGGGTGTGGTGCAGGTCAGATCCACCGCGGCCCGGATCGACCAAACACCCCGGCCGCCGGCCAGACCACGAGGCTTCACCATCAACGGCCGTTTCGGGTAGCCCAACTCTGCGGCGGCATCCACCAGCTCGACCGCAGACCGGACCAGGAAGGTCGCCGGTACCGGCACGCTCAGCTCCACCAGTCGCTGTAACGTCATCCACTTGTCACACGCCAGCTCCACCAATGCCGCCGGAGGGCAGGCAGCCCGAGCGCCTGCGGCCGCCAACTCCGATACATGACGCGAAATCACCAGGGCCTCCGCGTCCGTCCAAGGCAGCACAATCTCAATCCGATACCGGCGGATCAGCTCGGCCAATGCGGGCACGAACCGTGGATCGTCTAGCGACGGACAGACGAACAGGCCGTCCAACGATGGCGGCGGCACGGCCCCGGCGACCGCCGAGACGCCGAAGACCGCTAGCCCGTCTCGGTACCGCGCCTTCAACGGCCAGACGGTGCACTCCACCACCGGGTGCAATGGATCAGTGATCAGCAGTCGCATCATCGAAGTATCAGACATGTGGCATCCGGGTCCGTCGCTGTATCGACTGTGCTTCTTTGAGCTTGACCCGCAGCACGGACACCCAACTGAGATAGCCGTGCTGCGGTCAAGGTTAACTTCGGCACCCACCATCAAATGCGTCACTTGCACGACGAGTCTCAGTAGCTCAGTCAGTCTAAGCGGGTGCCCTCGATCGCAAAGGTCAGCGGCTGCTGCCCGACAGCCGTACGGCTTGGCTTAGCCAGTCAGGTCTCCAGCGCCAAACCGAGTCCGATGGGATCTGCCACGGTAACCGTCAGCGACGGGTGCCGGAGCATGCCGGTCGGCTCGATGCCGTGCACTGGGCGGTGGAAGGAGATGCACAGCCCGCGCTCGGTCGTCGTCCCGAAGGTTAACCCGCGGTCGGCCAGCGACAGGCGGGCGCCGATCACCCGGTACCCCCGGTACGGTCCGGTCAGTGTGGCGCCGGTGATGTTGGTCAGTGGGGTCCGTACCTGCCACCGTCCGAATCGCGCCAACAGCCAGCCGTCGGCGATCTGTATCCCTGAGGTATGCGGGGTGACGCCGAGTAGCCACAGCACCCGCTGGTACCGCGGGTCAAAGGAGAAGTCGAAGTCAGTCATCGGTGCCAAGTGTCCCCCGTTCGTGCCGCGGTAACCGCCAGTCTGTCATCCACTGCCCGCATTTACCTCGGGCGGGTTGGTGCTGTAGGCGGCGGCTTGCAGAGTAAACAGTTCGGCGTACCGGCCGCCGCGGGCGAGGAGTTGGTCGTGGCTGCCGTGGTCTTCGACACGACCCTGGTGTAGGACCCAGATGTGGTCGGCATGCCGGACGCTGGCTAGCCGGTGGGTGATGAGGATGACGGTACGGCCGGCCGCGAGTTCCCGGAGCCGGGTGTAGAGGGCGTGCTCGGCTCGGGCGTCGAGGGCGGCGGTGGGCTCGTCACAGATCAGCAGCGGGGTGTCGCGATAGAATGCGCGGGCGGCGGCCAGCCGCTGCCACTGGCCGCCGGAGATTTCGTGCCCGTCGGTGAAGACCCGCGACAGGAACGTGTGGTAGCCGTGGGGGAGTTCGGTGATGAGCTCGTCGGCACCGGCAGCGTGGGCTGCGGCGGGTAGGGCGGTGTCGGGCTGCGGGTGGTCGTGGCGGCCGATGGTGATGTTCTGCCCGGCGGTCAGCGGCCAGTGCACGAAGTCCTGCAGGAGCAGCGCGACCCGGTCCCAGGCGTGCAGCGGATCCACAGTGGATAGATGGACCTCGTCCCACCGCACGGTGCCGGTGTCGGGCTGGTAGAGGCCGGCGATCAGCTTGGCCAGGGTCGACTTGCCGGAACCGTTCTCCCCGACCAGCGCGACGATCTGCCCACGCTCGATGTCCAGCGTCACACCGCGCAGGGCGGGAGTGGTGGTGCCGGGGTAGGCGAAGGTGACGTCGGTGAGGCTGATCCGCTCGAAGGTCTCGGGCAGGGTGTGGGTGGCCGGCGTGGCCGCCCGGGCCTCTGCGTCGGCGCAGAAGTCGAGGTAGTCGCCGAAGTACAGGCCGTCTTCGTAGAGCTGGTTGGCGGCCACCAGCAGGGTGGCCAGCGAACGCTGCCCGGTCTGGATGGCCAGCACGGCCGTACCGGCGACGGCAAGCGGCACCAGCCCGCGCACCAGCAGCGTACCGAGCGTGGCGTACACCAGGCCGGTCGCGAGGCCGGACAGCAGGCTGCCGGCGGCGCGGGCCGTGGTTTGCTGGCGGGCGACGCGCAGGTTCGCGGCCAGTTCGCGGCGTACGACCTCGGTGTACTCGGCGAGCAGCATCGGGGCGGCGGTGTACCCGCGTATCTCTGCGGCGGTCTCCCGCTCGGCGAGCAGGTCGGACAGCATCCACTTGCGCCGGCGCAGCGCCGAGGTGGCGTACATGGTCAGGTACTGGGCCCGGGCGGCTCGTACTGCCGCCCACCCGTTCGGTAGGGCGGAGGCGACCAGCAGCGGCAGCAGCACCGGGTGCAGTACGCCGAGCGTGCCGGCCGCCGCGGCTAACCCGACCAGGCCGGTGACCACGTCGATCGCGGCGGTGACGACTTGCGGTGCGCTGAGCATCCCGCGGTCGCGGGCCCGCAGCATCGCGTCGTAGAACTTCGGGTCCTCGAAGGCGGCCAGCTCCACCGCGGTCGTGGCGGTGAGTAGCCGGCGCTCGACCACCGGATCGATCAGCGGTGCCAGCCGCCCCTGCGCCCACCCAGCGGTGATCTCCAAGCCTGAGCGTACCGACAGGACCGACACCACGATCAGCAGCGACGGCACCGCCGCGTGGACCCGCGCCGGTGTCGGGCCCTCGGCCAACAACGCCCGCAGTACGTCGGTGGTGGCCAGTAGCCCGAACGCGGTGAACACCCCGGCTGCCAAGTGCAGCCCGACCGCACCCACGGTGGTGGCTCGGCTGGCCTGGCAGGCCAGCCGCATTGCCTCAGCCACCAACCCGGGCAACCGGCGGGCCATCGCGGCGAACGATGTCGCCGCCAGCACCTGGGCATGCGCCTCCCACCGCGGCGGCGCCAACCCAGCGGACCAGTCCTCCACCTCAGGCACCCGGCGCCGCCGGAACATCCTTACCTTGGCCACCCTTGACCCCCTGCCCCTCCGCCATCCTCAGCTATGCCGGACCCATGATGATCCGTTTCGGCAAGACCGCCTCGGATACATCTGGGTTGAGTCGGCCAGGGCTGCGGAGTCCGGCTTGTACCATCCTGCAAAAATCTTGTGGCGTGAAGCTTGCCTACGTCGATGAGTCGTACCCAAAGGATTACTACTTCCTCGGCGCCGTCGTCGTGGACGATGCCTGTGCGTCATCGCTTGGCCGTGCTCTGGACAATGTCGTAGCGGCTTCGAGCCGGGCTTACAGCGGTGTCGACGCCGACGGAACTGCACGGCCACTCGAACTTTCACGGCAAGGACGCCTGGGCCTCGATGCCGCCCCGGGCTCGCGTCTCGGTCTACGACCAAGCGCTTCAGGCCATCCGCGACCACCAAGCCGATAACTTCCTGCGAGGCGTGGACGGGCTGGGGCTGAAAAAGCGTTACCGTCGACCGGAGTGTCCGCACGACGTTGTCCTCCAGACTCTCCTGGAACGACTTAGCGACTTCGGCAGGGCGGTCCACGAGCATGTGCTGGTGATCGCTGATGAAGTCCACGAGGACGACCGGCATCGCGCCAACGAACGCATAGCTGAGCATCCGGTTGTGCCAGCGGATGACCCCTGCCACGAAGTCGAAAATTCCCCTCGGGTACCGCCCGGTGAACAGGATGGCAAACCAGGCGAGGAGCACCACCACGACCGCGACGGCCAGCGGCACCAGCCCGCGTACCAGCAGCGCACCGAGCGTGGCGTACACCACGCCGGTCGCGAGGCCGGATAGCATCCACTTGCGGCGGCGCAGCGCAGAGGTGGCGTATATGGTCAGGTACCGGGCCCGGGCGGCCCGTACTGCCGCCCACCCGTCAGCTATGCCGGACCCATGACGATCCGTTTCAGGCTTTGCGCTGCTCACCACGCTGGACCCCGGGGACGACCGTAGGACTAGAATTCGGACCATGAAGGTCTTGCCGTTGGCTGAGGTGAAGGCACATCTGTCGGCCTTGGTGTCCGAGGTGGCGTCGCACCACGACCAGATCACGATCACCCGCAACGGTACGGCCGCCGCGATGGTGGTGTCGGTGGAGGAGTGGGAGTCACTGCAAGAGACGCTGGCAGTGCTCAGCGACCCGCAAGCTGTCGCGGACCTTCATGAGGCCGAGGACACGCGGGTGGCAGGCGAGGTGTACAGCACCGAGGAGGTGCTGGCCGACTTCAAGGCTCGACGGTCGTAACGCGGGTGAGGGAACCATACCTGGTTGTGTGGTCTGGGCCAGCGAAGCGCGCTATTGGCAAGGAGCTGCCGGAGGCGGTCGCGGCCGCCGCTTTGGACCTGATCCTCGGACCGTTGCGGGACAGTCCGCGGCAGGTGGGCAAACCGTTGCGGGCACCGGTGGAGGGGGTCTGGTCGGCGCGGCGGGCGACGTACCGCGTGCTGTACCGGATTGACGAGGCCACCCGGACGTTAACCATCGAGACAATCCGCCACCGGCGCAGCGCCTACCGTTAGTGCCGCTCCCCATTAGTGCCGCTCCGCGTAGTTCGCCATTCTGCGCGGTTCAGGGGGACAGCCGGAATGGGGGGTACCGGTCGGTGACCAGGACGATCGCATAGCTGAGCACCCGGTTGTGCCAGCGGATGACCCCTGCCACGAAGTCGAAGATTCCCCTCGGGTACCGCCCGGTGAACAGGATGGCAAACCAGGCGAGGAGTACCACCACGGCCCCCGCGATGTCAAGGAATAGCAGCACGATGTAGTGCGGGATGGCCAGGAACCACTTCACCAGCGGCAGCCACCGGGTGAGGTCGCGGGCCGCATCGGGGTACGGGTAGTCCAAGTGCACCGACTGGTGCTCGTCGGTGGACGGGTAGCGGTCGTCCAACAGGACCAAGTACGCGGCCACCCGGTTGCCGAACCGCTGTAGCTCCAGGTTCCAGTCGAACCACCACCGCGGGTACTTTTGCCGGAACAGGATCATAAGCAGCGGGCCCAAGAACAGCAGACCGCCGGCCCCGGCTGCGACCGTGGTGTTGGTCCCGGAGGTCCACTGCCAGGTCTCGCCGGTCACGCTGCCCAGCACGATCAGGATCGGGATGGCGACGGCGAGCCGGAAGAACGTGGTCAGCCGGTTAAGGGGTCGATCCGGGTAGTCGACGGAGAACTGAACTGGATACGTAGTGGCCTGCGTCATCGGTGGCTCCCTTCAAGACGCCAGAGACCGGAGGATCTCACGCTGGCGCCCGGAGGAGCCGTACGCCACTCGGAGTGGTCAGGGGATCGTTAAGGTTCTCTCCCCCGACCAGCCCATGGTGAATCGTCCGCCGCACCGCCGGCTCGGTTGCCGCCGGCTGCCACCGCGGACGGCATGGTCGAGCCGACCTGCGAGGACAGCCGTTGGCAGCGCATCCAACGCTTCCGGTGTATTCATCTGTATTCACCGGTGCAGTCAGAACGGTGGCGGTTCGTCGTCTGGTGCCGGCTTGGGTGTGGGGTCTGGTGGTGGGTCGGGGGGTTCGGGGCCTTTGGTGTAGGTGCGGCTGGTGGGGCTGGTCCAGGTGAAGATGCCGTCGTTGGA
>OBLV0100000571.1_pt1 | contig 11217 bp, 7 predicted proteins | sample 1520071 | NCBI WGS metagenome assembly OBLV01 (sample SAMEA3888446, study PRJEB22518) | metagenome | reverse complement strand
CTGTGCCGCGCGCAACACGTTGCCGCGCACAGCGCCGCCCATGGTCTGACAAATGGCCACTGTACGGGACGGGTCAACTCCCGACCGGACAACACGTGCGTTGCCGCCACCTCCCTTAGGCACTGGCTCAGGCGTCGTTCTGGCCCAGCTCAAGTCCGGTAAGGACATCCACCTGCCAACCGATCCGGCCCGGCGACCCAGTTCGCCGCAGACCACCCACAGGTGGTCTCGCCACAACCTTCGGGGAAGCAATGTCCCACTTCTCATCAAGGTTTCGCTCATCGAGGTCGACCGGCGAGATCCGCCCCGACCGCCCGCGCCTGCGGCACCGTGCCTGCAAGATCGTCGCCTCCGTTGTAGCGTTGGCTGCCATGGCCGGCACTACCGCGACCGCAGCCAACGCGGCCTCGCCAGCCCGGCCAGCGGCCAGCGCGAACCCCACCCCACCGATCGGCGTGCAGTTCCACGGCATGTGGTCGGACTACACCGACCCAACCCGTGCCGCCGTGCTGGACAAGCTGCGCGCCGCAGGCGTGACGACGGTCCGGATGGATGTGTCCTGGGCAATGCTGCAACCCAGCAACGGCTCCTCCTACGACTCCTGGGGGGTCGGGTTCGTTGACCGCGTGATCAACATGGCCAACAGCCGAGGCATCCGGCCGCTGATCACGCTCTGGCTTACCCCGGGGTGGGCCAACGGCGGCAAGGACGAGCATGCGCTGCCGACCAACCCAGCCGACTACGCCCGGGTGGCCCAGTGGGCCGCGAACCGCTGGGCCGGCAAGGTGCTTGGCTGGGAGGTCTGGAACGAGCCGAACTCTCCCGACTTCCTGATCGGCGCCGACCCGGTCGCCTACACCCGGCTGCTGCGTGCCGCCTACCCGGCCTTCCACGCTGGCGACAAGACCACCACCGTGGTCTACGGCGGGGTGCAGTACAACGACGCGGCCTGGATCCAGCGCAGCTACGCCGCCGGGGCCAAGGGCTACTTCGACGTGATGGCGACCCACCCGTACCAGGGCAAGGCCAACCTGGCGCCGAACGCACCAGATGACGGCACGATGTGGACGTTGGCCCACGTGACCGCGGTACGCAACCTGATGGTCGCCCAAGGCGACGCCACCAAGCCGATCTGGTTCACCGAGTTCGGCTGGAGCAGCCACGACAACCCGGCCGGCACCCCGAACTGGCAGCTCGGGGTGAACGAGGCGACCCAGGCCTCGTACCTCACCTGCACCGCCCAACTGGTAGCCAGCTCGATGCCGTACGTCACCCGGCTGTTCTGGTACGACGAACGTGACGACAACGCCTCCGATCTGCAAAATCAACACTTCGGCCTGCTCCGCCACGACCTGACGCCGAAACCGGCGCTGACCGCGCTGGCCCAGCTCTCCTCGGGGTCGGCACAACCGGCCACCTGCCAGTAGCCGCTGGCTGGAACCACAAGAACGTGGCCGGGAGCGGCGGGCACCTGATGGTGTCCGCCGCTTCCGGTCGGCACACTACCCGGCCGGTCGCAGCCAGCAGGCCGACCAGCAGCCAGACCAGCAGTTCCAGCACTTGGTTGCGCAGCGGGTAGTCCACTACGCCTTGGCCGAGGACGACCGCCAACCCAGCGGCCGGGCCGGCCAGCAGGGCCAGGTCCGAGCCGGCACCGGGCCGCTGGGTCCCAGCTACGCGGGCTGCTGACGAGTGGGCCACCCGGACCGTGCCGAGCACGCCGACCAGCACGGTGGCCAGCAAGCCCAGCAGCCCGAGTACCCCCTGTTCGGCGAAGACGGTCAGCAGCAAGCTGTGCGCATGGGTCGGGGCGGCGGAGTGCACCGCGGTGGGTTGCTCGGCCGCCAGCACCGGGTACCCACCAGGTCCGACCCCGAGCCACGGGTGCGCGTCGATTTGGCGCAGCGCCTCGTGCCAGATCTGCGGCCGCAGGTCGTACGGGTTGCGGGTGCCGCTTACCAGGGTGGCGGCCCGGTCGCCGGCCACCGCCAGCGCGGACGCGCCGGGCACCGCGGACTGACCCAGCACCTGGCCGGCGACGAGCAGCACCACAGCGACCGCGACCAGCCCGGCAGTCAGCCGGCGGCGGGCGTGCGGGACCAGCGCGAGCAGCACCACCAGGCCGAGCACCGCACCGATCCAGGCACCCCGGGACAGGCTAAGCAGCAGCGCCCAGGTCGCCGAGACCAGGCTTGCCACTGCAACCAGCCGCAGCGGGTGGCGCGGCCGCAGCGACAGCAGCCAGGCCAGGCTGACCAGCCCCACCACCGCGGCCAGGCAGCCCAGCTCGTTCGGCTGACCGAAGATCCCGGTAGCCCGGTTGCTGACGACGGTCTCGTTGTAGTACGGGGTCAGCGGCGACGACGTGACGACCGCGCCGGCACAAATCACCCCACCGCCAATACAGACCGTGCCGAGCAGCGCTCGCAATGCGGCCCGATCGGGTTCGGCCAGCAGGATCGTGCCGGCCAGCGCGAGACCGAGCAGGTAGTCCACGTCCAGCCGGATCGCGGCGGCCGGGTCCACCGCCACCGTGCTGGCCAGCAGCGCGGTCAGCACCGTGCACCCGGCCGCCAGCAGCAGCGGCGAGCGGTTGGCTGCCGGGCGGCTGACGGTCGGGCGGCCGGCTGGCTGTCGACTGGCGGCCAGGCGGCCAGGGGGGGGACCCGCAGGCGGCCGTGATGGTTGCGTCAACCGCCGCAGCCCGGTCAGCCCGACTGCGGCCAGCACCGCCACCTGCACCAGCCGCAATGGCAGGTGCGGTACGGCCTGCAGGCCGACCGGGAAGGACAGCGGCACCAGGCCGACCGCGAGCCAGCGCACCCGCAGCGCGGCAACACCGACCAGTAGGGCCGCCGGCAGCCCCACCAGGACCGCGGCGAGCACCAGCGAGCTCACCGCCGCCCCCCAGCAGCCTGCCGCCGGTTAGCCAGCCCCCGCAGCGCGCCGCCCACCTTCGCCAGATCCCGGGCGGCGGCCGCCAGTGGCACCGCCAGCACCGCGGTCGCGGTCGCCGCCGGACTGGACTGGCCGCCGGCCGCCCGCTGGCCGCGCAACACTCGGGCGACCGGCAGCGACAGATAGCCGAGCCAGCCGGCGGCCAGTGCCCACCGACCCGGTCGGCCGCCAACCACGGGCAGCACCGGCCCGGCCGCGTACCAGGCCAGCCGGGCCAAGTCGCGACCGAGCAGCCGGCGGTCCCGCGAGCGGCCGCTGCCCTCGCCGTACCGCCAGTACATCCGGACCGTCGCCGCCAAGCTGGGCCGCTGCCGCCAGCCGACCTCGGCGTCGGCGACCAGCACGGCCGGGGTGCCAGCAGCGACCAGCGCGCGACCGAACAGGACGTCCTCGCCGGTGTCGAGCTGCTCGGGGAACCCGCCCGCGGCCCGCCAGGCAGCGACCGTAAACGCCATTGAGCGCCCGGTCGGCATGGTCGGGTCGAAGGCCCGGCCGACGAGCCGGCCGTAGCCGCGGGCCAGCAGCGACGGGTGCCGGAGCTCATCCGGGTCGGGGTAGCCGACCGCGGCCAGCGCAGCCTGCAGCGGACCGCTGCCGGCAACCCGGTACACCCCGGTCAGCAGCCCGGCCGGCTCCGCCTCGGCAGCGGCCGATCGCAGCGCGGCCAGCCAGCCCGGAGCCGGCTCGCAGCCAGCGTCGGTCACCGCGACCAGCGGGTTGCGGGCGGCCCGTACCCCGGCGTTGCGGCCCGCACTGATGCCCGCGCCGGGCCGGATGAGCAGCCGGACCCGGTCCGTACCGGCGGCCCGGCGGCGCAACTGGGCCACCGTGCCGTCGGTTGAGCCGCCATCAACGACGATGACCTCATCGCCGGTCCGGGCAAGCTGCGGCAGCAGCAGGTCGAGCAGCCGGTCCACCGCGGTCGCCTCGTCCCGCACCGTCACGACCACGCTGATTGGCGCGGTGCCGGTCAGGCCGGCACCTGGCCGGTGGGCGGTACGGGCCAGCAGCGCGGCCAGCCGGTCCGCGCTGGCTGAGGCGTCCGGGTGGACGGCGGCCAGCGCGGCGCCAGCGGCGCCCAGCCGGGCCCGCAGCCGCGGGTCGGTCAGCCGGTCCAGGGCGGCAGCGACCGCAGCCGGGTCGCCGGGCGGTACGGCCAGCCCAGCCTGCCCGGCCAGCCGGCGGACCACCGGACCCGGCCCGGTCGCGAGCACTGGTACGCCGGCCAGCATCGCCTCCAGCGCGACCGTGCCAAAACCCTCCCAGCCCGGCCCGGAGCCGGTCGGCTTGGTCAAGACAGCGACCGCGTCCACCCCGGTCAGCAGCCGCCCCGCGTCCGGCACCGGTCCGGTGAAGGTGACCCGCCCGGTAACACCGAGATCGGCGGCCAGCCGGCGCAGCCGGTCCGGCTCGGCTGGCTCGGCCGGGTCAGCGGCACCGACGACCACCAGCGACCAGCGTTCGGCACCCGGCAGGGCAAGGGCGCGGACCGCATCCTCGATGCCCTTGTACCGGACCAGCCGGCCGACCGTGGCCAGCACCAGCCGGCGGTCGGCGGAGGTGTGGTACGTCAGCCCGTAGCCGGCCAGCACCGCCCGGGCCTGCTCGGCTGGTACGGGGGTGGCCGGCCGTGGCGGCGGCAGCACGACCGCGTCCGGCCGGCCGGTGCCGGCGGCCAGCTCCGGTGAGACCGTGATCACGGTGTCGACCAGCCGGGCCAGCAGCCGGGTCGGCAGCCCGTCCAGGGTCTGGTCGTGCCGGGCCCACCCGCAGCGCACGCCAGCCAGCGCGGCGGCCGGTGCGGCGACCAGCCCGGCCTTCACGCCGTTGGCCAGCACCAAGTCCGGCCGGTCCGGGCCGGCCAACCGACTGGCCAACCGGGCAGCGGCAGCGGCCAGGTCTTCTGCCCGCCGCCCGGTCGGCAGCACGGTCACCGGCACCTGCCGCCGGGCCAGCTCGGTACGCAGCGGACCGTCGCCGAGCAGCACCGCGTCCACGGCCAGCCGGGAGCCAGCGTCCAGCAGGGCCAGCAACCACAGCTCGGCGCCCCCGATGATCCCGTACGGCGCGACCACGGTAAGCCGCAGTAGCGGGCTGCCCGGCTGCTCGCGGGTCGGCTGCTCGACAGTCATCGGCTCCTCCGGGTCAGCACGCCGCGGACCACGTCTAGTTGCTCGGCATCCAGCCAGCGGGCCAGCGCCGACCAAGCCAGCAGGTAGACCGCCCCGGCCGCCCCCAGCGCCGGCAGCAGCGGCAGCGGAAGCAGCAGCACGGCAGCGGCCAGCCCGGCGGCGAGCACAGCCGGCAGCAGCGGGCGGACCAGCGCCGGCCGACCGGATCGGGCGTTCACCGCCGGCTGCAACAATGCGACCTCGACCGCGTACGACACCGAGGTCGCCACCGCCGCGCCGACCGGACCGTAGCGCGGGATCAGGGCCAGGTTCAGCCCGATGTTGACCGCCAGCGCACCGAGGCTGCCGACCAGCACCAACCGGCACGGACCGCCGGCCAGCAGCGCGTGCGCGGCCAGGTAGGCCGCCCCGAACAGCAGCGGCGCCGGTGCCAGCCAGGCCAGCACCGGCACGCCGGTCCGGGCGAACTCCTCGCCGTACAGCAGCCGCAGCACGTCGCCACCCCGGCACCACATCACCGCGGCGTACGGCGCGAAGACCGCGGCCAGCACAGCCAGCCCGCGCTCCGCCCCACGCCTGACCTGCCAGTCCGCCGCCGCCGTGGCCATCATCGGGAAGACCGCGCGGGAGACTGTCCAGCAGACGAACACCACGGTCTCCAGCAGCCGGTACGCCGCGGCGTACCGGCCAGCCGCGGCGGCTCCGGCCAGTACTGCGAGCAGCACCCCGTCCACCCGGAACAGCGCCATCGAGGCGACCGAGTGCACGCCGATCGACCACGACGAGCCGGCCAGGGCACGCAGCCCGCGCCGGCTGACCAGGTCGCGCCGGGGTCGGGCCCCGAGCCGGCCGACCCCAATGGCCATCGCTACCAGCCCGACCAAGGTTGCCAGCAAGTAGGCCGCCGACAGCGCCAGCAAGTTGCGCCACACCGCCAGCGCAAGCACGGTCAGCGCCGCGGCCAACGCCCGTTGCACCGACAGCATCATGGCAATCACGCCTTGCGCTTGCCAGGCCACCGCCACCGCGCGGTAAGCATCGGTCAGGGTCTCGACCAGGCAAGCGGCTACCACGCAGCCGCTGGCTACCGCCACCGTGGCCGGCAGGCCGGGCAGGCCGAGCAGGTCGGGCATCCCGAGCGCGGCGGCCAGCACCGCCAGGGTGCCCACCGACAGCGCAGCCCGGGCCGCCAGCACGTCAGCCAGCAGCCGCGGCACCACCGTCCGGTCCACCGCGCCACGCTGGATGACCAGGGTGTCAAAACCCCACGATGGTAGGACCGCCGCCATCGCACCGACCCCGAGCGCCACCGAGAACCGGCCGAAGTCAGCCAGCGACAGCAACCGGGCCGCCCCGACCACTACTACCAGGGTGCCCAGCTTGCCGGTGATCTCGGCCGTGGCGAGCACCACGATGGCGCGGGCAGTACGCATGGTTCGCGGTCCGGGGCGAGGCGATCCGGGGCGAGGCGATCCGGGACGGGCTCGGAGTGGACCCGAGATAGGAGTTCCGGCCCCAGCCGGCTCCCGGTCGGGACCGGCGGGCATCTGGTCAGCCACCGGATCGGCTCAGCAACACGCCGATCGTACGCACCATGATCTTGAGGTCCAACCACAGCGACCAGTTCTCGATGTAGTCGTTGTCGAACCGGACCCGCTCGGCAATGCAGGTATCACCACGCAACCCGTGCACCGCCGCCCAGCCGGTGACGCCAGGCGGCACTTGATGGCGCGCAGCGTACCCGCGGTAGAGCCAACTGAACCGCTGGACGAAATGCGGTCGCTCCGGCCGCGGCCCGACCAGGGACATCTCGCCGCGCAGCACGTTGACAAGCTGCGGCAGCTCATCTAGCGATGAGGACCGCAGCAGCCGTCCCACCGGACCGATCCGGTGGTCACCGGTCACGCTCCACCGGGTGGCGGCCTCCTCCTCACCGGCCGGCTTCAGGGAGCGGAACTTCAACATGCCAAACAGCCGCCCGTGCTGACCGACCCGCACCTGCCGGAACAGCGTGCCGCGGCCGCCTTCAAGCCGTACTGCCAACGCGCAGACCAACATCAGCGGCCACAGCACCAGCAACCCGATGACGGCACCGACCAGGTCGACCGCCCGCTTGAGTGGCCAACCGGGCCTGGACAGCGACGACCGCCGCCAGATTAGCGGGATGCCGCGGATCACCTCGGTATCGGTACTGCGGCGGGGTAGTTCGTACAACCGTGGCACCACCAACGTCAGGCAGCCCAGCCGGTCGCAGTCCCGCAGCATCTCGACCAGCGCGCTGGACCGGATTGACCCGAAGGCCACCACCACGTGCCGGATCCGGCCGGCGGCCAGCACCCGGGGCAGGTCGGCGTGGGCGCCCAGCAACGGGGCGGGCAGCCGGCTGGGGGCGGTGGGCACATCGTCCAGGTAGCCCACCGGGTGCAAGCCGAACTCCCGGTGCTCGCTGAGCACCCGACCGATGTCCCGGCCGACCCGGGTGGTACCGAGGATCAGCACTGGCAAACCTGGCCGGACCCGGCGGCGCCAGCGCAGCAGCCCATAGCACCCACACCGGGCCGCCAGCACCGCGGCGGTGATGGCTGGCCACAGCACCGACAGTCGGCTCGGGTGGCTGACCGGGTGGGCGACAGCCGGCAGCATTGCTCGGAGCATGAGCGCCACGTTGATGGCGGCACCGACCCCGATCAGTAGCCGCGGCAAGTCATCCAGCACCGACAGCACCAGCCGAGGCCGGTACAGCCGCAGCAGCGAGTTGACCACCAGGGCGGCCACCGCGAGGATCAGCACCCTGGACCGGCCGGTCAGCAGCAACCCGCCGACCAGCACCGCGACCATGTCACTGCCGGCCAGCAGTGCGGGCTCGAACCACGGCCGAGCGGCACCGGTACGCCGGTTGAACGGCCGGGCCAGCGTCGAGCCCAGCACGAGCGGCAGCCCACCGTCGACAGCGGCCGCCCCGTTCGGCTGCCTGGGCGGCGGCAGCCCGGTGGCCCGGGTCGGTCCCGACCCGGGAGCCCGTTCAGGGCCCAGCGCCCGGCCGATGGGTCGCAGCCGGCGGTAGGGTGATCTCGGATCGAGCGGGATATCACGGATTAAGGTCTGATACCGAAATTTCCTGCGCAGGACCATCAATCCGTACCCCCGTATCGTTGGTCTCGGCCTTCCACCGCCAGCCGCCAGTGCCCGCCGGTCTGGTGGGGGGCGATATCCATCATCGCGTCAACCAGATCCGAGCAAGCCGGCATAAATTCCACGGACCGCGGCAACCATCCGCCGCTGGTCAAACTCTGCACAAATCCGAGCCCGGGCCGCAGCGGCCTCCCGGCCGGCGAGCGCTGAACAGTTCAGCCGGGTCACGGTGGCGACCACGAGCCCGGTGATGTCCCCAGCCGGGACCAGCGCGTGCCGGCTGCTGGCCGGCAGCATCTCCCCGGCCCCGCCGACGTCGGTTGCCACCACGCACCGGGCACAGGCCATTGCCTCAAGCTGGGTCAGCGCCATGCCCTCCCAGCGGGACGGCTGCACCACGACGTTCGCGGCGGCATACCACGGGCGGGGGTCGGCCACCGGCCCGGCGAAGATCACTCCAGCTGGTGCCCCGGCGGCCAGGGAACCGGCCGCCGGGCCATCCCCGACCAGCGCCAGTGTGGCGCCCGGGACAGCCGCCCGGATCGCCGGCCAGGCCGCCATCAGCAGGTCCTGGCCCTTCTGCCGGCAGATCCGGCCCACGCACACCGCAGTTGGCCCGTCCGGCAGACCGAGCCTGGTCCGGGCCGCGGTCCGGTCAGCGTCGTTGGCCGGTTGGAACCGGTCCAGGTCGATACCGTTGTGGACCACCGCACCCGGGGCGGGTACGCCGTACTGGATGCCGTCGTCGCGTTCCCGCTCACTGACGAAGATGGTGCAATGCGCCCACCGGGTTGCGTACCGCTCCCAGGCCAGCGCCGCGGGTCGCTGCGGTCCGGTCGCGGCCAGGAACGACCACGCATGCGGCTGGAAGACTGTCGGCCGGCGCCCGCGGAGCGCGAGCCGGCCGGCTAGACCGGCCTTCGAGCTGTGCAGATGCACCAGATCCGGCTGCAGCCGCTCAATGATCCGGCTGAGCCGGCGGGTCTCGGCAAGCGTGACCGGCCCGACTGCACGGCACGCCGACCACCGGACCGGTCTGGCTCCGAGGTCTGCGAGGGCAGCAGGCAGCATTCCATTGTGTGGGCAGGCCATCGATACCAACCACCCAAATGCCATCTGGTCAGCGACCAGTTTCCCGACAATTTGAGCTACCCCGGCATCGGTAGGCTGCGCCACATGGAGGACGTGGGGCACTCACGCACCGTAGCAGATGACATTCCCGCCGTATCATGCCACAGATGCGAGTTTTACGACAAGTGCGTAAGCTTGCGGACACGGGTGATCGCCGTATCGGTAAGCCGGTCATGCAGCCCGCGCCGATCCCGATCCCAGATCAGGGTCGGTACGAGCAGCATGAGCAGCACCGTGCGTAGCGCTGCCCGCGCCAGACCCACCGGCCCGGCACCCGTACTCGGTGTCCCATCGTCCGGTCCGGCCGGCCCGATCCGTACCATCTCAAGCCGTATCACCTCGATCCGGGCCAGCCACATCCCCGGGGTCTGCCCGAACGTTGCAGTGCAGAACACGTACTCGCAGAAGAAGACCAGCAGGCTCCAGTTGTTCGGGGGCGCCGGCGCGGTGAACAAGCCGGCCACTAGCGCCGAGGCCAGCGCGTCGGCGATGAAGGCGCCGAGGCGAGCGCCCAGGGGAGCCAGCGAGCCGGGACCGTCGGCGGGCAGCCCGAGCCGGCTGCCCCGTGGAGCGACCGGGTCCGGCGCGACAGAATCCGTAGCCATCGCCCCAGGTTAACGACTTGCGCTGAGTGGAGTAGGCTGAGATACACCCATCTAGCCGCCGCGGTCGTACCCGGGACCGCCATGCCCCTGCGGGAACTGGCCGTAACTCTGCTGAAACACATATGATATAGCCGAGCAACGGAACAGCCCTACGGTCGCCGTACTTGACGAGACTCCCGGAGGACGGATGTTCACCAGCCCCGACGAGGTCCTTTCCTATCTCAAGGACAACGACGTCAAGTTCGTCGATGTCCGATTCTGCGACCTACCCGGCACCATGCAGCACTTCAACGTGCCCAGCGAGTTCTTTGACGAGAGCGCGTTCACCGAAGGTCTCGCCTTCGACGGTTCGTCGATCCGCGGCTTTCAGCAGATCCACGAGTCCGACATGATGCTGCTACCGGACGCGGCGACCGCGGTGGTAGACCCGTTCCGGGCGGAGAAGACCGTCAATATCAACTTCTTCGTGCATGACCCGCTCACGCGCGAGCCGTACAGCCGCGACCCGCGTAACGTCGCCCGTAAGGCCGAGGAGTATTTGCGCGGCTCCGGGATCGCCGACACGGCCTACTTCGGCCCGGAGGCGGAGTTCTATATCTTCGACTCGGTGCGTTATGACACCACGCAGAGTTCGGGCTATTACTTCATCGACTCGGTCGAAGGTCAGTGGAATACTGGCCGCGATGAAGAGGGTGGCAACAAAGGCTACAAGGTGCGCTACAAGGGTGGGTACTTCCCGGTGCCGCCGGGCGACCACTACGCCGATCTCCGCGACAAGATGGTCCGCGTCCTGATCAGCCTGGGGCTGGAGGTCGAGAAGTCACACCACGAGGTCGGCACCGCTGGGCAGGCCGAGATCAACTACAAGTTCGACACCCTGCTGCATGCCGCCGACTCGCTGATGCTCTTCAAGTACGTACTCAAGAGCGTGGCCTGGAACGCTGGCAAGACGCTGACCTTTATGCCCAAGCCGCTGTACGGGGACAACGGATCGGGCATGCACACCCACCAGTCGCTGTGGAAGGACGGCTCGCCCCTGTTCTACGACGAGGTGGGGTACGGCGGGCTATCCGACAATGCCCGCTTCTACGTTGGCGGCCTGCTCACGCACGCGCCGTCGCTGCTGGCCTTCACCAACCCGACCATGAACTCCTACCACCGCCTGGTGCCAGGCTACGAAGCCCCGGTGAACTTGGTCTACAGCCAGCGCAACCGCTCGGCCTGCTGCCGGATCCCGATCACCGGCTCGAACCCGAAGG
>OBLV0100000570.1_pt1 | contig 11219 bp, 6 predicted proteins | sample 1520071 | NCBI WGS metagenome assembly OBLV01 (sample SAMEA3888446, study PRJEB22518) | metagenome | reverse complement strand
CTTCCGATCTCCAGGCCGCGGGCCGGGCATCCGGCGGCCCGTCATCCGGCGGGCGGCCACCCGGCGGCCGGTCACGCGGCGAGCGGGCGGCCCGCGGCGCCGGAAGGCCCGGCCCCGGCGGCCCCGGCACCGCCCGATTCGGCTTCCTGCGGGCCTTCAGCGCAGCTGCCGGCGGTCAGCAAGCACGCCACCGCGGAGCCCTGGGCGCAGCAGGTGCTCAACCTGCCCGGCGCCTGGCCGCTGAGCCAGGGCCGGGGCATCACGGTGGCGGTCATCGACAGCGGCGCCGATGCCGTACCGCAGCTGGCCGGCCGGGTCGGGGCGGTGAACCTGACCAGCGGGCCGCCCGCGGACTGCGCCGGGCACGGCACCGAGGTGGCGTCGATCATCGCCGCCAGCCGGCAGCGGGGCACGGCCTTCGCCGGCGTCGCACCGCAGGCGCGCATCCTGGCCATCAAGGTGCAGAACGGCGAGCAGAGCCAGGCCGGCCAGGGCACCGGCCTGGTCGCCGGGGCCGTCCGGCTCGCGGTCGCCCGCGGCGCCCGGGTCATCAACATGTCACTGCAGTCCAGCCAGGACAACCCGGTGCTGCGCTCCGCCGTGCGGTACGCGATCAGCCACCGCGTGGTGGTGGTCGCCGCGGCCGGGAACGACAAGGCAATTCACGGCAAGAAGCTGACCGGGCCGTTTTATCCGGCCAGCTATCCGGGCGTGCTCTCGGTCGGGGCCGTCGCCTTCGACGGCTCGCCGTGGGCGGGTACCGACGCCTTCTCCCGCGCCGGGGTGAGCGCTCCCGGCGTCTATGTCACCAGCGCCGCGCCCGGCGGCTTCGTGGTCAGCCAGCTGACCGGCACCAGCTACGCCGCCCCGTTCGCGGCCGGGGTGGCGGCGCTGATCTTGTCCGTGCACCCGCAGCTGACCGCGGCCGAGGTGGTGGCCAGGATCGAGGGCAGCGCGAACGGCGGGACCGGGCCCGGAACCGGGGCCGGGCTGATCAGCCCGCTGAACGCGCTGACCGCGGTGCAGCTGGCGGCTGGCCCGACCGCCAGCCCGCAGGCCGCGGGCCCGCCGGTCGCGGTCCGGCGGCCGCCGCCGGCCGACCGGCCCGCTCGGGACACGGCGCTGGCGACGACCGCGGCCGCGCTGATCCTGGCGGCCGTGATCGTGGCCGCCGGCCTGGCCATCCCGGCCGCCCGCCGCCGTCGTCGCCCGGCCGGTTCCTGAGCCCGCTGGCCCGGGCCCGGCCCCTGGCCGGGCCGGGCGGAGGGGACGGACGGTCAGCTGCTCCGCTGGGCTTGCAGCGCCCGTTCCGGCGGGCCGGCCGCGGCCATCAGCCCGGTCTGCACCAGCCGGACCCCGGTGCGGCGCTCCACGAGCAGGCCCCGGCCGGCCGGCTGCGGCTGGGCCTTGACCCCGCCGAGCAGCGCGCCTTCCTCCTTGCTGCCCGACATGATCAGCGCGGGCGAGCTCATCTCCCTGATCCGCTGCACCAGCGGCTCGAACATGGCCCGCCCGGCGCCGCCCGCCGACCGGGCCACGACCAGGTGCAGCCCGATGTCGCGAGCCTGCGGGATCAGGTCGGCCAGCGGCAGCAGCGGGTTACTGGCCCCCGCCACCAGGTCGTAGTCGTCGACGACCAGGAACAGGTCAGAGCCGCGCCACCAGTTGCGGGCCCGCAGCTGGGCCGGGGTCAGGTCCGGCGGCGGCAGCCGGGCCGCCAGCGCCTCACGGATGTCACTGACCAGCGGCGCGGCGGCGGCCGAGGACACCGCGTACCCGATCCGGTGCTCGGTTTCCGCGCTGTCCAGCAGCGACCGGCGGTAGTCGATGAACACCAGCCGGGCCTGGTCGGGGGTGTACCGGGCGATGACGCCCTCGGCGATCAGCCGCAGCAGGTTCGACTTGCCGGACTCGGTGTCGCCGAGCACCAGGAAGTGCGGGTCGGCCGCGAAGTCGAGCAGCACCGGGGACAGCGTGTTCTCCTCGATGCCGAACGGGATGCGGTCGCCGGTCTGGCCGGGGCCGGGCAGCGACGCGGCGGGCAGCTCGGCGGGCAGCAGCCGGACCTGCGGCGCGGCCGGCCCGCGCCAGGCGGCGCGCACGGCCTGCGTCAGCTGGCGCACCCCGGCGGGCAGGGTGTCGGCGGCCGTCACGCCGTCGATGCGCGGCAGCGCGGTGAGGAAATGCTGGCCGTCGCGGGTCAGGCCGCGGCCAGGCTGCGCCTGCGGCACGTTCATCGCCAGCCGCCGGTCGATCTCCGACTCGTAGGGGTCGCCGAGCCGCAGTTCCAGCCGGGTGCCGAACAGGTCCCGGATGGCCGGCCGGAACTCCGACCACTTGCCGGTCGCGGCCAGCACGTGCACGCCGTAGCCGAGGCCGCGTGCCGCGATCGCGGAGATCGCGGGCTCCAGCTGCTCGAAGTCCTGGCGCAGCGTCAGCCAGCCGTCCACCACCAGGAACACGTCGCCGAAGCCGTCCCCGGCGATCTCCCCGGCCGCCCGCATCCGCCGGTAGGCGGCGATCGACTCGATGCCGCCCGCGGCGAACTCCCGCTCCCGGCGGGTCAGCACGGCCTCCACCTCGGCCACCGTGCGGCGGACGCTGTCGGGGTCCATCCGGGCCGCGACCCCGCCGAGGTGCGGCAGGGCGGCCAGCCCGGCCAGCGATCCGCCGCCAAAGTCCAGGCAGTAGAACTGGATCTGCTCCGGGGTGTGCAGCAGCGCCAGCGAGCAGATCAGGGTGCGCAGCATCGTGGACTTGCCGGTGCGCGGCGCGCCGACCACCGCGGCGTGCCCGGCCGCGGCCGACAGGTCCACCCACAGCGGGTCGCGGCGCTGCTCGAACGGCCGGTCCACGATCCCGGTCACCGCCCGCAGGTCGCCGCGCAGTTCCCCGCCGGCCGTGGTCAGGCCCTGCGCCGAGCTCTGCAGCGGCGGCAGCAGCTGGTCCAGGGTGGGCGGGACGTCAAGCGGCGGCAGCCAGATCTGGTGGGCCGGCGGCCCGTGGCCGGCCAGCTGGCGCACCACCACGTCCAGCAGGCTGTCCCCGCCCTGCGGCGCGGGCTCGATCTCGGGCTGGTCCGGGGCCGCTTCGGGCCGGATGTAGCCGGGCCCGAACGGCACGATCACCTGCGGGCCCTGGCGCGGCTGGCGGCGCGGCGGGCCGCTGGCCGGGCCGGAGACGTAGGCGGCCTTGAACCGGGTCATGTCGCTGGTCTCGTACTTCAGGTAGCCGCTGCCCGGCTGTGACGGCAGCTCGTAGGCGTCCGGCGCGCCCAGCACCACCCGGGACTCGGAGGCGGAGAAGGTGCGCAGGCCGATCCGGTAGGACAGGTGCGTCTCCAGCCCGCGCAGCCGGCCCTCCTCCAGCCGCTGCGAGGCGAGCAGCAGGTGCACGCCGAGCGACCGGCCGAGCCTGCCGATCATCACGAACAGCTCGGCAAATTCGGGCCGGGCCGACAGCAGCTCGGAGAACTCGTCGATGACCACGAACAGCGACGGCACCGGGGGCAGGTCGGCGCCCTGATCGCGGGCCTGGGCGTAGTCGCGCAGCGAGGCGAAGTTGCCGGCCGCCCGCAGCAGTTCCTGGCGGCGCACCAGCTCGCCGTTGAGCGCATCCCGCATCCGGTCAACCAGCGGCAGCTCGTCGGCCAGGTTGGTGATCACGGCAGACACCTGCCGCAGCTGCTCCAGCCCGAGGAAGGTCGCGCCGCCCTTGAAGTCCACCAGCACGAAGTTGAGCACGTCCGGCGGGTGGGTCATGGCCAGGCCCAGCACCAGCGTGCGCAGCAGCTCCGACTTGCCGGACCCGGTGGCCCCGATGACCAGGCCGTGCGGGCCCATCCCGCCCTGCGCGGATTCCTTGATGTCCAGCTCGACGCTGGCGCCGTCGCCGGCGGTGGCGATCGGGACCCGCAGCCGGGCCCGGGCCGGCCGCGGGCGCCACAGCGCGGCCAGGTCCAGCGCGAACGGGCTCGTGATGCCGAGCAGCGCGGTCAGCGTGGTGTCGGCCGACAGCGGGTCCTCGGCCATCCCGGCCGCTCCCGGCCGCAGCGGCGCGAGCTGGCGGGCCAGGCCCTCCGCCGCGGCCAGCGTCAGCCCGTCGGGGACCCCGATCGAGGTGCGGACCTCCGCGCCGGTCCGGTCGGTGCTGACCAGCTGGACCGTGGCCGCGGTCACCTCCAGCACCAGGCCCGGCGGGGCGATGACCGGCAGCGCGGACGCGGCGGCGCCCGGGGCCGCCGTCAGGTCGATGACCACCGCCCCCTCGGCGCCGTCCAGGCCCAGCCGGGCGTCGTCGGCCTGCTCCCCGTCGTCCAGGATCACCACCAGGTACGGCAGCGGCACGGTCGGCCGTCCCGCCGCGAACGGCGGCCGCCCGGTCAGCTCCGCGCCGAGCATGGCCTCTAGCTGCGGCAGGCTGGTGCTCATCAGCCGGACCGGGCCGGCCGCGTCGGACTGGGCCGGGTGCATGTTGTGCGGCAGCCACTTGATCCACTGCCAGTAGCGCATCTTCTCCCGCGACGCGCAGACGCAGATGCGCAGGTCCTCAGGGGAGTGGAACACCGCGAGCTGGGCCACCGCGGCCCGCAGCATGGGGTAGACCGCGTTCGGGTCGCCGGTCGCCGCGACCCGGGCGAACGAGCGCAGCGATATCCCGACCGGCAGGCCGGGGACGCTGCCGTGCGCCCGGATGAACCGGCGGACCGCGCCCGCGCACATCGGGTCGAGATCCTCCACCGGCTTGGTCTCCGGCGGGACCAGCCGGACCGCCAGCCGGTGCGTGCCGGTGCCGATCCTGACGTTGGCGAAGTCGCTGGTCGAGCTGCGCCGCTCCCAGATCCGGCGCAGCTGGGTGTCGAGCAGCAGCGACGGCAGTGCCCGCGGATCGGGGTTGACCCACTCCAGCGCCTCCCGCTGGGCGGCTGCGATCTTCCGCACCCGGCCGCGGACCTGGCCCAGGTAGCGCAGGTAGTCGCGGCGCTGGCCGTTCAGCCTGCTCTTCCGCTCGCCCTTGCCCCGGCCCATCTGCCCGACCATCATGCCGCCCATGCCGAGGGCCATGGCCCCGCCGCCGACATACTGGACCGGGCTGGAGGTCGGGCCGACCATCATCGAGACCATGCCGACGGTCATGGCCAGCATCGGCAGGTACATCAGCGTCTGGGAGAAGTTGTCCGGCGTGGCCTCGGGGATCTCCGGCGGCGATTCGAGCAGGATCTCCCCGGCGGGCATCTCCGGGCCGTCCTGCTGCGGGGCGCGGCGGACGATGACGGTGGACACGGGGCGCCGCCTGGTCCTTTCCGGTCAGCTCTTGGCGAGGTCGGTAAAGCGCGGATAGACCGGGTTGGCCCGCGCCTGCGAGAGTTATGATTCTACGACCCGGTATCGGGCCCCGGCGGCGGATGGGCGAACGGGCGCCGGCCCTGCCCGGCCCGCCGGGATGCGGGCCCGCACCGGCGCCCGGACACGATCAGCAGATGCCGGCGCGGCTGGCCGCGGGGCCTGGCGCCGCCGCGCACCGGTTGCGAGGGAGCCTGATGACCACCGCGCACGGAGCTGACGTCTGCCGCGTCACGGTGGTCGGGCCGTCCCGCCGGGTCGACATCGCGCTGCCCGGCTACGTGCCGTTCGCGCACCTGTTCCCGGCCGTGGCCAGGTACGCGGGCCTGGACGGGCCGGATGCGGTGGCCGAGACCGGCGGCTGGGTGCTGCAGCGGCTGGGCGAGGAGCCGTTCCCGCCGGCTACCACCCCGGCCGAGGCCGGGCTGCGCGACGGCGAACTGATCTACCTGCGGCCGCACCGGGCCCAGTTGCCCGCGCTGGCCATCGATGACGTGGCCGATGCGATCGCCACCGGGGTCGGGGAACGACCCGGCCGGTGGTCGCCGCCGGATGCCGGCGGCCTCGCGCTCGGCATCGCCGCCGCCGCCCTGCTGGCCGGGGCGGCCGTCATCGAGCAGTCCGGGCCGCCGTGGACCAGGCCGGCCCTGGCCGCCGGGATCGTCGCGGTGGTGCTGCTGGCGGCGGCGGCCGCGGCCGCCCGGGCGGCCGGCGACACCCGGGCCGGGGCCGTGCTCGGCTGCGCCGCGGCCGGCTACGCGTTCGGGGCGGGCCTGCTCAACGTGGCCAGGACCGTGCCGCACGGCCAGTTCACCGCCACCGGCCTGCTGGCGGGCTTCTCCGCGGCGGCGCTGACGGCGATCATCGCGGCCGCAGTGACCGGCGAGATCGCGGTGTTCTTCGCCCCGGCCCTGACCGCGCTGCTCGGAGTGGCCGGCGCGGGCCTGGACCTCGGCGTCACCCTCAGCGGCTTCGGCTTCGCCGCGGCCGCCGTCTGCGTGATCACGCCGGTGCTGGCGCTGACCCCGCTGATCCCCGCGGCCTGCTTCCGGCTGGCCCGGATGGAACTGCCGCAGGTGCCGCGCAGCGTCGAGGACCTGCGCCGGGACACCCTGGACGTGAACGGCGCCGAGCTGCTGCGCCGCACCACGGCCGCGGACCGGTTCGTGACCGGCTGCGCCGCGGTACTCGGCCTGGTCGGCGGGGCGGCCGCGGTGGCGCTGGCGCTGTCCGGCGGCTGGGTCGACACGCTGGCCAGCGCCGTGCTGGCCTGCGTGCTGCTGCTGCGGTCCCGGCTGTTCGCCGGGCGGGCCCAGCGGCTGTGGCTGCTGCTGCCCGGCTACCTCGGGCTGATCGTGCTCGCCTACCGGGCCGCGCCGGAGGGCCCGCAGCTCAAGCATCTCGCGCTGGCCCTGGGCATCTTGCTGGCCGGCACCGCGCTGGTGGTCAGCGTCGGCCGCTGGCTGCCCGGGCACCGCCCGTCGCCGTTCTGGGGCCGCGGCGCCGACATCGCGGACACGCTGCTGATCGTCGCCCTGTTCCCGATGGCGCTGGCCGCCGCCGGGGTGTTCAGCTACCTGCACGGGCTGCACCTGTGACGATCCAGGGACGCGACGAGCGCGATGGATCTGTGCCGGGCCTGCCGGTGCTGCAGACCCGCAAGGATCTGTACCAGGCCCACCGGCTGATGACCCAGCGCGCCGCGCTGGCCTTGCTGCGCGGTCAGCCCGATGTCCCCGACCGGCCGATGCGGCGGCTCAACGTGGCGGCGTTCTCCGGCATCCTGGTCGCGCTGATCGCCGCGGTCCTGCTGATCATCTGGGGTCTCATCGCGCCCTCCAGCGTGCCGCTGGCCCCGGGCCACCACTACCTGATCACCGACTCCGACACCGGCACGAAGTTCGTCTTCTGCGACAAGGACAAGCTGTGCCCGGCCGTCAACTACGCCTCCGCGCTGCTGGCGCTGGACGTGACCGACCCGCAGCCGCAGAGCGTGAGCCAGTCCGCGCTGCGCGGGTTCCCGGTAGGGCCGCAGATCGGCATTCCCGGCCTGCCCGACCTGCCGGTGCCCGGCCTGCTGGTCCGCAGACCCTGGTCGGTGTGCGACAAGAGCGGGGCCGGCCAGGACATCACGACGCTGGCCGGCGGCTACGCCACCGGCGGCCGCCGGCTGGGCAACCGCTCGCTGCTGGTGCGCGCAAGCGGCCAGGACTGGGTGATCTGGCACAACACCCGGCACCTGATCGCGGGCAGCCTGCTCGTCGCGCTCAGCAGCCAGACGCCCGTCGGCGCCGCCGGAGTGTGGCTGAACGCGCTGCCGGAGGGCGCCCCGTTCGCCCCGCCGCAGCTCACTCTCAGCGGCACTGCGGTGGCCGGGCCGCTCGGCCCGTCCCGGGTGGGCCAGGTGTACCAGGTCGTCGCGGCGACCGGCAAGCAGTACTACGTGCAGCTGCATGCTGGCGGCCTGGGCCGGATATCGCCGCTGCAGGCCAGCCTGCTCGAGTTCTCCTCGGCGCAGGACCAGCCGAAGTCGCTGTCCCCGGGCCAGGCCAGCCGGTACGCCCACAGCCAGCTCCCGCTCGGCGGGCTGCCCGCGCTGGCGCCCCCGGTGGTCACCGGCGCCCGGGCGGACATGCGCTGCGTGGTGTACGGCGCGGGCGGCAGCAGCACGCTGCGGCGCCAGGTCCTGATCGGCGGCCGGGTCCCGCCTGGCGCAGTGCCGACGAATGTTCCCGCCAGCGTGACCCAGATCTTCCTGCCGAACGGGACCGGCTCCCTGGCCTGCGCGGCACCGGCGCCCGGATCGGCAGCCGGCGCGGTGAACTGCTTCCTGGTCTCCGGCGGCAAGCGCTACGCGCTGCCCTCGCGGTCGGTGGCGGCGGTGCTCGGCTACCAGGACCTGCCGCGCCAGGGGGTGACGCTGCCGGCCAGCGTGGTGGCGCTGATCCCGCAGGGGCCGGTGCTGAGCCCCGCCGCGGCCCGGCGGCAGGCACCGGCCGGCTGAGGCCCGCGGCCCGGCGCGGCGGGCCCGGATGGCCGCGCCGCAGCGGGCCGAAAGAAGGGGCTCGCGTATCCCCGAATTCGGGGATGGACGGCCAGATGGCGGTTTATGTTACGCGCCGGTAAGAAATATATCCGCAGGTCAATTGGCCTTTCATTGCGCCCGGCAATGCACGGCTGCAATTTCACGCGGCGTAGTCCCGCGTCCCGGTTGACACCATTATGCGGACTTGGCTTAACTTACCCGTAGTTATTCGGGCGGGCGGCCCAGATCGCCCGTCCGCGCGGGCCGGCCGCAGGGTCTTCCCGCCGGCGGGATCAGTCCCGCACCCGCCGCACTCAGGGCATGCGCATGCGAGGAGGTCCAGCTATGGCTGGCGGAACCACTGTTAACAGAGCACAGATGGCGACTGCCGCGGTCCACGTCCAGGACGCGGTGGACAAGATCCGGCACGAGCAGTCGCAGCTCGCCGGCTATCACGCCCAGCTCCAGGGCTCCTGGGTCGGCGACGCGTCCAACGCGTTCACCAGCGCCTATGAGCATTTCAACGCCGACTTCACCAAAGTCATCAACGCGCTGGAAGTCATGTACCAAAAGCTCGTCGGCACCCGCGCGCACTACGAGTCGACAGAAGAGGCGAACGTCGCCTCCGCCAACAAGGTCGCCGGGATCCTCAACCACTGATCCGCCAGATCCGCCGGGCGGCCAGAACCACTGGGCCGGCCGGACCACCGGGCGGCCAGGACGGCGGGCCCGCGCGAGGCCGACCGGAAACGGTCAGCGGGTGCGTAAGTCTCACCGACGTCGTAATAGCTCGTTAAGGAGAACACGGGATGGGTGACTACACCAAGGCGGAATTCGAGGGCATGGCGCAGGGCCGGGCCGATTTCGCCAGCATCTACAGCAGCTTCGAGAACACGCTGAACACCTTGAATAGCCAGATTCAGAGCAACCTGGCCGAGTGGACCGGCTCGGCCCAGGCGGCCTATCACGAGGCCAAGCAGATCTGGACTAACGCCGCCAACGACATGGGCAATGTGCTGAACCAGCTGGGCAACGTGGTCGGCGTCGCGCACGACAACTACGTGACCACCGAGGGCGTCAACACCCGGCTCTGGGCCTGACCCAGGGCGGCAGGTACCGGCCAGGGACGGCCGGGCGCCGCGGCGCCGGCGCCCGGCACGCACCCGCGGTTCGCGGTAGGTAGCACAGCGGATCGCGGTAGAGAGCACAAGCGGATCGCGGGAGGTAGCAGATGGGCGGAGCAGGGGACGCCCGGATCCTGCAGCAGCAGGCGCAGGAGCAAGCGGCGCAGAACGCCAAGACCTACAACCCGGACGGCTCGGCGAAGGCCAACGACTACCGGCCGCCGGCCTTGCCGGCCTCGTCGTTCCCCGAGCTCACCGGCGGCAACGGGCATTTCGAGGTGCACACCGACCGGCTGCGGCAGGTGGCCACCCAGATGGGCGGCGAGCTGGACCGGCTCTACAGCTCCGTCATGGACATCTACAACAACGGCTACGGCGGCGCGGAGCTGACCGGCTGGTCGACCGCAGACCAGTTCGCGGCGAACGCCGGCAGCGCCTACGACGGCATCTCGCAGTTCCATTCGGATCTGAACAACGCTTACCAGCTGGTCATCGGCAACCTGCATAAGACGGCTGTCAACTACGCCGACGCGGAGTCGGCGTCCTCGTCGGCGGCGCGGACCGTCGGCTCGGACACTTCGCTGCCCGGCGGTCTCAGCTCAGCCTGAGACCGAACCCGGCCCGAGACGGGAACCAGCCTGAGACGGAAGAGGACGAAGGACAATGCTCGACGGTGGTGGCGGGGGAAGTGTCGTCGGTAACACCTATCCGATCAAGATCGTGGGAGTGGCCCCCAGCTCGGTGAGCGGCATGTCCGCCGCGGAAATCGAGGCGCTGTTCGCCCGGCTCGATCCCGGCGCGGTCGCCCGGGCCGGCGCCGCGTACACCGCGGCCAGCAAGACCCTGGCGCAGATCGCCGACAGCCTGGGCCAGCACGTGCAGGTGCTCAGCAGCAGCTGGAACGGCTCGGCGGCCCAGGCCGCCGCGGGGAACTTCGCCCAGCTGCACACCACGGCCATCGGCCTGGCCCGGGCCAGCGCGCAGACCGGCTCGGTGCTGACCTGGCTGGGCACCACGATCCTGCCCTTCTACAAGGCCTACAAGGCCCCCGGCAACGGCATCGTCGGCGATGTGGAGAGCCTGTTGGGCCACAACCCGCAAAACAGCGCCGCCCAGCAGGTGCTGGCCCGGCTGAACAACCGGCTCGTCCAGGCCAACGCGGGCCTGCCGCCGAGCGTCACCAAGCAGCTGCCGTCGGGCGGCTGGAACGGCAGCCCCGGCCCGCTCGGCACCAGCGCGGGCGGCGGTGGCAGCGCGTCGGCCGGCGGCGCCGGCGGGGTGACTCCGGCCGCCGGCCAGATCCCCGGCGGCGGGGTCGGCGGCGGCAGCGGCAGCCCGGGCAACCTCAGCCGCCTGTCCGGCGGCGCCGGGCCCGCCCCGAAGCTGACCGTGCCCCGGACGGGGTCCGGTCCGCAGCCGGGTCCGGTCGGCCGGATCGGCTCACCCGGCCCGGTGAGCCCCGGATCTCCGGTCCGGCTGTCCGGCGGCGGCCCGGGCAGCGGCCCGGTGCCGGGCGCGCCCGGCGGCACCGGCACGCCAGGCCCGGCCGGCGTGGGCACCGGTCCCGGCGGCTCCGGCGGCCTCGGCGGAATGCCCGGCCCGGTCGGCGTCGCGCCCGTCCCGGGCGAGGGCAAGGTCCCGGGAGCGGGCCCGGTGCCCAGACCCGGGACGACGCCCTCACCCGGGACGACGCCCTCACCCGGGACGACGCCTTCGCCGGGCACCGGG
>OBLV0100000569.1_pt1 | contig 11236 bp, 11 predicted proteins | sample 1520071 | NCBI WGS metagenome assembly OBLV01 (sample SAMEA3888446, study PRJEB22518) | metagenome | reverse complement strand
TGCGGAATTCTTCCGGCGTGCCCCCGCGCACGGTCTCGCATTCGACCGGCGTCGCGTCGGCGTAGGTCGCGGTCGGGATGTCGATCACCGCGGTGTCGACATCGGCGCCGCAATTGATCACTGGGTCGGAGTCGGCCGAGTTGGCGAGGATCAGGTCGGGTCCGGCGCCGGCGAAGTATTCGTCCGGGCCCCGGTGGCCGAGCAGCTGGTTTTCGCCGCCGTCGCCGACCAGCAGGTCGGCCTGTTCGGAGCCCTCGAGGTCCTCGATGCTGAGCAGCGTGTCCGGCGTTTCGCCGCCGCAGCCGGGTTCGCCCGGCGCGCCGAAGCGGCCGACGCGGGCCGGCGACTGGTCGAGCCGCGCGGCGACGCCTTCGCCGTTGCCGAGCCGGGCCCAGGAGGAGTTGTCGCGACCTTCGCCGCCGTCGATCGTCTCGCCGTCGCAGATCGAGGTCGAGAGGAAGAGGTCGTTGCCGTCACCGCCGAGCAGCGTGTCGGCGCCGCCCTCGTGCAGGAGCGCATCGTCGCGACCGAGCGCTTCCAGGGTGTCGGTGCTGCCGCCACGCCCGTCGACCAGCAGGTCCTCGCTGCCTTCGCCGCCGGTCAGCGTGTCCTGGCCTTCGCCGCCGAGGAGGACGACGCCGGTCGCCTGCGGGAACCCCGAGGCGACCAGATGGTCGTTGCCGCCGAAGCCGGCGAGGACGATCGAGTCGAGGAAGCCGATCGGGCAGCTGGCCGAGAGCAGTTCGCAGCCGGCGGGCTCGGGTTCGAAGCTGGCGCCGGTGAGGGAGATCGAGACCGCGCCGGGCGCGTAGGTCGCGGTTACCGTGTCGGCGCCGCTGCTGCCGGAGACGTAGAGCTGCGTCGGCCCGCCCGCTCCCGGCGTCATCGCGCCAACGCTGACCTGGGCGCCGTTGCGCGGCGCCACCGCGCTCGCCGTGCCCTCGCAGCTGCTCGCGGCCTCGGCGCCGAGGCAGTTGTCCGTCCCGCCTTCGCCGTCGACCGTGTCGTTGCCACCGCCCCCGTCGAGCAGATCGCCGTTGGCACCACCGAAGATGCGGTCGTCGCCGCCGTTGCCGCGGATCACGTCGGCGCCGCCGCCGCCGTAGATCGTCTCCCCCGCTTCGCCGCCGACGATGTAGTCGGGGAACGGGGTGCCGACGATCGTCTCGAAGGCACCGGGTTCGACTTCGTCCACCCCCCCGCCTTCGCCGGCGATCCCGTCATTGCCGTTGAGCCCGCCGGCGGAGAGGTTGAGGTAGACGCCGCGTTCGCCGGCTTCCGCGCCCGCTCCGGGGAAGCCGCTCGCCCCCGTTTCGATCCCGCCGCCGAACCCGGGCGCGATGCCGCTGGCGTAGCTGAGGGTGTCGTTGCCGCTGAGGCCGGTGTCGTGGATGTGGTCGATCGTGCCGTCGCCGCGCACGTAGTCGCTGCCTTCGCCACCGTCGATCGTGTCGGCGCCGAAGCCGCCGGCAAGCAGGTCGTCGCCTTCTCCGCCTTCCAGGAGATCGTCGCCGATGCCCCCGTAGAGGCGATCGTTGCCGGGACCGCCGCGGAGGATGTCGTTGCCGCGCTCGCCGAAGACGACGTCGTCGCCGGGCCCGCCTTCGAAGGTCTGGCTGCCGACCGAGAGGCAGGTGCCTTCGCAGGGAAGCGCCGCCGCGACCGGCGAGACGATCGTGTCGTTGCCACCGCCGCCGACCACCCGCGCCACCGTCGGCGGTGCGACGATCGTCTCGCCGCAGGGCGTGCCGAGGATCGTGTCGCCGACCCGCTGTGGGCCCTCGGCGCAGGTCGGCGTCGCCGACTCGGCCGACGCGGCGCCCGGGAGAGCGCCTGCGCAGGCGCAGGCAAGCAGGACGACGGCGATCCCCAGGGCTCGTCTCATCTACTCCGGTGATACCCACAGATGGCAAATCGATGCGGCCGGGGCGAGATCGAGGCTCGGGTAGCCTCATCCCGATGACCCAGCGCCTGCTGGTGAGAGCGCCGACCGAAGACGACCTGCCCGCCTACGAGGCCCACTTCCTGCATCCGGAGATCCTTCGCTGGCTGCGGCCGCCGCCGCTGCCGCCCTTCGACGAGCCACAGGTGCTGGAGCTGCTCCAGCGCGACTGCCGTCACTGGCACGACCACGGCTTCGGCCCCTGGGTTCTCGAGGACCCCCGCAGCGGTGAGTTCGTCGGCCGCGGAGGCCTCGCCTGGACCGAGGTCGAGGACGTGCTGGCGGTCGAGCTGCCCTGGAGCATCGAACCCGACCGTCATGACGAAGGCCTGGCGACCGAGGCGGCGAGGCGGGCGATCGGCCATGCCGACGCGCTCGGCTTCGAGATGGTCATCGCCCTGATCCTCCCCCACAACCTCGCCTCGCGGCGGGTGGCGGAGAAGGCGGGGATGGTGGCGCAGCACGAAGTCGAGCACGCCGGCCTGCCCCACCTGCTCTATCGCTGCCCGCCGTGATCGCCTCGCTGCACATCGCCGAGGTCGGAGCGCGAGGCGCGATCCCGCTGCTGCTGGCCCCGCCCCGGCGCTCGCGCGTGCGCGGGCTCCTCTACGCCGAGACGCTGACGATGGCGCCGCTCGGTGAGCCGCTGCTGCCCCCGCGCCGCCTGGGCCGGGTCGGCCTCCTGGCCGCCTGGGAGGACGAGTCGGCGCTCGACGCCTTCCTCGAGGGAGATCGAGTGGCCCGTCGCCTCGCCGGCGGCTGGCTGGTGCGGCTGGAGCCGCTGCGGATCTCGGGTGCCTGGACCGGGCTCGAGAGCCTGCCGGCGCAGCCGCGGCCGGTCGACGACGGCGACCCGGTGGCCGTCCTCACCCTCGGCCGCCTGCGCCTGCGCCGCACCGGCGCCTTCCGCGACAGCGCCGGGCCGGCCGAGGCGGCGGCGCTCGCAGCCCCCGCCCTCGTCGCCGGCACCGGCCTGGCCCGACCGCCCCGGCTGGTCGCCACCTTCACGCTCTGGCGCAGCGCCGCGGCGATGCGGGCCTACGCCTACGGCGCCAGCGAGGCCCACGTCGCGGCGATGGCGGCGCACCGGGCCGAGCCCTTCCACCACGAGTCGGCCTTCGTCCGCTTCCGTCCCTTTGGCTCACGCGGGACCTGGGACGGACGCGACCCGCTGGCGGAAGCTACAACCGCACCCGCCGTCTGACCGGCTCAGCGACGGCGGCGCTTGCTTCGCCTGGCGCCGGTCTCCGTACGGGCGGCGGCAACCTCGTGCAGGGTCCGTTCGCTGGCGCGCTCGGTTGCGTCGTCCATCGTGATCTGGAACATCGCCAGCAGTGCGTCGGAGGCGAGCGGGCGCATCCGCTCCAGCGCCTCGCGGACCTTCGGCCAGTCCTGCTCCGGCCGGCCGGCCTTCTCGAAGGGCTCCCAGATCTCCTTGACGAAGAGGTCGACGAAGGTGCGGGCGACGCCCTCGGCATGGGTGTGAAGGCGGTTGGCGGTCTCCATCGCCGCCTCGGTCGAAACCCCGAGCTCGACCAGCGCCCCGCCCGCCCGCTGCAGGCGCGGGCTGATCGCCTCGACCTTGCCGTCGGGCAGTTCGCGCAGGATGCCGAGCTCCTCGCCCTGGCGAACCAGCTTTGGGTCGAGGCTCCGCGCGCCCCAGATCGCCGCCAGCTCCTCCGGCTCGAAGATTTCCGGTGCCTCCTCCTCGAACGGGGTTCGCACGGCCCGGGCGAAATCGACGATCTCTTTCGAGGAGGCGCCGGTGCTCTCCAGCACCCGCCGGATCGCCTCCAGGTTCAGCCCCTCGGACTGCATTTCGCGGGTCAGCTCGATGCGGGCGACGTGCTCCTCGCCGTAGTAGCCGGTCCGGCCCTGGACCTCCGGCGGCGGCAGCAGCCCGCGCGTCTGGTGGGCGCGGATGTTGCGCACGGTCATCCCCGTCCGCTTCGCCAGCTCGCCGATCGTCATCTTCCCGGCGGGCGCGCCGCCGCCTTTGGCGGCCGGGCTCATCCCCGCCCCGCCAGCGTCAGTCGCTGGCCGTTCATGGTCGCGGCGGCGTCCGAACAGAGGAAGGCGATCGCCTCGGCGAGGTGCTCGGTCGGCGTCAGCTTGGCGAATTCTCCCGCGGGATTTTCCTCCCGCATACGTGGGGTGAGGATCGCGTCGACGACGACGATGTTGGCGGTCGCCCCACCGGGCGCGAAACCCTCGGCGAGGGCCAGGGTCCAGGTCTCGGCCGCCGCCTTCGCGGCGGCATAAGCGGCGCTGGTGTTCGACGGGGACTGCGCCTGCTTGGCGGAGACGAGGACGAAGCGCCCGTGCTCGCTGGCGGCGATCTGGTCGTGGAAGGCCCGCGAGGTGTGCTGGACGGTGCGGATCAGCAGGTCGTGCAGGAGGTCCCAGTCGGAGAGCGGCGCCTCCTGCAGCGGCTGCCCGCCGCGCCAGCCGCCGACCAGGTGGACGAGCCCGTCGACCCGGCCGAAGCGCCCGACCAAAGCCGCGCACCAGGCCCGGGCGGCATCCTCGTCGAGCAGATCGACCGCCTGCCCGTCCCAGCGCTCGGCCGGGATCCCCAACTCCCCCGGCAGCGCCGCCAGCGTCTCCTCGCTGCGGTCCGTCCCGGCCACGACCGCGCCCTCGACGGCCAGCCGGCCCGCGACCAGCGGCCCCAGCCCGCCGCCGACACCGGCGACGGCGATCACCCGTCCGTCAAGCGAACCGCTGCTCACAAGAGCCATCTTGTCGCATGCCGCAAATTCCGCCAACCCGTCCAGCCGAGGACACGCCTCAGGCAGGAGGGCGAACGGTGAAGCTCGTGCGCTTCACCGGGCCGGCGCCGATGCTGGCGGTGAGGCGGTAGGTGCCGGGCGACAGGTCGGTGAGCTTGCCGGCCCGGCGGTACTGGCCGCTGAACGCGATCGAGGTGCGGCCCGCGACCGCCTTCAGGGACGACCGGGTGACGACCTGGAATCCGTGGCCGTGCCGAGCTTCGATCGCCAGCGTCACGGTCGCCGGCGAGGAGAGCGAGAGCTTCAGCTTCGCGCCCCAGCCCCCCGGCGAGACCCTGCCGAGCGGTTTCGCCCGGAACTTCTTCGGCTTCACCGCCAGCGCCCCGATCTGGGGAAGCTGAGCCCCGCCGGCCGGCGGCGCGGTTGAAGTCTGACCAGCGCCGGTGCCGGCGGCCGCTCCCCCGTCCATCGCCCCCGCCGGGCACGGCCCTTCGTGGACCGCGGCCGAGCTCGGGCACGAGTCCTGGCTGACGTCGCCATAGCCGTCGCCGTCGACGTCGGGCTCGACGTCGGCGTCGTAGAGGACGGTGCCGTCGTGGGATTCGCCGACGACGCCGGTGACGCCGTCGATCGGCGATTCGGTGCGCGTGTAGGTCGCCTGGCCGCCCGGGCTCGCCTGGAAGCCGGGGACGGAGTACGGCACCGCCAGGCCGATGTAGGCCCCGGCCGGGATCGGGATCCTGGTCGCGAAGCTCGAGAGCTGCGAGAAGGCTGGGTTGATCGGCGCGGTCACGTTCTCTACCTGGCTCCGGCCGAGCACGCGGTAGGCGTGATACTGCCCGCCGCTTCCTTCCGGATAGTCGGTCACCACCATGACCCGGTAGGCGCCGCTGCTGGCGTTTAGGACCCGCCAGCGCACGATCACCCCGGGCGAGGCCGCCGCGGTTGAGGCGCCGCCAAGGGCGGTCTGGATGTACATGCAGCGGCAGGAGGGCGGCGGCGTCGAGCGTTCGCCCTGGAGGTCGCTGCCGAAGAGCGAGCCCGAGCAGGCGGAGATCGCAATCGGCGAGCCGGGGCAGAGGTCCTGCGAGGCGTCGCCGTAGCCGTCGTTGTCTTCGTCGGGCTCGAGCACGGCTTCGAGGTTGGCCCGCCGTTCGGCCACGACCGCGCTCGGTCCCGAGAGGCTGCCCCCGGCCGCCGTGGGCGAGAACTCCGCGACTTCGTCCGCGCTGGAGGCGGATTTGAAGAAGAAGGGGGTCGCTTCGATGTAGCCGCTGTCGTGGAAGCGCGCGGCGAGGACGTCGCCAGCGTGCGCCGGCAGCCGGTCGTAGAAGCGGTTGACGCTGCTGGTGGGCAGCCCGAGGAGATGGTGGGCGGTGCCCTGACTGACGACGGTGCCCGCCGTCGGCCCGGTCCTGTTCACCGTCTCGGCCTGGACCGTGTCGGTGTCGGTCGGTTCGACCGAGCTGCCGACGTAGGTGCCGGTGGCGACGATCACCCCGTCGTAGGGAAAGACATAGGACTTGGCGGTCGGGTAGGCCTCGTGCATCTGGGCCACGGTGCAGTCGCACCCGCCCGCCGTGGTGGCGAAGCCGGTGTTGAACGCGGCCCCGACCTGACCCACCAGCACCGGAGCCGGCGCCGCGGACGCGGGCGCGGCGACCAGCGCGACCGCGAGAAAAATCGGTAGCAGCACTGCCCGGACGGGCGATCGAACGAGACGCACGGCTCCATTCAACAACGAAACGCGGCGGCCGGTGTGAACTCCTCGACCGGCCGGACGAAAGTTGCGAGGCCGGGTCGATGGGGGAGAGAGGATTCGAACCTCTGTAGGCATAGCCGCTCGGTTTACAGCCGAGTCCATTTGACCGCTCTGGCACTCCCCCAGGCGATACGCGGCGATTCTAGAGATCCGCAGATCTACCGGGACTACGCAACGCCGAGCCGGGCGGACATCTGCTCGTTGAAGCGCGTCACCGCCGAGAGCGGGCGCATGAAGACGGTCAGGTCGACGACCTTGCCCTCCTCGTCGAGGGTGAGGTAGTCGATGCCCTCGAGCTGGCGGTCGCCGACGTTGGCGCTGAAGCGGAGGCAGACGGTGCCCTCGCCGTGCAGCTCCTCGAGGTAGGTGAGGTCTTCGAGGGTGGCGGCGACGTGGGTGAGGACCTGGGTGACGATCTCCTTGCCCTCGAAGCCGCGAAAGAGGATCGGGCTGTGGAGGACGACATCGTCGGCGAGCGCCTCGCTCAGCAGCTCGATGTCCATCGCTTCGGCGGCGCGGCGGAACGGATGCGGGTCGGCCATGGCGGCAACTCTACGACCTGGATAGGCTCGCGCCAAATGCCGAGCGACCGTTTCTACTCGCGCTTCTCCTCCTCGCTCGGCACCCGCGGCCTGCGCTGGGCCGGCAAGCTGAACGTGCCGCTCTACCGCCTCAGCGGCGGTCGCATCGGCGGCAAGGTCGGCCGCGCCCCCGTCCTCCTGCTGACCAGCACCGGCCGCAGGTCCGGGCAGCTCCGCACCGCCCCCGTCGTCTACCTCGCCGACGGCGACAACGTGGTCCTGATCGACACCAATGCCGGCAACGCCAAGATCCCAGCCTGGTCCTTGAACCTGGAGGCCAACCCCGAGGCCGAGGTCGAGCTCGGCCGCAAGCGCCGCAAGGTGCGCGCCCGCGTCGCCGAGGGCGAGGAGCGCGCCGACCTCTGGCGCAGGCACAACGAGCAGTACGCCGGCTTCGACGACTACAAGGAGAAGCTCGGCCCCAACCGCAGGATCTCGGTTTTCGTGCTCGAGCCAGCCCCCAGCTGAGTCCGGCGACTCAGCTGGCGTCCCGGAGCATCTGCGCCTCGGGCAATCGCTGCAGCTTCTTCAGCGTGTTGTTCTCGATCTGGCGGATGCGCTCGCGGGTGACGCCGAAGGTCTTGCCGACTTCCTCCAGGGTCAGCGGCTCGGCGCCGGAGAGGCCGTAGCGGAGTTCGATCACCTGCCGCTCGCGCTCGGGCAGCGCGTCGAGCGCCCGCCGCACGCCCTCCTTCTGGAGGTGCTCGCTGGCTTCCTCGAACGGCTCCAGGACCGCGTCGTCGGCGACGAAGTCGCCAAGCTCGGATTCGTCCTCGTCGCCGATCGGTTTCTCCAGCGAGACCGGCAGCTGGGCGACGCGGAGGATGTCGCGAACGTCGGAGACCGGCCAGCGCAGCTCCTCGGCGATCTCCGCCGGCTCCGGCTCACGGCCCAGCTTCTGGACCAGCTGGCGCTCGACATGAGCGACCCGGTTCAGCTTCTCGACCATGTGGACGGGGATGCGGATCGTCCGCGCCTTGTCGGCGATCGCCCGCGTCACCGCCTGCCGGATCCACCAGGTCGCGTAGGTCGAGAACTTGTAGCCGCGGCGGTAATCGAACTTCTCGACCGCGCGGATCAACCCCAGCGAGCCCTCCTGGATCAGGTCGAGGAAGCTCAGCCCGCGGCCCAGATAGCCTTTCGCGATCGAGACGACCAGGCGCAGGTTGGCCTCGACCATCTGCCGCTTGGCGAGCATGTCGCCGCGCTCGATCCGCTTCGCCAGTTCGACCTCCTGCGCCGCGGTCAGCAGCTCGACCTGGCCGATCGAACGCAGATAGAGGCGCAGCGAGTCGAGGCTCGGCTCGACCGTCAGGTCCAGCTCGGCTTTCTTCGACGGGCCGCTCGACTCGCTTTCGCGCTGCTCTTTGTAAGCGCTGACGCCGTCCTCGGCGATCACGTCGACGCCGTGCTCGACCAGGTGCGCGTGCAGGGCGGAGACCTGCTCCTTGGTGATCTCCACCTCCTCCAGGGTCACCGCGATCTGCTCGAAGGTGAGGTATCCGCGCTCGCGGCCGAGCGCGATCAGCCCGCGCAGCTCCTCCAGCTCGACGACCGGCGTCGTCCCGTCGCTGCGTTCCAGCACATCTGCGGTCGTCTCCAACGGTTCGATGCTCATCGCTTCCGCTGCAACCCTCTCCCCCATTCCCTTTGGGTATGCCGATCCCAATCGGCTGGCCAAGTATAGGCAGAACTTCTCCATCGCTTACGCTTACGAACCGATGGCAAGTCGTCCCGTCGCCATTCCCCCTGCACCCGACGTACAGGCCGGGCTCCCGGCCACTCAGGTGAGCCTTTCGCGCGTCGGCGTCACCGGCGTCGAGAAGGTGATCCGGGTCAAGGCAGACGGAGCCGAGAACCTCTTCTACGCCGAGCTCGAGTGCTTCGTCGACCTCAAGCCACAGCAGGCCGGCGTCCACATGTCGCGCTTCGAGCAGATCGTCAACGAGGCGATCGACGAGGTCGTGCTGGGCGAGGCCTTCAAGGCCGAGGTGCTGGCCGCGCACGTCGCCGCGAAGGTGCGCGAGCGCCAGGATGGCCTGCGGGCCGAGGTCTCGCTGACCGCGCGCTACCCGGAGACGGTCTCGACTCCGGAGAGCGGCGAGAGCACGCAGGAGATCTACGTCCTCCTCGGCACCGCCGTCGCCTCCGAGCGCGGCACACGGACTCTGACCGGGGTCCAGGCCCAGGGGATGACCGCCTGCCCCTGCGCCCAGGAGATGGTCGCCGGGCTCTCGCGCGAACGTCTCGCCGAGCAGGGCTTCGACGCCGAGGAGATCGAGCGGGTGATCGACGTGGTCCCGGTCGCCACCCACAACCAGCGCGGGATCGGCACCCTTCACATCGGCTGCCCCGAGGGCGGCCCCTCGTGGATCGACGCGCCGGAGATGCTGCGGATCGTCGAGACCTCGATGAGCTCGGAGATCTACGAGCTGATGAAGCGCCCGGACGAGATGTCGGTCGTCGTCAAAGCCCACGAAAACCCGCGCTTCGTCGAGGACTGCGTGCGAGAGATGGTCCGCCAGGTGGTCGAGGGCTACCCCGACCTGCCGGACGATGCCTTCGTGATGGCGCGGCAGGAGAACCTGGAGACGATCCACCGCCACAACGTGGTCGCGGAGCGCTACGGGAGCCTGGGCGAGCTGCGGGCCGAGCTCGAGAGCGGCCGGCACCAGGCTCGCCACCGCACCATGCGCGAGTGGCTCGAGACGCCAGCCGATTCCTGAATGCCGATCCTGCCGGCGCCGGCGAAGTCGCTGACGATCTCCAGTTTTGACGCCAAGCTTCAGGAGCGCGCAAGCTGCGACCTCCGTCGGCTTGCCTTCATCGACGCCTACGGCCTCGTCGGCACCGCCTGCTCGCTTCGGCTCGCGGGAAGCGACGGCGCAGCCATCGATCCCCCGTCCTCGACCGGCACGCGAGCGCACCTCGCCGCGATGGGGTTCGCCGGATTCATCCGCGAGCTCGGCTTCGACTTCCCGCCCGGCGACGGGCCAGCCGACAGCTCGGGTGTGGTGGTGCCGCTGAGGAGCGCCGCCGACTCCGGGGGCGAGCAGGAGGTCTCCAAGATGCTTTGGGAGCAGCTGCACCCCGAGGCTTCACCGCAAATCCTGGAGGCGATCGGCGAGGGCGTATGGGAGATGGTGGCCAACGCCCTCGAGCACTCCGGCTCAGACGCGGTGGTGATGGGTCAGGTCTACAGCACCCGACGTGGCGGCCAGCCGCCCGACCACGACGATCGGGTCCAGGTCGTCATCGGCGACGTCGGACGAGGCATTCGCGACTCGCTGGCCTCTTCACCCAAGCTCGATCCCGAGGACGACCTCGAGGCGATCGACCTCGCGATGCAATACCTGGTCAGCTCCGTCCACGACGACCCCGGTCGGGGACAGGGGCTCTCGACCACGATGGAACAGGTTCTCGCCCTGGGAGGCAGGATGATCGTGCGCAGCGGCGCGGGGAGGCTGTCGGTCGAGCCTGACCGACGCCAGGCCGAGGCCGTTGTACCGATGTCGGGGACGATTGTGGCGCTCAGCCTGCCGCTATACCCTGGCTGAGGATGGTACGCATAGAAACCCCAGAACACGCTGGCTCGCGGCCCCAGGCCAAGGCGTTGCTTTCAGGGCTCCCTTCGGACCTCCGTGGAGAGAACGTGATCCTCAACTGCGGCTCGCTCCGCGTCGCGACCCCGTCCTTCTTCGACGAGATCGTCAAACAGGTTCTGGTCGAAGCCAGTGCCGACCGCCTGGAGATCCTGAGGCCAACCGCACGCGCCCGAGAACTGGCCGAGAAATCGGCAGATAACCGGGGTGTGGCAAGCCGACTTTCGATCCTCGAGCCAGCCCTCTGACCGGCTGAAGTGGACTCAGCCGGGAATCGCCCCGGCGCGTTCCTTCTGCTGCTGCTCGATCCGGCGACGCAGGCCGAAGAAGTAGTCGGCGCCGCTGACCACGGTGACCGCGAGCGCCGCGTAGACGAGCAGGTCGACGCCGAGCGGCGCCGGATTGGCGACGATCAGGGCGATCACCGCGGCGATCTGCAGCACGGTCTTCAGCTTGCCGAGCCAGCTGGCGGCGATCACGATGCCGCGCTCGGCGGCGATCGTGCGCAGGATCGTGACCGCGATCTCGCGGGCGATGATCACCATCGCCACCCAGGCTTCGAGCCGGTCGAGCGAGACCAGCGAGACCAGGGCGCCGATGATCAGGAGCTTGTCGGC
>OBLV0100000568.1_pt1 | contig 11258 bp, 13 predicted proteins | sample 1520071 | NCBI WGS metagenome assembly OBLV01 (sample SAMEA3888446, study PRJEB22518) | metagenome | reverse complement strand
ATCGTGATGTGACTGGAGTTCAGACGTGTGCTCTTCCGATCTGGTGACCACCGGCTCGAGCTCATGGAGCAGACGGACCGTCTCGGTGGTCTCGGTGGTCTCGGTGGTCGTCGTCATCGAGGTCCTCAACTGGGTAGGACAGGCGTACCTACCACACAGTAGCGTTCACCGCGGGTCATTCGGAGCCCGCTTCCGCCGTGATCGGAGTCCGCCCTGCTCTGGTGCCCCGAGTTCCACCAGAAGGCTGTCCGGTCCGGATTCGCCAGCTCTCCAGTGGAACTCGGCACCCGGAGGGCACTCGGGAGTACATCCGGGGGATCCTCCCCGGGACCTGAGTCATCGGGCACCCTGGAGGGCGTGCCCGGCCCGGATCGCCCCGACTCGCTGCCCGAACTTCTCGGTGGCCGGCGGGCAGCACTGGATGCCACCGCTCCGGCGGTCGCGTTCGTGCTGGCCTGGCTGATCTCGGGCCACTCCCTGGGCTGGGGCGCGGGTGCCGCGATGGTCACCGGGATCGCGGTAGCTGCCCTGCGATGGCGCCGGGGGGATCGCCCGCTGGCCGCGCTGCTGGGCCTGCTCGGGGTCTGCGCCGCGGCACTGATCGCGCTCTACACCGGCCGCGCGGCTGATTTCTTTCTCGCCCAACTGCTGTCCAATGTGGTCAGTACCCTGGTCTGGGCGGTCAGCATCGTGATCCGCTGGCCGCTGCTCGGTGTGATCGTCGGCGGGATACTGGGCCAGCGCACCACCTGGCGCCAGGACCCGGCCCTGCTCCGGGCGTACTCACTGGCGTCCTGGGTGTGGGTGGCGCAGTACCTGGTTCGGATCGCGGTGTTCACCCCGCTCTGGGCGGCCGGGGCGGTGGTGGCACTGGGCGCGGCTCGGGTGGCGTTGAGCTGGCCACTGGTGGCGATCTGCGTCGCGGTGAGCGGAGCGGTCCTCGTTCGGGTGCTGCCCGCAGATCACCCCGGACTGCGCTCGGTTCGCCGTTCTTGATCCTGGCACGGGCTGGACGGCCTGCATGAGTTCAGCTTGCCACTACGAGTAGTGAGTCCAACACTCACCGTATGGGTTACAAGATCCATCCGAATGATGACTTCACCGCTGCGTGACTGAGCCGTAGCGTAAAGCAACGGTCGGGCAGTTACGCGGATTGGCTACGGATGAGAGGACCCCGATTCGTGCGCTCCCGAACTCGTCGTTTCTCCTCGGCGGTCGGCGTCGGTGCCGTCCGCATCTGCGTTGCCGGTGTCGTGCTAGGGCTGCTGCTCAGCGGCATCCTCCAGGCCGGCGCTGCGTTGCCAGCCTCGGCCGCACCGGCCGCTACGGCAGCGTCAATGCCGGGGAGCGCGATCCCGGACCTGCCGGCGCTGCGGAACGTGATGGCGGTGCTGGATTCCCGCGCGGTCCGGGTCCCGAACTCGGTGACCGGCTGGCACGTCGACCCGGCCACCCACGCCGTCGTGATCTCGGCCACCGACGTGGCCGCAGCCAGGACCTTCGCCGCAGGCCTGCGAACGGTACGCATCGAGCACGTGACCTCCCGGCCGAGGCTGCTCTCCGCCCTGCGCGGCGGTGACACGATCACCAGTACCGAGGGTGGGCGCTGCTCAGCCGGCTTCAACGCCGTCTCCGGCGGTACCCGGTACGTGATCACCGCCGGGCACTGCACCAAGCTGGGCGGGACCTGGTCGGGACCGGACGGTAACGCCATCGGACCGGTCGCCAAGACGACGTTCCCCGGTCACGACTTCGGGCTGGTCGAGGTGGCGTCCCCGGCCTGGGAACAGACCCACGATGTCGACGGTGACAGCGGCACCGTCGCGGTGTCCGGCACCGCTCCCGCCGCGGTGGGCGACGCGGTGTGCCTGTCCGGATCCACCAGCGGTCACCACTGTGGCCGAATAGAGTCCTTCGGTGAGACGGTGAACTACGGCGACGGCGCTGTCGTCCAGGGACTCACCAAGACCAGCGTCTGCGCCGAGGAAGGTGACTCCGGCGGCCCGTTCATGAGCGGCAACCAGGCGCAGGGCACGCTCTCCGGCGGGACCGGTGGATGCCTGCTCGGCGGCCAGTCCTACTTCCAGCCGATCGGGCAGGTGCTGTCCATCTACGGGCTCACCCTCATCACCGGTCAAGCCGCCACCGATCCGCGCTAGCGCGCTGAGCGCAGCCGGATGGCGAAGGCGCCGGCGGCCTCGCGGGGGTCCGCAGCTTCCGTGATCGCCCGCACCACGACCACCCGCCGCGCGCCGGCCTGGAGCACCTCCTCCAGCCGGTGCAGGTTCTCGATCCCCCCGATGGCGAACCAGGGACGGGTGATCCCGGGATCGGCTCGGGTGCTGCGCACCAGCTCCAGCCCGGCCGCCGGCCGGCCGGGTTTGGTCGGGGTGGCCCAGCACGGACCGGTGCAGAAATAGTCCACGCCGGGTTCACGCGCGGCCGCGGCGACCTGCGCGGGATCTCGCGTGGAGCGCCCGATCACCATCTCCTCGCCGACCACCCGGCGGGCCCAGCCCACCGGCAGGTCGTCCTGGCCCAGGTGGAGCACCTGCGCACCGGCGGCCAGCGCGATGTCGGCGCGGTCGTTCACCGCCAGCAGCGCACCGTGGCGGTGGCACGCCGCCCCGAGCACCTCCAGAGCGGCGAGCTCAGGGCGCGCTTCCAGGCCCTTGTCCCGCAGCTGGATGATGTCCACGCCACCGGCCAGCGCCGCGGCGGCGAACTCGGCGAGATCCCCGCGCCCGGTCCTGGCGTCGGTGCACAGGTACAACCACGCATCGGCAAGCCGGCCCCGGATCTGCTCGCCCTCCATGGAAGGACCGTATCGAGGTACGGTGAGAGGTGGTCCGCACGGGAGCCCGGGCTGCACCGGGCTGAGAGGGGGTCACGGCGACCCCGACCGTCGAACCTGATCCGGGTCATGCCGGCGCAGGGAGCGTGATGAGCTGTGGTGCCTTCCAGCACTGTCGCGGTGGTCGGTGGCGGCGTCATCGGGTTGAGCTGTGCCTGGCGCGCGGCGCGCGCCGGGTTCGCGGTGACCGTGCACGACCCGGCCCCGGGGTCGGGCGCCTCGCGCGTCGCCGGTGGGATGCTCGCCCCGGTGACCGAGGCCTCACCGGTCGAGCCGGACGTGTTCGCGCTGGGTGCGGCCTCGCTGCGCCGGTGGCCGGACTTCGCTGCTGAGCTCACCGCCGCCGGTGGCGACCCCCGGTTACGCACCGGCGGCACTCTGGTGGTGGCGCTGGACCCCGGCGATCGGGCTGAGCTGGACCGGATCGCGGAGCAGCTGTCCCGGATGCAGCGATCGGCGGAGACCCTGAGCGCCCGGCAGGCACGGCACGCCGAGCCCGCGCTGGGCCCGCAGGTGTGCCGGGCGCTGCTGGTCCGCGGGGACCTGTCGGTGGACAACCGGGCCCTGCTCCGCGCGCTGCTGGTCGCCTGCCGCCGCGCTGGGGTGCGGTTTCACCGGCAGCGCTGCCGGCAGCTGCCGGGTGCGGACGCTGTGGTGCTGGCCGCCGGCGCGCGCAGCGCGGCCCTGCATCCCCTGCTGGAGCACAGCATTCGCCCGGTCAAGGGCGAGATCCTGCGGTTGCGTTCCCGGCCCGGCACCTTGGCGCCGCCGTCGCGGACGGTGCGCGCGATCGTGGGCGGCCGGCAGAGCTACCTCGTTCCCCGGGACGGTGGTGGCCTGGTGCTCGGCGCCACCCAGCGCGAGGTCGGGTTCGATACCGATGTCACCGCTGGGGCGGTGCGCGAGCTGCTCGCCGATGCCGAGCGGGTGCTACCCGCGATCACCGAGTACATCCTGGAGGAGGCCGTGGCGGGTTCGCGCCCGGGTAGCCCGGACAACCTGCCGGTGATCGGGCAGCTGGAGCCCGGTGTGCTCGCTGCGACCGGTCACTACCGGCAGGGGATCCTGCTGGCGCCGCTGACCGCCGAGGCGATCGTGGCGCTGCTGCGCGGGGAGCGGGTGCCGGATGAAGCCGCGGTGGCAGCCCCGGCCCGGCTCGCGCGGCTGCAGCGGAGCGCGGCATGCCCGTGACGGTGAATGGGCAGCCCTGGGTGCTGCCCGAGGGCGCCACACTGGCCGAGGTGATCGAGCGGCTGGGTGCCCCGTCTCGCGGAGTGGCGGTGGCGGTGGACGGCGTGGTGGTGCCCCGGGATCGCTGGCCCGGCACGGCGCTACCGGACGGAGCCTCGATCGACGTGGTCACCGCGGTGCAAGGAGGCTGAGCGCGATGGCGGACGATCCGCTGGTCATCGCGGGCCGGGAGTTCGGCTCCCGCCTGATCTTGGGAACCGGTGGTGCGGCCAACCTCGCCGTGCTGGAGCAGGCGTTGCTGGCCGCGCAGACCGAGCTCACCACCGTCGCCGTCCGGCGGCTGGACACCGGTGCCGGGCCCGGGGTGCTCGACGTGCTGGGCCGGCACGGGATCGAGCCGCTGCCCAACACCGCGGGCTGCCGCAGCGCTGCCGAGGCGGTGCTCACCGCCCGGCTGGGCCGCGAGGCGCTGCGGACGTCCTGGGTCAAGCTCGAGGTCATCGCGGATGACCGCACCCTGCTGCCCGATCCGATCGAGCTGTTGGAGGCCGCCGAGCAGCTCGTCGACGACGGGTTCACCGTGCTGCCCTACACCAACGACGACCCGGTGCTGGCCCGGCGGCTGGCCGACGTGGGATGCGCCGCGGTGATGCCGCTGGGTTCACCGATCGGCACCGGCCTGGGCATCCGCAACCCGCACAACATCGAGATGATCGTCACGCAGGCGAGGGTCCCGGTCGTGCTCGACGCCGGGATCGGCACCGCCTCGGAGGCCGCCCTGGCAATGGAACTGGGCTGTGACGCGGTGCTGCTGGCCAGCGCGGTGACCCGGGCCGAGGACCCACCCCGGATGGCCGAGGCGATGCGGTTGGCCGTGCAGGCCGGTCGGCACGCCCGGCTGGCCGGCCGTATCCCGCAGCGGTTCTGGGCGCATGCTTCCAGCCCCGATCGTGATCGGTAACACCCCGACCAGGCGTTAGCCTGGCGTCTGTGGCGCGCATGTTGACCGGGATCAACCGGTACCCGGTCAAATCCTGCCGCGGTCAGGCGGTGGACCAGATCGAGGTCGAGCGCTGGGGCCTGGCCGGTGACCGCCGGTGGATGATCGTCGACGAGGAAGGCGTCATGGTGACGGGGCGGACCCACCCGCAGCTGGTGCTGGTGACCCCGGAGCTGGTCGCGGGCGGGCTGCGGGTGCGGGCGCCGGATGCCGATCCGCTGCTGGTCCGCAGGCCGGACGGGGACGCCCTGACCGAGGTCCGGGTGTTCGCAAGCCAGCTGGCGGCAGCACCCGCGTCGGACGAGGCGCACGCCTGGTTCAGCAAGGTCGCCGGCGAGCAGGTTCGGCTGGTGTACCTGGACGACCCGACCCGGCGCGGGATTGATCCCGCCTACAGCCACCCCGCGGACCGGGTGTCCTTCGCCGACGGTTACCCCCTGCTGGCGGCCACCGAGGAGTCCCTCGCGGCGCTGAACGAGCTCATCGCCGCCGGGCCGCGCGCCGAGGAGGGGCCGGTGGCGATGGCGCGGTTCCGCCCGAACCTGGTCCTCGCCGGGTCGCCCGCCTGGGCGGAGGACGGCTGGCGGAGGGTGCGCATCGGCGCGGTGCGCTTCCGGGTCGCGAAGGGATGCAGCCGCTGCGTGTTCCCCACAGTCGATCCCGGCACGGCGAGCCGGGGCAAGGAGCCGCTGGCCACGCTGGCCCGCCACCGCCGCTGGGATGGCAAGGCGTGGTTCGCGATCAACCTCATCCCGGACACTGCCGGGGCGACCCTGTACGTCAGCGACGAGTTGGAGATCATCGAGCAGGTCCGGGCCACCGAGCCGTTGCGCTGAGGCGGCGGTGATGCGGGCTGGGGCGCGGGCCGTTCGCTCCGGCGAGGTGGGCGAGGGGTGTTCCTCCCAGGAGACGCGCACGGTGGCGCCGCGGCCGGGCTGGGGGCAGCGGCGGGTAACCTCCCGCCATCACCGCCCTGTCCCGCCGCCTGCGACTGGTGACGCTGGTACTCACCTGCGCCGCGCTAGCCGTGGCTGGTTGCGGGCACCCCGCCGCAGACCCACCGCCATTACAGAAAGCCCCCGTACAGAAAGCCCCGGCCCCGGCGGCCCTGTCCCAGCTGGTGGCCGGTCTCCCGCCCACCAGCCGCGTGCCGGCTCAGACAGCGCCGCCGGCCCGAACAGCGCCGCCGCCGGCTGGTTGCCCCAGCGACACCGGATGGAGCTGCCTCCAGCAGCAACGCTTCGCCAGGGCCGGTGCCTACATCAACCGCCATGCCGGCGGCCACGGCTATCTGAGCGTGGTGTTCACCGACCGGCGGACCGGCAGGGTCTGGCGGTATGGCCCGACCCAGCACGAGGGGTGGACGGCCTCCACCATCAAGCTCGCGATCGCCACCGACCTGCTGCGCCGCCAGCGCGCCCACCAGATCGCGCTGAGTGCTGCGGACCGCGCGGACCTGGCTGCCATGCTCCATTCCTCGGACAACCCGGCGACCGACCGGTTGTGGGCCAAGTTCGGCGGTGAGAGCATGCTGGCCCGGTTCCGCACCCAGTACGGCATGACCGGCCTGCATTTCGTCCCAGGATTCACCCGCACCACGTACTGGGGTTTCGTCAAGTGCACCGCCGATGACATGGCTGCCCTGTTGCGCTACCTCTTCGCCCAGGTCAATCCGGACGATCGGGGTTATCTGGTCGGCGCGCTGCGCGGGGTCGCGCCCAACCAGCAGTGGGGGGTCTGGGCGGCCGGTCCCGCCCAGCAGCCCGGGAACAAGGACGGCTGGTCGTTCGAGAGCGATGCCTACGGCAAGCACTGGGTGACCAACACCGCCGGCTTCGCCGGGCCGGACCAGCGGTACCTCATCTCGGTCATGTACCAGGTGGATCCGAGCGGAAGGCTGGCCGGCGGGGTGCACACCGTCAGCGACGTGGTGGCCCTCCTGTTCGGCGAACCGGTCCCGGCGCCGGTCACTGTCCCCGCTCCGGATGGGTAAGCCGCACATCCCCAGCCCGCTCTGACGTTGCCGAGTTTCACCGGAGGGCTGCCGGTGCCAACTGGGGCAGCCCTCCGGTGAAACTCGGCACATGCAGGGCAGGCGCTGGCGCGGATCCGATCATGCGCTGAGGCGACGGATCGTTGAGGTCGAACCGTTGCGGTCCGAGTTCAGGATGGCGGCGGCGACCACTTCTGGTTCGTCGACCTGGACATAGTGTCGCGCACCCTCGATGAGCTCGAGCTCCGAGGCCGGGAACAGCCGGGCGAACCGGCGGGCCACGTGGGTGTTGAGGTAAGGGTCGTCGCAGCCGAACACGATCCGGACCGGCCGTTCGAAGGCGCGCAGCTGCGACGTGCGCCTGGCCCGCGAGATCAGGGTGCGCGGCAGGTCGGCATTGAGGCGCAGGAATGCCGGGCGTGCGGCATGGAACCGGGCGTAGTACTGCGGAAGCAGCTCCTGGCGCACCGCGTCGTCCCGGATGAACCTCCCGACCTGCCAGTAATACAGCCGACGGTCCAGGCCGGCGAGCCGGCGCATCACGGGTCGGGCGAGGTTCCGCAGGATCGGCGAGGAGTACAGGAAGATCGCCTCGGGTGCGCGCAGCCTCGGCATCCAGCCGTAGTAGGTGTTGAGCAGCACGAGGGTGGCCACCCGCTCGGGGTGCGCGAGCGCCCAGTCGATCGCGGGTGGGCCGGATGCGTCGTGCGCAACCAAGACGACCTCGTCCAGCCCGAGCCGGGTGATCACGGCGTCGAGGTCGCCGGTCTGGTTGGTCGCGGTGTAGGGGTAGCCGGCGGGCTTGTCGGACTCCCCCCAGCCGAGGAAGTCGAACGTGACGACACGCCTGTTGCCGGTCAGGTAGGGCAGCGCCCGGTCGTAAAGGTGCTTGTCGTCCGGGAAACCGTGCATCAGCACGATCGCCGGACCGTCACCGGGGTAGTCCCGGATGCTGATCCGGTGCGGGCCGCGATCGGCCCAGAGTTCGGTGAAAGTGATCGGTTGTTGGCTCATGATGTGACCCTCCGAAGTCAGTTGCATGAAGCAAGTCACATCGGGAAGGTAGCAGTGTGACTTGCTTCATGCAACTGACAGTTCGTACAATAGCGGTGATGCTGCAGCGCACCTACCCGGATCAGACCTGCTCGATCGCCCGCACCCTTGAGGTGGTGGGCGAGCGCTGGACCCTGCTGGTGCTGCGCGACGCGCTGTTCGGGCTGCGGCGATTCGACGAGTTCAAGGCCAGTCTCGGGATCGCCAGCAACGTGCTCGCCGCTCGTCTGGACCGGCTGTGCAGCGAGGGCCTGCTGGAACGCCGTACCTACCAGACCCGCCCCGAACGCCACGAGTACCTGCTCACGGGCAAAGGACGTGACCTTGCCCCCGTGCTATTGATGATCATGAAGTGGGGCGATCGGTACTACCCCAACCCGTCCGGACCGCCGCGGGTTGCCGTCCACGGCGGAGGCTGCGGAGGACGGCTTGACGACCAGCTGAGCTGTGACCGATGCGGGCTGGCGGTCGGATTCGCCGACGTGGAGATGTGCCCCGGGCCCGGAATGAGACCGAGCGCGCAATAGCGCTGGTTTCCGGCCGGCCTACTGGCGCCCGCTCCGCAGCTCGGCCAGCTCTGCGCGCAGCGCGCGCACCTCGTCGAGGATGGCCGTGGCGGCGTCGGCGTCCTCCCGCTGGTGCTCGGCGACGTCGGCGCGCACATCGCTGGCCACCTGCTCCTCCATCGCCCGCACGACCACCGCGATGAACAGGTTCAGCACCGCAAAGGTGGATACCAGCAGGTACACCACGAAGAAGATCCAGGCCGAGGGATGGACCTCCATCGCTGAACGCGCAATGCTCGCCCAGTCATCGGTGGTCATCACCTGGAACAGGGTGAACAGCGACGTGCCCAGATCCCCGAAGTGCTCCGGTACCCCGTGGCCGAACAGCTGGGTGCCCATCACCGCGGCGACGTAGAGCAGCAGGCCGAGCAGCGCCGCGATGGATGCCATGCCGGGTACCGCGGTGAGCAACGCGGCGACCACTCCGCGCATGCTCGGCACCAGCGCGACCAACCGCAGCACGCGCAGGATCCGCAAGGCGCGCAGCACGGAGAACGCCTCCGAGGCCGGCATCAGTGCGATCCCGGCGACGATCAGGTCGAACACGCTCCACGGATCGCGGAAGAAGCGCCACCCGTGCGCGGCGAGCCGCAACATCAGCTCGATCACGAAGATCGCCAGCGCGGCGTGGTCCACGACGTAGAGCAGGTCGCCCCACTGGGCGCTCACCCGCACCGAGGTCTCCAGCCCGAGGGTCACCGCGTTGAGGACGATCACCGCGACGATGAACCGCTGGAATCGGTTGCTGTCGACGACGTCACGCAGGCGTTCGCGCCAGACCATCGGGTTCCTCCACCGTCGGTGTCCGGACCCCGCGGAGACCGTGCAGCGGGATCCGCTCGGCGAGCATCTGCTGCGCTACGAGGGCGGCGAGACTGCCGTCGCGGAACTCACGCCGGAGGTCGTAGAGCTGCTTGTGGTCGCTTTGTCACTGCGTGGCCGGTCGGCGATTCCGGCCCGGAGTCCCCATGGGGGTGCCTGCACCATGGTCGTGATCGGGCATCAGGACAGCCGCACCAGCCTGTATTTCCATGCCTGCACTGCAACAGGTGCCGTGCTGGATCCATCAGGTACAAGACAGGCTGCGGGCAGCGCTGGAAGCGCTGGGGTAGCGACTGACGACGGGGAGCGCTCGCCATGGGTAGTCACGAGAAGGACAAGGGCAAAGAGGGAGACGGGCGCTGGACTAAGCCGGTACCGCCCCAGCCAGATCCGGGTAAGCATGAGAAGCCCGATCCGGACAAACGCGAGAAGCCGGATCCGAAGGAGCGCGAGAACAAATGACCAGCCCGGAGGAGCGATTGCGCAGTCTTGCCAACGAGCTGACCGCCAGCGGGGAGTTGACCGATGACTGGCTGCCCGCATTTCTCTCGGTGCCACGTCATGCCTTCATCCCCGAGACGATCTGGCAGGACAGTGGCCAGGAACTGGTCCCACTCCGGCGCGTGGATGACCCCGACGGTTGGCTCGCGCTCGCCTACGGAGAAGACTTCGTCGTCACTCAGGTTGATGATGGCGCTCCGCTTGGTCCGGGCTTGATTGGTCACGTCATTTCCAGCTCGGCAAGTCGACCCGATGTGGTCGCGCACATGCTTGCGGTGCTGGACGTCGAGGCTGGAATGACCGTGTGCGAGATCGGCACCGGCACCGGTTACAACCCTGCGCTGCTGGCGGCGCGGCTCGGCGCCGCGAACGTTACTACCATTGAGATTGATCCTGATCTTGCGGCTCGGGCGCGACGGTCGCTCCGCGCAACTGGCCACGACGTGACCGTGGTGACCGGGGACGGCGCACTTGGTTACCCGCCGCGTGCACCCTACGACCGGGTCATCGCCACGGTGTCTGTCCAGCGTGTGCCCCATCCCTGGATCGCGCAGACCCGACCGGGTGGACGAGTGATTTCGCCGTGGGGGAACGCGTATCACAACGGCGCGCTGCTGTCATTGACGGTCATGGGTGACGGCACTGCGGTCGGCCGAGTGGCGGGGGACATGGCCTTCATGTGGCTACGGGACCAGCGCGTCCCCCGGGTCCCATTCGATGATGCGCGGTGCGAAGACGACACCGCGGCGATCACTTATACCGACGTGCAGCCTTACCACGTTGTGGGGAATTACCACGCTTCTCTTGCCATCAGCTTGCGAGTGCCGAACTGCGCCAACATCTACTGCCCGGTCGATGGATGCCTTGGGGAGTACCGGGTCGCCTTCGTCGACCCCCTGGCGGATTCCTGGGCAACCGTTCACTACCGGCCCGGAGCGGATAAATACCAGGTCCAGCAGGCTGGGTCACGCCAACTCTGGACTGAGGTTGTCACCGCCTACCGATATTGGCGCGACGTGGGCAGCCCGACTGCCGACCGGTGGCAGATCACAGTGACACCGCATCAGCAGCTCATCGAGCTGGCCGAGCCGACCGGGCTCGATGAAGACGCTAAGAAACCGTGAGCACACCCGTCATGTAGGGGTGTATCGAGCAGTGGAACGGGTAGGTACCGGGCTGGTCGGGTGCCTTGAAGGTGGTGGGGATACCGCGGCTTACGTTGCCGGTGTTGAACAGATCGGAAGAGCGTCGTGTAGGGAAAGAGTGTAGATCTCGGTG
>OBLV0100000567.1_pt1 | contig 11260 bp, 10 predicted proteins | sample 1520071 | NCBI WGS metagenome assembly OBLV01 (sample SAMEA3888446, study PRJEB22518) | metagenome | reverse complement strand
ACGAAGGGCAGGATGTAGGTGAGCAGCGAGAGCAGGCTGGAGCCGCCGGTGCCATGGACCTTGCTCACCTTGAGACCGGTCGCGCCGGGCTGTTCGCCGGCTTTTTCGCCTTCTTCGAGGACTTTGAGCAGTTGCGGTTCGGTGTTCGGCGGGTAGCCGGTGGAGAAGCTTTCGCCGTTGGTGCGCTTGACATCGAGGGTGCTGTCCTTGACGTTGACCGAGACTTCTTCGATCTCGCCGGAAGCGATCAGGCCGGTTTTCGGCTTGACCAGTTCGGTGTAGGGGGGCGCTTCGCTGCCCGAAGGGCTGCTGATCACCTTCTGGGCGATGAAGGCCAGGATGACCACCAGCAGGATCGGGAATGCGGCGCTTTTGAAAAACCGTTTCAAGGGTGGAAATCAGCGTACCAGGGGGATTTGGCGGTGCTAGTCAGTTAACGCGGCGACGTAATCGAGGTTGCGGTAGTGCTGAGCGTGGTCGAGGCCGTAGCCGATCGCGAACCGGTTGGGGATCTCGAAGCCGACGTAGCGCGGCGAGAGGTCGACGCGGAGCCGGTCCGGCTTCGTCAGCAGCGAGCAGACCTCGAGCGAGGCGGGGTTGCGAGCGCGCAGGTTCCGCATCAGGTAGTGCAGGGTGAGGCCGGAGTCGATGATGTCCTCGACGATCAGCACGTCGCGGCCCTCGATCGGCGCGTCGAGGTCCTTGAGGATCCGCACGACCCCGGAGGAGTCGGTCTGCGAGCCGTAGCTGGAGACGGCCATGAAATCGATCTCGCAGGGGACGTCGATCGAGCGCATCAGGTCGGCCAGGAAGAGGACGGCGCCCTTCAGCACCCCGACCATGAAGAGGTCGCGACCGGCGTAGTCGCGGCTCACCTCGGCCCCGAGCTCGGCCACCCGGCGCTGCAGGTCCTCTCGGGCGACGAGGGTCTCGCCGATCGCGGGCTCGGGCGGCATCGGCGCCAGTCTAGATATAGAGAGCGCCAACAGACCCGCCCGCACGGCCCTCAGCGCTGCTCGGCGCGGAGGACGCCGCGCTCGACCACGGCGCGGACGCCGCTGCCGAGGTCGAGCATCGCCGTGCCGGTCCGGCGCAGGCCGACGACCTGCTCGGCGTAGCGGGCGGCACCGGGAACCGGCCGCCCGGCGGCGCCGTCGGCCAGCCGCTGCAGGACCAGGCGCCGCAGCGCCGGATGCAGCTCGGAGAGGCGCTCGAGCGTGATCGTCCCCCGCGGCGAGCCGGGGCTGCCCGCGACCTCGACCTCGATCAGGGCGTCGAGCACCTCGGCCTCGTCGCGCAGCAGCTCGGCGGTGCGGAGCACGTTCGCCGCGGCGGCTGGATGGATCGTCGCCAGCTCTGGCAGCAGGCCGTTGCGGACGCGGTTGCGGGCATAGGTGGGGCGGGCGTTGCTCGGATCCTCGCGCCAGGAGAGGCCCCGCTCCTCGCAGTAGGCGGTCGTCTCGCCCCGGCTGAAGCCGAGCAGCGGCCGCACCAGTCGGCCATCGCGTTGGCGCATCCCCAGCAGAGCGCGGCGGCTGGGAGAGGAGGCGAGCCGGTAGAGGATGGTCTCCACCTGATCGTCAGCGGTGTGACCGGTGACGATCGTCGCCCCGCGACCGAGCGCCAGCCGCGCCGCCGCCGCGTAGCGGACATCGCGGGCCCAGGCCTGCAGGTTGCCGGGCCCCTCCGGCCGCACCGGCCGCTCGACGACAAGCTCGACGGCGTGGGCGCGACAGACCTCGGCGGTGTGCTCTTCGTCACCGTCGGCGCCGTCCCGGAGGCCGTAGTTGACATGGAGCGCCGTGACCGAATCGGGGCCTGCCGCCCGGGCCGCCAGGTCGAGCAGGCAGACCGAGTCGCGGCCGCCGGAGACCAGTGCCACGGCGGCGGACCCGGGAGCTAGCGTGCCCTCGGCCAGCACCCGCGCGAGCATGGCGTCGGCGTCCACGGGGTGAGTCTAGGAGCGAGCGGCGGCTCAGACGGCGGCGCGGACGAGGAAGAGGTCGGTCGGGACCGGGAAGCCCTTGAGGCTGACCTGGCCGATCGGGTCCAGCACCAGGTTCTCCCGCCCGGCGATCGCGTCGCAGACCCGGTCGGTGACCAGCACCTCGCCGGCCAGGGCACGGCCGGTGACCCGGTGGGCGAGGTTGACCTGGCCGCCGAAGTAGTCGCCGTCGCGGTAGACGGCCTCGCCGAAGTGGATGCCGACCCGCGGCCGCGGGCGCTCCGGCAGCCGCTGCAGCAGCGCGACCGCCCATTCGGTGAGGACAGCCGCGTCCGGGGAGACGACCATCACCTCGTCGCCGATCGTCTTCACGATCGTCGCCTCCGGCGGCAGCGTCGATTCGACCGTCTCGATGAAGTTCTCGACCACGTCGAGCGCTCCGAGATCGCCCTCCTCCTCGGTGTAGCGGGTGAAGCCCGTGAGGTCGATGAAGCAGAGCGTCACCGTCACCTGGCCGAGTTCGATTTCGGCGGTATCGGCGCCGAGGCCCGACTCCATGTGGCCGACCACGTCCTGCTCGGTGAAGTACCGCAGGTAGCGAGTGTGCAGATAGGACGTGAGGGGTGCCGCCAGCGGCAGGATGTCGGCGGCGAGGTCGCCCATCTCCGCCGCCATCTCCAGCTCCGGCACCGCGTCCCGGATCAGCGGTTCGTGCACATATATGTGGAACAGGCGCACCTCGGCGTCGGCGATGCGGCGCATCGCCTGCACGTACACCCGCACCAGCTGCAGGAAGGCGACGAGCGGGAAGCCCGCGGCGAGGACACGGGCGCAGTGCCGCAGGGCGGCGGCATCCTCGGGGGTGACCCGGTCGCGGCGGCCGGTCGGGGTGCCGAGGATGGCGAGGATGCGGTCGATCAGCTCCGGCTCGAGGCCGGTTTCGGCGGCGACCTCCTCGACCGCGACCGACTCCTCGGCCTCGGAGAAGAGCTCGGCCGGGAAGCCAAAGGCGAGCCGTCCCTCGCGACCGGCGTCGCGCAGGTCCTCGAGCGAGTAGCCGCGGTCGCGCATCCGCGCCACCACCCGGGCCTGCGCGGCGGCGGTGGCGGTCCAGCGCCCGCGCCGCACCGGCAGGATCTTCTCCTCCGCCCAGCGTTTCAGGGTGCTGGCGGGGACGCCCGAGCGGCGCGCCGCCTCGCCCAGCGATATCCGCTCGTCCGCCATCGGCGCCGAGGCTAGTCGCCACGGCGGCGAGACGGCGGCAAGGGACGGTCTAGGCTCGGCGGCGATGCCGGTTCGGCTCCGACCCACCGCCCCGATCGCCGCCGCGGCCGTGCTCGTCGGCGACCCGGGCCGGGCGCTGATGCTGGCCCAGGAGCTGCTCGAGCAGCCGAGGATGAGCAACCACGCGCGCGGCCTCTGGGGCTACAGCGGGCACACCCCCGCCGGCACCGAGCTGACGATCCAGGCGACCGGGATCGGCGGCCCGAGCGCCGCGGTGGTGCTGGGCGACCTGGCCGAGCTCGGGGTGCGGCGCGCGGTCCGGGTCGGGACCTGCACGGCCCTCGCCCCGGACCTGGCAACGGGGGCCCTGCTCGACGTCGCCGAGGCCCATGCCTGGGGCGGGCCCGGAGCCGGCGAGGGCGCGTCCGTCAGCCCGGATGCCGAGCTGGCGCGCCGGCTCAGCACGGCGTTGGGCATACAGGGGCGGGCGGGAACCGTCGCCAGCCTCGACGTGCTGCATGCCGGCGGCACCCCCGCCCCCGCCGTTTCGGGCGACGCCGCCGACATGCAGACGGCGGCGCTGCTCGGTCGCGGTCGCGAACTCGGGCTGGCGATGGCGGCGGTCCTGGTCGTCACCGTCAGCGCCGACGGCGCCCGCCTCGACGAGGACGGCGAGCTGGATGCGGCGAGGCGGGCCGGAGTGGCCGCCGCTGCCGTACTCTCAACCTCAGGCTGAGGTTGAGGTCCGGCCCGAGGCCTGTTTCGTGGCCTCTTTGCCCTTCTCTTTCGCCGCCTTGCGTCGCATGCCGGCCAGCTCGCGGTTGGCCTCGTCGAGCTGCTCCTCCACCTCCTCGAGCCGCTGCGAGAGCGAGCGCACCCGCCGCTCCAGCCGTTCGACGTCGGTGGCCGAGGAGAGATTGAGCGCGCTGATCGCGGCCTGCTGAGCCTCGATCGCCTTCTCGCGCGCACCGAAGGCGGCTGAGATCGCGTTGTGCAGAGTCGGGTTCTCGATCAGGGCCTGGGCGATCTCGCCCAGCGCCTGCTCGCTGCGGGCCCGGAGGCTGTCCTGCTCGTCATGCTCGATGGTCACTTCGTCTCCCATTCGCAAGTCGTTGACAGCAGCTTAACGAGCGGGATCGGGTCGGATGCCAGGCTCCGAGCCGTCGCTCGACGGCGTTTCTTGATGAAGCCGATTAGGAATCAAAGGTGGGTTGATTAAGGCCATGTTGGGGGACAGTCGGGTGCATTGCGTACCCTCTTGGCAACAAGTACCTTGCGGATGCCTGTCGCCCAGGGAGGCCAGGGGCGCGTGTTCCGCGATTCCGAGGCATGGGCACAGAGGCGCACTGGGATGAGATCAAAGCTCGCACTGATCGTCGTATTCGCCAGCTTCCTGGCGGCTTCACTTCTCGGCTCGGCCGCCGCGGGTGCCGACCCCGTGGGCGAAAGCGCGACGGTCGAACCGAGCGCGACGACGACCACCCCGATCCCGAGCCTGCAGGCGCCGGCCTGCTCCAACGGCGTCGACGACGACGGCGACGGCCTGATCGACATGGCCGACCCCGACTGCAGCAGCCCGAACGATGAAACCGAGGCACCGGAACCGGCCAGCGCTCCGGCCGCCCCGAGCAGCTCGAACGAAGCGACTGCGGGAGCCCCGATCTCACCCTCGACTCCAGCTTCAGGGTCCGAAGAATCCGAAGCGGCCCCACAGCCGCAGGGCGGCGTCCGCCATGGCACCACCCTCGACGGCGACGCCGGTGCTGGCAAGCACGTGGTTCGCAACCAGGACCTCGGCGACGTCAGCGGCGGCAACGGCAGCGGCGGCGGCGTCGAGGCACCGGCCGCGACCGCGGGCGAGCAGCCCTTGGCCAAGAGTGGCGACGGCGGCGCCCAGTTCAACGCCGGCGGCGCCCCGACCACGGCCAACCCGACGACGACGATCGCACCCTTCGGACCGGCGCCGATCGGCGTCCCCAACTTCGTCATCGACTCCTTCGAAATCCCGCCCTTCCTGCTGCCGATCTACCAGGCCTGCGGCACCGAATACGGGATCCCATGGGAGGTGCTCGCGGCGATCAACAAAATCGAGACCGGCTTCGGCACCAACCTCAACGTCTCCTCGGCCGGCGCCGTCGGCTGGATGCAGTTCCTTCCTTCGAGCTGGGAAATGTACGGGCTCGATGCCAATGGGGACGGGCGCAAGGACCCCTATAACCCGGTCGACGCGATCTGCGCCGCCGCCCATTACCTGAAGATCGCCGGCGGCGACAAGGACCTCTACAAAGCGATCTTCGCCTACAACCACGCCGACTGGTACGTGCAGGAGGTCCTCCTCTACGCCCGCGCCTACGGCAAGCTCCCCTCCGACCTGGTCGGCTCGCTGACCGGCCTCACCGAGGGTGCCCACTTCCCGATTGCCGCCAACGCCCGCTACGCGGACGAACTCTCCGCCCAGCAGGCGCTGAAGCGCTCCGCCACCGACAGCCGTATCAGCGGCAACGCCGCCGAAGTCATCTCCTCCTCGCCGACCCGGCGCGGAATCAACATCTTCTCCCACAGCGGGGCCCCGGTCGTCGCCGTCAACGACGGCATCATCCGCAAGCTCGGCCACACGCCGAGGCTGGGCAAGTACATCGTCCTCGAAGACAGCTATGGCAACCGCTACACCTATGCCGGCCTTGGCAAGCTGGTCCGCGACCATCGCCTGCTGGCAACCTCGACCGGCAAGGAGAAGCCGCTGCCGGTCGAAAGCCAGGACCTGCGACCGCGCCTGCGCGCCCTCCCCGGCCGCGGACCCGCCCAGCAGCCCTCGACCGAAGCCACGGAAGAGACGGCGGCGGCCAACGACGGCCAGCTGCGGGTCGGCTCGAAGGTGATCGCCGGCACGATCCTCGCCCGCGTCGGCGCGGCCGGCGACGGCGTCTCCCCCCACATCGACTTCTCGATCAGGCCGGCCGGTCGTGGCGCTCCCCGGATCGACCCGAAGCCGATCCTCGACGGCTGGAAGCTGCTCGAAGCAACGGCCATCTACCGCGCCAAGGGCAAGAATCCCTTCACCACGAAACTGAGCGGCGCCGGCGTCCTCCTCCTCTCCAAGGAAGCGCTGCAGAAGCGCGTCCTCGCCGACAAGGGCCTCTCGATCTACCCCTGCGGGCGCGAAGACATCGCCAGCGGCAGGATCGACCGTCGCGTCCTCGCGGTGCTCGAGTACCTGCGCTCGAAAGGCTTCACCCTGACGGTCACCGCGCTCGAGTGCGGGCACAGCCTGATGACCGTCTCCGGCAACGTCTCCGAGCACAGCACCGGCGACGCGGTCGACATCGCCGACATCGACGGCGTGCCGGTGACCGGCCATCAGGGCCCCGGAACGCTGACCGACCAGCTGATCAAAGACGTCCTGCAGCTGCAGGGGACGATGCACCCCCACCAGGTGATCTCGCTCGAGAATCTGCCCGGCGAAACGAGCTTCGCGATGGCCGACCACTACGACCACGTGCACATCGGCTACCACCCGATCGAAGCCGGCAACCCGCTCGAAGAACAGGTCTCGGCGCTGCTCAAGCCGGAGCAGTGGCAGCGGCTGGTCCAGCGCCTCGGCGAGATCGAAAACCCCGAAGTCAAGAGCGGGCCCTCGAAGTACGCGGTGCCCGACAAGCCGGCTCGGCAGAGCGGCGAAGACTGAGCCTCTCGCCGGGGACGGTGGGAGGGTGGCGGTGCCCTCTCCGGGAATTCAGTCGCGTGCCCCCTATGGGGGCACAGCTCCGGATGTTGGAGCGCGAGCTAAAGCTCGCGCAATAGATAGATTGCATTTCCGCGGCCTTCGGCCACATTCCCGGAGAGGGCACCACCTCACTCGCCGATGCTTTGGGTGAAAATCAACTCTCCGCGACTTTCAACGTCATTGCGGGGAGCGTTGCGAATGGACGGACCCGGGGGGTCCCTCGGGTGAATGTGGCCGAAGGCCGCCGAAATGCAATCCGGTCATTGCGCGGCCGTTTCGGCCGCGCTCAAACATCCGGAGCCGCGTCCCCATAGGGGACGCGTGACTAAATTCACCCGAGGGACCCCCCGGCTCCGTCCACACTCACCACCCACCCCCGACCCAACCTGAGAAAGAATCCGACCCTTGCCCCTCTTCGGATTCGTCCAGCTCGACTTCGCCGGCACCCTGCCGCTGGCCGACGGTCGCTACCTGGCCCGGGTCGAGGAGGGCGAGAGCGTCCTGGCGGTGAAAACGCTAGGGGCGCCACCGCCTCCACGCCGGCGCCGGCGCCGGGCCCGCGAAGTCGGCGACGAGGGGCGGCTCTCTCCCCTGCCGCTGACCCGGATCACCGCGATCCGGGCCTTTGCGCCGATCGAGGCCGAAACGGAGGCGCAGGCCTGGCTGGAGGAGACGCTGGCCGACGAGGCGTCGACCGATGCCGCGATCGCAGCCGCGTTGGAGGTGCTGAACCGCGCCCTGCACGCGCAGGCGGTGGCCGCCGCCGACCCCGTGCAGATCCAATTGGCGCCGGAGCGGGCGGCGGCGGTGCGGATCGGCCATGGCAGCGGCGACCAGGTGGCGGACGGCGAGTTCTCCGTTGCCCTCGAGGTCGACGCCCGCGCCGGCGGCAGTTCGCGCCGGGAGCAGCGCGAGCTGGACCTGCGGCCGCAGGAGCGGATGGCGGCGGTGCTGCGCGGCCGCGAAAGCCTCGATGCCTGCGAGTCGCTGCTGCTTCGCGCGCGCGCCGACCTCGATGCCGGCCGTACCCGCGAGGCGGCGCTGCAGCTGCGGGTCGGCCTCGAGGCGCTGCTGGCGGAGCTGGAGGCCGGTCCCGACGATCCCGGCCACGAGGACGACATGGCGGCACTCCACGAGCGACGCAGCGAGGCCGGCGAGGCGGCGAACGAGGCACTGCGGGGGGAACTGTCGACGGAGGCAGCCGACCACGTCAGCGAGCTGCTGGCGATCTGCGAGCGGGTCCTCCGCCGCCGCCGCGTCCTCCGCGGCTAGGTCCCGAACGAAGCCCTAGAGCACCAGGCGCCGGGCGATCGTCGAGTCGAGCAGCGACTCGGCCAGCAGGTGAGCCTCCTCGAGCGCGACGCCGGCGATCGAGGGAACGCCGATCACGGTCAGCCCGGCGGCGCGAGCGGCGGCGACACCGGTCGGCGAATCCTCGAGCGCGACCACCTCCGGCCCCGGCTCGACCCCGAGGCGACGGCAGGCCTCCAGGTAGGGGTCCGGGGCCGGCTTCGGGGCGGCGACCTCGTGGGCGCTGAGGACGACGTCGAAGTGGCCCTCGAAGCCGGCCAGCTGCAGCGAGCGCTCGACGAAGACGAGCGGCGAGTTGGAGACGAGCCCGATCGGCGTTCCCCGCTCGCGCAGGGCCGCCAGCAGTTCGCGGGCCCCGACCATCGCCTCGACGCCGTGCTCCAGCTCGGCCACGACCAGCAGGTTCAGCTCCTCGATCAGCGCCTCCGCCCGGCCCGGCTGTCCGAGCCGCCGCTCGAGGATGCCGCCGGCGATCTCAGCCGAGGTCCCGACCAGCTCCTGCTTGTCGGCAGGGGTGAACCGGAGGTCGTAGGCGTCGAACAGATCTTCCTCGGCCCGCGTCCAGACGGACTCGGTGTCGAGCAGGAGGCCGTCGTTGTCGAAGACGACGGCCGCGGGCAGGGACGAGCTCATCGCCGGGATCATTCCAATTCCGACCCCGACGCCGGAAACCGCTAGCGTCGCGGTCGTGTTCCACGTCGAGATCAGCGCCGGCGTCCACCGCGCCCGGGTCTTCAACCTCGACCGCGACGACGTCGTCGCCAAGGTCGTGCGGCCCTGGCTCGACCAGCGGACGATCTCGATGGGCGACCGCAAATGGGAGCCCCGCAACAGCAGCCTGAAGATCCTCGACGGCCCGCGGATGGAGAACGCCGACCTCTCCTTCGGCCAGGGGTGGGCCAACGCCGAGCGCACGTCCGAGAATGTGACCCAGGCTCTGCTGGCGCAGGCACCGCCGCCTCCAGCCGGCCCCCAGGCCTACCTCGTCGAAGCCGATTCGCCGGAGGCTCTGGCCGCCGAGCTGGCCGCCGGCCACGGCGGCCGCACCGTGCAGTGGGGCGACGCCGAGCGCAGGCTCGACGGCCGCGACCCGGAGGTCGCGGCCGTGATCCTCGTCGTCAGGCGACCGGAGCCTGGGACCCCGCGAAGCTGAGCGGGGTTCCGCGCGGGATCACCAGCACCGGGTAGGTCGCCGCCTCGACGGCGTAGTCGCTGCGGGCGCTGAGGGTGACTTTTCCCGCCGGCGACTCGGGCCGCGAGCCGACGACCAGGAAATCGAGGCCCCCGGCGGGATGCCGCGTAACCACCGCCCCGAGCGCCGAAGCGAGGCTGTCGGCGGTTTCGCGGGCGGCCGGATCGCCCTCGTCGATCAGCCCGATCGTGCCGATGCCGAGCGCCGGCTTCGCGTTCAGCCCCGCCGGGGCGACGGCGATCGCCGCCGGCCCGCCGAGCAGGAGTTTGTGGGCGGAGATGCCGGGCTTCAGCGTCCCCGCCGCGGTCCGGTACTCGGAGCCGAAGACGATCACGTCGGCTCCTTCCTCTTCCGCCAGCCCCATCAGGCCGACGCTGGTCGCCGGGTTGACGACCACGTGCTTGGCCATCTCCGGCGCCCCGATCGAGGCCGCGCCCCGATCGAGCAGCTCCTCGGCCTGCTTCTGTTCGAGCGATTCGCCGTAGGAATGACGCACGTAGGCGAGCGCGAGCTCCGCGCCCGGCACGGCTAGAAGCCGGCCGAGCGCGAGCGCGTCGCGATCGTTGTCGGTGTCGTCGTAGGACACGATGATCTTCAGCGCCATCGCAATGCTCCTAAGCCGCCCCGGCCGCCGGGGCCGGCGGCGGGGTCGCCGCTGGCAGGCCGTCCGGGTAGCCGAGCGAGGGCACGTCCGACGGGTAGACCTCGTGCCCGTGGACAGCGATGTCGCCGATTTCCATTTCCTCGTCGGTCATCCGCAGCGATACGAACAGCCCAACCAGCTTCAGCAGGATGAAGGTGCCGATTGCGGAGAAGACGATAACCCAGAGCGCCGTCAGCGCCTGCCACTTGAGCAGGTCGAGGCCGCCGCCGGAGATCAGGCCGGCGTGTTCGCCCGCCATCAGGTTGTTGGCGAAGATCCCGACCAGGAGCCCGCCCGCGACTCCGGCGAAGCCATGGGTGTAGACGACGCCAAGGGTGTCGTCGACGTTGCGGAACGGGGCCGTCCGACTCAGGTAGTTGAGCGCCAGGTAGACGAGGACCGAGGCGATGACGCCGATGATGATCGCCCCCCAACCGTTGACGAAGCCGGCGCCCGGGGTGATTGCGACGAGGCCGACGATCATCCCGTTGACGCTGCCGATCAGGCTCGGCTTGCGCCCGGTCAGGTAGTCCAGAGCGACCCAGACCAGGAAGGCGACGGCGGTGCAGAGGTTGGTGTTGAGCACCGAGGCCGAAGCCACTTCGCCGGCGCTGTACCAGTCGCCGCCGTTGAACCCGTTCCAGCCCATCCACAGCAGGCCGGCGCCGACGGCGACCATCGCCAGGTTGTTCGGCGCGTCGACCTCGCGATCGCGCTGCAGGCGCGGGCCGATCACCGCCGCGGCGACGAAGCCCGAGACGCCGGCGGCGAGGTGGATGACATAGCCGCCGGAGTAGTCGATCGCGCCGTGCTGGGCGAAGAAGCCGCCGCCCCAGATCAGGAAGGCGTTGACCGTGTAGACGAGCAGCGTCCAGAGAGCGACGAACGGGATCCAGGCCTTGAAGTTGAAGCGGCCGAGGACCGAGCCCAGCATCAGCAGCGGCGTGATCGCCGCGAAGACGATCTGGAAGTAGGCGAGCGTCGACTGCGGGAAGAGGAATTCTTCTTCCGCCAGCTCAGGTATGTGCGCCTGTTTGAGCAGTTCGTGGCTGCTGAGGATCGACCCCGGCTGCCCGAGGAAGTTCCCGAAGAACCCGGTCTTCTGCCCGAACAGGTGGATCGGCTCTCCGAAGCCCATCTTGAAGCCGAGGAGCACCCAGAGGATCAGCACGATCGCGAAGGCGACGAACGCCATCATCATCGAGTTCACCGACCAGCGTT
>OBLV0100000566.1_pt1 | contig 11265 bp, 9 predicted proteins | sample 1520071 | NCBI WGS metagenome assembly OBLV01 (sample SAMEA3888446, study PRJEB22518) | metagenome | reverse complement strand
GGCGCAGGTGACATGGACGACAAACAGAGGAGCGCCGACGTGCTCGGCGATCGTGGCGGCGCGTCCGGTGGCCTCCGCCTCGACATACTCGGGCCGCGTCAGCGCATGGTGGATCGCGGAGGTGTCGCCGCGCGCGAGCGCGCGCTTGACCAGCATGTCAACGATGTCGCCGTTCTCGGCGTGCACCATCGTCAGCGCATCGAGATCTCGGGCCCGCTCCATGCATGCTGCGAGTTCGTCGTCGCGGACCATCAGCGCGCCCTTGTAGGCCATGAACAGCTTGAACGAGCAGACGCCGGCGTCCGACATCGCCCCCATGTCCTCGAGGACCGGATCGCTGGCGTTGGTGATCGCCATGTGAAAGCCGTAGTCGACGTGCGCGGCTCCGTCGGCGCGACCGCGCCACTCGTCCAGCGTCGACTGGAGGTCGTCGGGGTGCTGTTGGATCGCGAAATCCACGAGACACGTCACCCCGCCGGCAGCTGCCGCCTGCGTGCCGGTGTTGTAGTCGTCGGACGACATCGTTCCCATGAACGGCATCGACAGGTGCGTGTGATTGTCGATGAGGCCCGGCAACACGAAGCATCCGGTGGCATCGACGACGGCGGTTCCCTCGGGAGCGGCGACACGGCCGACCGCGGCGATCTTCTCCCCGTCGATCAGCACATCGCCGTCGAACTCGCCATCCGCCGCGACGACCGTTCCGTTGGTGATCAGCGTGGTCTGGGTCATGGCTCCCTTCCTCTCGTTACGCCGTTGGGATTCCCATGTGCTCCGAGAGCATGACCAGCACGTCGCCGAGCCGCCCGACGAGATCATCCAAGAGCGGTCGGTCGCACACCAGTGGCGGCGCGATCTGAATCACGGTGTCGCCGCGATCGTCGCCCCGGGCGATCAGCTGCGCCCGAATCAGGGCGCCGGGCAGGCACCTCCTGAGCAGCTCCTCTCTCTGGTCGGCATCGAAACGGCTCGCTGGACCGTCTGGCACGAGCTCGACCGCCCAGAAGTAACCGCTCCCGCGGATGTCGCCGACGATCGGGAGAGCCCTGAGTGACTCGAGCAGGCTGGCAAGGTGGTGCTCGTGCTCGCGAACGTTCTCGAGCACCTGCTCTCGCTCGAATAGCTCGAGATTCTTGAGAGCGATCGCGGCGGCCAGCGGATGACCGCCGAACGTGATTCCGTGGAGCAGCGTCCGGCCTGAGTCGTAGAGCGGGGCGGCGACCCTGTCGGACGCCAGCACGGCTCCCATCGGGGCGTACGCCGACGTCAGGCCCTTCGCGGTCGTGATCAGGTCGGGCACGGCCCCGAACCGGCTCACCCCGAACCACTCGCCGAGCCGGCCGAACCCCGTTATGACCTCGTCGGCCACGAGCAGGATGCCGTGGCGGTCGCAGATCTCGCGCAGTCCGGCCCAGTAGCCGTCCGGCGGTTGCAGGCAGCCGCCGGCGTTTTGCACGGGCTCGGCGATGATCATCGCGATCGTCTCGGGGCCCTCGCGCTCGATGACCGACTCCACCTCGTCGAGGAGCAGCGATGTGAGCTCGGGCCCCGACTCCGACCTTCGGAATTCATTCGTGTTCGAGACGTGGAAGGTCTCGACGGCGGGCGAGCCGAACGGCTCTTTGAAGCCGGGAACGCCGGTGAACGCCAGCGCGCCCAGCGTGACGCCGTGATACGCGCGGTCGCGCGCGATCGCCTTGGTCCGTTCCGGCTCGCCGTTCGCGATGTGGTACTGGCGGACGAGCTTCCACGCGGCCTCGACCGACTCCGAGCCGCCGCTCGTGAAGAACACGTGATCGAGCGAGCCGGGAGCAACCTCCGCCAGCCCGCCGGCCAGCTCCACCGCGGCCGGGTGGGCTACGCCCCAGTTGGTGGCGAAAGGCAGCTCGATCAGCTGGCGGCTCGCGACCTCGGCCATCTCGGCCCCGTACGCGTACCCGAGCTGCGCGCAGAACAGATTCGAGAGGCCGTCGAGGTGGCGTCTGCCCAGGCTGTCGACCACGAACACGCCCTCGCCGCGCTCGAGCACGAGCAGCTCGACATCTCCGTTGCGGGCCCCACCGTTGCGCGCGAAATGGAGCAGCAGATGGTCGGTGGCGGTGGTTGTCGCGCCCATGTCTGGCCGACCATAAGGCACCGAGGGGCCGCCAGCAACCCGCCTGGTGGATCGGCTCAACCCGTCAGGCCTAAGACATCGAGTTCATGGCATGCATGCCGTGTTGTGCGCCGCTCGGAATCACCAGCCCTGGGACGTCGCTGGGCAGCGCGACAACCGCGATCGCGAGCGCGATGAGCACTCCGGCGGTGCCCCAGGTCGCCACCCGGCGCCATGGGACGGTCTTCTCCAAAGTTATTAGCGCGGCGATCAATGCCATCCATGTGATGCTCATGACCCCGAGCGCGAATAGCCCCGCCATCAGCGCCCAGCAGCACCCCAGGCACCAGGCTGCGTGCTTGGATCCCATCTCCAGGGCGCCGCGGTTCCCGTCCCGCCATGCTCCGAGCAGGAATCCGAGGGGGCTGCGGCATTTTCCGAGGCACGCGTCCTTCAGTGGCGTCAGTTCGTACAGCGCCGCGACGGCCAGGACGCCCCCGGCGAACCACCGCCCGCCGGTGTGCCAGGCCAGATCGGCGCCCAGGACGCTCTGGCCCAGCCGAAACAGCCCGTAGGCCACGAGCCCCGCAGCCCCCCAAATCAGGAGATACCCGGCGGTGAAGAGCAGCGGCCGGCTCCACCCGCGCCGGCGGGTCATGCGCGCGTAGAGCGCGGTGGTCGGCGCCAACGCCGGGAACATCATCGCCGCCATCATCACCACCCAAACGCCCAAGAACCAACCGAGCGTCCCGAGGTCGGTGCCGGGTCCGCCGTCCATCCCCGCCATCCGGTCGACGGTCGACCACCACGCAACCCCGGCCAGTGCGAGCAACAGGATCACCAGGCCGACCCGCGAGCGGACCGCAGCGAGCGCGGCTGTCAGTTCGCCGCGATCAGCGACTCCGTCGCCGACCGCTCCGATCGTCAGGCTGCCCACGAGAAATGGGAGGTCGAGAACCCGGAGTTCCCGTCGTATTGGATACCGAACGCGTCGATCTTCGATCGCGTCGCGTGGGCGATCGTCAGCTCGGACCCGGCGGGATGGAAAATGCCCGTCAGACGAGCCGGTTCACCGGTCTCGACCCCGAACGGCACGACGTCCTCGATCTCAAAGTCAACGCTGCCACCGATCCGAAGCGAGTGGCGCAAGCCCTCCTCGTGCACCTCGATCGGCGCGCGCTCGACACCGAGATTCTCACCGATGAGTGGGCCCAGGGCCTGCATTGGACCACCGAGTGCTCCCGAGAAGACGGCGCCGAGCTTCTCGGCCTGTTCGTCTGATGCCGCGGCATCGATGAACACCCCCAGGCGCCAGTTCCCGTCGGTCATGACCTTGGGGGTGTCGGCGACGGCCGCGACCGTCAGGCCGCTCACGTCGGTGCCCTCGATCTCCCCGTTCTTGACGTTGAAGACGAGCGTGACTCTGCAGCGATCGAGCGTGGCCCCGAACGCGAGCGATGCGGTGCAGGGGCAAACCACATCGCACGAGCACGTCTCGAAGTAGGACCCCTCTAGCTTCCACGACATGCGCGGCCTCCTACGGTCGAATGACAGACCGATTCTCGCCGCGGCGCGCATCTGCGTCAACCGCCCGCGCGGCTCGCGGACCGTCGCGCAGGCGTTCGGGCGCGCGGTTTGCAGCGGAGGCGTTGACGCGAGTTATGCTGCGGTGGCCGGAGCCGAACGGCCCGGAAGCGCCCACCGCGCTGCACTCCATCCGGGGGTCGACTGTGTCAGATACCCAAGAGATGCTGGATACGGTGCCGACCGGCGTGCCGCTCAACAGTGCGGACGTCGCGGCTGCTGTTGACGCCTGCCTCAGGTGTGTTCAGACCTGTACTACCTGCGCGAATGCCGACCTCGCGGAGGACGAGTTGGACGAAATGGGCAAGTGCGCCGCGCTGTGCATCAACTGCGCTGATGTTTGTGACGTCACCGGGCGGCTACTGTCCCGGCCGGCCTACTGGGATCCGTCCGCCGTCCACCGATTGCTCCAGGCCTGCGTCCGGACGTGTGAGAACAGCGCCGAGGAGTGCGCCCGGCACGCCCATCATCACCGTCACTGCGCCATCTGCGAGAAGGTCTGCAGGGCCTGCGTCGAAGCGTGCACCAATCTGCTCAACTCGGAGATGTTCAAACAGCTCTGAGCGTAGCGCCGCCGGTCCACCGAGCGCGTGGACCGACGGCGCCTAGCCCGGTTTCAGGAGGCCATGGCCGAGCCGTAGACCGTGCAGACCTTCTGCTTACCCAGCGTGGTCGAGTTGTCGAACGCATAGCTGACGGTCACGACCTTCGCCGCCGGCGTTTCGAACAGGACGCTACCGCTAGCGTCGAAGTCTCCGCTGGACGTCGACAGAGACACGCTGACTCCGGGGCCAAACGACGTGTTGTGGACGGAGTGCAGGCGACCTTGCCCGTCGAAAATACGACCCAAGATGTCGGATTTGGCCACGCTCGAGAACGCGAAGATCACGGGTTCGCCGCTTGTGTTGCAGCGTGCGTTGATCGTCAGGCCGTTGATGCTCACGACGGTGGCCGTCTTTGACCCGGACGGCCCGATGAATGAAAACGTCCTCGTCACCGGTCCGGCGGTGCCTTTGACGGTCGCGGCATGAACCCGCACTTTGCCGGCTGCGTGGTCGCTGCTGGCGCTCGCAGTCCCGGCGGCAACGGCAGCCATCGCGACGATCGACATGGTCAGGGCAGCGATGCGGCGAGGCCTCATCAATCGCTTCATTTCAGCTCCTTGTCTCGTGGCCGAGCCACGAATCGTTTGGGTGGCCTCACGGGCCCGGTCCAATGGAACGCTCCGTCACCGGACGCTTCCGTCGCCCGGCCGCGGTGGCAGGCAACCACAACGAGGACGCCGGGTCAAGCTTCGCGCTCGCTCAGATGAACTACGGCCTCGCGATCGCGGTTAGGCTGATGCGATGCCGTGGTGTTTCGGGCACGCCCTGGTTAGACGCCCGGAGTTGGGGCACGGATGATCTACGGGTCCGTCACCCGGCCGCGCAGGAGGGCGCTAGTCCGGTCGCGCCGGCTGCGAACGCCGCCGGGTGATCCCCGCGCCACCAGCCGCGGCGGCATCGCGTCAGGCGGTTGAGCGCCCGCAGAGGACGAGAGCCCAGGCGAGAAAACCGAATGCGCCGGTCGAGGAGACCGCGCGTACGAGGTTCCACGCGGCCCAGCGTGTCGTGGAAGCGGTCGCGGACGACGGCCAGGTCGCGGATGGCTTCGGGGTTCCCGGCGGCCTTGATCGCGTCGTTGAGTGGCACGTTGACGGCTACCGTGACCGCGACCGCGACGAGGTACAGGCCGAGCGCGACGGCGATCCACCGCACCCCGGCTTGGTGGAGGTTCACCAGAACCGCGACCAGCGTGAACAGCAGCGCGCCGCCGAAGGCGCTGGTCATGAACCACGGGTTGATCGCGTTCAAGCGGCTCCGCGGAGTCAGCCCGCGGCAACACCGCGCGCTCGGCGCCGCCGCGGTTCATCAAGGAGCACAATCGGGAACGATTACAGTTTGAGACTCGCCCACCGGCGGTGCTTTGGCTTCGCGCTCGACGTCCGTCCACCGATCCGATCGCATGAGAGCGCGATGCCGAGCCATTCGGTGGGGATGGGCTTGCGCCGTCAGATGTGACCAGGTGGGAGGTAGAGATGAGGGTGCACGAATCGATGGATCCTGGCGCCGGATTCGGCGGTGCGCTCGATGCACGGAGCCAGACGTCGGAGACCGTGGGCTCGTCCAGTACCGGTGTTTCCTCGACCGACCATGCCCGGTTGAGCTTGTTGGCGGTCGATCATGACCGACCAAAGCTGGAGAAACTTGCGCTTTTCCTCCGTGCCAGCGCCTGCGTCCGAGAAGTGGACACGGCCGTCAGCGCCCACGGCGCATTACTACGCGCGAGCCGCCGACCGTACGACGGCGTCTTCGTCGACATGCGGATGCCCGAGCTCGATGGGCTCGAAATCCTCAGCATCCTGAACGCGTTCGCCGTTCCGCCGGGAGTGGTCGTCGTCGCGGGATCCGACATACACGTTGCCGCGGCCTTCAGGCTCGGCGCGATCGACTACTTGATAGAGCCGATGACGCCCGGTCGGGCGGACGCGGCGCTGGCCCGCCTCAACGACGCCGTGGCCTGGCGCCGGTCCGGCGGAGACCCCGCGACCCTCGACGCGATAACCGACCACGACGCAACGAGCGGGAACATGTTCGTGGTCGACGGCGGCCGTCACGGGGGAACCCGACTCCTCGTGCCGAGGTCGATCCTGTACCTCCAGGCCTACGGGGACTACATCCGGGTCTTCGCCGACAGCGGGCGCTATCTGATCCGAGGGCGGCTCGGGGACGCCGCGATGACGCTAGGCGCCGATGGGTTCCTACGCGTGCATCGGAAATACCTGGCCAATCTCCGGCGCGCGACCGGAATCCAGATGCTCCAGAACGGAACTGCGCTCCTGGGCCTCGAGCATGAGCGCCAGGTCCCCGTGGCTCGCCGCCACGTACACGAGCTTCGCCAGCGCCTCGGAAGCGACCTTCGCTCCCTCAGCATGACTTGGCACACGGCGGCGCCCGTTCACGGAGCATCGCTGAGCTAGCGCGTCCGCGCGTCCGAGCCGTTCGCCTTACCGCTCACCGCAGCCGGCCAGCCGTTCATCGAGAAACGCCGGCCGCACGTCGCAACGTCCTGGCGTCGCCCCCACCGACCGTTAGATTGGCCGTGGGACCAGCTCGAGGAGGAGGGAGTCAGTGCGCGCATCGAGCCGTTCGCTCCAGTGGCTACTAGTTGTTGGTCTGGTGCTGGCTGCCGCGGTACTCGCGGTTGGTGTTTCGGGGTCTGCGGCTCGTCCCGCCCAACACAAGGCGTCGGATGCCATGGGCGGTGGTACGTCCGGGGTGCTGAATCTCCACGAGGGGTCGGCCCTGACGCTTGCGCTGTCTGGAGACGATCACTCGATCGTGATGAATTTCATGGGGAATCTGTGGACGATGCCGGTGGGAGGCGGCACTGCGACACGGATCTCGAGCTTGTCACAGGACACGGCGTACCCCACATGGTCACCGGACGGGAAGACGATCGCGTTTCAGTCGTACAAGAGTGGAAATTTCCATATCTGGGCGATGAATCCGGATGGCTCAAACGTCCGTGAGCTCACGTTTGGCTATTACGACGATCGCGAGCCGGTGTTCTCTCCCGATGGGACGCAGATTGCCTTCTCCTCTGACCGACCGCCGGTGGGATCGCCGGCCGGGACGGCGAGCGGTAGCTACAACGTGTGGGTGCTCACACTCGCGACGGGGCAGTTGACGGAGATCACGAATGACGGTCAACCCCAGGGTGAGCCGGTGCTGAGCAATGCCTACTACCCGACGTGGACGCCGGACGGTTCGCATATCACATACGTCGACTCGACCCACACGATCGATACGGTCGCTGCCGACGGATCGGGTTCGCCCCAGATGGTCTACACGAACCCCACGATGACGCTGTACTCCCCGACGTACTCGCCGGATGGGAAGAGCATCGCGTGGACAGGGCAGAGCAGCGCTTCAGGGGGGCCGACGACCGTGAATGGGGGGCCGCTGACGCAGTTGTTCGTGAATGGCACGGCGGTGTCGGGTAATGAGGATGTGTTCGCATTTCCGGCGCCGTGGTTGTCGGATGACACGCTCGTTTATGCGTCGAACGGGAAGATCTGGCAGCGGAATGTGACGACGCAGGCGGTGACGCCTGTTCCGTTCACGGCGCAGGTTTCGTTCGCCCGGGCTTCGTATCCGATGAAGAACTACAACTTCTCGTCGACCGCGAAGCAGCAGGCTGTGGGCATCGTGACTCCGACATTGTCGCCGGACGGAAAGCAGGTGGCGTTCGTCGCACTGAACCAGCTGTGGCTGATGACGATCGGGCACAAGCCGCACGCGCTGACGCACGATCCCTTCTATAAGGCGGATCCGGCGTGGTCGCCGGATGGCAAGTCTCTGGCGTATTCGACTGACTCGTCGACTGGGTCGATGGCGATCGTCATCCGCAACCTGCACACGGGGAAGACGCGGACGTTGACGCAACCGTTCACGGGGCCGGAGGTGCAGTTGGCGTGGTCGCCGGACGGCAAGAAGATCGCGTTCATGGATACGCTCGATCTGGAGTCTGGTGCGCGGGAGATGTATGTCGCGGATGTCGCGACGGGCCAGTTCCAGAAGGTGTGGGGGGCGGCGAACTCCGCGGGCCTCACCATCAACTCCGACTTTGAGCCGGGCCGGCCGTCGTGGGGGCCTGACAGCAACACGATCGCGCTGGCGGTGTTGCAGCAGTACTCGAACCGCTTCCGCGAAGGTGTGAGCAAGATCGGGACGGTCAACGCGACGACGGGTGCCTTCAACGAGTATTTCGCGGATCCCACGAGGCCGTATGAGACGATCAGCAACCGGGTGGAGGACGACGGGCCGGTGTGGTCGCCGAACGGGAAGTTCATGGCCTACGTGATGGATAACGTCTTGCAGGTTGTGCCGGTCGATCCGGCGACCGGGGCACCGACCGGCGCGGCGAGGCCGCTTACGAGGGAGGCGGCCGATCAGCTCAGCTGGTCGGGAGACTCGCGGCACATTCTGTACGACTCGGCCGGGACGCTGCGGCTCATCTCGATCCACGGGGGCGCGCCGAGGACGGTGCCGGTGGATCTGACGTGGAGGCCGCAAGCGCCCCCATCGGGCGAGAAGGTGATCCACGCCGGAACGCTGTGGACGGGAACGAGCCAGTACGAGCAGACCAACATGGACATCGTGGTGAGCGGCAACAAGATCGTGAGCGTTGGGCCGGCTCGGCCGCGGTCGGCGTACGGCCGGAACGTGCAATATGTGGATGCGTCCCAGGACACCGTGATCCCGGGCTTGTGGGAGTCGCACGCGCACGAGGGGATGGATCAGCCGTTCTCGGGTGGCCGCACGAATCGTCTCGAGCTCGCGATGGGAATCACGTCCGAGATGTCGATGGGGGACGAGCCGTATCACTCGCTCCTCGAGGTCGAGTCCCAGCAGTCCGGCGCGGCTCCCGGCCCTCGATACTTCTGGGCTGCCGAGCCGGTCGACGGAAGCAGGATCTTCTACGCGTGGATGCGGGCGGATCCGAACGTGTCGGCGCTGACCACCGATATGCAGCGCCTCGGGAAGCTGCATCCGGACATCATGAAGACGTACGTGAGGCTGCCCAACAGTTACGAGCAGGTTGCCATTCAGGCGGGTCACACCCTCGGGATACCTTCGTTCTCCCACTACTTCTGGCCGGCGCTGACGTACGGGCAGGATGGCGGCTCGCACTGGGCGACACAGCGATTGGGCTACCAGATCGCGGTGTCCAACGATGTCATCGCCTACCAGGACACGATCCAGCTGTACGCCCGCTCGGGAATGTCGATCACGACCACGCCCTACACGGGCGCGCCGAACTTCCTTCCCGAGATCAACAATCAGCCATCCATCGATGACCCGCGGATCAAGGCGCTGCAGAGCCCGTGGCAGTACGAGCTGGCACAGGCGGAGTTCGGGGCGCCGCCGCTCACGACGGCGCAGTTGTCAACCCAAGTCGGGACGACTGAAGCGCTGGCGCAAATTGTCGCCGGGGGTGGCAGGGTGCTCATCGGTACCGATAACCCGATCGGCTTTGGCAACTTCGGACAGGTGATCGCGATCAGCGAGGTTGCACAGACTGGCCTGGGCAACTATCAGGCGCTGCGCGCGGCGACCGTCGAGCCCGCCGAGGAGATGGGGGTGTCCAACCAGCTGGGCACGATCAAGCCGGGGATGATCGCTGATATGGATGTCATCCACGGCAACCCGTTGGAGGACATCCAGACCATCGCGAATGATGTGTATGTGATGCAGAACGGGAATCTGTACACCCCGCAGCAGTTGATCGGGCCGTACGCGGGGACTAACGCCACGGCTGCTTCCGCCGCCAAGCGGCCAGCTCGGGCGGCCTCACGCAGAGTCCCCGTGTGGGAGACACCTGGCGAGCTGGGTAAGTCGGTGGACATAGCTCTGCAGCAGCTCTGCTAGTGATCGGCCGGTTTGCAGGTGCTCGGGCGAGCGTCGCGCATTGCGTCGCTCGCTCGAGTGCCGTGCTGGCGCTGGCGGTCGCTTTGGTTGTGGTATCAGGCGGGGTCGCGCGCGCCGACGGCGATCCTGCCAGCGATTATCTAGTTGCCAACCAGGTCTTCCTCACCTCGCAGTCGACCGGCATGTCGCCCGCTCAGCGGCAGTTGGTTGCCACGGTGGCCGCGGCGAACCGCGCGGGCTTCGCGGTCCGAGTAGCGGTTATCTCGAGCGCTTACGACCTGGGGTCGGTCACTGAGCTTTGGGATCAGCCGCGCACGTACGCGCGGTTCCTTGGCGTGGAGTTGTCGCTCGCATACAGGCGGCAGCGGCTGCTGGTCGTCATGCCGAATGGCTTTGGTTTCAACTGGCCGGGTCACGCTACCGCGCCCACCTATCGATTGCTCGCGACGGTGCCACTGGACAGCCGCGCGGGGGCGGATCAGGCCGCGGCGGCGGAGGTTGCCATACGACGGCTGGCGGGCGCCTCGGGAGTTTCGCTTCCGCCGAGCCAGCCCACACGGGGTACCGGATCGGCGCGTCGGGGGAGTGCTGGGACCCTGGCGCTCGTCGGCGCCGTGACTGGCGGGATCGCTGCACTATTTGCCTTCGCGGTCGTCGTCACACGAGCGCGGCGGCGGCCCGCCCCGCGGCGGGAACAACGGCAGGCCCCGACGATTTCCCGGCTGCCCCGAAAGCTGCGGTGGGCCATTCCCGGGCTGGCCGTGTTGTGCGGGGTCGCGGTCGCCGCGCCGATCCTTGCCTTGGGCCGCTCCCGCCGCAGCGGCGCTCCGACCGCCTACTCGGCCGTTTCGCTGGTCTCACCTCCGGCGTCCAGCTGGGGTGCCGGCGATCGTCGCGCCCCCAATTTCTTACTCCGTGACCAGGACGGCCGACCCGTATCGGTCGCAGCGAGCCGAGGACACCCGGTGATCGTGACGTTCATCGATCCACTGTGTCGCAACTTTTGCCCGCTCGAAGCGCAGGTGCTCAACCAGATGGAACGTCAGATACCGGCTGCGCACCGGCCGGTGATCCTCGCGGTCAGCACCGACGTGTACGCGAACGCGCGGCGAT
>OBLV0100000565.1_pt1 | contig 11267 bp, 18 predicted proteins | sample 1520071 | NCBI WGS metagenome assembly OBLV01 (sample SAMEA3888446, study PRJEB22518) | metagenome | reverse complement strand
CCATTGCGGATAGCGCATCCCAGTGGTCTATCGCGTATTCGGCGGTGACCCGTGGTCCCCAGTCCATCAATGCTTTCTTCGGGATACCGTCGCCGAGGATGGTGGTGACACCCGGAATTTTGCGGTTGCGGGCGTCGCGGTATCCGTGTCCGCGGGCGGTTTCCACTCGCCGGAATGGTGGGGTGAACTGGGATGTCACGCGTCGCCACCAAACAACGCTGCGTCCCACGCCATGAGCTGCCCGCGGCCGGTGTCCGTCGCCGTCACGTGCTCGACGTGGGCGGGGGTGTGTTGGGGTTTGCACCACCGGATCAGCCCGGCTTGTTCTAGTGCGGTGAGTGGCCAGGTGAGCCGGCGCGCGGTGACGGGTAGTCCGTTGATGCGCAGTTGCCAGGTGTCACCGATGCGGTGGCGGCTGAGGTGGTGCAAGCGGCTGTCGGCGCAGAGGGCGAGGGCGCGGTGGGTGATTTCGTCGCGGGTGAGGGTGGGTGGGGCGAGGATGTCTAGGTCAGTCATCTTTGCCGCCCGGCCAGCCGTTGAAAAGCACAGCGAAGAAGAAACAAAGGATCAGTAGCGAGCCGAGTTCGAGGACCGCTGTGGGCCAATCAACATGATCCACGACTAGCCCGTCTACGAGGCTAGTCACTGCGACTCACCTGCTGCCTCAAACTGGGTGTCAATCTCGGACACGTGAACCAAATGCCCAAGGTCGCCGATCTTCCCGTAAATGACTTCGTCGTCCATTGGAACGTCGGAACGTAATCCGATGCGGCGCTCGTACTGGAATACGGCCGGGTTGCCAGCCATGTCCTGCCACGATTGCCCAACAAGACGGTCCCACCAGTCCTCAATGCGGTATTCGGCGCCTGCGTTCACGGCACCTTGTATCGGGTCGGTGACCCCGTTGGCGATGGTTACTGTCTTGCCCGCGAGGGGATGCGGCTTATCGTGGCTCACGATTGGCCGCCGAATAGTTGCTGCTCCCACCGGCCCAGCACCCGCTCACCGAGCGGGGTGACCCCCGCGATGTCCCACGCGCCCGGTGTCCCGTACCACTGGATGAGACCGAACGCGTCCAGACTGGACAACGCCCACGTGAGGTTCAGGGGGGCGGGCTGGTTGTCGAGCATCGGTGCGGGGCGTCCGGCGTCGCGTAGTCGGCGGGTGACGCGTTCGGTGTGGGCGCATAGGGCGAGGACGGTGTGGGAGAGGTCGTCGCGGGCCAGGGTGGCGCGTTGCGGTAAAGCGGTGGCGGTCATCGGGTGTCCTTTGTTAAGCGGCGAGTGCGACAAGTTTGGGGAGTTCGGTCACGGGTACGGCGTGGTGTGCGCAGCCCAGCTGGTCGCGGGCGCTGCGGATGAGCCCGCGGTTGATCCACGACAGGACCAGTTCGTACTGCACCCCGCACAGCTCGGCGATCTCCCGCGGGGACAGGAACAGGCGAAGCTGTCCGTCGGGGAGTCGCACGAATTGCAGGGTGGCGGCGGGTGTGGTGACGAGTTCGTCGAGCCGGTTGAGGCCTGGGCGGCGGGTCATGCCGCGTCCTGCGGTTTGATGTGGCGTTTCTGGGTGGGCGGGGTGGGCATGGTGTCGCGGAGTTCGCTGGCGTCGGTGTTAAGCACAGTTGCCAGGCGGTAGAGCAGGGCGTTGCTGGGGCGACGGAGGCCGCGTTCGAGGTAGGACATGTGGGTGGGGCCGATGTTCACTGCGGCTGCGAGTTGTCGGGGTTCGAGTTTGGCGCGGTCGCGGAGCCGGGTGAGTTCCACCCAGGGTGTGTGGGGTTGGGCATCCACCATGTTGTGAAGCGTAGTGAAGTGTAGTGTTAAGTGTAAAAGCTGGTTGTTAAGCCGTCAGGGTGGTTGACGTACGGCGGTTGACCACGCACGATGGGTGACAGCTCGGGCGATGTTGTTGGGGTCGACCCGTCAAGCGTCGGGGGACGGTGGTTCACTATGATTCACTACATGACGGATGCTGAAGACAAACCAAGAACCTTCGCAACGTGGCTGCAGCTGCACCAAACGCAGGCCGGACTGAAAGCTGCCGAGATAGCCCGCCGGACAGGACTCAGCCGCACCATGATCACCTATGCTTTGCGGGGCACCGGTAAAACCGGTAACCCCACCGGGCACACCCGCGAAACAGTGATCAACCTCGCCGAAGCGGTCGAAGGCGACATCGACGAAGCGCTCACCCTTGCCGGCTACGCACCATTACGCCCACCGCCAACGCGACGGACTACTAAGACGTCACCACGCCTAGAGCCGGGCACATCAAGCGCCGACAACGTGCCAGGCGACCCGGAGGCCGAGCCCGAGCGAACCCCCCGCTCATACGCCGAACGCACCTGGAAGTCCTTGTCGGCCACTCAGCGGCACATGCTGCGGCAGCTCGGGCAGGGATTGCTGGACCAGCACCTCAACATCAACACTAAGCGGGCGCTGGAACACCGCGACCTCATCGACAACAGCGGGAACCTCACCGAGGCGGGCGCGGCGGTGCTGGACTGGGCGCAGAACAACGCTGACACCGAAGACGACCCTGTTGACGAGCCTTCGGCGGATGACTTGCGGAGCGCAGCACCACTGGCCACGGAGGCGTCGGTGATCTCAACCGAGGGAGACCCTGCCAACAACGACGACCGGCCACTGGCCGAGCTGCTGGTGCTGCTACGGGAGCTGTCCGCCGTCCCGGCTGATCAGATCGCGGAGACCGTTGCCCTGTTGAAGTGGGCGCTGGGGCTCACCCCGGAGCAACGCCGCCACCTTATGGGGTTTCTCGCGCCGCTGTCGGGGGCCGGTGTGGTGCACCGGGAGTGGGTGGTGGACACCCCACACGATGGGGACCCCACCGAAGTCGAGCCGAACAACAATGAGGGTGCTACGCGGTGATCTGCTGGTGCGCCTCGGTGAGGTGCGCCGCGGTCACCTCGGATTCCTGGGTGTCGGGGTAGTCGAGGCTGCGTCGTAGTTTGTTGTGGTCGTCGATGTAGGCGCTGATCAGTGTCCATCCGACGAGTCGGCATACGGGGCGGAGGGCTTTGGCTTTCACGATCGCGAGCACGTGGTCGTCGGCGGCCAGGCTGGGCATGGTGGCCGACGCTGCCGTTTCGGGGGGCGCGACCGCAGGTTCGGCGGGTCGCATTCTGGTGCTGGTGATGATCCCGGCGACCAGCAGCCCGGTGATCAGCAGCATGATTTGGTCGGCGGACGGCGGGAAGCTGATCTCGTGGACGGGGGGTAGGAAGTAGAAGTCGGCGAGCAGCGCGGACCACAGCACGGTGAACGCGGCGGGTGTGAATCCGCCGAGGGCGGCGGCGGCAGCGATGGCGATGAGGTACACCTGCGCGTGGGTGATCCCGTTGAGTAGGTCCCGGAACGGGATGAGCGCCAGGGTGATCAGTACCGGTAGGACGATGGCGAGGATTGTGGCGGTGTGTTTCCGGGCGCGGGCCAGTACGCGGTTGGTGGGCATGGGGTTTGGGGCCTTTACCGGTGGGGGGTGTGCGCGGTCAGCTTCCCGAGGAAGGTACGGGAAGCTGTGGTTAACGGGTTGTCAGTCACCGCGCAGGTCCCCTTTCTCTGTAGCCCAGTCGTGACAGGCCGTGCACCCACACAGGCGGCTGTGAGTTCGGGCGAGGGTAGCCCGGTGGCGAGCATCGGCGCCGGCCGGTACCCGAACCGGTGATTCCACGGCGCGTTGGTCACGCACCGCCATAATTATCGGTGGTATGAGGTTGCTGTTAGGCAAACCTAGGGGGGACCGTTGCAACGGGATAGTTGACCGCTGTTAACGGATAGGTGGACGATCGGTCGATGCCCGTTGCCACCGCGTATCCGATCTGTAAGCGTTTGACTACCACAAGCCCTGATCAAGGGCACGAATGGTTAAAAGGATGTTACACAGACCACCAGGTTAGGCTATTCGGCCCCACGAGCGAGTTCCGACTATCCCACGCCATGGTCGACTGCGGTGGTTTCAGCGTGGCACGACTCGAACACTCCATGCACGCACGAATATCACTAGAACCCGCAACCCACATCACCGTCAGCGAAATCATCCACGGCCAGTACAGAATCGATGACCGAAACGACGACACCGCCGGCAAAGGCGACCTGCTGCTGTACCCATCCGGTCAAGCCCTCGCCTCAGAATGGGACACCATCACCACGCGGCTCCTACGCATCCCCGCCGCCCGCGTCGCCACCGAACTGGGCTGCGACCCCGCAGACATTCAATTCAACGGCCTACAGCCCATCTCGGTCGCCGCGGCCCGACACTGGCGGTCGCTGGTGCGTCACGTCACCCACCAGATCCTGCCGGTCGCTGTTGCTAGCGCGTTGGTTCGTGACGCCACCACCCGGCTGCTGGTCGCGACGCTGCTGGAGACCTTCCCGATCGCAGCGCCGCAGCGCGTGACGTCCGTGTGGGGCGCCCAGGCGGTCGCGCTGCGCGCCGCCCGCTGGATCGAGGACAACGCCCACCGCCCGATCGGCATTCCGGAGATCGCCCGCGCGGTGCGGGTCAGCCCCACATGGCTCGCCCAGGCGTTCCGGATGTGGATGGACACGACCCCCATGGGGTACCTCGCGCGGGTCCGCATGGACGGCGCGCATCAGGAGTTGAAGCGGGCCGACCCGACGACAGAGACGGTGGCGGCCATCGCAGGGCGGTGGGGGTTCGGGCATGCGGGGAGGTTCGCGGCGGCGTACCGCAAGCGGTACCGGTGCCCGCCCTCGATCACCCTGCGGACGTGATCGGGCTGCTAGAATTGATCTAGCCGATTGGTAGTTCAGGTGAGCACTGGCGGGCATGGTTTAGGCATGCTTCTCAGATCGACCAGCGCCGACTAGGACCGATGGTTCGGCCGGGTTTGCGCACGTGGATCGACCCGGATCTACTGGCATCGATGGGGTACAGCTAATCGCAGGGTTGCAGGTTCGACTCCTGCTCGGGGAGCCACAAAACGGCAGGCCATGCCACCCGCGGGCGGATCAAGAAAATCGGACGAAACGCATGCCTCGGTTAACAGTCGCATGGTGTTCCGCATGCTGATCAACTAACGTGCTAGAACATGCCCAACCCCCGCCTCGAACCCGGCACCTGGGGCGACATCCGCACCTACCGCCGCGGCAAAAAGTGGATGGCCGTCTGCCAGTTCTGCGACCAAACCGGCACCGTGACCCAACGCTCAAAAACCGCCACCAGCGAAGCCGCCGCCATCCGCGAACTAAAAAACACCCTCACCAAAGCCACCCAAACCGAGGCCGGGGGCAGCACCATCACCGGCCGAACCCGCCTACGGCACGTCGCGCAAGAAATGCTGCTCGAGAAACGCACCCACGTCACCACTGGGCGCCTCTCCGCCGGCACCCTACGCAACTACGAGGCCCACTACCGGCTCTACGTGGAACCCGCGCTGGGGAACCTCGCCGTCGAATGGCTCGGCGTGCAGCGCTGCGACCGGTTCCTCAAAACCCTGCGGCAGTCCAAGGGCTACGCCACTGTCAAAGGCGTCCGATCGGTGCTGTCGGAGATCCTGGCGTTCGCCGAACGCAACGAAGCCATCCCCACCAATCCCGTGGAGCGGTGCGCGGACATCCCCGGCGACGGCCACAAACGCGTCAAAGCCCTCACCGCCGCCGAAGCGGTCCGTATCCACCACCTGCTCCAGAAACTCGCCCTAGAACCCGCCCAGCCGGTCAACGGGCGCCAGTACCGGGCGGTGCGCTGCCCTCAGCTTGTCCCCGACCTGTGGCTGTGGATGCTGGGCACCGGGGACCGCATCTCCAACGCCCTCGCGGTGTTGTGGGAGTCGATCGACCTGGACAACGGCACCGCACGGCTGGGGGCGAACGTGGTGCGCGTACCCGGCCGCGGCCTTCAGCGCAAGGAGGGCGGCTCGAAAAGCGCCGTCGTCGAGGGCGTTGACCTGCCCGAGCAGGTGACCGCGATGCTCATGCTCCGCCAACGGCGGGAGGACTACTACCCGGACGGGCCGGTGTTCGCGGGCGTGAACGGGTGCCTGCTCGATCCGAGCAACGTGGGCAGCAAGAAGCTCCGCCCCGCGCTGAAAGCCATCGGATACGGGCACGTGTCATCGCACTGGTGCCGACGCACCCTCGGTTCGGAGCTCAACGCGGCCGGGTTGTCCATCATGGACATCGCCGGACGGCTACGGCACAGCGACTCGCGAGTGACGGAGCGCAGCTACATAGAGAAGCGGGGCGGTAACGAACGGGTGCGCCTGGCGATCGAAGCGATGCTCGCGGTCGATCCCGGCCAACGGGACTAGCGGCGGGACGTACGCTGCCAAGGCAGCTAAGACACGAAATGAGGACAGATGAGCAATCATCACGCAACGCTGGCAGCTGTCGACAGGGTCGGTGCGGGTCTTCGCGAGTTGGGTAATGCATGTCGACGGTTCGGGGTGGTCGCCACCGACGCTGCGGAAGCTGGGTACCGGTTCCGGGTTGCGTTCGAAAGCGTCCCCGTTGTTGAAGTGACTGAACCTGACCGGCACGAGCACGAGAGGGGGCCAGCATGATCCTGATCAACGGTGAGCTGTGTACCCTCGCGCAGGCCCTCGACGTGGTGCGCCGCCACTACGGCGTGACCGGACGGCTCGTGTTCAGCTCGGAACGATCATGATGCGGCACAGCCCACCGTGGCTAACTGAACAGGTGCTACGTCGACACAAGATGCTCACGAAGTACGGACTGCTGTGGCCCGCGAAAGCCCGAGCAAAGATGGTGCAGCGCGGAGAGCTGCCCAGCGCGCAACGCTGGCGAGAACTGCGGTTAGCGGATCAACGTACGGGCTTCTGAGTACCGGAGCACTCGAAGTGCCGAGGTGGCAGCGGCGCGCCGCTGCAGCAATCATTCTTCTGTCCGCAAACCGGGCATAAATACCGGTACCGCACGTGGTCGAAAGGCCGCTCGCACCGCTCACACGGCACGACTAGCCCTCCGCTGGGACGAAGTAACCCACCACGAACCCGATCACGGTGGTGATCGCCCCCGCCACTTCCGGTGGCATGTCCACATGGGCTAGGGACGCGAACCACACGAGGATCGTGGCTGTGGCGGCGGCGATACCCCCGATCGCGACCTTCGGGTGCGGCGCCCACGACGCCGGGGCCGGGTCGGCAACTTCGTGTTTACCGTCGGGCATGGGCACCTCCGAAGACGCGGAAAAGGTGGCCCGGCTCGCCGCTTCGATGAGGTGACGAGCCGGGCCGTTGTGAGATAGGGGCGCGATTACTGGGGTACGGCTGGCCCCGCGCTGATCTGGAGACTGGCGGCATCGCCGGCGGTCACATCAACTGCCAGCGTGCCCTGCAAATCCCCGATCGGTGAATCCGGCCAATCTCCCGTGATGACCGTCGAACCGGGAACGCCGGCAACAATCCACACCGTGCCATCGGGGTCCGTGCTGATACTGGCGATACTGGTGTCCGCTGACGTGAACGTGATATCGGTGCCGACTGCGGTGGGCTGGCCCTTAGCATCCATCGCGGTCACCATGATTTGCGACTTTTCGGTGTCCTTCATCGGATTCCCTTCTAGGTTACCGGTTGGTGTTCCGGTGGTTTGGTCAACCGCCGGGCCTGTGGTGAGTCGAAGCGAAATGGGCGCGGTGAGCCAGTCGAAGAACTTGCTGGCGGTGCGCAGCACATCCGGGCCGTCGCAGCGTTGGAATCGGGTGCGGTGCAGTTCGACGGCGTAGGCGAGGGCGTCGGCCCGTTCGGCACTGAGATCCCGCATCACAAGCCCTTGGCCCGTCTCCAGGTGTTGATGGCGTTGGCGATGTTCTGCGTCCACGGGTGCCAGCTCTGCGCCGCCCACGGCCCGGTAGCGGCCACAAGTGCCCTATCCGCCGCGTCCACCACCGGTACTGGCGATGGCGGCGTAGGGGTAGGCGTGGGTGTTGGGGTAGGGGCGGGCGGCGTGGGAGCTACGGGGAACGGTCGTCCGGTGAATGCCGTGTAGTCCGCCGCAAGCGCCGCCTGGTTCACGCCCTGCTGGAACGCCACCGTCCCGAGATGCCACGGCCAGACCACCACATAACGCTCCTGGATCTGAGCGCTCATGAACGCATCCGTGGAATACAGATCCTCAGCCCACGTAATGAGACCGGTACGGTTCCCGGTTGCTACTGCGGCATTGGAGTACTGGCCCGCAGCTAACACTGCGTGGCCACCCCACTCCGCTGACCCAGAGACATAATCCCAGAGCTTCTGGGTCTGTTGCGCCACGGCCAGATCCATGCCCCACAGGTTCGACCCGAAAATAGCGCCAGCCGCCCGCGTCTCCTCTGGATCGTTCCCATTGACCAACGCGAACGCGAGTGGCTTGAACCCCCCGATCCCGCCTTGGATCGCGGCGGACAACATGACGGTCATGTCAACACCGTTGTCGCCCTCGCCCGTCGCTGGATTAAACGACGGGTTTCCACTGCGCCGGTAAAGGTCGAAAATGTCGTTATCGGTGACACGGATCGGAGTGCCACTTAACCATGTAGATGTGAGAAGTAGGCTATTCGCGAGGGATGTCGGCCCGCACGTACCGAACCGGTCATTGGATCCAAGGATCCATGCTGGGATTCTATTGTAGTAATCGACCGATGATGGGTGTGCCGGTAGTGCCCCGGTCAGGTAGTTAGCGAGTTTGAGTACTGGGCGTTTCGGGTCGCGCGGTCGCCAGCCGAGGCGACGCCCAGGAACCCGAACGAGTTCACGATGCGCTGAAACCATCAGAGACGACTCCCGTCTAATGAGCAGTTAGTGTTCGCATTCGATTCCGATTGAGCCCCCACCGGGCGCGGAATAGCGCACCACCAAAAACCGGGCCTGCGGTGGGGCGTCCCACCGCGACGTTGTGAACATCTTCTGCATCGCGCCGGGCTTGTCGACCACGTGGACAACGTTGGCGGGTTTCGTGATGTCCGGGTTGATCCCGAACCATGCTTCTTGGATGTAGACGCCGGGGTTGCCTGCGGTGGGCCAGGCGATGATCTGTCCGCGCCACCCGGCGGAGGGGCCGGGTAGTGTGACGGTGTCTTCGATGGTGGGCCAGGTGGCGTCGGGGGTGTCGCCCGCTTTCGCGCCGTCCTTGAGTGGTGTGTTGACGAGTCGCCAGATCACCTGCGCGTCCTCCGGGGTCTTGGCTGGTACGCTATTGTTGACGTAATCGATGAATACGTCCCAAGGGAAGTTCGATCCAGGATCGGTGTGCGTGCCGTCGCGTTTACCGAGGGTCCAGTCCCAGTGGCCGCAGATCCCGGATTGGTCGGCACCGACTTGTGCAGGGGTCAGTTTCACCGGGGGAATCCCCCACTTGTCGCACCACGTGCGGGCGACAGCGGCGCCCATGCGGAGCATCCGGTCATGCGCTAGCCACTCAGAACGGGGCCATGCAGCGAACCCAGTGAAGCATAGCTGCACACTTCGATGATTACCAGACAACATCGCCCAAGCAGCCACGTCGTCGGGGAGATAGGTGATGGCCTGGGTATCGTCAATCAACTTATGATAAGAGGCCTCAACGCCAGGCTGGTCAAGGTAATGCTCCAGCGATTCAGCGGTGGTCGCGCCTTCAGATGTGTGGACAGCGACCAATGTGATGCGGGTGCCTTGCCGAGATTCGCACCCGCGAGGGATCACGAGCAGTTCCACGTGGGCAGCGGGTTGTCCTGCCTGGTCTTCTTCGAGTTCGCGAACGCGGCTTTCAAGTTGCTCACCGACGTGACGTAGTCGGCGCCCGCGGACTGGCGTTCCTTCGCGGTGGCGTTCGGGTCTTGGAGTTTCGTGAACAGGGCGAGTTGCTGGTTGAGTTGGGTGACGGTTTGGTCGCCTTGCCAGTCGCTGGCCGCGCGGGTCGCCGCGGACGATTCAAGCAGTGCCCGGTTGACGCGGCCCTGGCAGTCGGCGCTCACGGCCGCGTTGTGCCCGATGACACCGACGATGGCCCCGAGGACGAACAGGACGACCGACAGGGCGATGTCGAACGCGACGATGCGCCGGAGTGTCCGCACGACCCGGTCGAACCCGGCGAGGAGTTTCTTGTCCTGCTCCTGGTCGCGGCGCAGGGTGGCCATCGCCCCGGACAGTTCGACGACTTGGGTGGCGAGGTTGTCGGCGCTGGCGGCGAGCCGCTCGTCAGTCTGGGGGTGTTGTGGCACCATCGTCGAGCCACCGGGTTGAACAATGCCTTCAGACACCATTCTGTCCAATTCTGTCTTGAGGTCGCCTACGAGGCCTCGTAATTCCATGACGATTTGGTCGAACCTGCACTCCGCTGCGCGGGACTCGACGATGGTCTCCTCGGTGGATGTGCTGGCGTCGGGCGCCGCGTGGGTCATGGGTTTCTGATCCGCATCATGATCACGGCCTCGGAGATGACGCTCTTGGCCTGTTCGAGACTAGCCACGTACTTTTCCTGGATGTCCGTGTTCCGGGCCTTCAGCTCGGCTTCGAGCCGGTCGGCGCGAGCCTTCCACTGTTGAAGCTCGTCGGTGAGGCGTTGTATCTCAGCGTCTTGCGCGGCGGTGTTCCGTTTCCACAGGATCCACACGACGTAGACACCGAGGGCCGCGATGACGGCGTAGGGGCCTTGCTGGAGGAGGGTGTCAATAATATTCGTGGGGACGTCTTGGGTGAGGTAAAGGCCCTCGGTGAGGTAAATGACGTAGGCGTAGAGTGCGAGCACAGTCAGGCCCCCGCCTGCCGCAGGAACGAATACCGGTGATACGGGTTCGCTGGTGTTAGGCGATGGGGATGGTTCCTTTTACTCGGTGGACGCCCAAACGTCGGGGACACCGCGGCGCCTCTGCTGGACGCTCATCAGCGTGATCACATCTGGGTGATGCCCATGATGGAGGAGTCCCGTCTCGTGGTGCGCTTCGCAGTTTCGGTATGTGATGCCGTCGCCATGCTGCCGGCAGAACTCGTCCATCTCGCCGGGGTCACAGGAGCAGCAGGCGCATCCCGTACGAGGGGGTATCGGTACCTGCCGCGGGGCGCGCGCCGGCCCTTTTATACGGTACGAGACAGACGGATCCACGAGTACCTCTTCAACAGTGTGTTAGCGGCGGTGGCGGTGACCTGGGAGAACCCGATGACGAGGTTCCCGGCACTGGCTACCGTGATCGCCCCGGAGGGCATCACGGCCATGATGGTGCCCGCGGCGACACCACCATAGTTCAGGGTGATAGACGTTCCCGATAGCGCGGTCGCCTGTTGGTTGATGGCGTTGGTGGCGGTGGTG
>OBLV0100000564.1_pt1 | contig 11272 bp, 15 predicted proteins | sample 1520071 | NCBI WGS metagenome assembly OBLV01 (sample SAMEA3888446, study PRJEB22518) | metagenome | reverse complement strand
GGGGAGACGTTGTCTCACGGTGGTGAACAGAAGAAGTCCAGGAGTCGAGCAGGGGATTGCTACTAACCCCACAAGGGATCACTAAGTCAACGGCCCAAACAGCCTCGGTGGTCACAGAGCCCCGGGCGGGACCATCGAGAGTGGAAGCACGCCGGTCAGGATGGCGAGAAAGTCGGTTCGACGCATTCGGCGACGCTTGCTGGGAAGAACCTGTCACGGTCCCATGAGCTTCCTGGGAAGCCCGTATACCCCGTACGAATCGGGGCCCAGCCCACCGACATAGCGGGCATGAAACGCCTGCTGATCCTGGTGATAACAACGTTTTTGTGCATTGCTGGTGCCGGTTTAGCCTCCGCCGAGGTCGGCCGCACCAACCATCCGCCAACTAATGTTCAGCACACGAGACCGCTCCCACGCACCAGTCCCCCCGCCACCAACTCCGCTAGCTCCACCGACACCCCACCGAACCCGCCGGTGACCGCGGTCACTGTCTCGCCACCCTCCCTCGATGACCGCGCCACCGACGCGACGAAGGTGACACAGGCAACGCAGGAGATCCTGCCGAACTCTCAGGTCGGTTTCGAGATCTTCGATCGAGCCGACAGTACGGTGCTGGCCAGCCGGGACGCAGGCCAGCAATACGCCGCCATGTCGGTGGTCAAGTTGCTGATCGCGCTCGACGTGCTGGCCAAGGACAGCTGGGCAACTCCGGACGAGGCCACCCAACAGCAACTGCACCAGATGCTCGCCAACAGCGACGACCAGATCGCCGACACGCTCTGGACCGCTGAGGGCGGACCCACCGTCGTGACCACCATGGCAAGCCTGCTCGGACTCACCGGCACCCAGCCACCCAGCGATCCAGGCGAGTGGGGCGACACGCTCATCACCCCACAGGACATGGTGACGGTGTATCGCTACATCACAGATCAACTACCCAAACCCGACCAGGACATCATCCTCGGCGCGCTATCAGACACACCGAAGATCGCCGCTGACGGTTCCGATCAGTACTTCGGTATCCCCGACGGGATGCCGAACACCACCTGGGCAATCAAACAAGGCTGGGGAACTAGCGGCTCCCACGCCGTGATGAACAGCACCGGCCTGATCGGCACAGACTCCCGCTATATCGTGGTGATACTGACGTCCGCACCGGAGAGCTCCTATTCCACCCTGCCCGCGGTAGTTACCGCCGCGGCCAGCACATTAACAAACCTCGTCACCCCCGCCACATAAGTCACTGTGAATCACTCGCGATACGGGCACCCCATGCGGTCGTCGCGCCGGCCCGACCACCTCCCAGCCCTCTGGCGGCGCACAACCTTTCACCAGCGGGAATAGATGACGAAGATCGACTACTCCGGTCTTTTTCATTTTCGCGGTCTACGCTGCACGTAGGCTTGCAGGAAGGCAGGCTCCGGAGGACCGGACCGGCGTCCGCCGGGGGTATGGCTCGGTAACAAGTCGGCAGATGGCGCTCGGTGGCTCGGCCGCTCGGTCGCCGTGACCAACCGGCGCGAGACTGCAGACTTGGAGGTGCGATGGTGCCGTGCTCGACACGAGTGCCGTATGCGCGGCCCGGTTCACATCATCGACGCGTGATTCGGCCAGGGTGGCGGGCTCCATTGCCCGGAGAGCTCAGCTGATCCGTCTCGTCGCGCGGGTGCGCTGCGGGCGGGGCTGGAGCGCCCCCTCGAGTGGATGCGCGCCGCCCACCCCCGCCTCCAACCCCTGTCGCACCCGTCCGCCGTGCCCGGGCACTGCCGAGTGCGATGAGATTTTGGGACAGTTGGGGACATCCCTCAGGGAGGCGAAGCCGGGTGACAGAACGCAACTCGCCAGCACCTGACTCCCGGCTTGTCCCGATAGCGAAGGGGCCCCGCCGACCCCCCGATGAGGTTCTGGAGCTGCCGCATGGCTTTGTGGCCGAGATCTACCAATATCGGCGATGCTCTGGCTGTGGCGTCTCGATCAGACCCGACGGGCCCTCTTCTCGCTGTGATGGGTGCCCACCCCGCAGCCCCCGACATGAGCGCGATGACACCCGGTAGCGCAACTTGCCGCGCCCTCATCCCCGCCGTCTGACGCCGGATCCGGCTCGCGAGTGGTGACCACTGGTCATTGTGAATATCGTTGCCTCAACCCCGGGTAACTCTCCGGCGCTCCAGCCGGGTATGGTAGTTTCTGCGAAGCCATCATTGCATTAGCAATCTCCTCGACTTTTTCAGCTAAGGCGCACAACGCATAGAGTTGCCCTAGCTCCAGCTTGTCACCGGCACCGAGCTTTTCGGAATCTCCTTCTGCTTCCAGCATGCGGTCTCTGGCCTTGCCGATAAGTCGCTCGTACTCTTGCAACTGTCCCTCCCTGGGGTTCTGGTCTCAGCAGGGAACGTACACTACGTGGCGATACCGTAATCCCGTCAGTCTTCGCTGATTCCCCCCACCGGTCCGCTCGGGCCCAGGCCGGCGCGGACCAAATGATCACATCACCGGTTGATCGACTTGTGCGTCAAGGAGCGATCACCGTCATCGACTTCGCAGGGAGACGCCACTGCGCCCGGGGGCTTGTCGCCGCCTTCCCGAGTTCCGCGGGAAAGACGCGGCCCGTAGATCCGGAGCGACCTCACGCAGACACCCCTTGGTGATCAGCCATCAATCCAACAATAATTTAACGTTACCATCGATGACGCCTCGCTCCCCACTCCGATAGTCTGATATACGATCTAGTGATGTGTCGCAGCTCACTCCAATGTTAGTCGTAACAGCGGGTTGACACTGCACCGACGGCAGGGACTATTTTCATCACGGTATCTACAGTATCTGCCCAAAATCCCAAAGACAGGTAGCCCAGGAGCATCAAAATGCCCAATCAGACTAGGAACTGCCATCAGGTTGTCACTACGGACACGACCGCCGAGCCGGTGCAGGACTTGATGGTGCAACTCGCGCGCCAAGGCCTGAACACCTCACTCAGATCACTCCAGGTGTGGACTGACCTGGCCCGTCAGCTTGGCCCCAAGGTGCTGGGTACCCCCGCCGGCGCGACGAAAGTCTTCCTCGCCAGTGACTATGACCTGTTCAAGAAGTTGCTCGCAGTCGAGAGTGAGATAGTCGACGAACTCGTGGCCACTCAGCGTGAACTCGCGCAACGAGACCTCGACCTCCGGCTCGCGCCATGAGACCCTCCGTCGGCGGGCGCCAGCGGAAACCGCAATCCGACAGGGTCATCCTCTGCTGGCGGGTCCACCTCGCGTTCACTCAACATTTTCCTGAGCTGTCTCAAGGCCCGCGCTCGAGTAGGTCCGATCGCGCCGAGCGGGATCCCGGCGATGCGGGAAACCGTGTCGTACGAGCAGGGATCGTCGGTGAACAGCTTTCGTAGCAGGGTCCGCCGGCGCGGCGACAACTCGTCCACCAGCTTCCACAACACGCACGCGGTGTCGGCGTCGACAGCGCGGCGCTCCGGATTCGCTGAGGGGTCAGGGAAGGTTTCTGCTGCCATATCAACGAGACTTGGTCCATGTTTGGCCTGATGTAGGATACGTAGACACTCCCGGCGGGCGGTCGTCGCAAGCCACCCACCCAAACGCTCCGGATCCCTCACTTGGTGGGTATGTTCGGCCAGCCGCAGCCAGGTCATCTGTATCGCGTCGAGAGCGTCCGCTTCCTGCAGCCGGAATGAGCGAACCGTCGCGGAGACGAGCCGGCCGTATCGGCGGATGATTTCATCCCATGCCGCCGAATCGCCGTCGCCGATTCCGAGCAGCAGGTTAGCTACAGTATCTGTACCAGTGGTGCTGATTTCTCTGATAGTGGCGGTTGCCATAGGAATCGCGACCCCGCGGTTACGTTGGTATGGTCATGACAGGTGGCTTCTTGCGACGCATCGAGCGCGCCGGCAGGTCATTACGTTTGGCTCAGAAGGGCTTCTTTGTCGACTTTTGATTTGACGAATGGCCTCAAAAGGAGGATTGGTCATCCGCCGCACTTGCCTGGATACAGTGGTCCTGCTGTGCCAGCCGATGCCCGAGGAACACTTTCGCAGTTTTTGGTTTCCATCGTGGTCGCCGCCCTCCGCTGGTTGGTGCTACCTCATCAAGGCCGAGTGTGGTGGCGGTGTGGCGTGGCGAGCTGAGTAGTCAGCTACTCACTTCGGGGTCCGTACGGGTACACAGAGGCTCACTCCACTGCTGATCTACGTGGCATGACCCCGGCCACGGGCTCGTCGGCACGGACGACCGGGACCGGCAGCACCGGCTCATAGCGATCTTCGCCGAGGTGTTCGGAGTGCCCGGCACCAGTGGCGCTGTCTAGAACCTGAAGGTCACCGTGTTCGACGTCGAGGACTCGAACTTGGCCGGGTTGGTCGGGGTGAACACCGCACTGAGCGAGTGCGAACCCCGAGTCAGGATGCTGACAGGACCGACAGCCGCGCCGGCGATGACCGCTACCGGCCCTCCGAGGTCGGTGATCCCATCTTGGAACTGGACAGTTCCCGCCGTGTTCGCCGGTGCTACGTGCGCGATGGGGATCACCAGACCACCCAGTCCGAGCCAGCATTAACGGGGGCGGTGACGGCGATAGTGATCGGCCCCGCCACTCCTGCGCTAACGTCGACGATACCGGGTGAGGGCACGCCACTTCGCCGCAGACGAGGACCATCACCGCGCATCTCTCCCGTGGGTATGAACTCACGCGGGCGGAACGATGCGCACACTCAAGATGGACCGGAGAAGTCCCACAGCCGACCAGGGAATGGCGGCAAACCCCACCATGGGCGGTCAGCGAGCCTTCGGACCATCCTCTTAAGATCAACTATGGGGCGCCGGGAGCCTTCCGTGGTGGACACATCACACTACGAGTGCAAAGGCCCCGAGCTGAACATTCTGCTTGTGGATTCTGGTTTTCGGTCTCCCTGGTTACCAGACGATGGTGCATCCAAATGGTTCTGTGGCGCTAGTCGTTATTGGCCGGCTGGCGACAAGATCCGCGACCGCGTTCTCCAGATCACGGCTGGTGATGGTGTTGCCCATGCGGGAGTCATCGATCCGTCCGTGGTATGCGATGCGGTGGGCTGAGTCGACGACGAATGCGTGCGGAGTACAGACGGCACCATACTTTCTTGCGACCGCCCCGTCCTCATCTTTCAGGTAAGGAAAATTGTATGCCTGCATGGTCGAGCGGTTGACCATCTGGGCGAGGGTGTCGGATGGGGACAGGCTCGCGTTGTTAGGGTTGATCGCGACGAGTTCCACGCCGGAGGAACGCCAAGCACTCGTCATCGCCATCAACCTGTCCTCGTAGCCGCGAACGGTCGGGCAGCCGTTACCGATGAAGACGATGACGGTCGCTCGCGCTCCTGCCAACGAGGACAACGAATGGTTCCTGCCATCCACGCCACGGAGGCCCTCGAATTCGACGGTGGACGGTGCAGTGCGCCGCGTTGTCATCATCGCCGTCTAGAACTTGGCCGGAAATTGCTTGACGATGCCCGCGGCGAGCACGTCCGCCACCGTCAAGATCTCCGTGAAGATTTGGTCGAAGGCCTCGATGTCGTCCTCCCAGCGGCCCTTCAGTCGGGCGACAGCTTCGTTCTTGGTCAGTGTCAAGTGCTGACCAAGGAGGTCTGCTACGTCTTTTTCCGGCCAGTTCGGATTGGCGCCGGCGAGGAAGGAAGCGATGTCGGCCGCGTTGCGATCCCACGCGGCGTCAGCTTTGGCGAACTTGGCCTGTTCGCCGCTCTTAGCCGCCGCAATGAGATCCACCGCGATCATGATGTGCTCCTTCAGCAGCTCGGTGAGCCTGCTGCCGGCTGCCTCGCCGTAGAAGGGGACCACGGCGTTGCCGATGTCTTCCTGATTCTTCAGCAGCCTGCCTGCGACCGCTCCGGCATCCGGTGCGTCGGAGATCGCGGCGACCACGTACTCCCGAGTCCACACGACGTGGTCTGACCATAGACGCCGCAGCGCTAGCGTCAGTGAGAGGGCCTTCGGGCTTGTGGGCTTCGACTGGTCGTGGTCCCGGCGGAAACGATCGACGACGCGTTGCAGCAGCGACGGGTTCTTCTGTTTGAAACCAGCGGTGGTCATCTTGATCTCCTGGGGAGGGAATGCGGCACTGAACGGATTGGGAGCGCCCGAGACCCGTACGACCCCGGGCGAGCAGGACGGCAGGAGACCTCGCGTGCGGGAGCGTGCCCACCATCGCTGCCTCCGCTAACCGGGATATAGCTAACCAACCTTAGCGATATGGTCCACTAAGCTGTCAAGTAGGAGATCTAACCCATATAGCTAGTGATAACCGAGGAGATTCCGAGACCGGGCGGCGACTGGCGAACGACGGGTGAGCGAAGTGGCAGCTGATCTTTGGGCAGATCTTGAGGCTCCCCGCCCACCGAGTCCCCATCCGGGCTGTCCAGCCCGATCCCGGCAGCCCTAGTCGGCAGTGAGTTCGACGCAGCACCCTCCGGTGCGGGAGGTCAGTGCGGCGGTGACGGTGGACGCTCCCAGGGCGTCGAGGAAGCCGGCGAGGAACGCGTGGTTAATGCGGCAGATCAACTGCGGCGCTTTGGCCGCCAGGGGGTGAAACGGGCAGTTGCGCAACCGCAGCAGGGTGGGGGTAGCTCGGTCGGGTTCAAAGCCGCATCGGCTCAGGGTCGCGGTGGCCAGCGTCAGCGCGCGTTCCGCGCCGAGGCGCCCTGGACGAGAATGCTCGGCTTCGTCGGCGCCGAGCTCGGCGCCGTGGCGACGGGCGGCTTCGAGGGCCGTCTCATGACCGGTCTTGCCCTGGTCTTCGGTGAGCAGCGCGTCGATGAGGATGCTGGCCAGCAGGTCGTGCTTCCTGGCCGGGATGCTGATCTGCACCGCGACGTCGGTGGGCTCGTAGCGTTTGGGTGCGCGGCCGACCTTGCGGATCCCGCCCAGGCGCTCGTAGTGAGCTTGCAGCAACCCCACCTCGACCAGCTTGTCCAGATGGAAAGCAGCCAGCTTGCGGGAGATTCCCACACTTTCGGCGGCCTCCTCTCGGCTGACCGGGCGGCGGGCACGACGGATGAACCCGTACATCTGCCGTCGCAGGTCATCGCTCAGGGCGGCCACTGCCATCAGCACGGCTACGGCAGGTAGGTCATCGGACCCGGGGCGGGACGAGGTCGTGGGATCCATGAGCCCCACTTTAACGGAGAGAGCTCCCGTCGAAAATCTTAGGATCGCACCGTTACAGCTGGACTATTGACCTGGATGCCGAATAGCGCCAAACTTAACTGGCTAAATTAGATCGGCGGGGATCGGTGATGAGCAGCGGTCTGCAGCAGGTCGAGCGCCCAGTGAGCCCGGTGTTGACCTGGCCGTACGGGCATGCCCTACGCCCGACCCTGGCGGCGACCCTGCAGGTCGGGGGGCGCCCACCTCGTGCTCGAGCTTGCCCGGTATCTGATCGCCGGTCCCGGATTTGGGCGTGGAGGACCGCAGCGGCCGGCCCCAGGCTCACGGGTCATCGCTGCTGGCACCGGGCAGGGCGAGCCTGATGATCGGTGGTGGCCTGCTCAGCGTAGGCAGTGATCAACCCACCACCGCTGAGACGTAGCGGGCAACGGCTCATTAAGCAGGGAGGAAGCACAGGAAGGAACCAAAGATGACTACACCAGGAAGCACCGTCCAACATGCCGAACCCGGTCCCGAGTCGTCACCCGCGAAGCACCGGCTCGATACCGGCCGGAACGCAGGGACAAAGGGAGGAACTGTCGATTACCGGAAGGCCGCAGAAGGAGGACCAACCGCCGACTATCAGGCACGCATGAAACAGTTCGACCACGTCAAGGCGTCGACTCCGGTCGTCTCATTCGGGGGACGCCCACACGGAGGCCCGCTTTACGACCGTCCCCAGTAGGACGGCGTGCTGCTCTGCGACGGCGGCCCGATGGACACGCCGGGCCGCCGGGATCTGTTGCGTTGACAAATGATGAGCCGCGGGCAGGGTGGTTGGCCAGCCGTTGCCTCGTAGCGTCCGTCAACTCCACATCGTGGTGCGGCTCGGACCAGTTGACACAGTGCTCCTCCACCAGCGATTTGGCGCAAGTCTGACACCGCGGAACACGGAAGTGCTGACCGGCGATACCCCCGCGCGGTCAGCACTTCAGTCAGCCGGGCTCGCTGCCGTGTCGCATCGGGTCTCTACATCCCGTGCGGGACGCACCCGGCAAGGTTACTTACACGAGCCGCAACAGCCGCAACCAGAGCCCGTGCAACCGGAGCAACATCCACATCCACCTGTCATGGCGACCTCCTACCGAGTAACATGTTCCCAAGACCAATAGAGCATATTCATCTGCGCAGGCACAAGTTACACCTGAAGAGAATTGTGTGCGAACGCGAAGAACTCAGCACAGCCGTACGGTAACCTGCATGTGCAGATGCCGATGAAATTCTAAGCTGCACCGAGAAGGGTTCTTCGGATTTTCCGGCCTGCCAGCGTGACGCGCCTTCGTTGCCGCAGCCCTCTGGTGATCTAGTTACGACTTGGGGATTGCACCTGACAGGACACCCTCCATGAGCTTGGAAACGACGTCACCAGAACCGCTACCGCCGCTACCTCCATCGCCGCTGGTGGGATCGCCGCCGGTGATGAACATCGACAAGACGGTCCGGGCTGGCAACAGCTCGACGTGCTGCCGGTATAGTTCGACGAAACTCAGGCTATCAGACATCAGATTCCCCCCAGAAACAGTTGCCGACTTAGCGCCACCACTGTGCCTAACCGTGACACAAGGCGTCAATCGGTAGCCGGTACGTAACTCCCCGGACCATCACACTAGAGCATCGAAATCCATTGAACGCATCACTCAGTGCGGCGGGGCGCTGCCCTTCAGTCAGATGCAGGCGATTGCTCGAACGGCCTCATCCACCGGCGTGTCACCGGTTACCAACTCCACTGTCATCCCGCGCGCGGGCGTGTCCAGAAGTGCCAGAAGGACCGCCGCCACATCGTCACGCGGTACCGCACCACGGCCGGTATGCGCGGCTAACCGGACCAGCCCGGTGCCGGGCTCCTCCGTCAGTCGCCCCGGTCGCAGGATCGTCCAATCCAGGCCGGCGCGCGAGGCGAGATAGGTATCGGCGGCGCCCTTCGCGAGCAGGTAAGCGGCAAACACCGGATCCGTACCCGGCGGCGGTTCCCGGTCCGCGCCCATCGCTGAGACCATCAAGTACCGGTGCACACCCGCCCGTTCGGCAGCGTCGGCAAATAAGATTGCGGCGCCGCGGTCCACTGTCTCCTTCCGTGCCGCCCCGCTGCCTGGCCCGGCCCCCGCCGCGAACACCACCGCGTCCGCGCCGTCCAGATGACTGGCGACCTCATCGACCGGCGCCGACTCCAGGTCGCACATCACTGGATCCGCGCCGAGAGCCCGCAAATCCTCCGCTTGCCCCGGATCGCGGATGATCCCCACCGGGCTATCACCGCGTTGGGCGAGCAGCTTCTCCAACCGCATGGCGATCTGCCCGTGTCCTCCCGCAACAACGATGCGCACAGCGCGACGGTATCGGACTGACTCAGACACGCCAGATGCACTCGATCGACTCGACCAGCGCACAGTCCCATCAGGTGCATGCGTCGAGGGCGACCAAGTCGGTGGCCGGAAGACACGGTCCCACCAGCGGAGTTGGCTGCGGGCGAGAGCAAAAACAAACCGACCGGTCTCGCTATACCGTACGCAGGTAAAGTCATTGCGGGGTGAGGACATCGTGTGGTTAAGCAGGCTCGTGCGGCGGTAACAAGGGAGCAGAACCTGCGGGGCGCATTCGGGGGGCCGACATACAACATCAGCTAGTGTCCCGCACAAATTACTCAATGGAGTCGGTGCATCGGTCCCGATGCACCGATGCCCGTTGTGCCCGTCTCGCCATCTTGATCGGCCAGGGCAGACTTTCGCCGCTGAAACACAAAAACCAAGATCAGCCCTGCGACAAGAAGGATCAATCCTAACAGAAAGATGAGTCCGACAGGAGAGCCCGTTCTCGCCAGAATACCGGACGACGTGGGCGCTCCACTGCTTTGATCCGGAGAGGGGTTCGCACCTCCGCCGCCCCCTCCTGCTGCCCATGTGGTCGTATCACTATCCGATGTGGTTCCGGGCATCGTCGTGGTGGTGTCAGGTGTCGTCGTGTCGGTCGTGTCAGTTGGTTCGGTCGTGGTGGTGTCGGTTGGGGTCGTAGTAGCGCTGGTTGTACTGGAGGTTCCGGGTGTGGGAGTAGGCGTACCCGCGGCGGGGTCATTCGCCTGGTACGTGGTCGAATTGGTGAAGTATATTGCCCCCGTAAAAGTACCGAATGACTCTTGAGTTAACCCCTTGACGCATTTTGCCGTGAGGTCGTATTCGCCGGCTGCCAGTGTGGTACTACGGTCGGTTGCGGCATCTTTCAGCGTGAGGCCGAAAGGAAGTTCAAAGTCGTCGATGGTGGAGAAGCTGGCTTTGGTCGTCGTGACAATCGGAAAAGGATCGTCCGGCGGAAAGGTCTGGGTCACGGCACCGACTGGGCCAGTGATAAACATGACAGACGAGTCCGCGGTCTCCGGGCAGGGAGCCGAAGTACCCGCGCTCATCGCAGTGATGTCAGTGCCGGTAGCCGGCGTGATGGTCAGGGTACCCAACGTTCCCGCCGGTGGAGCCGCGTTGGCGAGCTCACTCATTAAGAATGCTGATCCAGCGACCACGACGGCGACCAGCGTTCCCGACACCAGCTTCGCTAAGATTTTCTTACTCACGATGTCGCTCACTTCTCTGGGGCCGGGTACGAATTACGGGATCTGCGCAGATGTCGACGCTGCGGGCGCCGGCGGCAGATCGGTTGTCGGCATGGGAGTTGCTGGAGGTAGCGGCGGAGTCGAGGACACCGGAGGAGATGTGGCCGAAGGGGGCACCGTCACCGTTGGAAGTGGTGGGGAACTCGACGTAGGCGCCGTCGTGGTGGTGGTCGGCGGCGGGCTCGTCGGCACGGCCGTGGTGGTGGGCGGCACTGGGGGGTTCGACGTCGGCGCGGCCAACGTCGAGGCCGGCGAGGTGGTTGGCGGGACGGCTACAGTCGCGGCTGCGGCTCGGGCGGCGGCTCCAGGCGAGGTCACTGGGCCTGAGGGCACCGGTCCAGGCGCAGATTGCGTAGAGATGACGCCCGTGCGGTATGCCCGTTCCCACAGCAGGACGATGTTTACGTAAGATTCCGAGTGATTGAGATCGGAAGAGCGTCGTGTAGGGAAAGAGTGTAGATCTCGGTGG
>OBLV0100000563.1_pt1 | contig 11281 bp, 17 predicted proteins | sample 1520071 | NCBI WGS metagenome assembly OBLV01 (sample SAMEA3888446, study PRJEB22518) | metagenome | reverse complement strand
CGGTTTCTTCCTGAGCCATGCGCAGGAACGTCTCGCTGAGACTGATGAGATTTTCTTCCAACTCTTCGGGAACCTCTGAGTCGTCACCCTCATAATCCCGTTCTTGGATGGCACTATACCTCAACCACGCAATCCGTTGGAGCAACTCGGCCATATTTGCAACGTCGAACAGATCTTTCCGCAGCGTGAGTCCTGCGGCCGCAGCCTTCGCGACGATGGATTCCTTGATGTATTGCGTCTCAGCTTTAAGCGATGACCGGCCGAGTGTCAGTACCTCAGCCTTGTCTTCCTCGTCAGAAACCTCAATGCCGTACTTCTTTGCCGCCGCAACGATCTTCGCCTTGACTTCCGCCTTCTTATCGGCAGGAATACCCTTTGCCTGATTGAAGCGAGCCAGGGCATTGCGCACATGGCGCTTGGTCTTCTCCTCAGACGAGAATCCGGAAATCGGAAACTTCCAAGTCTCAGTCTTTTCAGGATCGCCAACATACGCAAAGTGCTCTGAGGTTAGATCCTCTCCTGCCACACGCTTGGTCTTCGCTTCCTTATCCATTTCCGCTCCCACCTTGTGCATGGACTGAGATCCATCTGCCTTGATGTGCAGGATATTGGCGACTGGAACAGCTGGACGGTCGCAGACACTCAACTCTGCGATGGAGGCGCCGTATCGCACCTTTTGCGGTCCACCGCAGGAATCGCAGAAGTTTTCACCTTGGATCAGAGGCAGATCGCGTCCACACTCCGCACACTTGCGCCAGTCGTAGCGTCCACCGAAAGAAAAGCCTCTGAGGATATTCTTGGCGACCATATCCCAGGCTTTGGTTTCTCCCACATTCATGATGTAGGTCCCGCCGCCGATCGTCTTTGCGGCATCGTCCATCTGCAGGGCAATGACTTTGCCTACTGGGACAGTCGTATGGGAGAAGCGGACGTTGCCGAGACTCGCATCTTTCGGATCGCCTACCGAAAGCGCTTTGCTCGAGTCAGACCACTCTTGGACTTTCTTTTTCTGGTAGTTATAGTCAGCGATCTCATTGTCAGAGTCGGAAACTTCCGCAGTGAACGTACCCCAAGCCTCTTGCTTCACCTCATCTACCTTGTCGATAGGGATGGCTTTGAGGAACTCGCCGGGGTTGACCGCTGACTTCACGGTAATGGATATAACTCAGAGGCGCAAAGCGGGCAAGTCAGATGCCTTTTACGATCTTTGCACCCTGGCGTATGACCTTGCGGAATCTCTTCCACTGGCGGCCGCTCATTCCAGCGGGACGCAAGTCTGTATGGCCTTGTCCGTACTGAGAGGCGAGCGCCTCCATAGTCCTGCTGGCGAAATTTTCCTTGAGAGAAGTCTGGACGCGCTGCGCCCTATCCTGCTGCACACCTTTTCGTCCGGAACCTTTCCCGTAGAGCCGCTCCCGCCAGTACCGCCTCACCGGCTCCGGAATGGACGAGTCCTTGATGATCCGCTTCTGCTCTTCGCAGGACGGCTCGACATAGACCGGATGCTGCTCTGGCGATATGCCTTCCATCAGCTGTTCCAGTTGCATCCGTCCCTGAAACTGCGCGAGGCTCTCGCCTTCCTTCGGCGTGAGATTCGTCTGGAGATAGGCGGCATTGCCTTCTGAGAGTGCCTGGACGCATTCGGGGCAGGCGAGTTTCGGATTGTGTATGCAGCCTACAGACACAGGTAACTCCGCTGGTACGTGGCTAGAAATAATTTAAGAGGGGTGGGGCTGCCCAGGTTCGGACAGCCCGCAGGACCCTTAATACGCTGTCATCTGTACGGCAATTACGTCTGCACTTACGACAGTCCCGCTAAGAGTACAGGTGGTCGTAGACGATGCTGTCTGGACCAGTGAGTCAGCGGAGGTTGTCAGGTCATGTGCATTACAGAAGAATCCGTGCGGGGCAGTGAACCCTGGGGCGATGACCGGAGCACATGCAGTCTGTCCTGCTGTAAACGCCCCCCCCAGCGTCCCACCGGAAACGGCGCCAGTTGACCCGCACCCGCTGGTCACGGTAAAGACTGGGCCACCAGCGATCGAACTCGACTGCAACTGCCAGTTAGACGAAGCGATTCCCTTCGCGGCGACGACTATCCACCACGCGGCAGTGCCAGGAACAGCATTAGTCTGAACGTAATCGCAGGGCGCAGTGCAGACAAAGTAAGGGGCGTTTAATCCTGCGTAGTGGCCTGAAGGTTGCTGGTTGAGCGGCGGGGCATAGGCAATCCAGGTACAGCCTGAGCCGACCGTCTGGCCTATCCATGGCTGGTAAGGCGGGATGGAATCGTTCTGGGTATAGAGCGCGCCTACAGCGCACGGGACCGTAGGCGTTCCGAGTCCTGTTACGCCCGTCACGCCAGCCGCCAAAACGTAGGTGTTCCAGTTGTAGGTGGCAGCGGAGATGGTCACGCTCGGGATGCTGAGAAAAGTCTGAGTCCCGCCCGTGCTGGTAATAGTCACGGTCGCAGTCCCCTCAGTGAATGTTCCAGAGAAGGCGCCGTTTGTGATCGTGGCACAGGCTCCGTTGAAACAGAACTGGCCGGATGCGAGCGGGAAGCCGATCGGGTAGTAGATGTTGGATCCGCTGATGGTTGTGCTCGTGGCCGATGCGGCAACGCAGGCCAAACCTAGAATCAGCACTGTCAGTGCTTTGATAATCCTGTTCATTTTTGGTCCTCTTCCTCGTTACCGCGCGGTTTGAGCATTCCGAATTCGATGGAGGCAACATCCTTCTTGTCCTGCAGATCGCTATCTTCGATCCACACCACCGAGTTTTCGTTGAAGGCTATTGCCTGAATTATGCCGTCTTTTCTCTCAAAGCGAAAGAGCAGACGGTTGTCAGGATTGACCAACTCCTTGAGAACTTTTGCGGAAATCAGGACTCCGTCCACGTCCAGAATGCCAGTCTCTTCATTAAATCGAATCCGCATATTATGCCGCCTTTTTTCTGGCTGGATCGTCAATCTCTGCGATAGCCGCTGTGCACTGGCAGCGGGGATGTGCGGGTGGCGCCGGATCGCCCGAGGGGAACGCCTTGCCGATCTCGATAGCACCCGCCTCATGATTCTCGTCGCACTCGTCCATATCCGTGTGTAGGCTACTGAGAAGCCATTTCACCGATTTTACAATCTTAGAGCGTATCCACGCCTGAAGATTCCCGCGGGACTGGGCGAATTTAATCTCCGTCTCGGCAATGAATTTTGCTCTCTCTTCAGAGAACACCCCAGCAGTCTGAATCCTGCTAGCTAACTCATTCATTGGGACTTCGCGCTTAAATGCGTCTGTCAGGATCTCTCTCAGCATGTTGCGGGTCGAATCCGTAATGGCCATATCCGCATTGGGATTCTGGACCAGTTCCCCATTTACCCACTTCATGCCTACCAACTCGGCTCCGCGGGCTCGAGCGTAGTCCTGTGCCACTTGGTTTACGTCGTCGATGACGGAACGGGCGATTATGCGTACGGGAGTGGGAGCCAGGCTAACGGTTAATGGTCCTGTCTGGATCGCCCGCTCCACCTGGCCAAGGCCGATCATCGCCCCTTCTGTCGACGCATCGCTGATGGGCGCTTCGATGTATTCCGGCAGAGACTTCCACGGAATCGCGTCCATGATCGCATCGACAATCTGGCTAACACGCGCCCCGGTCTGCTCTTCCGTCAGAGGCTCGCCTTCCGGTGGGAGCACCTGCCCACTGGGATTGACGATGACCATGTTGCTCTTGATGGTTTCAAAGAAATGCCAGAGGCGCGAGAAGAGTAAAGCCTCCGCAGCGCGGCGCCTGACACTGTCCTGATCGGGATTAAGAATCGCTTCCGGCTGATCGTCGCTCTTCGCTACCTTGTTCTTGCCGCCTCCCGCAGGCGGTTCAGGTTCATCATCGTCCTGCGAACCATCGTCTGGCTTGGATGGCGCCGCAGGCTGTTTCGGGGCAGCAGGCTGCGGCAGTTGCGTAATCGGGACCCAGCCGGTGGCTAGCCACTTGCCGGCTTGATCGCATTGAGGTTCTGGACGCGGGTCCCAGCCTCGGGCAAGACGCCTCTCGTTGATTGTGGCCACGCCGCTCTCGAGGTCCTGCGCATCGATCTCGGATTGTTTGACGGGATCCGGGTCAGAGGAGATATCGAACTTGAACTCGTACTTCTGGTATCCCATCTTGCGCTGAATTCCGAAGTTCATAGACTTCTCAACCCACTCGCGAAATGGGGCAATACCTTCCTCTTCAGCCGCTTCCTGATTCGTCTGAGCTGTGGCCCGGTTCTGCATTCTCAGCAGTCGCTGAGGACTCACGCCGTAGCCGAAGGTTACGCGACGGGTGTGCAGATCATCGTACTCATCTGAGAGTTTCGGCTCTTCGAACTGATGGATATACTCTTCCCGCTCGCTGTCCGAACCGATGAATCCCTGAGCCATCCTGAACATGCGCCGAGACTCGAGATTCCCGCTCATGTCCGAGTTAAGGTAGTTCATCGCATTGGTGACAACCTCCGGCTGCGTATCGGCCGGCACTACCCACAGGACATTAGGGATCGAGCCATCTTTATAGAACGCCTTGACATAGCGGAGTCGCTGAATCCCGATCTCGAGTTCCTCTGCCAACTGCTCAGTGGGACTAAGGCCGTAGAGCGAGGAAGATATATTCCCAACCTCATAGACGATGTTTCTTGGCCTGTAAACCAACTGATCTGTTGACAGGTTGAGGCGCGGCATTCCGTACCAGAGTTGCTGGTAAGCTGGCGCCGGAGCTCTCGGCGTATAGCCGTTCGCGTCGACGAGGCGGGTGATGTAGGCACCCTGCATGACACGCCATTCAAACACGGTCCCGTCTGGCGCTTTGCGCAGGAGATAGCAGCCAGCATCGATCGTCAGCATGTCGTTGATGAGCGGCTTCACCCAGTCCTGGAACTCGTGCTCTCCATCAGGACATGCGACAAAGTCGGTCAGCTTCGCAATCGTGTCGTCTTTGAGTTCCTTCTTCTCTCGCGCCTTCCGGTCTTCGCCTGGCTCCGCGCGGAGTTGGATCTTCCATTTGAGCGAGCTGATCGTGTCCTGCACATTGCTGATGCAGATGCGGGCCAGCGGGTATTTTGCGAGGGCCTGAAGATCAGCGGCAGTGTAGCGGGAATCTGGCCGCGGCGTGAAGATGAGGTTCTGCCCCATCTGCATGTTGAAGGCTAGAGGTTGTGCATCAGGTTCGCCGAATGGCCGTACGGGTTGCAGGGGACTTGGCCAATCCGTCTGCTTCATCCCGGGAATGACTTCCTCTGGGGCCTGATAGAGACGCGATTGAATCTGCGTCAACATGGAGGCGATTGCCCCGAGAGGACGAACCACGGCAGATGATCCTGCCTTCTTGATGATCGCTAGGGGCTCTCTGGATGCCATCGCGCAGACTGTAGCATGATGAAGAAAAGCGGGAAAGGAACGGAGCGGAAGTCGGGAGACTCCCGCTCATCGTGTTCCGCAGGACCCTAGCCGGTCTGCGTGATGCTGATGGTGAACTTCTGTGGCTCGGGAGCGAAGGGGATGGTAAGCGTCCCGCTGGCCGTGCTGCCGTCTGGCGCCGTGGCTGAAGCGCTGAAGATGACGCTCGCGCTGGAGTCGCCGGCAGGAATGACCACGTCGAACTGGTTCGGCGTCGACGCGTCGGGCGTGATGGTCACGCTTGCGTCGGATGCGGTGAGGGTTGGCGTGAAGACGTAGGCGCTTCCGGACGGCTCAACATAAGGCTCGCCGTTATCGAGGAGCGCCAGCAGAAGCACTGCTGTGCCGGGGGAGGACAGTTGACCGATGGCCATGGGATTCTCCGATGTGAATGTGAATTTGATTGAGTAGCGATGCGGAAAGAGCCTTTCGATACGCTCCAAGACGCGAAGTGTGTGTTCCTGAACTTCCAGTATCCGCCGCAGTACCTTTTCTTCGGGCGTATTCATATTGGCTCCATGATAGTTGATTTCGGGGGAGGCGCGGTTAAATTCGGGCTACTTCTTTGATTCAGCGGCTGGCGCAGCGGATGCCGTTGTCTTCGGGATAGACCATTGCTGCGTCCCGGCATCGAAGGTCGCGCTGGCTGGCAGATCAGCCTCCTTGCGCACAATCCCTTCAAGCACCTGGAGTGTCTGGTCGGATACGGCTTCTTTCTGGAAGATGGCCGTTTTCTGCTGAAAGTCCTGCTGCGCCGCCTGAGCGTTCGCGTTCAACTGCGCCTGAAGGTCTTTGTTGCCGTCCGCGATCTTCGCGTTGAGCTTATCGATTTCCGCCTGGTATTTGGCCGATCTCGATTTCATCTCATCCTGAATCGGCTTGTTTTTGGCGTCGAGCGAAGCCTTGGCTTGCTGGAAGATGTCGTTGATGGCCTTCTGCGCGTCCGTATTCTGTTTTGCCATCGAAACAAGAGAGTCCTCCGCAGGACTACTCTTCACGGCGATTGTGGTAGTTTCAGGCTTCTGCGCGTGGGACGCGAGTCCTGCTGTCAGTGCGAATGCGGTTGCGATTACGGCGATGGTCTTCATTTGAATACTTTCTCCTTTTGCTCTGGGTGATCTTTCCAGTACGGGTGAAATCTGGCGAACTGACCGCCGATGATGGGAGGCGGACAGAGACTGTAAACCTCGACGAACCATTCCTCTGTGATCGGTTCGGTAATACGGCACTCGAATCCATGAGCGCAGGTATAGAAGCGCTTCACGATGCCCAATCCAGGCTCTATCTCATCGATCAACAGGACCTCGATATTCGTCCCGTCTCCAATAGTCTGGAACTCAATCCTCATGCTGCCTCTGTATCTTAAGCGCCCTTCGAATATCGCCGAGAAAACCATCAACCGCGGTGCGTACTTCCTGCTTATGCGTTTCAGAGTTTCCATACGATGTGCACAATTCGACCAGTTCTTCGCGAGCCAGAGAATCGCGTGGCCCCTCCGCTGCACGTACGAAGCGGTTCAACCACCGTCCCGATGCTAGGTCAGCGAGCGCTGCTTTTGAATCTCGGCTATCTAGTCGCTGGCGTAGTTTGGAAGCAACCTTTCTCAGTAAATCCCAGTTATTTTTACGGACATCATTGCTGTGCGATCTGATTGAGTGATCAGAGTGTGAGCATTTGTCGGAACAATACAATTGCTGTTTCCTGTTTTGCTTACCAGTGAAAATTCTCTTGCATTTCCGACATTTGCGGGTTTGGCTATCTTTTAGAGCTAATCCGTGCATGTCGATGAGAACTCCGTCTTTGGCGTCCTCATGGAACTGGTCCTGGTAACCAGCCGCTTCAAGTTTCGCCTTTATTTCAGCGTAAGTGGCGTGGCTCACTTCCAATGTGGCGTATGTATAAGTCATGCTCCTCCTTAATCACCGTGGCCTACATGATAGAAATGACAGACCTTGCATCTGTAAGCGTTCATCTTTCCGCTTCCCATTGCCACAACTCCTGAAGTCTTCCGATGTGCATTGAGTTTCCGCTTAGCCTCTCGGAGCGTAGTGTACGGGATCTTTGTGCATCGCTGAATAACCTGAACATCTCGTGCAGCCTTCAGGAATGCGTGCGCCACGGTTATCGTCTCCGATGCTTTGCCTTCAACGGGGTACTACCGGGAAAGATATTGGTTCCTACCGCAGGAAGATCGTAGAAGTTGAGTCCTACTCTTGCCGTCACTGGCCACTTGATTGAGTAATAGTCGCACTCCCCAAGGACGACCGGCACAGGACCAATTCCCGCATCCTCCGCGATCTCAACAGGGACAGCAAGCACGGGACACGCCTTGGCTGCTACTGATCCTGCTATCGCTGCCGCGCCGAGTCTCAGGAAGCTACGCCGGTTCATGCTTGACTCCGATCAGCTGGAGATACTCGCGATCCTCACCATTCAACCGCATTGAAAAGATCGCCTCTGGCTTTCCAGAGTAGAGTTTGCGCCCGCCTGAGAGAGTGATAGCCACTGCCTGGACTTCGCCAAGCTCAACCCACTTCTCACTATCCAGCAATTTGGAGAAGCATCTTCCGGGAGCGAATTCGTAACTCATCGTGCAATCCCCCGTATCTCTCTTCCCCCAACCTCATCCGCTCCAACCGGCCGTCCGCCTGACAACTTGTCAGTCGTATAGAGTGGGTTCCGCTGCCAGTAGGCCTTGCAGGTAGCACATGTGAACAGCATGAGAGGCCTGCGGCTGACTTCGCCCTTGCCTGGATTCGGCGTGACCACGATATGCTCAACGACTACCGAGCCGACGTTCCCGCAGGCAGGACACCGTTCCTTCGTTACATCGATCTTCCGAGCGGCCTTTTTCTGTGGGGGAGGGATAGCCAGGCGCAGGACAAACCGAAGCGCTTTCCATAGCCACTGGAATATCATGACCGAATAATACCTTACTTTCTAACTTGTCCTACGCCATTCCGCGCGTAAATCTTCGGGTCGAAGTCAGATGAGACCACGGCAGACCACTGCGTCTGGCAGGCATTGCACCGGTACCAGTTGCCGATCCGAACCACTGCGGGGCTGTGGCAGGACTCATTCTTACACTTGATTCCCTGCACTCCCCGGTCTGGTTTGATAACCTTCGCGCTCTCCATAAATTCCTGCGCTTTCTGCTGCTCAACGGCTGCCTGTTGCTGTGCATGGGCCAGCAATCCATAGGAGTAATTATGCGCCTGCAGGTAGATGCCAGCCTGGCTCATCATGTCCGCCATGTCATCGTGCGGAGCTGTAGGAAACTTCGTAATCTGCTCCACGAATGGCTCGCACCATGCGGCATTGCGGTCTACCCACCAATTGCCGGATTGCCACTCTCCGCATACCGCATACATCCTGGCAATCTTTCCGCCTTGGGGATTGACTTCGATGACCCCGGGGATTTTCTGCCGTAGACGCTTGATGACCGCGGGGCCGTTGGCCTTGTCTTCCACAAGCATCTTATTCCCGCTGCGCTCAGTTCTCATCTTGAGGATGGCATTTTCTGTTGCCGGCTCGTCCAGGTGCTTGTTTACCACGTCGAGAATGTAGCGGTCGGGACCCTTCACTCCAATTGCGCCTATGGCCACGTAATCGCTTGTAGCGAGATCCTTAAACGTGCAATCAGCGGAGATGATAACGGAATCGAAGGACGGAGGCAGAGGCGGATCTTTGAGTCCTGTCAGCGGATCGATGCCTCCGTAGTATCTGACCTCAGCTCGCTTGATCATGTTGCCCTCGAGCGGCGAGGGATGCTGCTGATATTGGCTTGACCACACGAGGCGCAACTTCTTGAGGCCTGCTATGACCGCCGGCGGGAAACGGTCTGGCTGCAGGACTGCGCCAGTCTCGCGCTCGTACACCTTCCCGCTGATGGGGAAGGTCCACCGTTCGGGACTGATCGAGCCATCTGCCTGCCTAACCGGTTCAGCCTCGAGCGGGATTGAGAGATGGATCCATTCGCCGGTATTCTCCTGCAGGACATACCCCGTTACATCCAACTCTGCCGTTCTCTGCTCCACAATGATCAGGACACCCGTCGCCTGATCGTTCAGGCGAGATCTCCAGGTATTGTCGAACCACTTGCAGGCTGCTTGACGCTGCACATCTGAGTTGGCTTGCTTGGGATTCATACCGTCATCCAAGATCAGCGTGTCACCGCCGAGGCCTGTGGCGGTTCCTCCCACGGATGTGGCGATCATCTGCGCTTCTGAATTGTTCTTGTACTTCGTCTTCTGGTTCTGATCCGCTGCCAGCCAGAGTTTGTCTCCCCATAGGATTCGGAACCAGTCTGACTCGATGATGGTCCTGCGCATGACGGAATGCTCGGTGCTGAGATCTTCCGAGTAAGAGGAGAAGGCGAAGTTGTGTGTAGTTTCTTTCGTCCAGACCCAGACCGGATACATCACCGTCACGAGAATGGATTTCAGAGTCCGGGGCGGGATATTGATGACGAGGCGCCTGACCTTGCGCTGCTGCGCCAAGGTCAGATATTCGGCTATCAGGTCGTAGTGCCAGGACCAACTGAGGGTAAGCCCTGGGCGGATGACATGCCAGGCTGCCTTGACGAATAACGTAAAGTCTCGCTCGAGGCTGGTCCTGTATTCGACTCGTGCCGCTTCCTCGTCCGACATCCGCGAGAAACGCTCCCGCTCTGCAAGCAGGAACTCGAGTTGCTTTAGCTCCGCATCTGTAAGATGCTTCACCGATTCCTGGATGTCGGATGGGGCTTGCATAGGCTAAGCTTTAACGAGTTTCAATCCCTCGGAGACGATCCCCAACTTGACCGCTCGCTGAACAATCTTGTTCGCAGCATTCTTGCGTGCAGCAGGACTCGGGAAGCGATAGCGCGGCCACTGGCCGATGGCAATGCGCACGTGCGGTGCGTCATGGATCGGAATCTCCCACTGCTCACCGCTAAGCGTGATCGCTTCCGCCTCGGCCGATGGTTCGGGAATAGCCATCAGCCTTTGGAGTAGCGTAGATCCGTTCACTTGAGAGGCTGGCCGTGAATGCCACGGATGGGTGCCAGTGGCTTGTTGCTGGTGGCAGGGATGGCTACGGTTTGTGCAGGACTCTGGTTAGCGTCCTGCGTAGCTTCCGGCTCCGGTGCTGGTGTAATTTCGTGGGTTTCGTTTGGCTCTTCCATGGGTAGGCTCCTTAAGGGAATTGTAGCGCACTTGGAGATTAGAGTCCCGATGTCGGGTAGTGTCCTTTTAGTGCGTTGCTCACGTCGTATTCATCGATTCATCTCTCCTCTCATCTGGGTTAGCGCCTTAGCTACGGATGGTGCGCGCTGGTAGGGAGGGTCCACAATTCATCGTGCAGACACTCTTCCCATGGATCAACATACAGTCGGAACACTTCAGGGGCTCCGGATGTCTTTCCTGCCAGGCGTGGATAGCGCTCCACATATCGTCGATCACGACCTTCATACCCTCGACATCGTGGATCTCGATAATCAGGCCGCCCTCACTAACAGAGCCCGTGCGAATCTGGGGCTGTTCGTGAGGCATAAGCGTCCTGCCAATCTCGCCGCTGTGATCGATTGCTGGCTCAATGAAAACAGCAGGGACTTCGCCGTGCTGTCCCCAATTGGAAACGACTTCGCCAAGGCCAAGTTTTATCACTCTCGGCATTTCGCGCTCTCCTCTCCCATCTTCGTCCTCCTGTATCGATGTGGTACGGGCTAGCGGGACTCGGCCAGCTTCAAAGCCTTACCGATCTCATGTTCAATGCAACTCAGATGCCCCCTTATATTTCCAGAGCACCAGGGGACATGTATGGCCACGATCGGCTCGAGATCGGAAGAGCACACGTCTGAACTCCAGTCACATCAC
>OBLV0100000562.1_pt1 | contig 11298 bp, 11 predicted proteins | sample 1520071 | NCBI WGS metagenome assembly OBLV01 (sample SAMEA3888446, study PRJEB22518) | metagenome | reverse complement strand
TGCGCGCGTGCTTGCGGCCCGAAGATGTCATCGCGCGCCTCGGCGGCGACGAGTTTGCGGTGATGGTCGAGGACGGTCACGACGCTGAGGCCGCGGCGATCACGGTCGCGCGCCGAATCATGGAGGCATTCGTGCTGCCCGTCGGCGTCGGCGCGGAGAGCGTCTCGGTTTACTTGAGCGTCGGGATCGCCACCAATCACGGCGGAGCGACTGCGGCCGAGGAGTTGATCCGTGACGCGGACGTCGCCATGTACAAGGCGAAGACATCCGGGAAGGGTCACTTCGAGGTGTTCCACCCCAGTATGGGCGAGGCCGTGCTCGAGCGGCACGGCCTGAAGGAGGAGCTGCGGCTCGCGATCGAGCGCCAGCAGCTGACGCTGTACTTCCAGCCGATCGTCGACCTTGGCACCGGCGCGCTCGTGGCCGAAGAGGCGCTCGTCCGTTGGGAGCATCCCAGCCGGGGGCTCGTCGGCCCGTCGGAGTTCGTGCCGCTCGCCGAGGAGACCGGCCTCATCCTGTCGCTCGGCCAGTACGTGCTCGAGGAGGCTTGCCAGCAGGCACGGCGCTGGCAGGCCCGCAGCGACGCCAGCCTCACCGACGGACCCGAGGTCGCCGTCCATGTGAATCTGAGCGCCGTCGAGTTGCGTGATCCGGACCTCGTGGATCGCGTCCGTGCGACCCTGTCGGACGCCGCCGTCAACGCTCAAAGCCTCGTATTCGAGATAACCGAAACCGTGCTGCTCGAAGACTCCGAGCGGGCCAAGGCCGCGATCTCCGAGCTCCGCGCGCTGGGGGTGAGGTTTGCACTCGACGACTTCGGAACGGGTTACTCATCGCTGAGTTACCTGCACACCCTTCCATTCGACATGCTTAAGATTGCGAAGTCGTTCGTCGACGGCCTTGGCCGTCGCGGGCCCGAGGCCTCGTTCGTTCGCATGATCATCGAACTCGCCCGCACGTTGGGCGTGGCCGTCGTCGCCGAAGGGATCGAAACGCAGGAGCAGACCGACGCGCTGATCACGCTCGAGTGTGATTACGGCCAGGGATTCCACCTCGGCCGGCCAGAGCCGGTCAAGCCCGAGCTTCAGCTCAGCTCGGCGGCCTGAGTGGCCACCACGGCTGTCGTACATCCGTCCAAACCACTCAGGTGGCTGCAGGTTCCCGCCGATGAACCTCCCACGAAGGACTGATCAGGGCATACCCGTCGCGAGGCGGGGACGCAAAGCCAGGGGTCTCACATTCCAGTGAGATCGCCCAGCCACCAGTTCGTTAGCTCATAAGACTGCCCAGGGCAAACCCGTCGCGAGGCGGGGACGCAAAGCCAGGGGTCTCGAACGGATTCGAGATTGCCCAGCCGCCAGTTTGAGTCACTGGCTATTGCTTTGCGACACGGAGGTTGCCCTGAGATGACACGTTCTGTCCAAATCGTTGAGCGGATGCGGTGGATGTCCGCGATCGTCGTCGCGGCTGTCGTCGCGATCGTCGTCGGCATCGCGCTCGGCGCAACGAACGGACAGCTGCGGACTGTCGTCCCCGGCGCATTCGCCGGCTCCGTGCCGGCCGGCTCCTCGGCTCCACTCGATCCGCGCGTCGCGATACTCGCCGCCCGCCACCCTGGCACAGTCGTGCAGGCGATCGTCCAGTTCAACGGCCCGGTCACGCAGGCGAAGGCACAGTCCGACGCAACCCGCGTCCATGGACGCATCATCGGGAAGCTGCCGATCATCCACGGCCTCGCCCTCAAGCTGACTGCCGCCGAGGCGCGGTCGCTGGCGGCAAGCCCGGACGTGCACGCGGTGTCACTCAACACCACGGTCAGTCCGCAGAGCCTTCCCTACGGTCGCCTTCCGTTCCAGATGGCCGGCCTGGGTGTCTCCGGGACCCAGCTTCAGACGACTTACGACCAGACGCTCGGCGTTCTCCCTCTCTGGAGGTTCGGTGTCACCGGCACCGGAGTTGGAGTTGCCGTCGTCGACACGGGCGTTGACGGTGCGCTTCCCGACTTCGCCTCGAAGGACCACGGCAGCTCGCGGGTCGTTGCGAGCGCCGTGGCGAATGCTGATGCCACCACCGCGACTGACAGTTACGGTCACGGTACGGATGTGGCCGGGATCATCGCCGGCAACGGCGACGATCGCGGCCCGGGGGATCCGCTGCACGGGCAGTACGTCGGCGTCGCGCCGAATGCCAACCTGCTCTCGGTGAAGGTCTCCGACGAGACAGGGAAGGCGACCGTGCTTGACGTGATCTATGGACTGCAGTTCGCGGTGGCGCATCAGTCACAGTTCAATATCCGAGTGATCAACCTGTCACTCGACTCCACCACCCCGCAGTCGTACAAGACCGACCCGCTCGACGCGGCGGTCGAGGCCGCCTGGATGCACGGCATCGTCGTCGTGACGGCCGCCGGCAATCGCGGCACGGCTTCGGACGCGGTCCAGTACGCACCCGCGAACGATCCCTATGTGATCACCGTGGGGGGCGTGGACGAGAACGGCAGCGGGAACCCGACCGGTGACACGATCGCTTCTTGGTCGAGCCAGGGCACGACCCAGGACGGGCTCCAGAAGCCGGACGTATACGCCCCGGGCGCCCACATCGTGTCGGTGCTCGCACCGAGCAGCAATTTCGCGGCCAGCTGCCCGACCTGCATCGTCGGAAACGGCCAGTACATTCAGACGAGCGGCACGTCGATGGCGGCGCCAATGATCTCCGGGCTTGTCGCCGACCTCCTCCAGATTCACCCGAACTGGACGCCCGATCAGGTGAAGGGCGCCCTGACGAGCGCGGCCGTCACGGACAACTCCTCCTTCCAGGAGCCCAACGCGGTCAAGGCCGCGCTCCTCTGGAATCCGCCGCTCGCCGACCAGGGGCTCACACCCAACACGCTGGTCAACGTCGCGACCGGCAACATCAACTACAACCTGTCGAGCTGGAGCCTTTCGAGCTGGAGCCGCGCCAAGGGCCCGCTCCGCGCCGGCTTCGCGCTGTCGAGCTGGAGCTGCGACAGCTGCACCGCGAGCGCCGGGGCGGGGGCCGCCCCGAGCCTCGGCTCGTGGTCGACGGTTCAGCCGCTGGGCTAAAAAGCTGGGGGCCCGAAGGGCCGATGGGGGCACACAACCGGCGGGGTGAACAAGCCGGTGGGGGCACACAACCGGCGGGGTGAACAAGCCGGTGGGGGCTGACAAGGCCGGTGGCGGGAAACGCATCCCGTCGCCGGCCTTGCAGATTCAATGGCGGGGTGGCAGCGCGACGCAGCGCAGGCGCGTCACTCGCCCGGAACGCAGCAGCAGGTTGAGGCGCTCGAGGATCGCCGGCGCCATCAGATCGAGCTCCTGCGCCCACACCGACGCCGAGCAGGACACGGTCACCACGCCGCCGCGCTCAGACATGGGCTGCGCCTCGGCGGCTATCCCCGCGCCCACTGCGCCCTGCCACGCCCGCTGCACGTCGGCAAGAAGGCTGTCCGGCTCGAGTTCGTCGCGGATGTGCTCCAGCGCCAACGACAGCGGCCGGGGGCTGCGACGGTACGGCGTCATTCGACGACCATCGCCAGCAGCCGCCCTCCGGACACTGCGAGGTGCGTCACGCCCTCGTCGGTCGACCCGGGTACGTGCTCGAGGTCGGTCGCGGTAATCACGGACTGCCCGGGAGTCGAGCAAAGCAACTCGACGAGCGCCTGTCGGCGCTCACGGTCGAGCTCGCTCATCACATCGTCGAGCAGCATCACCGGAGGCGCCGTGCGGTGGGCGGCGATCACCTCGCGCTCGGCCAGCAGCAGCGCGAGTAACGACAGCCGTTGCTGGCCCTGGGAGCCGTAGGCGCGCAGGTCGTGACCGCCATGCTCGGTCGCGAGGTCATCGCGGTGAGGGCCGTGGCCGGTGAACCCGCGCTCCATGTCGCTGTCGAGCCGCTCGGACAGCTCCTGGGCGAGGTCGCTGGGCTCGGTCGCCCGTGAGCGGGGTTTGTAGGAGACCGCTGGGTCGTTCTCCAGGCCGAGCGCCGTTCCGAGGCGGTGAAATGGCTCGGCGAGCCGCTCGGCGGCGCTGCGGCGGTCGTTCATCAGCGCGACGCCATGGCAGGCCAGCTGTGCGTCCCAACTCTGGAGCGAGCCGCGCGAGCCGCGCCCCGACCGGATCCTGCCGATCAGCGCGTTGCGCTGCGCGAGTGCCTGTGAGTAGAGGCGGCGTGTCTCACTCCGCGCCGGCCATAGCGCCGAGACGAACTGGTCGAGATGGGCGCGCCTGACCGCCGGGGCTCCTTTGATCAATTCGAGCCGGTCCGGGAGGAACACGCTGACCAGTGGACGGCTGGCGACATCGAGCATCCGCTCGACCGTCGCGCCGTCGACCCGCATCACTTTGGGCTGACCCGGCACAAATCCGACCGACAACTCATGCGCGCCATCGTCGCCCTCGCATGTGAGGACCGCCCGGGCGGCCGTGGCGCCGAACCTCACGACCTCGCGCTCGTTGCTGGTCCGACACGAACGGCCCGTACAGGCGAAGTAGAGCCCCTCGAGCAGGTTCGTCTTGCCAGCCCCGTTCGGGCCAGTCACCACCGTCAGACCGTTCCCGAGCTCGACGTGAGCGGCGTCGTAGCAACGGAAGTCGCGCAGACTGAGACGCAGCACCTGCACCGCACTCAGAGGCTCGGATCCGCTGCTCGCACGCTGCCTTCCCTCAGACGTTGAGCCGGATCGGCATGATCAGGTAGCGGAACCGGCTGTCGTCGCCCGACTCGATCAACCCCGGGCGCAGCGGGCTGATCAGCTTCATAAGTACGTCGCCCTCCTCGATCGCCTCGAGGCCGGCGCGGAGGAACTCGGGGTTGAAGCCGATCTCGAGGGGCTCGCCCTGGAACGGCACGGGCAGGGACTCGAGCGCCTCGCCGATGTCCGGCGTCTGGGCCGAGATCGTCAGCTCGCCGGGCTGGAACGACAGCCGCAACGGAGCGTTCTTCTGGGCGAGCAGGCTGATTCGGCGCACAACCTCGGTGAGCTCCGCGCCGGCGAGCCTGAGCTCATGCTCGAACGTCTCCGGGAGCAGTTGGCGGTAGTTGGGGAATTGCCCGTCGATCAGGCGTGAGGACAGGACGATCCCACCCAGCTCGAACAGCACCTGGTTCTGGCGGACGCTGATGCGGAGCTGTTCGTCCTCGACATGTCCGGCGACGCGCGCGAGCTCCTGGAGGGCCCGGGCCGGCACGTTGACCTCAAAGCCGGACGGGAGCGTGTCCTCAAGCGTCGTCTCCTTGACGCTCAGCCGGTACGAGTCGGTGGCGACCATTCGGAGCTCGCGGTCGGAGGCCGACACGAGGATCCCGGTCAGCACCGGGCGGGTCTCGTCGCGGGATGCAGAGTTCGCGACCTTGAGCGCGGTCGACACGAACGCCTCGACCGGCAGCGAGACTGCGCCGTCCTCTTGGGGCTCGGGGAAGGGCGGAAAGTCCTCGGCCCTCAGCGTTCGGATGTGGAAAGTCGCATTTCCAGAAACGAGCTCGACGTCCTGCTCGGAGGCACGCAGCTCGAGGGAGACGGCCTCCGCCGGGAGCAGCCTGACGACGTCGAGAACCAGACGCGCCGGCAGTACGACGGTGCCCTCGCGGATGACCTCCGCCTCGAGCGGGACGCGCAGACCGACGTCCATGTCCGTCGCCTGAAGCTCACAGCCGTCTGGAGAAGCGATCAGCCGAACTCCCGACAGCGCCTGGATCGCGCTGCGCGTCGAGGCGACTCTGCTCACGGTCTGGAGTTGTCGAAGCAGAGCCTCGCGCTCGCAGGAGATCTTCACGATGAATACCTCATATGGATGTAGAAGTCATAGGGGTGTACTGACTGTTGATAACTGGAGAAACGGCCGCAGCGAGCGGGAATACTGGCGTACGCGAAGAACAGGCAAGTCTGTCAAGAGCGTCGGTCGTCATGGTCGCGATCGATGATGTTCGTCAACTCTTCCACCTCGTCAACAGCCTGTTGATCGGTGTCCATCCGCTCGGTCACGCGCCGGCAGGCGTGGAGGACCGTCGCGTGGTTGCGCCCGCCGAACGCGTCGCCGATGGCTTGCAGCGAGGCGTCGGTCATCGCGCGCGCAAGGTGGATTGCCACCTGGCGCGGCCAGGTCACGCTCGCCGCCCGGCTCGAGGAGGTCAGCTGGGTCTGCGCCAGGCCGTAATACGAGGCGACGGCATGCTGAATCTCGTCAACCGAGGTTGGCGCTGGGGTTTTGGTCGGTGGTCTTGGGTGTATTTCGTCGAGGACCCTTTCCGCGAGCCGGACGTCTATCGGAAGCTGCGTCAACGAGTGGTACGCGACGATCCTGATCAGAGCCCCCTCGAGAACCCGTACGTTGTCGGTGATCCGGTCGGCGATCAGCTCAAGGACGGCTTCGTCGGTGACGCGGATGTGATCGAGGGCGGCGCGCTTGCGGAGGATGGCGACCCGGGTGGCGTGGTCGGGGGGCTTGATCACCGCGACAAGACCCGACTCGAACCGCTCGCGCAGCCGCTCCTCGACGGACACGAGCTGGCGCGGAAGCCGATCGCAGGTGAGCACAAGCTGCCGCCCATTCTCATACAGCGCGTTGAACGTGTGAAAGAACTCCTCCTCCGTCTTGGCCTTGCTGGCTAAGAATTGGACGTCGTCGATCAGGAGGACGTCGGCGTTCCGGTAGGCCTGCTTGAAGCCGTCGAGCGACCGCGACCCGATCGCTCGGATGAACTGGTTCGTGAATGTCTCGACGGTCGTGTACCGCACAACCGCTCCCCCGCCGAACGACAGGACGTAGTTGCCGATCGCGTGGAGCAGGTGTGTCTTGCCGAGCCCCGGTGGGGCGTGAAGGAAGAGCGGGTTGTAGGCCTGACCCGGTAGCTCGGCAACCGCCAGCGACGCGGCGTGCGCGAGACGATTGCCGTCGCCGATGATGAACTGCTCGAAGCTGTATCGGGGATTGAGGGCACTCGCGGCGAGGTCGATGCCCTCCGTCGGCGTCTGCACTCGCTGCGTCCGCTCGCTGCCGTGGGTTGCGAGCTCGAGCTTGACGTCGGGCCCGAATGCGATCCGCGTGCAGCTCTCGAGGAGCCGGCCGAACCGGTTGGAGACCCAGTCGTACGTGGCCACCGGGGCGTCGACGAAGACGGTGCCGTCGCGAACTGACCTCAGCTCAAGCGATGCCAGCCAGATCTCATACGTGGAGTCGCCTACGGCCCGGCGGAGCTCCGCGCGGAGCTCACGCCAGGCAACGGTGGGCTCGAGGTGCGCGGACAGCGACAAGCAACCCCTTGCGGGACGGAGACGACAGAAATGCGAGGGGGGCGCCCGAGAACGCCCGGGGCGGCGAATATATCAGCGGTGAACCGGGGAGTCGGACCGGCTCTGGGGCCTTGACGCAAAGCGCGAGAAAAAGCGTCCGGGCAGCTTGAGGGCGGGCTCATGGGTCGCCCCGGCGCGACGGTTTGCGTCGCCTGCGCGAGCCCGTTGGGTGATGCGAATCTGACGCAATCGCCGCTGCGTATACTGGCCTGAGTCCCGCTCTCCCGGGGTCGTGAGCCATGAAACGCACCTATCAGCCGAAGAAGCGTAAGCGCGCCCGTACCCACGGGTTCCGCGCACGCATGCGAACCCGCGCGGGGCGCCTCACGCTCAAGCGCCGGCGCGACAAAGGCCGCAAGCGCCTGACGGTCTAATGATGAGCCGGCCGGGCGCCCGTCCGCGGACTGGGCGAATGAGGCTGTCGCGCAGCGCCGATTTCGATCGCGTGTTTCGCCACGGCCGCTCGCACGCCGGCCGCGAGTTCGTGCTGTACGTGTTCCCGCGTGGGGAGGGCGACGAGCCGCGGCTGGGCCTGTCGGTCTCGCGGAAGGTTGGCGGGGCGGTCGAGCGCAACCGCGTCAAGCGTCTGCTCAGAGAGGCGTTTGCGATCGACGGCGACCGACTACCGGCCGGGACTGACGCCGTGGTCGTCGCGAGGCACGAAGCTAACGCTCTGGCTGAACGTGAAGGTCTGGCCGGAGTTCGGCGGGCGCTGGGGCAGTTGCTCGAGCGCGTCGATCCCGGACGTCGCGATAACCTAGTTTCAGGTGAATTGAATGTTTCGGCGGGGTCACCGGCCGATTCGACCGAGATCCCGGCGGTCGTGGCGTCGGTTCACGCGTCAGGCGACGAGGAACAGCGGGAGGACGGCGCGTGAATGCGCTCCGATCGCTGGCCGTGTTGCCGATCAGGCTGTACCAGCGGCTGATCTCGCCGGCGTTCGGGCAGCGGTGCCGTTACTACCCGTCGTGCTCGGAGTACGCCGCGCAGGCGATCCGTAGATTCGGCATACTCCGCGGGCTAGTCCTGGCCGGCTGGCGGCTGCTCAGATGTAACCCGTTCAGTCACGGCGGATTCGACCCCGTCGAGGAACAGCGGCTGTTCAAGCCCCGAGCACCGGCCGCGAGCGCCTGACCATGTTTGTCGCCGCCAACATCTTCCAACCGCTGATCGACATCTTCGAGTCGGTCCTGCAGTTCTTCCACAACCACATCGGGCTCTCGTGGGGCCTGTCGATCGTGGCCCTGACGATCCTGATGCGGGCGATCCTGCTGCCGCTGACCGTCAAGCAGTTCCACTCGATGCAGAAGATGCAGCACATGCAGCCGCAGATGAAGGCGATCCAGGCCAAGTACAAGGACGACAAGCAGCGCCAGCAGCAGGAGATCATGAAGTTCTACAAGGAGAACGAGATCAATCCGCTCGGCTCCTGCCTACCGCTGGTGGCGCAGATCCCAGTGTTCATCTCGCTCTTCTACATGCTGCGCCAGGATCTCCGGAAGAACATCTGTCCGGACACCCAGGCGGCCTACCAGGCCAAGTATGCGGCGGCACACCACATCACGCTCGCGCAGGCGGCTGGACACACAACGCCGTGCGGTCCCAACAACGGCGCCGGCTTCCTGTTCATCCCCGATCTGACGAACAAGGCCACGGGATGGGTGCTGATCGTCCTGCTCCTGCTCTACGTCGGGACCCAACTCGCCTCGAGCCTGATGATGTCGAGCCCGATGATGGACAAGCAGCAGCGGAACCTCATGTTGTTCCTGCCGCTGGTCTTTGTGGTGATCGTGATCAACTTCCCCGCGGGGCTGATCGTCTACTGGATCACGACCAACGCTTGGACGATGGGCCAGCAGTACACGATCCGGAGATTGATCGGGCCTCCCGCACCGCCGGTGGCGACCGCCACCGGCCCGCCTGGTGACGGAGGAGGTGGTCGCGGCAAGGGCAAAGGCGATACGGGTGGCGGCGGCCCGCCACCCCCCAAAGACGACGACGATTCCGGCCCGAACGGTTCCTCTGGCTCCGGCGGGGGCCTCGGTGGACTCATCCGCGGACGGCCCAAGCGCGAGGCGGAGCCCGTCGCGGCGGGTAGTGGCAGCCGCAGTGGCAAGGCCGCGGCGCCGCCACCGCCGCCGCGCAAGAAGAAGAAGCGCTCAGGGCGTAGGAGATAGATCGTGAACGCCGAGATCGGCGCGGCAGGCTCGCGCGTACAAGAGCTGCTCGAACAGATCGTCGCCGGCGTCGGCGTCGATGCGAGCGTGTACGTCGAGGAGGACGCCGACGAGGTCCGCGCCGACCTCGAGGGCGACGACCTCGGTCTGCTGATCGGCCGCCACGGCCAGGTGATCGACGCGATCCAGCACATCGCCTACCGCGTGGCGTGCAAGGGCGCCACCGTCCGCAAGCGCGTCGTCGTCGACGCCGCCGGCTACCGAGAGCGCCGCGCCGTCGCCCTTCGCGCCGCGGCCGACCAAGCCGCCGAAGCCGCGGTCCACGACAGTCGGCCGGTCACACTCGAGGCGATGACCGCGCTCGAGCGCAAGGTGGTGCACGAGCACCTCAAGAGCCGCCACGACGTCGAGACGTACAGCCAGGGCGAAGAGCCCGATCGGCGGCTCGTCGTGGCGCCACTCGTGGGCTGACCGGCCCGGTTCCGCGGCCGCTGGGGGCACGCCGGCGGTTGGTCCTGCGCCGGCGGTGGCGGTGGGCCGCGCGTCGGAGCGTGGAGGTGGTTGGGCGCGACGGGATCGGGGGCGTACTCGTGGCGCGCCGGCCATGGTTGTGGCGGCGGCGACCCGGGTTTCGGCGCACCCCCCCGGTGCCGGCGGGTCGGCCCGGGAACGGCGGGCACGTGGAGAATGCGGTGGCGCCGAACTCCGCGGCGCCCCGGGCCCGGTCGGCTCCCACCATGCATATCCTGCCAATTCGCCCCAGCTCCGCCGATCGTGGCCTGTCCCGCATGTCCCGAGGCTGTCGCATAAATACGGCCGGCCAGGGATCTGTTGTGCCGAGCTCACAACGGGCAGCTGGATCGCACGAACGAGCATCGGTTCTGAGGGAAGCCGGCTCGAGAAAACGACGAAATACGTCGTTTTCTCGAGCCGCCTTCACGGTGTCTCTGCCGAGGACCGCGGCGCCGGCGCTAGCCCTTGCAGGTGCCCCGGCGCCGGCCACGACCCGACAGAACGGCTGGCCCGACGCCCCCCCGTAACCACCAGCCGCCGGAGCGACCGACCACGACGGGACCCGGCCGGCCTGGCGGAACGGCCCGCTACGACCCCCGGCCGCGACGGCACCCCAGGCCCAGCCCGCCACGACCCCCGGCCGCGATCGCACCGGGGCCCGGCACGCCGCGAGCGCCCCTCGGAACCTGCGCCCCGGGTCAGGCCCGCCGAGGCCATTCCCCACCAGCGGCCCCCGCTGCCACCCCCAATGTTTCACGTTTTTTTACGCGGTGAAACAGTTCCGTGTAGAACTCGTGACATGACGGACCTCTCCGAATTCGACCGCGGCCTGCTGATCGGGTTGATGATCGGCGAGGCCTCCTTCGGCGGCGACGGCAAGCAGCCGCAGGTGACGGTGCGGATGCATGTACGTCACGAGGCGTTGTTCGGCTGGCTGATGGAGCGGTTCCCGGACACGCGCCTGTATGGCCCCTACCACCACGGCGGGCGCTCCTACTACCAGTGGATGGCCCGCGGTCCCGCGCTGGTGCGGGACGTCCTCCCGCTGCTCGAAGGCGGGCTACACAACGGACTCGACGGCTACGCGGCGGAGCGCTTCGAGGCCATGTGTGACCGCTACGCGGCGTACATCGCCCGCGAGCGCGAACGCCTCGGCATCTCGGACTGACGTCGTGGCCGGAAACGCTGAATCGGGAGGTATCCCCGAGGCACGGGTGGCGGCTCTGGCGGAGCGATACGGACTCCCGCGCCGCGCGGTCGCGCAGTTTCTGGCGTTGAGATCGGAAGAGCACACGTCTG
>OBLV0100000561.1_pt1 | contig 11303 bp, 11 predicted proteins | sample 1520071 | NCBI WGS metagenome assembly OBLV01 (sample SAMEA3888446, study PRJEB22518) | metagenome | reverse complement strand
CGACGTGGCCAGCGACTTGATCGCATCCGTCACCGACGACAGTTCCGACTTCAGCCCCGACGCCAGCCCCCCGCCGATCTGCGACCCCGACTCATACGCCGCGTTCGCCCCCGTCACCCCAAGCTGTTTCGCCGCCTTGGAGATCTGATCCTGCAGCGACGCGACTTCCTTCACGCCGGATGGGCCGCCCGACAGCAACATCTTCGCCCCGGACAGCCCCCCGCCGGACACCCCGGCCTGCAGAAGCTGCTGCAGCGACGTCGAATCCAGTCCCTCAGCCTTCAGCTTCTTGATGTCCCCGGTGAACGCCCGGGTCTGGCCCAGGTACTGCTTCAGCTGGTCGGTGACGCTCGTGCCCTGGCCGCCCATGGCCTGCCACTCCGCCAGCGCATCCGGCGCACCGGGCGAGTTGTTGCTGGTGTACTGGGCCCCCGACGCGGCGTTGCTGGCGAACGTCGCCACGTTCGCGCCCTGGACCGTGGCAGAGTCAACGCTTTTGTACAGGGCGTCGGCGGCCTGGATCTTCGCCTCGATCTGCTTCCGCTGGTCGGCGAGGGACATGAGGCGCTTGTTGTCCGCAGCCAGCCACGCGCTGACCCCGGTCTCCTCGGTGGAGGAGATCTCCCCGGCTTTCAGCGCGGACTTCATGTCCTTCTCGAGCTTGGTGATCGTGTCCGTGATCGTGGCGTCCTTGAACGGCTTCGTCACCCCGTCAGCGACGTCCTGAGCGGCTGTTTTGACCTGGGACTTGCCGCCTTCGAGGCCGAGGATGTAGCCCTTGACGTCGTCGGTGGCGATGCCGTGGAACACCTTGGACGGCGACTGCGTCTGGTGCGCTGCCTTGACTGCCGCCGTCACCTGCTCGGCCATGGACCGTGCTGCGGCGACAGCGGCGCCCGTGGAGGATGCGATACCGGACGCCAGGCCCTGGCCGAGTGCTGCGCCTGCCGCTGACCCGTCGCCGCCGAGAGACGACAGTTGCGACTTGATCTCCGACACGACCGTGCGGGCCGCGGATTCCGCCTGCCCGGCGCTCCCCGAGATGCCTGACGCGACGCCCGTGTCGAAGGACCGGCCGGCCTGCGACCCGGCCGACTGCAGCGATGAGGAGATCTGGCTGAGGCCGCTGATCTTCGCGTCCGACAGGTCCATCGACGCGCCAGTGATCTTGATAGGCGCGCTGGAATGGACCGCGCTCGCCGTGTCGACCTTCGTGATCTTCGCTTCGGCCGGGACCTTCACGTCCCCGGCTTTCAGGCTGCCGGTGTCAACCTTGTCCAGCTTGGCCGTGACGGGGACCTGCAGCGCTTTCCCGCCGGCCATCTTGCCGCCGACACCTAGGGCCTTCTCCAGTTCGCCGATCAGGCCACTGGGGGCGGCGGCCTTGATCTGCGGCTTGACATCGACCTTGGCCTCAGCCTTCAGGGCGTGGGCGGTGATGGCCGCCTTGGCCGCCGCCGGGTCCATCTGGATGTCTGGCTTGACGTCCACCTTCGGGTGGATCGTGGTCTGGCCGAATTTGGCGTTCCAGGCCGGCAGTTTCTCCTGACCCGTCATCATCCTCTCAAGCCAGTTGCCGGACGCCGTGTTGAACTTCATTGCGTCGTGATAGCCGACCGCGATCCCGTGCCAGACATCGTCGGCTATGTCCCCGGCCTTCTTCGTGCCGGGGTCGTTCATGACATGGTTCAGGCCGTTCATGGCGTTGGTCAGCGTCTTGACGCTGTTGACCAGGCCGCTGACCGCTTCGGGGGTGGCGGTCTTGATCAGTGACGACAGGGACGAGATGAACTGGTTGCTGGCCCCCGCGCCCTTCTCCTGCAGCGTGGAGATGAACCCGCCAGCAGCCCCGGCGAGCTTGTGCAGCGCGGACGACGCCGGGCCGACGTCGCTGTCGATCGACTTCATGAAGTTGTGGAAAGCCGGCGACTGGACGTTCTTGTCCAGGTCCTTGAACATCTGGCTGACGACCGGTGCTGTGGACTTTGCCAGCCCACTCAGCGACGGCAGCGCATCGGTGGCGACCTTTATGGCCTTCGGGATATCGCTCAGGACGTCTTTCTGGACGCCGGATTCCCTGGAGACCTTGGAGAACTCGTGCCCGAACTGCTGGATCGCTGATACCGAGTTCGCGATCGGCGCAGGCATCGTCTGCCAGGTCGCCTTCAGGCTGGCCAGGGCGTTCTTCTCGGCGGTCAGGTTGTCTTTGGTCGGGTCGTTGCGCTCGACCAGGACCGCCTGCTGGTACGCCTGCTGTGCCGTCGTGACGGCGGTGTACCCGGCCTTGACCTTCTCCAGCGCCGGGGCACCGAGCAGGCCGAATCCAACGAGTCCCGAGCCTGCCGCTGCGATGGCCGGCACTACCCCGGTCGCGGCGACGACGATGCCGCCGATAAGGCCAGCCATCGGCCCCATGCTGGTAATCGCGCTGCCCGCGCTCGCGCCCAGGCCGCCGAGGGACGAGGATGCGTCCTCGCCGGCGCTCGCCGCATCGCTGGCGAGCGGGGCGAAATCGCCGAGGGACGAGGATGCGTCGGAAACGGCGGCGTCTACATCATCGGCCGCGCCCGCGAAGTCCTGGCCTGACGCGGCTGCCTTCTCAAGCTGGCTGCGCAGTTCGGATATCGACAGCCCGTAGTTCTGCAGATCCTCGAACTCGCCGCTCTTGGCCTGCTCGCGTGCCTCGAAGAAGTTGTCCATCGCGGCCTGGAGGCCCATGACGTCGTTCTTGTACCCGTCGAGCTTGGCTGCGGCGTCGTCAGCTGCGGTGCCTGAGTCCTCCATCGCCGCGGCGCTGCCGTCGATTTTCGGCTCGACGTCCCCGAGGGTGTCCCTGAGCGACTTGAGTTTCTGCTCGTAGTCGCCCATCGCGGACCCGGCGGCCAGGCCGCCCTGCAGATCACCGAGGCCAGAGTTACGCAGGCTTTCAGCCAGCCCGTCCATCTCGGCCTTGAGTTGCCGGGCCTTCTCGCCATCGTCGCTAAGCATGTCTGCGACGCCGGCGTACTGCTTGCGCCACAACCCGGCGAACTGGCCGCCTCCGCCAGCCCCGAGAGTGTCCTGCTCGGCCTTGACCTCGGCGAGTTCATCCCGCAGGTGCCCCGCAGCGGCGGCGTCCGCCTCAAGCCCGGCCGCCCCGTCACCAAGCGCGGCACCCCCGGCGGCCACCTCGGCTTCGGCGTCCGCGACTTCCTGCAAGTCGTCCCGCAGCTGGCCGGCAGCCTCAGACGTGCCTTTCAGGCTCGCCGTGGCGTCATTAACCCCGAGACCGGCGTCCCGGATGGACTTCAGCGCCTCCGCTGCCTCTTTGGCGTCATCCCGGAGCGAAGCCGCCGACTCGGCAGCGGACTTGAACGCCCCGCTGATCGACTCCGCAGACGCCTCAGCATCCTTGAGCGCGGACGCGAGGTTGCGTGCGGCTGTGGCCGCGTCCTCGAGGGAACCTGCCCCGGTGACATTGATGTCTACTGAGGCTTCGACGTCAGCCATGGACGGGTCACCCCCGCCCGGCAGGTCAGAGAATCAGCGAGAAGGGGAATTACAGCCCGGCGGACTCCATGATTTCCTGGATCACTTCCTGGCAGTACGCGGGAAGCTCGCCTTCGGCCCACTCGATCGTCTTCTCGCGGTAGTGGGCACCTTCCTGCTTGACGTAGCGCGTGTAAACGCCGTCGAAATGCAAGTAGCCCTGTTTGACTTTCCCGGTCCGCTTGTCCACGTAGGTGTGCTTGGGCTTGATCTCGCCGCCGTCATTCCTGAAGGACGCGTATAGCGGCAGGTGGGTGCTCACGACGACCCCGGCTGACCCGCCGCCACCCGAGACCTCGGAATCCTCGGAGTCCTTCAGCGCCCCGGTCAGTTCCGGCGTGTAGCCCTTGAACGCCTGCAGGAACGCGGGGGCGAACTTGTCCGCGATCTTGACCGCGCCGTCTTCGAGTTCCCCGGCGAGCTTGTCCAGGGCGTCCGCGAACCCGGCGAGGTCCATCTAAGCGCCGCGCATCCGGTCGATCTCGTCAATGCACGTCTGCACCGGGTCAAGCCACCGGTACATCCCGAGCGGCAGCATCCTGACCTCCCACGGCCACAGGTTGTGCCGGGTTTTCCACCGGATGTCCTTAGCCGTCTGCCAGTCGAGACCCGGGGGAGGTTCGCGTACCTCGCCTAGGAGCCACTGCTTGAGCCAGAGCCAGCCGTCGTACTCTCCGGGGTGGCTGGCTCTTTTGGGCCGCTCGGGCCGTTGAGGGCTTCCTGGTGCGGCTTGATCGCCTCAGCCAGCGCCTTTCCCGCCGCGAGCGGGAGCAGCTTGCGGGACGCCGTGGAGTACGGCAGGGGGATGTGTGGCGTGGCGTCCGGCTGAGCGTAGGACCAGTCCGTGATCAGCGAGGCCAGGAGGTCGTCGCGGCGCTGGGTGAGCATGTCCGCAGTGAGGCGGAGCTTCGCCTTCGGCTTCCCGTTGCCGTTGCTGGCGGCATTGGTCTCGTCCTCGTCGTCGTCCAGGTTCTCGCTGGCCTTCGCCGCATATGCGTCGTTGATGGCCTTCATCCACGCGTCGTCGTCGGCGGCCACCAGGTCCGCCGGGTCCCGGAGGTCAGCCCAATGATCACCGGGCAGCGGAACGCGCACAGATCCTCCTGGTCGAAAGTGTTTTGGACCGCCAATGGTGACGGTCGGTAGCGATAGAATGGCGGAACGAAAGGACCGCCGCCGGTTGGGGCCGACGACGGTCTGCCGATCTGAACCCTTGACAGGAGATCGACGTGACGAAGCCTATGTCTCCGGACAGGCAATGCGAGGTATGCGGACGCCCGATCCGCCGTAACAACACACTCGGCATCTGCAAGACGGACAACCCGGCGTGCGTCCGGGCGCGCGGGGCAAAGATCCGCCGTAACCGCGGCATCCCCCCGAGGGGTGAGCGCCAGCCGTGCTCTGTGCCGGACTGCCCAAACCTCAGCAGGCGTCGCGGATTGTGCCCGATGCACGCTGAGAGGGCCAAGCGAACCGGCGAAACCGGCCCGGCCGGGCTCATCATCAAGCCGCGTGTCGTCGATGCTGGTGACACGTTTGGACGGTGGACGGCCCTGGATGCCTACCGCAGGGGGAACGCTCAGCGCGTCATGTGCCAATGCGAATGCGGCACAAAGAGGCTCGTGGTCGTCCACTCGCTGCTGTACGGCCTAAGCAAGTCCTGTGGCTGCCTGCAGGGCTATACATCGCGGCAGGAGCACGCCGAGGAGCCGTACGCCCGGGCGCGTGACGTATTCAATCGCCTCACCCTGCTTGAGGATGTCGCATACTCGACGGACTCTGTCCGCTGCCGCTGCGAATGCGGCACCGAGGTATCGGTCGTCGCGGTGATGGTCAGGCTCGGCTACACCCGGTCATGCGGGTGCCTGCGGAAGGAGTCCGTGCAGACGCACGGACTCAGTTCCCATCCGCTCTACAAGATCTGGAGTGGCATCATCCGCCGCACGACCAACCCGGACGACGGCAACTACCCGAACTACGGCGGCCGGGGTATCACTGTGTGTGACCGGTGGCTTGGCCCGGAGGGCCTGGCGAACTTTATCGCCGACGTCGGGGAGCGGCCAGATGGTCCCGGCTGGTCCCTGGATCGCGTCAACAACGATCTCGGCTACAGCCCAGACAACGTTCAATGGGCGACGGCGAAACAGCAGACCAACAACCGGCGCACGATCTCAGGGCTCACTCAGCAGAGGGACGACGCGCTGGCCGAAGTGCGGGAGCTTCGGAAGGCGCTTGCGGCAGCGCGCGGCACCCTGTTCTGATCAGAAGGTCGGAATGGCGTTGATCAGGGTAATCTGACAAGGCCCCCAGCCGCCGGATTGTCCGATGTTGACCGTATTGGAAGCCAAAATTCCGGCAGTGTCGTATCCGAACAAAGTCTTCCCAGGTGTCAGCTTCGCGGAGTTGAATGCCCCGATCTGAGCGGCCAGGGAGAAGGAGATCTCACCGGCTCCGCTGCCGCCGTTCGTGGTTGTCCAGAGAAGTGTCGGTCTGACCGAATTGAGGTAGTTCGTCAGAGCTGACTGATCCGTCGCAGGCGAATAGTTCAGCGTGAAGGTGCCGTCAAGCGGGCCCCGTGCGATCACGTACGGGGCCTGCTGGCCGTCGATGGCCGGCAGCGGCTCGACCTCGCGGGTCAGGGTAACGGTCCATTCGGCGATGTCGTAAATGCCCGTTCCGCCGATGGTCGACGTGCCCTTCCACGCCGGGATCGACTTCACGCTGGAGAGCGTCGGGGTGATCGCGGAAGCCGGGGCCTGCTGGGGCCATGACGTCAGCGATCCTTCCCAGGTCAAAAGCCCCGTAGCGTTACCAGTGAGCTTGATCTGGGAAAAACAGGCGTAAGGGTAAACATCGGCCCAGTAGTTCCCCGACCCGGCCGTCTGGTTCCGGTCAACCAGGGCGTGAGACGGCGGCTGCCCGCTCACCGAGCCCGTAGCCGATGCCGGGTTCAGCACACTGAAGACGTGTGTGAAGGGCGCCGTGACCGTGGTCACGGTGACAGCCGACGCGTGAGCGAACCGCACGGGCGTGCTCGCCGACAGCGCGATGGACGTGGACGTGGAGCCGGTCCCGACTATGACGATCTCGGAAAGCGTGCTGGAGTCGATCTGGACGTACGTGCCGGCAACGGCCGACGATCCCGTGGTGACCGTGAGGGAGTTCGCCCCGACTGCGGTCGCCGCCGAGGTCGTCCAGGTCGGCGTCCCAGCGGTGCCGGTTGATGTGAGGTCGCCGAACAGGTTGAAAAGGATGTGCCCGATCGTGTCCCCGTAGACCGGGGAGGTCGGGATGGTCAGCTCGGTCCAGTAGGCCGCGAGTTCCAGGTCGAAGATCGACGTCATCGCACCGCGCAGGGCCTTGTCTTCCATCAGCCCGAGCTTCGGGTCCGGGGACAGGCCCGTGACGGGTATTTCGTAATACCCGGTAGTGGGCGGCGACCCGAAGGCTGTGACCTCGCGGGCCATTGCGACATAGCGCGCGGCAACGGGGAACACGGCAGTTGGCACGGCCAGGGTCATTCGGACCACCACCAGTCATGGGGCTTGTGCGGGCAGGCTGGAAGGCCGGTACTGGCGGTGTGCCGTCCGGGTGAAGTGAAGGTCTGGCTACTCGCTGGGCGTGGTGCTGGGCGGGGCCGTGCTTGCCGCTGGCGGGCTCACGGGCCGTGACGGGGGCACCGGGACGGCTGGAGCCGCAGGGACGCTCTCAGGCCCGTCCAGGCTGCTCTCCGGCTCCGGGTCGGCGAGGCGCTTCGGCAGCGGGCCGTCGCTCGCAAACCAGTCCGCGGTCGGTGCCGGGAACCACCAAGCGTCGTCCTTGGGTGGCGTGGCACCGAAGGGGGCGTCGAACTCGCGCTCGTCCCCGGGCTCCACATAGCCGACGATGTTCGCGTGAGCGTCACGGGACTCAGGGAAGTTCGCCGGCAGGCACGAGCAGAAGGTGTAACTGCTGGGCATCGGGTGAGCCTCCTGGGCAGCGAGGACATGGGACGATGGGCGTATCGGCTTGCTGCTGTGGGTCGCACCCGTCAGCGCGGTCGTGGCCCGCATGGGCCGGCGCCGTACGCTCAGTGGCAGAGCGGCCGGGTAGCTCCCGGTGCCCCGGGTTCGATTCCCGGGCGGCGCTGCTAGGCGGTTGAGTAGGCCGCGTCGTAGAAATTCAAGAGCGTCGCCGAGAAGAGGCCGCCGCCAGCCGGCTGCGCAATCCCGGCCAGCGAGTACGTTGCCGCGAGGTACATGCCCTCGGTCACTGGCTCACCTGTCAGCCACCCTGAGCGCGGCATCTCCAGCGTGACCGAGCACCCTCCGCCGAGGACCGGCTGAGCAAGCGTGAAGACAGCCGGGTCCTGGACCGCCCCGGTGAAGAGATCCATGTCCGACTGGTCCTCGAAGATCGCCACGTACGTGCCGTCAGCCTGCAGCGGCCCCGGCCAGATGCCCAGAACCTGCTGCTGACCACTGACCGTGGGGATTGGCTCGGTGACCCGGTGCAGGTTCAGGTCCAGCGACAGGCCCCGCGTGGACGCCCCGCCCCCGGTGGTGATGCCCCACGACCACCCGTACACCGGCTGAGCGGCCGAGCCAGCCCAGTCGAACGTGCCCACCGTCGCAGGCGGGAACCCGGTCGCCGTGGCGATCAGTTTCGCTATGCCCTCGGCGCTGATCTTGACCTGCAGTCCTGAGATGACGGTCCCGGGCCAGCCGAGCGGACCTGTGCCGTCGTCCATCGTCAGGCTCCAGCGCGGCCAGGAGAACGTCGGCCCTTCCTGGTTCTGCGTGAAGACGTGCTGGGACTGGCTCATGGCCGGGTCGCCGTCCGGGTGCCCGTACAGCAGGGCGGATTCCAGCGGCACCGTGTACGGGCCACGCCCGGTGGGTGTGCCAGCCTGGGCGTACTCCAGCGTGTCCCCGGAGCCGAGCATGAGCACCGCGCCGGCGGCAGGAGCGGCAGCGAGGGAGATGGAGGACGCCCCCGCGTCTGCTGCCGCCGTGAACGTGGTGGAGACGCCCGGGGTGCAGGTGTCGGGGCCGATCAGGCTGGAGAGCCAGAAGCCGATCAGGTCCGGGTAGCAGTCGGACGGGATCGTCCACTCCGACCACGTGGGTCCCTGCTGCACGTCCTGGAGCCCGGAATCCGAGCCGCGCAGAGCCGTGTCCCTGAGCGGCAGGATCACCTGCTTGTAGCGTGCCCCCTTGCTGAAGATGACGCTGAAGGTGGGCACCTCGTAGACGCCGGGCACGGACTCCGGGGCGATGCCGAGTTTGGCCGTGCGGGACAGGGCGCTCACAGCGGACTGGTCAGTCCCGCCGCGAGTCCTGAGGGCCTGTTGCGCCGCTGCGAGGCGAGCAGGTACGGCTGGATGGCCCGCGCGATCTCGTCGCCGAGCATGTGGATCTGCACCGTGACCGGGCCGGTTGGCGTGACCGGCTCACGCGGTGCCTTGACTCCGCCTTCGGTGCCGTCACAGAACGGGCAGGCGACGACAGTGGGGGCGATGATCCGCAGGCAGGCAGGGCAGCGCCAGCCGTCCAGCACCACGGGGCACCTCCCGGGCTATCGTGGCGGTCATGGGCTATGACGAGACGATCGCTCAGATCCGGAGCGAGCAGGAGGAGCACGACTTCGTCTGGGCGACGGTACGGAGGGTGGTCGAGGCGAGCCGCGTGCCGTCCGTCAGCGTCCTGATTCTCAACGACAGAGAGGTCCGGGCACTCGCTGACCTGATTGAGAGCGAGTGGGGCTTTCAGCTCTCGGAAGACGAAGTGAAGCGGATTTCGCTCTATGGATCGTGCGAGGACTGCGGCTTCCCCCGCAACGTCAGGACAACATGGGCCGCCGAGGCCGGCAGCAGCGTCATGGACCTGTTCTGCCCGAGGTGTGAGCGGTGACAATCCCGTATCCGATGCCGGACGTGCCAGGAGCACGGAACGTCTTCCCCCGGCGCCAGATCCTGTGCTGTGGCCGTCCCGGTGACGAGTGCACGTGCCCGGTGGCGTGCCGGTGTACCTGCGAAGACTGCGCATGCGACGATCCCGGCGTGTAGCCTGCCGGTCAGCGCGCCGGGGAAAGCGCGCAACGGGGGAGACATGAGACCAGCCGCGTGGCTCGCCGCTGCCCTTGCCGCGGTCTTACTCGCCGCCTGCGGCTCAGCGCCACAGCCACCAACGCCGTACCAGCGGTACCTGGCAGCCATCGGCAAAGCCGGGATGCACCCGAAGCAAGGCCGCAGCGAGGAGATCGGGGAAGCGAAGCACATCTGCCACGCCCTCGCCGCCGCTGCGGAGAGCGACGGGAGCCAGACGAACCTCGTGTTCCCGGAAGCCGTAAGCGAGATCGAGGGTGCCGGCTACAGCGAGCGGCAGGGTGCGGTGCTGGTGACGGCGGTCATTGACGTGTACTGCCCGCAGTGGAAGGTGCTGCTGAAGCAGTGACCTGGGCGGATATCGTGGCGGCCATGACTCTTGGTGAACTGATCGCTGCGCTGGAGAAACCCGACCCCTCGCGCAAGGTGCCGCTCGGTTTCGCAAGCCCGCACTCTTACCGCGGCATCTATGCCGAACTTGCCTTTGAGCCCAAGGCCGATGTCACGGTCGGTGAAATGCTGGCGTCAGCACGCTCCGCCCTCGGTGCGACTTATGAGGGCTGGAAGGGCGGCGAGTACACGATGACCGGCTACACCGACTGCTGGCTTGCTGAGCACGGCCACGGTGCAGGCGAGACGATCGGCCCCGTGCTGCTCACCCTGATGCTCGCTGCGGATCCGCAGGACGAGAGGCTCGCGGCTGATCTGGAGCGGTTCCAGCCGGAGTACCCGCTGTCGCGCTAGCCGTTGACTTCGTAGTCATCTGCCCGGTATGCCAGGGTTGCCCTGAGCATCCGCTGCGGGATCGTGACTGCTGCGTCCTGCTTCGTGTAGTTCACGGTGCGCGGGTTCTCCGCGACAGACAGGAACCGGCCGCCATGGCTCTTGTCGCCTAGCGGCCCACGAATGCGCTGGATGACCAGGGCTACGGCGGAGTCCAGGTTCTGCTGCTCGGTTTCGGCGATCAGGCTCAGGTTTGAGGTTCCCGCACCGCCTGAGCCCTGGCCTTTGACCGGCCACGTAAGGGTCAGGGTGAACTGGTACTGGGAGCGGATGCGGGCGTTCGAGACCCTTGGGTCTGCCACGGTGCGGGCATCGACGTAGATGCCGTGCTTGTCCTTCGCCCAGCGGGCACCGGGCCAGTACGCCTGCACCACTTCCCACGGGCCGCCGTATTCAGCGAGCAGGGTCGGGAGGCTGTCGCCAACTACGCATAGCCACTCAGATTCCCGGGCCACCGCTGTGCCGATGCTGGGTGCCGGGGAGGACGGGTCCGGTATGACGGGCACGCCGTCACCTCCGCACGGCTAGATCACTACGGGGTTCAGCACGCCGCCCGCATCCGCGCTCACTTGAGCCCCGCCCAGAGGTTCATCGCGTAGTTGGCGACCTCGATATTTGACGACGTGATCGTGCCCGATGCGGGCAGTGCCGTCTGCGTGCCGCTGGTGTAGTCACAGATCCGCGGCCACGCCTGCCCAGGTGCCTGGTTGTAGGTTCCGCGCGTGGCCCCGCCGCCGAGAACCAGCGTCGGCGCCGAAGACATGTTGAACAGCAGCGCCGCGTAGCACACCGCGCCGGCGGTCAGTGACTGCGCTGCCGTCAGGGCCAGCTGCAGCCCGCGCTCCACGCCACTGACCGCAGAGGCGAACGTGGTGCCCATGTCGGACGAGCCGGAGAGCAGAGTCAG
>OBLV0100000560.1_pt1 | contig 11303 bp, 8 predicted proteins | sample 1520071 | NCBI WGS metagenome assembly OBLV01 (sample SAMEA3888446, study PRJEB22518) | metagenome | reverse complement strand
CGAGATCTACACTCTTTCCCTACACGACGCTCTTCCGATCTCCTTGCAGCTGGTGCAGGCCCAGATCTCTTCCGGCGTGATGCGCTCGAACACCGAGTTGGCGGTCACCGTGATATCGGGGACGTGCCCGACGACCGGCGAGATCGGGCCGCCCGGGTGGGTCGCAGCCATGACGTCGCCGACCTTCAAGACGATCTCGCGAGGATCGAGGGGCTTGCCGGTGGCATGGGCTGGGCAGACCGAGGTGCAACGGCCACAGACGGTACAGGCGTCGACATCCAGCAGCTGCTTCCAGGTGAAGTCCTCGACGGCGTTGGCGCCGAAGGTCGTCAGCGACGTCGTGTCCAGGTCGGGGAGGGGCTTCATGGCCCCCTTGGGCCGGTCCCGATCACTCAGGTACATATTGAGTGGCGATGTGAACATATGGCGCAGCTTGGTGGTCGGTATGAGGACGACCAGGGCGCCGAATGCGAGCACGTGGATGCCCCATGACCATTGGTGCGCCACCGACAGCTGGTGGTGGTTGAGGCCGTCGAACACAAACGCCAGCGGGTAGCCGAGCACCCGCCATTTCTCGAAGCTCGGGCGACCCTGGAGCTGGATTCGTAGGGCGCTGGTCGTGAAGCCGGTGACGCCGACGACGAAGAAGGTGCCGAGGATGGCCGCATCTTCGGGCCGGGTCTTGGTGCGGATCCGATAGGGCCGAACGATGTATCGGCGGATGATCGCCCAGGTGATGCCGATCAGGAACAGGATGCCTGCGATATTTGCGACGAGCGAGTACGCCTCGTACGTCGTCCCGTGCAGGAACTTGGCAGCGGGCGGGAGTAGATGGTTGATCTCGTCGACGGTGGTCACGGCGAAGAGGATCAAAAAGGGGAAGTAAATAAGCGAATGCATGATCCCGGCGGCGGGATCACGCAGCAATGTTTGCATGTACAACCCGGATCGAAGGTTCTCCAGCCGCTTCTTGACGTTGCCACGCGTCGTCGCCCGGCGGTCAGGCTGTCCCCGCTCCCAGTTTTGAAAACGAAGGTAGAACAACCATCCCGCCACGATAAAGAGAAGTGGCAGGACGGTGTAAAGAATGGCTTGTACTACGGTAGGTATGTCGTAGAAGACGACCCGTTGCACCTTGGAGGGGTCTGACCACTGCGTCAGTGAGGCGAAGATGCCGAGCCCGGCGGTCACCAAGGCGAGGCCGAGGGCGATACCGAGCGCCACGATCGAGGCCTTGACGGGTGGCCGGCCAGATCGTAGCGGTGGTGTCGTGCGCGATGGCGACTCGGTCAGGCCGTTCGCCCGTGGGCTTGCCATGGGGCTGAAACTAGCGTTTCTCCGGTCCACGGGCCGGATGCGTCCATCGAGTGACGCCGAACACGCCCCCAAAGCTTTTACCAACCCGAAACATTCGCGCAACGTAGCGCTCGTAGCGTCCTTCTCCGTGGATGTCGTCCTGGTTCGATGGCCTGCCGAAGCGGTGCGCCGGGCGCAGCTTGCCCTTCGTCAGCTCCCCCGCCTGCTGCTTCTTGAGGACAATGCTGTGCCGCCCCAGCCCGCCGATTGCCTGGAGGACTGGATACGGGTACCCGCCGCCGAGATCGACGTCCGGTCCAGGTGCTCGGCATTGGCCGCCCGAGCCGAGCAGCACGTGTCGGCATCGCCGTCCCTCGACGACGATGGGGTCCTGCGCTATGCCAGCGTGTGGGTGCCGTTGCCACCCGTCGAGGCCCGCCTGACCGACGCGTTGCTCCAGCGCTTCGGCGCGGTGGTGAGCCGCGAGAGCCTGGCCCGGGCTGGCTGGCCGGAAGGAGCGCCGGGCCGTAACGCCCTCGACGTTCACGTCCTACGCCTGCGCCGCCGGATCCAACCACTCGGCCTCGTGATCCGCACCGTTCGCTCTCGCGGCTACCTCCTGGAGGGCATGGTCAGCGGGGTTCTCGCCCGCGCCGAAGCCTGAGACGGAGCCGGGGCCGAAGCCCGAGCCGAGCCCGATCCGAAGCCTGAACGGACCCTTTCGGTCAGCTGTCGAATACAGGTTCGTGTGGTCAAGGATGGTGTAACGGAGCGTTCACATAGCAGCTACGAATGCGAAATATTGGCTCTTTACGGTTCCTTGATGAGCGCAGCGTGGCGTTCGCACCCACAGGTTCGTCTGTGCTGGTCTGGCTGACAGGCGGCATCGCGGCTGCACATGGACCGAGCAGTTCACGTCCCAACGCTCCAGAAGAGAAATAGGGGAGGCACGCAGGTGTCAGATGTTTCCGCCGGTGAGATGAAGAAGAGTCTCACACTCACCGGCATCACCGTTAACGCCATGGCGCTCATCGCGCCGGGCGCGTTCTTATGGACAACATTCGAGATCCAGGCGTCGCAGAAGGCAGGTCAGACGGCGCCGGACATGTGGACTGGCCTTCTCTGCGCCCTGGTGCTGGCCCTCCTGACGGCCTACAGCTACAGCGAGTTGGCGCGTATCTATCCCGACGCAGGTACGGGCTCGAGCTATTACTTCGCCGAGGCGGCACTGCTCGATCACGACAGCGCCGGCATGCAGAGATTCGCCCGGGTAGCCAAGCTTTCGGTCGGATGGATCAGCCACCTGTACTACTGGTTGTACCCGGCCATCATGGTCGGATTCATGGGGATCCTGTTCGGATACATCTACACGTCGCTGTTCCATCACACCCTGACGTATATACCGCAGGCTGCGGGATGCGTCTTGCTGGGTTTGATCTGCGGGTACATCGCGTTCCGGGGGATCAGCGGATCGACGATGACCTCGATCTTGATCAACGTCATTCAGATCACGTGCCTGACCTGCGTGAGCATCCTCTTCATCGCCTACCGGCTTGGCCATGGCAGCGAAGCCTTTTTCTTCAAGAACGCCGGCGCGGTTGTGATCCCCCACAGCTTCATCCACGTCATCTACCAATCCACCATCGCCATCCTGCTCCTGGTGGGTTTCGAGTCCGTCACCGCCCTCGGCGCGGAAGCCATCAACCCGGAGAAGGACATCAAGAAGGGCATTCTCCTCTCGCTCATCATCCAGGGCGGGATTTGCTACCTCTTCGAGTACTTCTCGGCCAACTTTGCGGTGAGCAGCATCACGACGCTCAACAAGGGCCTGTCAGGTGTACCGACCGGTGCTGCCGCCCTCAAGGGAATGGCGAGCGCGGGCATCGACCCGGCGCCCATCGGCACCATGGTGAACAACGTCGCCCAGTCTGATTTCCACGCTGGGACAACGGTGTCGCTCATCGTGGCGGCGACGGTGCTGATCGCACTGTTGGGGACGACCCTCGCCTGCTTGAACACCGGAGTTCGGGTCACCTACGCCATGGCAAAGGACAAGGAGATGCCGGGCATCTTGGGGTTGCTGCATGGCAAGTTTGCGACGCCCCACGGCGGGATCCTCGTCCTCACCATCATCTCGTGCCTCATCGGTGTGTACTGCGCCACGCCGTACAACGTCGACAACATCACCCAGGTGACCCTGGCGTCGAACACAGGAACCTTCCTCGTATACGGGATGACCTGTCTGATAGCCCTCGTCGCCTTTGCCACCCGGCATGACCGCCACATAGTGAAACACCGAGTGATTCCCGGGTTGGGGGCGTTCATGAACTTGGCCATGCTTTTCGGCGTCGTCTATCTGGCCGTCACTGCGGGGGGCGCGGGCTCCAAGGATGCCTACAAGGCCCTGGCCATTGTTGGTGTTTGGATTATCGCCGGCATCGTTTGGGTGGCGATGAACCCCAACAAGGGCCACGCCAAGAAGGTGCATGAAGATCGCGGTGCCGCGCCCAAGACGCCTTCGGTACCGCCGGTCACGGTCTGACCATCTGTCGGAAGGTCTGCTCCGGTCGGGTCGGGCATTGCGCCCGGCCCGACCGCCGCGATCAGGATTCCCCGGATCGGCGACGCTCGCGACGCAAGACGGTCGATACCGTGCCTCGAAGGAACAAAATACCGATGCCGACCGCGACGATTGACGGGATCAAGCGCCAACCGGTCTTCAGGCTGAAGAATACGATCAATCCGACAGCCAACCACATGACGCCAACGAGTAACAAAAAGGCCGGACTGGAAGGTCGGCGACCAATCACGACCGGTTTATCAGGCTCCGGTGGCGGCTGTTTCGCCCGGACCGCTTTCGCAGGCACCGCCTTCGACGGGGTGGAACCGGCAGGTTTGACCGGACCACCCTTGGGATTGACCCGACCACTGCGGTCAGGCTTGCCCTCGGCTGCCGTCATGGACGTTAAGGTTAGCGCCCACCGAGTTCGGAGGCACCGGTGAGCGACGAACAACCTGGGGACTCCGACTCCGTCGACGACGCCGCGGTGATCGAACCGGAGGAACCGGGAGGACCGGAAACCAGCTCGCCCGGGCAGGAAGAACCGGCCGGGCCGAGGCCTACCTCGCCCGAAGGTAACGAAGCGGCCGAGGCTGAAGCGCCCCCTTTTCCCAACCCTGAAACCAAGGCGCAGCCCACGGGAAACGGTCAACTGTCGGGGCACGCCCTGCTGGCCAAGCTGGCCTGGGCCATGCGATCCGAACCCGGGGAGGTTCGGCCCCACAACGAGGACTTCGCCGGCGTCTACGCCCCGACCATCCCCGACGACGCCTGGGATCGCGGACCGCTGTTCGTCGTCGCCGACGGCCTCGGGGGCCACGCCGCCGGCGAGGTGGCGAGCCGCACCGCGGTCGAGGCGGCCCTGTCAGCCTGGAAGACGGGCACGCCGGGTGCGCCCCACCAGGCGCTGCGTTCCGCCATCCGGGCGGCCAACGTGGCGGTGTTCGACGCCGCCATGCAGAGGCGCCACCGGGGGATGGCGACCACATTCACCGGCCTTACCCTGGCCGGCCGGGAGGCCATCGTCGGCCATGTCGGCGACAGCCGTTGCTACCTGGTGCGCAAGGATGCCACGACGCAGCTCACCAGCGACCATTCGCGCGTCGGCGAGATGCTCCGCGCCGGCCTGATCACGGCCGAGCAGGCGGCCAACCACCCCGCCCGCTCGATGATCTCTCGGACGGTCGGTAGCGAACCAAGCGTCCAGGTCGACATCGTGCGCCAACCGACCCAGGCCGGCGACATCTTCGTCATGTGCAGCGACGGCCTGTGGGACGTGGTGGGCCGGGGCGACATCACCGAGGTCGTCGGATCCATCGGCACGCCCGCCGTGCCCACCGTCACCGCCGTCGCCGACACCCTGATCGAACTGGCCTTGACGCGCAACAGCCCTGATAACGTCACCGTCTTGGTGGTAAGGATCACCACCGACCGGCCCGTGCCCGCCGCCAGCACCCGGCGCTCCTTCCTCCGGCGGGGACGGTGACCTGATGGCCCGGTATTCCCCTGGCGATCGCCTCGACTGTTACGACATCGTCGAACTGCTCGGCGCCGGCGCCTACAACGAGTCCTACCGTGCCCTCGATCGGCGCGACGGCCGGACCGTGGTGTTGAAGATCCCAGACCCCAACCTCTTCGCCGACCCCGCGACGTACAACCGCTACAAGCGGGAGGCGGAGGTGGCCCGCCGGCTCCACCACCCCGGCGTCCAGAGCGCCATCGACAAGGGCGAGAAGCGCAGCGAACCGTACCTGGTGCTCACCTATGTCGAGGGCGACTCGCTCCAGCACCTCCTGCAGGGCACCCGAGGCCGGGTCGACGGAATCCCGATCGCGACCGCCATCGACTGGGGCCGCCAGCTGGCCCAGGTCCTCGTCTACCTGCACGGCGAGGGCATCATCCATCGTGACCTGAAGCCCGGCAACGTCCTCGTCGGCCCCGACGGGCGCCTGGTCGTCGCCGATTTCGGGACCGCCCAGTTGTCCGGGGCCCGCCGGCTGACCTTCAAGCACCTCACCGGCACCTTGGGCACGCCCGAGTACATGAGCCCGGAGCAGGCCCAGGGCGATCGGGGCGACGCTCGCAGCGACATCTACGCCTGGGGCGTGATGATGTACGAAGGCACGACCGGTCGCAACCCCTTCCGCCGCGACGATTGGATGGCCACCATGTCGGCGCACCTGCAGGTAGATCCGAAGCCCATGCAGAAGCTTCGCCCCGATGTGCCTCCCGCCCTGGACGCCGTGGTCATGCATGCCATGCGCCGATACCCCGAGAACCGTTACCAGTCCGCCAGCGACCTTCTCGCCGACCTCGACCGTCTCGACTACCTCGATCCGACCATCTACGACATGGCCCCGGAGAAGCCCATGGGCAGCATGGCCCTGGGGCCGGGCGGCAAAGGCATCTTCTCGAAGATGTTCCGCCAACATGGTGGCGGACAACGTGGTGGCGGATGAGCCGCTACAACCCCGGCGAGCGGCTCGACTCCTACCGGATCGAGGAGCTGTTGGGAGCGGGCGCCTACGCCGAGTCGTACAAGGCGACCGACGTGCGCGACGGGCACACCGTGGTGCTCAAGGTGCCGGACCCCAAGATGTTCGCCGACCCCAACACCTTTCGCCGGTACCGGCGCGAGGCGGAGGTGGCGGGACGCCTTGAGCATCCGAACGTGCAGGGCGCCATCGACCCCGGCGAGAAGCGCAGCGCCCAATACCTCGTCCTCGACTACGTCGACGGGGTGTCGCTGCGCAAGCGGATGCGATCCTTCGGCGGCTTGGTGCCGCTGGCCACGGTCATCGACTGGGGCCGCCAGCTCGCCGACGCCCTGGTGTACCTCGACACCAAGGGGGTCGTGCACCGCGACCTGAAGCCGGAGAACGTCTTGGCCACCGCGGACAAGGCCGAGGGCGAGGCCGCGGGCGATCGGCTCGTGATCGGCGATTTCGGGACCGCACAACTAGAGGGATCCCGCCGCCTCACCTTCAAGCACCTGTCGGAGAGCCTGGGCACCCCTGACTACATGAGCCCCGAGCAGGTCCAAGGCGAGCGCGGCGACGCCCGCAGCGACATCTACTCCTGGGGCGTGATGATGTACGAGCTGCTGACCGGCAAGGTGCCCTTCGACGGCGACAATTGGATGGCGGTCATGGCCGGCCATCTCCGCGGCGACCCGAAGCCCATCCACAAGTATCGCCACGATGTACCGCCGGCGTTGGAGGCGGTCGTGATGCACGCCATGCGGCGCTTTCCCGACCACCGTTACGCCTCCGCCGAGGCGCTGGTGGCAGACCTGGAGCACCTTGACCGACTCGACCCTGCGGCCTACGACCTCTCGCCCGAGCCACCCATGGGTGGGATGGCGGCCGAGGAATCCTCCCGGCGGCTGTTCCGCCTCGCCGGGATCATCGCGATCAGCTTTCTCGCCGTGTGCGTCGCCGCCGTGACGCTGTCCATCGTGCTGCGCTAGCTCCCACTTCAAGCCACAAGGAAGAAACCCCGTGACCGAAATCGACGACCTGCGATGGATCCGCCTGGTGTTCGTGGACACCTTTGGCGCGGCTCATGCGGTCGCGCTCCCAGCCGGCCGCTTTGCCATCGCGGTGGAAAACGGTGCCCCCTTCGACGGCTCCGCCCTCGAGGGCCGGGCCCGACATTTCGAGGAGGACATGCTGCTGCTGCCGGACCCGGACTCGTTGCTCAGCGTGGGTGGCGACGAGGGCCGCGTGGTGTGCACGGTGATCGGTCCCGACGGCCTGGCCTGGCTCGGAGACCCTCGGACGGCGCTGGTGACCCAGCTCTCAAATCTGGGTTTGATGGCCTCTACTTATAGGGCCGCGGCCGAACTCGAGTTTTACGTCCTCTTGCCCGACGGCCGGCCGGTCGACCGGGGCGGCTATTTCGGGGCGGCCGAGGGCCCGGGGATGGGTGTGACCCGCAACGCCTCGGAACGCCTCGCGGGGTACGGGATCGAGGTGATCAGCACCCATTTGGAGTCTGGCCCCGGTCAGTACGAGATCGATCTGGCGTCCCTGCCACCTCTCGCGCTGGCGGACGCGTTGGTCCTGACCAAGGAGGTGCTGCGCGACGAGGCGTCGCGGGCGGGCCTGCGGGTCACGTTCATGGCCCGGCCGCTCATGAACGAGTCCGGCTCCGGCCTGCACCTGCACCAGCACCTCGATGACGACCGGAGCGACACCGGCGGCCTGTTCGACCGAAAGGGAGCCCTGACCGCATCGGGGCGATCGTTCGTGGCCGGGCAGCTGAGCCACGCCCCCGGCCTCACGGCCCTGGCCGCGCCCAACGTGAACTCCTACAAGCGGCTCCACGGCGGCCCCGAGGCGCCCGGTGACATCGTTTGGGGCCATCTGAACCGCTCAGCCCTGGTCCGGGTCGGCAGTTCGGGCGAGCGGCGGCGGGCGATCGAGTTTCGCCTCGCCGATCCCGCCGCCAACCCGTACCTGCTCGTCGGCGGGCTGCTGGCCGCCGCCGACCATGGGATCTCGGCCGGGCTCGACCCGGGCGCGCCCTTCGAGGAGGACATCGGCGGGTTCGACCCGGCGACGTCGACGTCGATGCCGGTCCGGGGCCTACCGCGGGACCTCGACGGCGCACTCGACGCCCTACTGGCCGACGACGTGCTGGTTGATGCGTTCGACAGCCGGTTGCTGTCGCGCCTGGTGGACGGCCGGCGGGCCGAGGCCGAGGCGTTCCGGACCCAGGTCACCAGCTGGGAGGTTGACCACTACCTGGACGAGGCGTAGGGGCGGCGTCGCCGTCAGTCGGTCCGCCGCCTTTCGGGTCGTCGTCTTTCGGGTCGCCGTCTTTCGGGTCGTCGTCCCAAAACGAAGCGGGTAAAAGGGGACCGGTGGTTGCTGGGCTCGATGTGTCCATGAAAGGTTGTTCGGGCGCTGTCGTGGTGGGTCGTTCGGGCGCTGTCGTGGTGGGTTGTTCGGGCGGCGTGGTGGGGATCCCACCCGGTGGGGTCCTCGGACCGGCCGGAGCGTGGTCGCCCAGGGCCTGTTCGGCCGAGGTCAGAAGCTGAGGCCCACCTTGACGGGCCGTCGATCTCGACGAACGCCGGATGTTGAGGGTTTGCGGTAGCGGAAGGCGGTCCCAGGATCGGCGCCGCTCGGCCGAAGGGTCAAGCTCCAGTGCACTGCGCGAGTCGATCGACATGACGGCCCGGCGGCCCGGTTGGTAGGAGGGCCAGGCCGGCAGGCTCGGGGTACCCGGATCACCGGTGCGGGCAAAGGTCAAGATGACGTCCTGGAGGATCTCGGCCACGGTCCGGTCGGCGTTGGTCGACAGGCCCGGGAAGGCAGCGTCGGGCGCCCCGGTGTAATCCAGCCAGGTGAATGGCAGGTCCGATCCATGGCACGGTCCGAGCTGGTCGAACGGGACCTGTCCCGGTGTGTGGTCGAAGCGCATCATCCATGTCCGGCCACCGCCGCGGTGATGGGCCTCGGCGGTGCGGATCGCCGGTATCCCGAAGAGCAGATCGGTCAACAGGTCGGCGCGGCCACGATCCGGCGTCGGTGCTTTGAGCTGGTAGATCTGCGTGAGGCGCTCCCAGGCCACGTCGCCGAACCAGGCTCGGGCCCTTAGCTCCTTGGCCTTGATGAAGCCCTCGGGGGAGATGGCGAGGTAGAGGTTGGCCTCCTCTTGGCAGGTGCTGAGGAGGAGCGGGACCTGAGCGGAGGCCCCGGCCACCAGGCCGGCGAGGGGATGGCCGGGAAGGACCCGACCGTCGACGATGGGCACGAACGGCTCGCCTTCGAGCTCGGCGTCGTCGGCGTCGTGCATCAAGGTGCTGGCGGCGGAGCGGATCGCCTCGGAGGGCAGGGTTTCCATCTGGGCGGCCTCTCGGTAATCAAGACCGAGCCGGTTCAGCATCCGGACGACGACGGCGCGGGAGCGCCAGCGGCTCTGGACCCGGTCGGCGGCGCCGCTCTGGAGGATGGCCCGGTGGAACAAGCCGGTTGCGGCCGGCATCGCCAGCAGGGCTCCGACGCAGGTCGCGCCCGACGCCTGGCCGATCACGGTGACCCGCTCGGGATCGCCCCCGAACGCCTCGATGTTGTCGCGCACCCAGGCCAAGGCCGCGACCTGGTCGAGGAGGGCGACGTTGACGGCGGTGTCGAAGCCGGAACCGCCGATGGTGGCCAGGTCCAAGAACCCCCAGGGGCCGAGCCGGTAGTTGATCGTGACGATCACGGCCTGGCCCCGATGGGCCAGCCACGCCCCGTCGAAGTTGCTCCCGCTGCCGAAGACGAACGCCCCGCCATGCACCCAGACCAAGACCGGTCGGGGCTTGCCCCGGCCGCGCGGCGACCAAACGTTCAGGTAGAGGCAGTCCTCGCTTTCGGGCGCGACGCCCGACCCCGACGGTAGGATCAGGCCCGGAACCTCGGTCGAGATGCTCGACGGGCCGAACGAGGCGGCGTTGCGGGGCCCGTCCCACGGAGGCGAGGGCCGGGGCGGCTGGAAGCGGCCGTTTCCGGTCGGCGCGGCGGCGTAGGGTACGCCGCGCCAGACCGTCACCTTGCCCTGGCGGGTACCTTTCACGCCGAACCTGGACTGCCGTGCTGGACCCACCTTCACCTCTATCTTGTTCCCGCGCCCGGTCCGTCCTGGCGGCGCGAAAAGACCGAGGTGCAAACCTACCAGCGGCCTGCTTGGCGGCCTTCCCAACCCCTTTTGACCACCGATTATACGTTTGGTCCTTCTCGGTTGGGATGTTTGCGGACGGCTTGAACGTCAAGTACCGTCCGACGCATGTCCGGAATGCTCTCAGTTCTCGCGCTCGCCGCGGCCCTCAGCCGCCAGACCGCCCCCGCCGCCACCACGACAACCACGGTCGCTCCGGCGGTGACCGGGCCAAGTGGAGGCAGCGGCCAGGCCTCCGGAGCCGGGTCCTCCAGCAGCGGTGGCACGGGCGCGGGCGGATCCACGGGACCATCGGGGAGTAAATCGACCACGACGGGCAGCGCCACCAGCGGGTCGGCGACCGGTACCGCCACCTCGACCGGAGGCACCAGCGGGTCGACGGGCGACGCCACCGTGAGCCCCATCGTCACCTCGAGTAGCGGCGCGGGCGGATCGGGTAGCTCCGCGCCCACCAGCGGGAGCACCGGCGCGGCATCCGGTGGCGTGACCTTCTCCGGTGGCACCGGCGGCGGCTCGGGCGGCGGCAGCGGCGGCGTCTCTGTTGTCGTGGTGACCGGCGACTCGGGCGCGGCCTCCGGCACGGCAACGGGCGGCAGCTCGGGATCGTCGACGGCCACGGTGTCGGGCAACGCCACGACCGGCGATTCGGGCGCGGTGAACACCTCTGCCTCCGCCACCGGCGGCACCTCGGGTTCGGCTACCTCCAACCCGTCGTCCAGCAACACCGCCACTCGGGCCGGAGCCGGTCGTACCGGAGCTACCGGTCGAGGCCAGCGAC
>OBLV0100000559.1_pt1 | contig 11305 bp, 10 predicted proteins | sample 1520071 | NCBI WGS metagenome assembly OBLV01 (sample SAMEA3888446, study PRJEB22518) | metagenome | reverse complement strand
ATCTACACTCTTTCCCTACACGACGCTCTTCCGATCTCACTGCGGTCCCGCCGGGCTCAGCGCGGTGGAACCCAGCATGGCCACCAGCAGCAACGCCGTCACCCCGATCGCCCAGCCGGTGGGCAGCACGATCGCACCGGCGATCAGGGCGAACATCAGCACGCCGATCTCGCGCGGCCCGAGCGCCGCCACGCAGGCCAACCCGAGGACCAGGACGCAGCCGTAGGCGGCCCAGCGGGGCCTCGCCGTGGGCATGCTCCAGGGCAGTAACCACAGGTAAGCGAGGACGTACCCGGCAAGCAGCACGCAGATCAGCACCCGCAACCACAGCGGCCGGTCGGAGTGCCACGCCTCCAGCGCCGTAGGTAACAGCCACAGGGTGAACAACGCGGCGACAGGACGCCAGATCCAGCGCCGGCGGGCGAACCAGGGCGGAGCGTCGGACATCCGGGACGCTGCAAGGCCGCCCGCCGGTGCTGGATCTGGCGCGAGTCCCGCCGGTACAGGATTCGGCGCGATTCCCGCCGGTGCTGGCTCTGGCGCGGCCATGGCGCTCACGTTAGGCCCGGACCAGGCTGGCCCGGTAGCGCCGCACCCCGGCCAGGGCGAGCACCGCGGCCCAGATCGCCAGCACCAGCACCGCGGTGCCGATCGCCGCGCTGTGCGCCAGCGCCGCATCGCCGATCTGGCCCAGCCAGTACGTCGGGAAGATCTTCATGACGTTCTGGAAACCGGCCGGCACGATGTTGGCCGGGATCCACAGACCACCGATCATGCCGAGCACCAGCATCACCACGCTGGTAATCGGCTGCATGCTGTCCTTGGTGGAGACCAACCCGATCACCAGCCCGAGAAACACGATCGGGATGGTCCCCAGCCACACCCCGAGCAGGATCTGCACCCACTGCCCCGCCGAGAGCCGGACGTGCTCGAAGATCACCCCGACCAGGGTGACGAGCAGGATCGTCGGCAACGTGACGAGCATGCTCACTACCGCTTTGGACAGCAGGTAGGACGAACCGCTCATCGGGGTCAGCCGTAGCTGGCGTTGCCAGCCGCTACTGCGCTCCAGCGCGACCCGGGCGCCGGTGAACAACGCCGCGGACATCGCGCCGAACGCGGCCATCCGCACCATCAGCGAGGGGGCGATCGCCACCCCGTCGGGGTAGGTCTCGCCATTACCGCCGAACAGGTTGGTGTCGATCAGGTAGATCACCACGGGGAACACCACCGTAAAGATCATGAATCGGGCGCCGCGGACGACGCGCTTGACCTCCAAGGCCAGGTAGGCCGGGTTCATCGGACTGTCTCCTTCTCGCCCCCGACACGATGCTCACCGTCACTGTCTCCGGTCAGCGCGAGGAACGCCTCTTCGAGGCCGACTGCGGCGATCTCGATATCGTGTGCCGCCGGGTGGGCGGCCAGCAGGGCGCGCAGCGCTACGTCGGAATCGGCGCAGGCCATCGTCACCCGATCGCCGCGCAGCTCCGCCGCGGTGACGCCGGGCAGCGCGACCAGCGCATCCTGTTGCGCCCCGGGCACGACGGCGCGCAACGTCCGCCCGGAGACGGTGGCCCGTACCTCGGCCACCGAACCGTCCGCGGTGACCCGCCCCGAGCGCATGAGCACCACCCGGTCGGCGAACTCCTCGGCTTCCTCCAGGTAGTGCGTGGCGAAGAGCACCGTGCGACCGGAGTCGGAGAACTCCCGCATCGATCGCCAGAACGAGCGGCGGGTCTCCACGTCCATTCCCACGGTCGGCTCGTCGAGCACCAGCAGGTCCGGGTCGCAGACCACCGCGACGGCGAAGCGGACCCGCTGCTGCTGCCCGCCGGAGAGCGTGCTGCAGCGCCGCCCGGCCAGCTCGGTGACACCGGCGCGGCGCAGCGCCTCGGCGACGGGCAGCGGGCTGCGGTGCAGCGCGGCCACCAGCCCCACGGTCTCGGCGACCGTCGCGTCCTCCAGCAGCGTCCCGTCCTGCAGCATCGCGCCCACCTCACCGGCGGCCACCGCTTCCCGGGGCGAGCGCCCGAAGATGCGAGCCTGCCCCTGGTCCGGGCGGGTGAGGCCCAGCAGCATGTCCACCGTGGTCGACTTGCCCGCACCGTTGGGTCCGAGCAACGCCACCACCTCGCCGGGGGCGACCAGCAGGTCCACCCCATCGACCGCCAGCACCGGCCCGTATCGCTTGCGCAGGCCGGCCAGCCGGATCGCCCCGTGTTCTGTCGTCTTCATGGCACCCGTCATGGCACCAGCGTCGGCGCCGGCACCGGCCGGGGCGCAGATCGGGTGTCACTGAACGGTCATGACATCCGTCAGCGCCCGGGCTGGGCCACCCGGACGTGTGTCACGTCACCGGCGGCCAACGCGCGGCGTCGATCCTCTGAAAGCACCACCAGCCGGCCGTCGGTGTCGATGTCCACCGCGGTCCCGGTGAGCTCGGGCTGCCCCGGCAACTCCACCTGGACCTGCTCCCCCAGCGTGGCGCAGCACTGCCGGTAGGCCTCCCGCAGCCCGGAACCCACCGGATCCCCCGCATGCGCACACCAGCGCCGCAGCTCCTCGTCCAGCGCCCGCAGCAAGGCTCGCAGCAGCGGGTCGCGGTCGGTGCAGGCGGCCTGCTCGATGGCCAGCGAGGTCGCGCGGGGCACCGGCAGCTCGTCGGGCCGCAGCGTCACGTTGAGCCCGATGCCCGTCACCACCGCGCGGCCGCCGGGAACCACCTCGGCCAGGATCCCGCCGGCCTTGCGCTGATCGGCACCCAGCAGGAGGTCGTTGGGCCATTTCAGGACCGCGGGCAGCTCGGCCAGGGTGCGGACCGTCCGGCACAGCGCGACCCCGGCCAGCAGCGGTAGCCAGCTCCAGCGATCCTGCGCCACCTCGGTCGGCCGCAGCAGCACCGACAGCGCCAGCCCCGACCGCGCGGGGGCGACCCAGCTACGCGCGGCCCGGCCGCGCCCGGCGCTCTGGTGCTCGGCGATCAGCACGGTGCGATCCGCCGCTCCCCGCCGGGCCGCCTCGACCAGCGCGGAATTCGTCGACGGGACCGTCGGGACGACGTCCAGCGCGGCGTAAGGACCGTCCGGAACCACCAACCCCCGCCGCAGCGCACGCTCCCGCAGTGGCGGTCGCCCCAGATCGGTCCACACAGTCCGTGGAGGCTACCCGCCGTGAGCTCGACACCGGCGAACTCCGGGGACGGGGCGTGCGTAGCCGCTGTCGAGTTCATCGACGGTGGGCGGCACGCGGGGATTAGGGTCGGATGCCATGAGCAGCTACGCCGGGTCGGTCAGCGAGGCGGGTATCCACAGCACCGCGGGCAAGCTGGCCGACCTGGACCGCCGCGAGCAGGAGGCGGTGCACGCCGGCGCGGGCCGCCGCGCGGGCCGCCAGCACGCCAAGGGCCGCCTGAGCGCCCGGGAGCGGATCGACCTGCTGCTGGACCACGGATCGTTCACCGAGCTCGACGAGCTGGCCCGGCACCGCTGCACCAACTTCGGCCAGGAGACCAACCGGCCCTACGGCGACGGGGTGGTCACCGGCCACGGCACCATCGATGACCGGCCGGTGTGCGTATTCAGCCAGGACGCCTCCGTCTTCGGTGGCAGCCTCGGCGAGGTCTACGGCGAGAAGATCGTCAAGGTGATGGACCTGGCGATGCGGACCGGTTGCCCGATCGTCGGGATCAACGAGGGCGGCGGTGCGCGGATCCAGGAAGGCGTGGTGTCGCTGGCGCTCTACGGCGAGATCTTCCTGCGCAACACGCACGCCTCCGGGGTGGTCCCGCAGATCTCGCTGATCATGGGTTCGTGCGCCGGCGGCCATGTCTACTCCCCCGCCTTGACCGACTTCACGGTGATGGTCGACCAGACCTCGGCCATGTTCATCACCGGTCCCGATGTGATCAAGACGGTGACCGGCGAGGAGGTCGGTTTCGAGGAGCTCGGCGGCGGCCGGACGCACAACACCCGGTCGGGCAACGCGCACTACCTCGGTGCCGACGAGCAGGACGCGCTGTCCTACGTCCGGGCTCTGCTGTCGTTCCTGCCGTCGAACAACCTGTCCGAGCCACCGACCTTCGACGGTCCCGAGCTGTCCCGTGGGCCGGTGACCGGCACCCTGACCAGCTCTGATGAGGAACTGGACCGGCTGATCCCCGATTCGGCGAAGGCACCCTACGACATCCACGAGGTCATCACCCGGGTGGTGGACGGGAGCGAGTTCCTGGAGGTTCACCAGCTCTTCGCGCCCAACATCGTCGTCGGCTTCGGCCGCATCGAGGGTCGCAGCGTCGGGATCGTGGCCAACCAGCCCACCCAGCTGGCCGGCTGCCTGGATATCGCCGCGTCCGAGAAGGCCGCCCGGTTCGTGCGGACCTGCGATGCGTTCAACGTTCCGGTGCTCACCTTCGTCGACGTTCCCGGCTTCCTGCCCGGCACCGACCAGGAATGGAACGGCATCATCCGGCGCGGTGCCAAACTGATCTACGCCTACGCCGAGGCCACCGTGCCCAAGGTCACGGTGATCACCCGCAAGGCCTTCGGCGGCGCGTACGACGTGATGGGCTCCAAGCACCTGGGCGCGGACATCAACCTGGCCTGGCCGACGGCGCAGATCGCGGTGATGGGCGCCTCCGGCGCGGCGAACATCCTGCACCGCAAGGAGTTCGCCGCGGCCGACACCGGCGCTGTCGAAGCGCTGCGGGCACAACGGCAGCAGGACTACGAGGACACCCTGCTCAACCCCTATGTCGCGGCCGACCGCGGCTACATCGACGCCGTGATCCGGCCTAGCCACACCCGCGCCCAGGTGGCCCGCGCCCTGCGGATGCTCAAAGACAAGCGCCAGACGCTCCCCCCGAAGAAGCATGGGAATATTCCCTTGTGAGTGGGAAACGGTGTTCTAGCACCCAATGGCACTCACGAGTCCGGGGTGAGCCGTCGGACGAAGAGCTGGCCGCGCTGATCATGGTGCTCGCCACGCTGGCTGGTGCTGCGGCTGCCGAGCCACCAGCGCCGCGCAGCTCGTGGGCCGATCCGGCGTACCGGATGCGCGCTCCCCTGCATCCCGGCCTCAACGCCTGGCGCAGCTCGGCACGCCCGCCCTGGGCAGGTCCGGTTAATCCGTGAGTGGGGTTTGTCCTTGCCGCGGCGGTGGCAGGATCGACGGTATGCCCACCACCGCGTTCGAGGATCTGAGCCCGGGAATCGTGATCGATCTCGGCGAGGTGAAAATCGATCGGGAGGAGATGCTCGCCTTCAACCAGCGCTTCGATCCGCAGCCATTCCACCTGGACGAGGAGGCGGCCCAGCGTTCGGTGCTGGGTGGGCTGTGCGCCTCGGGGTGGTTCACCGCGTGCCTGTGGATGCGGGCGTATGTGGACGCCGTGCTGGCTGATTCCACCTCGCAGGGCTCCCCAGGTGGGCGGGAGATGCTGTGGCCGGCGCCGGTGTTCCCCGGCGACCTGCTGCGCATGCGGCTGGAGGTCATCAGCGCCCGCCGCTCCCGCAGCCGCCCGGGCCTCGGTTTGGTGGAGATCGTCGGGTCCGCCTTCCGCGACGAGAGCTGCGTACTGCGCATGACTTTCACCGGCATGTTCGCCACCCGCGAGTAACCGTGCGTCTCGTTCTCGCCTCGGCCTCCCCTGGCCGGCTCGGCGTGCTCCGCGGCGCCGGGATCGATCCAGTGGTACGGGTGTCCGGGGTGGATGAGGACGCGCTGAGCGCCACACTCCCCCGCGCCACCCCGGCGGAGCTGGTCGGTGCCCTGGCCAGGGCTAAGGCCAGTGCGGTTGCGGCGGATATCGCGGCCGAGATCCCCGACGCGGTGGTCGTCGGGTGCGACTCGATGCTGCACATCGGCGGTGAGCTCGTCGGCAAGCCCGGCCGGCCCGACACCGCGCTGCGCCGCTGGCAGGCGATGGCCGGCGGTACCGGCGAGCTACTCACCGGGCATGCCGTGGTGCGCCTCCAGGCAGGAGCCCGGGTCGCAAGCGTGACAGGGACTCAGACCACGATCATCCGGTTCAGTGATCCGCCGGTGGCGGACATCGAGGCGTATGTCGGCACCGGGGAACCGCTGCAGGTGGCCGGCGGGTTCACCCTGGACGGCAGGGGTGGCTGGTTCATCGACGGCATCGACGGGGATCCCTCCAGCGTGATCGGCATCAGCCTGCCGTTGACCCGGTGCCTGCTCGCCGAGGTCGGGGTGCCCGTGACGTCGCTGTGGTCATGACCTGTGGCACGGTCCACAATGCCGACAAGCCGATGAGGAAGGCAGCTGCAATGAGCACAGGGGCCATCTTGGCGCCGCGGCTGGCCGAGCTTGCTGAGGAGTTCCAGGACCTCGGCCCGGCCGAACGGCTGCAACTGCTTGTCGAGCTGGGCACCGAGCTGCCTGCGCTGCCGCCGGATCTGACGCACGAGTCGATGCAGCGGGTACCGGAGTGCCAGTCGCCGCTGTTTCTCGCCGTCGACGTGGTGGAGGGCCAGCGGGTGCGCCTTTACTTCGACGCACCGCCGGAAGCGCCCACCACCCGTGGGCTCGCGGCGATCCTGTACACCGGGCTCGACGGCGAGACACCGGCGACCGTGCTGGGCACGCCGGACGACTTCTCCGAGCACTTCGGGTTGGCCGATGCGGTGAGCCCGCTGCGGCTGCGCGGCGCGGCGGCGATGCTGGCCCGGATCAAGCGCGCCGTCTGCGTGCAGGCCGGTTGCGCATGACCGCGCTGGGCAAGGTGCTCGTCGCGAATCGCGGGGAGATCGCTGTCCGGGTGATCCGGGCCTGCCGGGATGCCGGGCTGGCCAGTGTCGTCGGCTATGCCGAGGCCGATCGTGACGCGCCGTTCGTGCGGCTCGCCGACGAGGCGTTCGCGCTGGGCGGTGCCACCGCGGCAGAGAGCTACCTCAACCAGCCCAAGTTGCTGGAGATCGCGGAGCGCTCCGGAGCCGGATCGGTGCACCCCGGTTACGGGTTCCTCTCCGAGAACGCCGAGTTCGCCCAGGCGGTGATCGACGCCGGGCTGGTCTGGATCGGGCCGAGCCCGCAGGTGATCCGGGATCTGGGGGACAAGGTCACCGCCCGGCAGCTGGCCGCCAAGGCGGGCGCGCCGCTGGTGCCGGGTACCCGGGACCCGGTGTCCGGGCCCGACGAGGTGGTCGCCTTCGCCACCGAGCACGGCCTACCGGTGGCCATCAAGGCGGCCTTCGGCGGCGGTGGGCGCGGGCTGAAGGTCGCCCACAGCCTCGAGGAGATCCCCGAACTGTTCGATTCCGCAGTGCGCGAGGCCATCGCAGCCTTCGGGCGGGGCGAGTGCTTCGTGGAGCGCTACCTGGAGCGCCCGCGGCACGTGGAGGCCCAGGTGCTGGCCGATCAGCACGGCACCATCGTCGTGGCCGGCACCAGGGATTGCACCCTGCAGCGGCGGCACCAGAAGTTGGTGGAGGAGGCCCCGGCCCCGTTCCTGTCTGGCGAGCAGCGGCGCACGATCCACGAGGCGGCCCGGGCGATCTGCGCCGAGGCGGGCTACATCGGCGCGGGCACCGTCGAGTTCCTGGTGAGCACCGACGGTTCGGTCTCCTTCCTGGAGGTGAACACCCGGCTACAGGTGGAGCATCCGGTGACGGAGGAGACCACCGGGCTGGACCTGGTGCGCGAACAGTTCCGGATCGCAGCCGGCGAGCAGCTGAGCATCACCTCCGACCCGCCGCCCCGTGGCCACGCGTTCGAGTTCCGGATCAACGCAGAGGATCCGGCCCGGGGTTTCCTGCCCGTCCCCGGTGCCATCACGGTCTTCGATCCCCCATCGGGGCCGGGAGTCCGGCTCGATTCCGGGGTGCACGCGGGGGACGTCATCGCCGGTCAGTTCGACTCGATGCTGGCCAAGCTCATCGTCGTCGGCGCGGATCGCGAGCAGGCCCTGGCCCGGGCCCGGCGGGCACTGGCCGAGTTCGCCCTGGAAGGCCTGCCCACCGTGCTGCCCTTTCACCGGGCGATCGTGGACGAGCCGGCCTTCATGGCTGCGGACGGTGAGGCCTTCGCGGTGCACACCCGGTGGATCGAGACCGAGTTCTCCACCCCGCTCCCAGCCCAGGCCGCCGCTGAGCCACCCCCCGAGCCGCCGCGGCAGACCGCGGTCGTCGAAGTGAACGGGCGGCGGCTGGAGGTCTCCCTCCCTGCTGATCTGGCACCGCAGGGCCGCGGGGCACGGCGAGCCACCCCCCACAGGCATGGCGGTGGGCGGGCAGCCGGGGTCTCGAGCGACGTGGTCACCGCGCCGATGCAGGGCACCGTGGTCAAGGTCGTGGTCTCGGAGGGGGAACCGGTCAGCGCCGGAGACCTCCTCATGGTGCTCGAGGCGATGAAAATGGAAAATCCGGTCACTGCACACAGAGCCGGCACCGTCACCAACCTCACCGCGCAACCAGGAACCCTGGTCACCCAGGGCACCATCCTGTGCACCATCACCCCCTGACCCTTCCCCTCAGGTACCTCCACACCCCGATATGGAGACATATCGGGGTGTGGGGTGCCTAACTTCCCCGATATGTCTCCATATCGGGGAAGTTAGGACGTGAGCAGGAGTGCGGCTTCGGCGGCGACCAGGGTGACGACGGCGGTGACGGCGCCGGTCATCGCGAAGCGGCCCCAGGCGATCCGGATCCCGGCGCTGCGGCAACGCTCGTGCCAGATGATGATCGCCAGCGAAGCCCAGGGGGTGATCAGCGGGCTCACATTCGTGGCGATCAGCAGGCCGAGCAGTTGATCACTGTTGGTCGCGACGGTCTCACCGGCCACGTAGGCCGGGAGATTGTTGATCGCGTTGGACAGCACGGCGCCCAGGGTGGCCGCCCGCGCGACGCCCTCGACGCCCGCGTGGGTTCCCATCACCCCGCCCAGCACCCGGCCCAGCCCGTACCGATCGACCGTCTGGACGACCAGGAACAGCCCTGCCACCAGCGCCAACAGCCGCAACGGGATCATCCGCCACCCGAAGGCGCTCCGGTCCCGGATGAGGAACGCGCCGGCAAGCACCCCGGCGCAGAGCAGCGAGGAGATCATCAGCGGGATGCCGACCAGGACCAGCAACACGAACGCGGAGCAGGCCGCGGCGGCGACACCGAGGAGAAGACGATCTCGCGCCACATGGGCGGCCGGAACCGAGTACCGGTCCCGGCCGCGCCGAGTGGGGCGCCAGTAGAACCACCACAGACCGGCTGCGGTTGCGACGATGGCGGCGGCTTGCGGGGCTACCATCCGGACCGCGAAGGCAGCCGGCGCCAGATCCACCCGATCGGCCGCGAGCAGGTTGGTGAGATTCGACACCGGCAGCAGCAGGCTCGCGGTATTGGCCAACCAGACCGTCAGCATCGCCAGCGGCAGGCCCGGAATATCCGCCTTGGCTGCGGTGGCGAGCATAACCGGGGTCAGCAGTACGGCTGTGGTGTCGAGATTCAGAAAGACTGTCGTGGCTGAGGCGAACAAAACACACAGTACGAATAGCGCGAAATAGTTACCGGCCGCTGTCCTGGCCAGCCGGGACGCCACCACATCGAACATCTCGGCTTTGGTGGTCAACTCGGCCAGCACGAACACCGAGCCGAGAAACACCAGCAACGGCCCGACCCGCCCCACAATGCCGGCCGCCGCGGCCGGGGGCAGCAGCCCACCCAGCACCGCCCCCACCCCGGCCAGCAGGAGCACCACCGCCAGCCAGTCCGCCACCCTCCACCGGCCCAACCCGACACCCCCAACCCGACACCCCCAACCCGACATGGAGACTTATCGGGGTCAGACGGCGGCGCGCCGCCCCGATAAGTCTCCATGTCGGGGACGTGGGAGAAATGGAGGTCAGCTGACGGGGGCCAGGATCTGGGTGCGGGGGTCGGGAGCGGCGCCGCGGCGGGCGTCGGCGGTGGAGTCATCCGGCTCGCGCTGCGAGTCCCGTTCGGCGGCGACCCGGGCCCGGTAGAACCGCACCTCGCGCTGGCGGTCGGTGACAGACCAGCCCAGCACCTCACCCATCAGATCGGCGACGTCCACGGCACACGCCTCACCCCGGTGCGGGTACTCGATCGAGATCCGGGTGCGCCGGGTCAGCACGTCCTCCAGGTGCAGCGCCCCTTCGTGGCTGGCGGCATACACCACCTCGACCCGCAGGTAGTCCGGTGCTCCGGCCAGCGGCGCCAGCAGGTCCGGGCGGCCCGCGGCCAGGGCCAGCACCTGGTGCACCACCGAGCCGTAGCGATCCAGCAGGTGCCGGAGCCGGTGGGGGTGCAGCCCGTGCCGGGCGGCCAGCGTGCCGGCCTGGTTGACCAGCGCGTGGTAGCCATCCGCACCGAGCAGCGAGACCTTGTGGGTGATCGAGGGAGCCACCCGGCCGGGCAGGTCGGGCAGCGCCGCGTTCACCGCGTCCGCCGCCATCACCCGGTACGTGGTGTACTTGCCGCCCGCGATGGCGACCAGGCCGGGCGCCACCCGGGCCACTGCGTGCTCCCGGGACAGCCGCGAGGTCTGCTCGCTCTCCCCGGCCAGCAGCGGCCGCAAGCCGGCGTAGACGCCCTCGATGTCGGCGTGGTTCAGCGGCGTGGCCAGCACCGAGTTCACCGTGTCCAGCAGGTAGTCGATGTCAGCGCGGGTGGCCGCGGGGTGCGCGAGGTCGAGATTCCAGCCGGTGTCGGTGGTGCCGACAATCCAGTGGTTGCGCCACGGGATGACGAACAGCACCGAGGTCGCTGTCCGCAGGATGAGCCCGCTCTCGGAGACGATGCGATCCCGGGGGACCACGAGGTGCACGCCTTTGGAGGGGGTTACCCGGAACCGCCCGCGCCCGCCGGACATCCGCTGGATCTCATCGGTCCACACCCCGGTGCAGTTCAGCACCGCGTGCGCATCGACCCCGGTCTCCACCCCGGTTTCGCAGTCCCGCACCCGGACCCCGCAGATCCGGTCCGCCTCCCACAGGAAACCGATGACCTGGGTGGAGCTGCGGACCACCGCCCCGTACTGGGCGGCGGTCCGGGCCAGCGTCATGGTGTGCCGGGCATCGTCGGTGATCGCGTCGTAGTAACGCACCCCGCCGACGATCGTGTCCCGGCGCAGCGCCGGCGCCAGCCGCAGCACCGCAGACCGGGTGAGATGGTGCTGCCCCGGCACGGACCGGGTTCCGCCCAGCTTCTGGTAGAGCGCCAGCCCCGCCGCCACGTAGGGCCGTTCCCAGAGCCGGTGGGCCAGGGGATACACGAAGCTCACCGGTTTGACCAGGTGCGGCGCCAGCCGGGTGAGCATCAGCTCCCGCTCGTGC
>OBLV0100000558.1_pt1 | contig 11314 bp, 13 predicted proteins | sample 1520071 | NCBI WGS metagenome assembly OBLV01 (sample SAMEA3888446, study PRJEB22518) | metagenome | reverse complement strand
ATACGAGATAATGCTGGGGTCCGAGGGGACGGGAGAATGACGCGGATAGCTGTCTACGGGGCGGGTGGCGTCGGAGGCTATTTCGGCGGCCGGCTCGCCCAGGCCGGGGCGGAGGTGCACGTCCTCGCGCGGGGTGCTCACCTGCGGGCCCTGCGTGCGGACGGGCTGAAGGTACGCAGCGTCAAGGGCGACTTCCAGGTACGGGTGCGGGCCACCGATGATCCGGCTGACATCGGCCCGTGCGACTTCGTGCTGTTCTGCGTGAAGACCTTCGATACCGACGCGGCCGCGGCCCGGCTGGGGCCGTTGCTGGGTGACGGCACCGCGGTGGTGTCGCTGCAGAACGGGGTCGAGAACGAGGAGAAGCTCGCCCGGGCGGTCGGGGAGGAGCACGTGATGGGCGGGGCCGCGTTCATCTTCGCCGGGATCGCCGAGCCGGGGGTGATCGTGCACACCGGCGGGCCGGCCAGCATCACGTTCGGCGAGCTGGACGGCCGGTCCACCCAGCGGGCACGAAGCCTGCTGGCCTGGTGCGAGCGGGCCGGTTTCCAGGCGGAGCTGTCGGCGAGCATTAAGGCGGTGCTATGGGCCAAGCTCGCCTTCATCTGCGCGCAGGCGGGCATGACCGCGGCGGTGCGGCTGCCGATCGGGGAGATCCGCAGCGTCGACGTTACCTGGGCCGCCTTTAAGCGCCTGGTCGCGGAAGTATGCGCCGTGGCCGAGGCGGATGGCAGCCCCGTGCCGCAGGCTGCCCAGGACAGTGCCCTGGCCTTGGCGCAGGCCATAGAGCCGGGCAGCTTCTCATCCCTGCATGACGACCTGGTGGCCGGGCGCCGCATGGAACTGGAAGCCCTGCACGGTTTCGTTGTCCGCCGGGCCGCACAGCATGCTCTGGCCGTGCCCACGTCGGAGGCGGTATACGCCATCCTCCAGCCCTGGGCCGTCCGCAACCAGCAGGCCGCCGACATCGCTCAGAATCCGCCGGCGATGTAGGAGAGGGCCTCCGCCGTCGTGATCCGGCGGTACGTCTCGACGAGTTCGCCAGAACGCAGACGCGCGGCCAGGGCCTCGGCCATATGGTCGCGAACCGGTGGGGGTACCTCGTCCACGCGACGCTCGACCACGTCGGCCCACCGGTATCCGTCGGCCGCCACCGAGGGGTCGGGCCAGTGTGGCAGCGTGACCGACGCGAGCTCCTCACGAAAGGCGATCGCATCGGGAAGAGGGGTCACCGAAGCCGTGATGTTCTCATGGACACGCGGATCGCGCGACGAGATCCGGACGTCGCCGCCGGCGACGTGACCGTCCGGGGCGTACCCGAAACACGAGCGCAGACGCTCCGTCGCGCTCGCCTGTTCGGCCCAGGTACTCGGCCCGGTCTGCAGGACGCCGTCCGCGCCGCTATCACCTCCAGGCAGGGCCAGGCGCGTGATCCCGTGGGCATTGATCGCCTCGAGCAACGAGACTGGCTGAGCGGCGGCCACCCGTACTTCCTTCCGGGGCGGCCAGAAGTCGAAGTAGCTGAAGTCGCCATGCGGGCCACCGACGTGGAAGAGATAGATCTCCGGATACATCGCCATGCTCGTGCGGCGTTCCGGGCGCACCGAGTAAAACGCCGCGATCGCGAGCTGGAGCAGCAGGCTCGCCCCGAGTCCGCCGAGCGGTTCGGTGACGACGATCCCGAAACGGTCCAGCCGCGACCAGTCCGGGAAGACCGCTTCGGGACCGACCCGCTCGCCGCCGATCTGCACCTCGAACGCCTCGACATGAATCTGGTCGGCGACATGCATTCCTGCTCCCCTCCTTCCTCATTCTCGTCTACCCCTGAGGGTTCGGGGTCCCGCGCCATCAGATCGCCTGCGGGAAGCGGAAGAGCCTGTCGGGATCGTAGCCGCGCTTGACCGCCCGGAGGCGCTCGGCGTTTCCGCCGTGGTAGGCGGCCGCCCAGTCATCGAGACCAGGATCGGGGAAGTTCGGATAGACGCGGCCGGATGCGAAGGCATGCGCGAGCGCCCAGGACCGGTCGAGCCACCGGTCGCCTTCGCGGGCGACGTGATCCAGCAGGAACCGCTCGCCGCGGTGGACGAACGCTGTCGCGTCAGCCGGCACGCGGTTGTACGCGCCGCCCATGGCCGTGAAGTTGAGCTCGCGCCGGCCGGGGGCGGCCGCGGACGCGAGCTCGTCGATCAGCGGGACGACCGCCGATGCCGGCATCGGGCGGGAGAAGAACTCCGAACGGCTGACCGTCGGAGCCGCGCCGTACGAGTCCGGGCCTGCGAACGATCGCTTCAGATCACGCCAGGTCAGGACCTGATGGCGGATCTCGGGCCGGACGCCCACGCGGGCCGTCAGGCTCTCGAGGAGCACGGTGGCGGGCTCGGCGTCGCGCAGCGCGGCCCCGAAGACGACGACGCGCAGCGGGTGGCCCGGCTCGGCGACGAGGGTCAGGTTGGCGGTCACGTCGTCCGGGGCCCCCGATGCCCAGCGCTGCCACCCGGCGACGACGTCGACGGCCGCCGCCTCGGGCCAGCGCAGCTCGAAACGCGTGGCGTGCGGTTCGGCGACGGTGGCGAACACCAGAGAGGTGACCACTGCGAACTGCCCCCCGCCGGCGCCCCGCAGCGCCCAGAACAACTCCGGTTCCCGATCGAGGTCGCAGCCGACGACACGGCCGTCGGCGAGCACGACCTGGGCGCTCAGCAGGGCATCGCAGGTCAGCCCGTGGAGTCGGCCCAGGAGGCCGAGCCCGCCGCCGAGGGTGAGGCCGGCGATCCCGACCGTGGGGCCACAGCCGGCAGGCACGGCGCGGCCGGATCGGTGCAGCCCGTCGTAAACCTGGGCCAGGCGTGCACCTGCGCCGATCCTCGCGCTCCCGTCAGGGCGGACGGTGACGGCGTCGAGGCGGCTCAGGTCGAGGACCAGACCCGCTGTCGACGACCGGCCCGCGAAACAATGGCCGCCTCCTCGGGGTACCACGTGCGTGCCGCTGTGCCGCGCGAAGGCAAGCGTGCGCGTCACGTCCCGGGTGGAGGCGCATCTGACCACGGCGATCGGGCGCACGTGGTGAAATCGGGCCAGCGCCGGACGGCGCGCGGCCTCGTACGCAGCTGAATCCGGTGTGATCAGCTCTCCGTCGAGGGCAGCGCGCAAGGAACGCAGCTCGTGCACGCATCCGAACCTAGATCCACGCGGGCAGCGCCGGCTTGAACGGAACGAGCACCCTCAGCCCGTCAGCGCGGCACGTGGGCGGGCGGCCAGGAACGGCCCGTACGACGCCGCATGGTCGTGCCCGCAACCGCACCGGTCGGCCGCGTCGCCGAGCAGCTCTCGCGGAGTCAGGCCGGTCAGCCGCACGCACTCGCGGCTCAGGTGCGCCTGGTCGGCGTACCCGACCTCGGCCGCCAGGTCGGCCACCAGACGGCCGGCCCTGGTCGCCTGGGCCAGCGCGAGGTAGCCCTGGAAGCGCAGCGTTCGCTGCAGCGTCTTCGGCCCGATGCCGACCTCAGCCAGGAACCGGCGCCGCAACTGGCTCTCCGAGATCGCCAGGTCCTCCGTCAGCAGGCCGATTCCCGTCGGCCGCCACGGCATCAGCCGCCACACCGCCTCGGTGACGAGCGAGTCCGGGGGTGGCCTACGCGCCTGGCGGCGCAGCAGGTCGATCTGCAGCACCTGCAGCGCCGCGTCCGGCCGGGGAGCGTCCGCCAGCTGGGCTGACAGGTCCGAGGCCTCGTTCCGCACGTCATCGAAGGGCACGAGCTGATCGACCAGCTCGTCAGCGGGCACGCCGAGCAGGGGTGATGCTGCTCCCGGCCAGAACCTTGCCCCCACGATCGTCAGGCCGGGAGGCAGAATCTCCACCGTGGCCCGGGTGAGCGGGCCGACGAGCCGTGGCGTGGCGCCGATCGGGCACTGGAGCTCGACGCCCCCGGTGGGCAGGTTGCGCTGCAGCACCGGCCGCGGGCCGGTGCGCTGGATCCAGACCGTGCGGACCCGCGCGGCCAGGGCAGGCAGCGGCAGGCGCTCGTCGTACGCCTGAGCGCGATCCACATCTTCAGCGTAGCGAGTCTTTCCGGCGCGCGATGTGCGCGATTCGTTCAAGCCGCCGCCGTGCAGGCCGCCCTAGCATCTGTCGCCATGGACAAGGTCTTCACCTCACTTGCCGTCTCCGTCGACGGCTTCATCACCGGACGCGATCCCGGTCCCGGACGCGGACTCGGTGACGGTGGCATCCTCTTCGGCTGGTACGGCGACGGCGACACCCCGAGCCAGCTCTTCCCCGGCTTCCGGTTGTTCGAGCCGAGTCGTACCGTCTTTGATGACCTCGCGGGACGGGTCGGCGCCGTTATCGCGGGCCGGAACACCTACGACGACTCTGACGGCTTCGACGGGGCGGGGCCGCACCCGACGGCTCCGCTCATCGTGGTCAGCCACCGGCCGGCGCCACCCGAGGCGACGGACAAGCAGGCCTTCGTCACGTCCATCGAAGCCGGCATCGAGACCGCTCGCGCCGCTGCGGGCGATCGGGACATCGCGATCATGGGCGGCGGTGTCGTCACGGCCGCGTTGCGCGCCGGACTGCTCGACGAGGTGATCCTGCACCAGGTTCCCGTGCTCCTCGGCAGCGGCCGCCGCTTCTTCCAGGAACTGCCCGCCCATATCGGACTGAGCCTGGTCGAGGCGGTGCCCGCACCCGGAGTCACCCACCTGCGCTACCGAATCGAGAAGTGAGGGGGACCGTGCTCGGACCCGACGGGGGGCGATCTGAATGATTCTCATAACCGGCGGCCTGGGTTCTATCGGGTCGCACACCGCACGGGCCCTGCTCGACCTGGGCGAGCCCGTCGTGCTCACCGCGCACCGGTCCACCCGGCTGCCCGAGTTCCTCGCCGGCGAGCCCGGCGGCCGGGTCGTCGTCGAGTCGCTGGACACCACGAACGAGGCGGCCTTCCTCGACCTCGGGAAGCGGCACCAGATCACCGGCATCGTGCACCTCGCGGCGGGCCGCTATGACCTGCCCGATCCAGTCGAGTACCTCCGCGCCGAAACCCTCGGCCTGCTCACCGCGCTCACCGCGGCGACAGCGTGGGACGTGCGGCGGTTCTCGGTCGCCAGCAGCATCGGCGTGTACGCGGGGGTGGACGAGGTCCCGTGGCGCGAGGACGCCCCGCTGCCGGCGGTGGCACCACACCAGATCCACGCGTTCAAGAAGACCGCGGAGTTGTTCGCCACGCTGACCGGCGACGGCGCTGCGTTCGACGCGGTGTGCCTGCGGATCGGCACCATCTGGGGACCCCTCGGCCTGCCCGACTCGCCGTTCTTCGCGCTTCCCCGCCTGCTCAGCGCGGCCGTCTGGGGCGAAGACCCCGATCTCACCCCGCCCCGGCCGCCCGCGTACGCCGATGACGGCGGAGACCTGTGCTACGTGAAGGACTGCGGCCGGGCCATCGCGCTGCTCATGCTCGCGGAGCGGCTGAACCACGGCACCTACAACGTCTCGACCGGACGCCTGGTGCGGAACAGCGAGGTCGTCGCCGCGATCAACGCCGCGGTTCCGGGCGCGAACATTGCCCTCCCGGAGGGTCGCAATCCCGCGCGGCCCCCGGATAACTACCTCGACACCACCCGGCTGCGCGAGGACACCGGCTTCCGGCCCGAGTACGACGTCGAGCGCGCCGTACCGGATTACGCCGGCTGGCTGAGGCGACATGATCACTAGCCCACCGCACCGGACCCTCGATAGGAGAAGAACATGCTCGACCCCGACGTACGCCGCGTCCTCGACGGTACCTCGCTAGGCCACCTCGCCACCGTCCTGCCGGACGGCTCACCCCACACCACCCCGGTCTTCGTCGGCACCCACGACGACCAGCTGATCTTCTTCACCGGTCCGCGCTCGCGCAAAGCCCGCAACCTGCGCCGCGACCCACGGGTAGCGCTATCCCTGGCCCCCGCCGACAACCCGTTCCAGCCGGTCATCATCCGCGGCCGGGTCACCGAATGGCTCGACGGCGACGCCGCCTGGGAAATCATCGACCAGATCGCGACGAAGTACACCGGCCAGCCCTATACCCGAGACAAGGAACGCATCGTCGCCGTCGTCGAGCCGGACCAGCAGACGATCGGCATGAGCTGAACCGTCCGTCGGCCAGGGCCAGGGCCAGGGCCAGGGCCAGGGCGAGGGCGGCCGCGAGCGCCGCGGGGCGGTCGGGCGGGTCGGGGGGCCCGGGTTTCGGGGGGGTGGGGAACTAGGGAGTTGCCCTAGGGTTTTTGCTCTGGGCCAGGACGAAACTGGGTCTTACCAGCACCGGACAAGCACCGAAAACGGAGACCCCGCCATGAGCACCCAGCTCTACACCCCGGACCAGCCCGCCACCACCGCGCCGCACGACCCCCGCCGCGCCCCCCGCCCGCACCGCGGCGCCCCGTCCTGGTACCGCATCGCCGCCATCGCCATCGGCGCCGTCGCCGCGGCCGCCCTGATCGTGCTGGCCATCTCGGGCCTGGCCGGGCCCCGCCCCGCCCCGGCCCCCGCCCCCCGGCCCGCCGCCTCCCAGCCCGCCAGCCCCGCCAGCCCCGCGCAGCCAGCCCAGCCGTCCGCCAACCCGGCCCGGCCGACCACCCCGGCCGTCCCCCCGTCCGCGGCGGTCAAGACGCTGCAGCAGCAGCTCGGCCAGCTGAACTACTACGAGGGCCCCGCCGACGGCATCATGGGACCGCAGACCATCGCGGCCATCAAGGACCTGCAGCGCCAGGCCGGCCTGCCCCAGACCGGCACCATGACCCCCGCCACCCAGACCGCCCTGGCCCACTACCTCGCCCACGGCAACAACCAGATGGCCGGCTAACCCCCGCCCCCACCACACCCAGCGGCCGGAGGCCGGGGAACACCACCCCCGCCCCCGGCCGCTCCCGGTTAAACAGCAGTCCCCACCAGGTAGACGTATCGCCCGCCGCCAGCCACGATAGATAAAGAGAAAAGGGGGGTTACGATGGCTGACACGCCGCTCGTCTGGGAAGACCTGGCCACATACAAGGCCGAAGGCCGCTTCCTGGACGGATATCCCGACGACCAGCGGACCTTCTTCGCGCCGCGGGATAACGTCCACGGGCTGCTGGTCGCGCTGCTGGACAGCGCGCAGCATTCTATCGTGGTCAATATGTTCGGCTATGACGACGACGAGCTGAACAAGATCATCCAGGCCAAACTCGCCGATGAGAAAATCTACGTGCAAATGAGCCTGGACCGGAGCCAGTCGACCGGCGCGCACGAGAAGCAGATCCTGGCCAGCTGGGCCAACGACGCCTTCGGCAATAGCATCGCCATCGGCACAAGCTCGGTACACAACGCGATCTCGCACCTGAAGATCGTGATCGTCGACGGCGTCTACACGGTCAAGGGCTCTACCAACTGGTCCTTGTCGGGGGAGCAGCAGCAGGACAACGAGCTCACCCTGAGCCGCAACGCGGTGATCGCCGCCGAAACCCGCGCCATACTCGACCTGAATCACGACTTCATGCTCAAGCAGATGGTCGGTACCAAGCTTGACGTGACAAAACTCCAGGCCCCCACCACAAGCGCAGCCATGCCACCGCTGCCCCCGGCGCCTGCGGCCGGAACGAGTTAATTCGGAACCGCGATCAGCGGCTGCGACTCAATAATCACCCGGATCTGTGCTTGAGCGCAGCTACCGCGTCAGGGTAGCCGGAAAGCTGGTAGGGCTTATTCCCGGGTTCGGGCGGGCCGGAATAGGATTTGATGGCAGGCGGGTTCGGAATGATATCGACGCTCAGGACCAGCTGGTATCCCGCGTTTTCCCACGGAGCCAGAACAGGCTGCGCGGTGGCATCTGAGATTGTTTCCTGGTCAGTCAGGTAAACCCCCGCGTACTGCAGATGCCCGCCGAGCAGCTTCCCCATGCCGTTTACTGCACCAGGGGTGTTGTCTTGCGCCGCCGCGCCCTGGGCAGCCAGCAACGGGCCGCCTGGCCAGTCGGACGAAGCGGCGTGGATCCCTGACCAGTAAAGGCCGATAGCGTGATGAGCCTTCAGCCATGTCGTCATCCGGGTAAGGAAGTACGTGTCGTCTTGTCCGCCGAAGGTGTGGAAGTCCAGGCCCCACTCAGGGATGATGATGGGCTTGCCGGTAAGCCTGGAAAACCGGGCCATCCAGTCCAGTCCGCCCGGGACGGCAGTCAGGGTTTGCTGCCAGTGACGAGTCCAGTCAAGCGTGCCAGATGCGGTGTGCGGGTACGTGCCGTCAGGGCCGCCGTGCCAGTCGAAGATATCGGTTCCCACGTAATCGACGTAAGCGCTACCGGGCCAGCACTCCGCTACCGTTGCCCCTTCCGGATAAATGGTCCACAAGAACTTGAAATGCTCACCGGGCACCGATCGCATGGCCGTGACGACGTGCCGCCAGGCACGGATGAAAGCATCGAGTTCATATGACGGCGTATGCCACTCGCTCCACTCGTACCACCAGCCGTTCATCTCGCGACTGAGATTAATGATGGCGCTGGACAGCCCATCCCGTACCAGCAGTTCACCCAGCTGGTAAAACTGCTGGTCGTCAGCGCCCGCCGCTGCCGCGACCAGAGCAGGGCTATCCGACGTGTGGCGGGCGGGCGCAGCGGAATCTGCCCCGCCATCGTTCAACAGCGTCTCTAGCCCGGAAACCGCAGCGCCAGACGCCGTGATGGCTAGCTCGCCCGGGCTGGCCGGCACAGGCTTTTCCTTCCATGCAGGCCCGGTCAGGGCAACGCCGGCAATGACGGCAAGGCAGGCAGGGATTACCCGCCGCCGTGCCGTCGGCATCTTCAGCTTGATCACCATCTGTAACCTGAGCTGGGCCGGACCAGTGCGTACTTCAGTGCCGGTGGACGCGGGCGATGGCGTCGTTGCCGTCGTCGGGTGCCGTCTCCCCTTCAAGCCAGCCAGGTCCCTGGCTCTGGCCTCAAGGCCCGGTTAACCGTCTTTGTGCCCCCGGGGAGCCGGGATCAACCGGTGGCGCGTGACGACCGCCTTCTCAGCCACGGCTTCCCTGAGCGGAAGCAGGTGAGGTTTGGGGACGGCGAGCACATCTTAAGCTGACCCGCATCCACCAGCCGGAACGCCAGGTTAATCGCATGCTCTGCTAACAGCTTCCGCACATGCGGTTCTGATGGCAAGGCGCTCAGGTTCGCCATCTCCGTCAGTAAACGCTGATCTTTTCCGTTAGGTCTCCAGCCCCGTCACGATGACCGCTCGCGGGGATGAGGCCGTCAGCGCGCCGGACTCACCACAGGTCGCCACCCGTGAGCACGTAGAGAAACGGTACGAGCGGGATGAGGCCGAACACGGCCCATGCCAGCTTCGCGCCGCCGCCGATATTCCGGCGGGTGGCCAAGTCAATCCACATCAGGATCACGGCAACGGGATGGAGGAAGCAGACCAGGAGTTCGAGGATCTTCTTCATTGCCTGAATCTACCCGGACCGCTGTGGGTGCCTGTCCGGTGAGCGGGAGCTGGTTACCCGGGTGCGCGCCAGATGATCAGGTACCGCCCCATGAGCAGGCGGGAGATACGGGCGCCGGGAAGAGCCTCGCGGAGACTGCAGCGCAGCTCGCGGAACGTGTCCCGCGGCGGCCACACCTTGGGCGCGGTGTGTTCCCATTTTCCTCGCACCCGGTTGGCCGCACCCAGGCATATCCAGCTGACCAGAGCCCAGGGCCAGTCGCGCCACTCGGTGCGGGCGAATCCCACGATGGCCAGCGTCCCGCCCGGGCGAACCAGCTGGCTCAGGCGGCGCAGGGCTGTCCCGGCATCCGGCAGCTGGTGCAGCGTCGCATTGGACACAACGGCGTCAAATGATTCCCGCCCCAGGGGATGGGTCAGCACATCTCCGTGGCACCATGTCACCCTCGCGGCCGGGAACCGTGCCTGGGCGCGGTCCAGTACCGGGGCGTCGGCGTCGATCGCGACGACGAGCGGGACACGGCGTGCCAGCCGGGCAGCGAGGAAACCATCACCGCAGCCCACGTCGAGGACCGACGTCGCTGAGGCCGGCACGCACGCATCCAGCCTCCCGTCGTAGTGAATGCTGGCGTTCCACGGCCCGGCCGTGCGGCCTAGTGTGCCTCAGGCAGCCGGAGAACGAGTGTCCTCAGCTGGTCCGGCCCGCGGGGACCGGCCCGCTCGTCGCGCTAGGGTGACGGGATGACCGGGGAACCGCTCTGCGCGGTAGGGGTGCCGAACGTCGGCCCGTTCGGCGACCCGCTGCTGCTGGTGGAGCTGGCGGTGGCGGCCGAGGAGCATGGCTGGGACGGCTTCTTCGTCTGGGACCATCTGCTGTATCACGATCAGCGCTGGGACGTCGCCGATCCGGTGGCGGTGATCGCGGCGGTCGCGGCGCGCACGGCCCGCATCAGGTTCGGCATCTTGGTGAACGTGCTGGCCCGCCGCCGGATCGGCGAGGTGGCGCGGGAATCGGTGACCGTGGATCTGCTGTCGGGGGGACGGCTGGTCGTGGGGGCCGGGCTGGGGTCGCTGGAGGCTGAGTTCACCGCGTTCGGCGAGTCCGGCGATGCCAGGCAGCGGGCGGCGCGGCTGGATGAGTCGCTGGGCCTGCTTGATGCGCTGTGGAGCGGGGAACCGGTGACGGTCCGCGGCGAGTACCTGACCGCCGTGGATGTGCGGATGCTGCCGCGCCCGGTGCAGCGTCCGCGGATCCCGATCTGGTGCGGCGGCCGGTGGCCGGCCAAGGCGCCGTTCAGGCGTGCCGCCCGCTGGGACGGGGTGATGCCCACGCATGCCGGCTACGGTCTCGGCGAGACCATGCCGCCGGACGAGCTGCGGGCCGTCGTGCAGTACACCCGCCAGCACCGCACCGGGGACGGCCCCTTCGACGTGATATTGGAGGGACGTACCGACGGCGCGGCGCCTGGCCGCGGCGCCGGGCAGGTAGTCCCGTACCTGGAGGCCGGGCTGACCTGGTGGATCGAGGCGCTGGGCTGGTGGCGCGGCAGCCCGCAGGACGCGATGAACCGGGTCCGTCAAGGGCCGCCGGCGCTGACCCGTCACCAGTCCTGATACCGCCGATCACAGCAAGGCGAGGCGCAGGGCGCAACGGCGCCCAGTGGCCGGTCACCGCCAGCACGCCGTCGGCACCAGCCGACGTCACGATCACCGCGACCACCCAGTCCCTGGCCGCCCTCATCTTCACCGGATCGGACGCGGCATCGACATCACCGGCGAAACCGGGGCGGCCGAACGATTCCGGCAGCTGATCGGCACCATGGCCGCCGTCGTACAGCCTGTCCAGTCGGCGGTGCAGCAT
>OBLV0100000557.1_pt1 | contig 11318 bp, 10 predicted proteins | sample 1520071 | NCBI WGS metagenome assembly OBLV01 (sample SAMEA3888446, study PRJEB22518) | metagenome | reverse complement strand
GTTGGTGGCGGGTATCGCGGCTGTTGCGGGCGCGGCGGCGAGCCCGGTCGGCCCCTAGCCCCGCACTCCCACGCGGGCTGAAGCCGCCGGCATCGCTGCTGGCGGCAGTCCGCGCCGGCGAGGCTGTCGCCGACGGTGATCCAGGGCGAGCTCCGGAGGCGGCTCGAGTTCGCCGGCGTGACGATCACCGACGGGATCGAGGCCGGCTCGCTCGCCCGGTTCGGCTCGGTCGGTAACCGCGCCTTGCTCGCGGCGTCGGCCGGGTCCGACCTGATCCTGTGCGCGACGACTAACCCGGACGACAACACGCCCACACTCGGGACCGCCGCCCGCAACGCAATCGCCTCGGCACTCGCCCACGGCCGCCTCGCCCGAGGCGCCGCCGAGCAGTCGGCGGGGCGGATCCTGGCTCTCCGCGCGAACCCGTGAACTGCGCTACCGCCCGATTGCCTGCGGGAAGTTGAAGTAGTGGTGGGGGTCGATCGTCCGCCGGACCGACTGGAGCCGCTTGTAGTTCGATCCGTAATAGGCCGTCTGCCAATTCTTGAGGCTGGGATCGGTGTAGTTGAAATACGCCCCACCGGTCACGTACGGGCGCATCCGGGCGTAGGTCGAGCTCAGCCACGAGGCCCCGCCGTTGTAGCTCAGGTATTGCATGCAGCACAGCACGTTGCGGTGCACGAACGCGGTCGCTCCCGGTTTGACCCGGTTGATCGCACCGCCGTAGGAGTCGAACAGGATCGCCCCGCTGCCGGGAAGGTTTGCCCGCGCCTCCGCGGCGCTCACGAGCACCTGGCGGGCGGCGGCCGGCAGTGCCTTGGACACGTAGTCCGACTTGGCCTGGAAGCTCTCGCGTTGCAGCGTCCCGCCGGGGCGGGTGCCTTGCGTGTGGCAGGCCGTCATCGAGATGTGTGAGCAGCCCGCCCACATCAGCTGCGCCTGTAGATAGCCGAAGTTGCCTGACGACACATCCGCCCCGCTGACCGCAGTCAAGGGCGCCAGCAGCCGGGATAGATCGCTCGCGGGACCGAAATACTGGCCGCTGACGGTGACCGACGTAGTACCGCCGCCACCGTTGAGATGGAAGATCGACGTGAGCTGTGACTGCGCGTGTGGCGCCCAGCCAAGCCACGCGGCCAGCGCCGCGGCGGCCTCCGACCACGGCCAACTGACGATGAACCCCGCCACTGTTTGCGGGACCGGATGTACGCGGAAGGTGAAGCTGGTCACGACGCCGAAGTTGCCACCCCCGCCGCCCCGAATCGCCCAGTAGAGATCGGGGTTGCTCTGGGGGCTCGCCGTTCGAAGGCGGCCGTCGGCGGTCACGATCTGCACGCTCAGCACGTTGTCGGCGGTCAGTCCGAACTGGCGGCCGGCGAGGCCCATTCCACCGCCCATCGCGTGGCCGGCGATCCCGACCGACGGGCACGAGCCCGCAGGGATCGTGACCCCGCGCGCCGCCAGCGCCGCGTACACGTCGATCAGCTGCGAGCCGGCGCCGATCGTCGCCGTACGCTTCTGCGTGTTGACGCTGATGCCGCGCAGGTTGCGCAGGTCAACGACCATCCCGCCCGACAGCGTCGAGTAGCCGGCGTAGCTGTGGCCTCCCGAACGCGCCCGCAGCGGCACGCCGTGCGCGACGCCCCAGCTCACGGCGGTGCGGACGTCGGCGGCGTCGAGCGGACGGACGACGAGGTTCGGCAGCACGCCGTCGAAGCGCTCGTTGTAGACGTGCGCGGCCTGGAGGAAGCCCGACGCGCCGCGCCGGATCACCTGCCCGCGGATCGGCGGCCCGGAGGCCTGGCTCGCTGCCCGAGCGATCCGGCCGGCGCCGGCTCCATAGGCCAGCGACAACCCCGCCGCGCCCGCGCCGGCGAGGAATGCCCGTCGATCGATCGGTCCATCCACTGCGCCCACCCCCTCTTCTTGTTACCGGTGGAACGATCCTTGCAGAGCCATGGGACGGGCTTCAAGGCCAGATACACGATTGGCGCTCGATGCGATACCGAGATATGCGGAGTGATCGCCCGACGGGCCGGCGCGAACGTAGGAGCGACGCATCGTTGCTGCACGACGACCGCGACCCTGCCGGCGCGTTCTCCGAGCTCTACTCGCGCCACGTTGGAACCGTGCACGCGTGGTTCCACCGGAGACTCGAATGGGCCGCGAGCGACCTGACCGCCGAGACGCTCACGCGGGCATGGTTGTCCCGCGAGCGCTTTCGCGACGACCGCGACGGATCCGCTCTGCCGTGGCTCCTCGGCATCGCCGCGAACGTGCTCGCCGATACGGTCAGACACAACCGGATCGAGGCGTCGGCGCGAGAGCGGTTGGGACTGCCGCTCGACCTCGCGACCGAGGACGGGTACGTCGAGGTCGAGGACCGGCTGTCGCCGTGCCTGTCGCTCCAGCGACAGCTGCGACGCCTCCCCGAGCACGAGCTTGAGGCGCTCGAGCTCCGGGTGCTCTCGGAGCTGAGCTACGCCCAAGTCGGCGCCCGACTCGCGATCCGCCCCGCCGCCGCGCGGTTGCGCGTGTCCCGCGCTCTGCGCCGGCTGGCCACCTCGATTCCCAAGGAGAAGCGATGAACCAGACCACTCCCCCTCCCAGCCTGATCCGCTTCCAGCGGGAGCTCGAGGACGCGATCCGCCGCGAGCTCGCGACGACTCCGCCGCGCCGGCGGCTGCCGAGGCTTGGGTTGCGGATCGGAGCCGTGATGGTCGCTGCCGCCGTCATCGCCGCCATCGTGCTGGTGACGAGCACAGCGGGTCCCGAGGTACAGACCGCTAAGGCCACAACGATCGAGCGTGCCGCCGACGCGCTCCAGCCGGCCTCAGGCTCGATCCTCCATATCGACTCCACGCTGATCACGACCTATCCCCATGGACAGCGCTGGAGTACGCGTCAAGACGTCTGGCAACAGCAGCAGGGCGCGCTCTGCAACTGGCTGAATCTTCGCCAGAGCGCTCCTGGCTCTCCCGCTGGGACCGAGGGCGGAACCGTCAACGGGCGAGATGAGCTCTACGACCCGGTTCGCAACACGATCTACGTCGCGCCACCGATCAGGGTGCCGCCTCCGCCCCAAGGGGTGACGCTCCCCAGTGAGTGTTCGTACATGGCGGGCTTCGCTAAGCAGGTCCGCGGGCTACTGACGTCCGGACAAGCGCGCGTCGACGGTCACGCGACGATCGATGGGAAGGACACGATCAAGATCGTGTTCACCCGTGCTACCGAGACTTACTACGTCGCAGCGGACGGAACATATGCCCCGGTTGAGTTGATCAGCGGCCGTCCGACCGACAGCGCCGGAATGTCGACGACCGTGTTCCACGCCTACGAAGAGCTTCCGGGAGCCGGCAATGCCGATCTGCTCAGCTTGACCGCGCGGCACCCGTCGGCAGCGGTCGTCTACGGCCTCGCCGGCTACCGCGCCGCCAACGACCGGCTGTTCCCGAACGGGTAGCTGTACCGACCCACGGGCGCCGCGCGGATTCGCCGCGCTGTCCAAACCTTCCAAATCCCTCCTCCCCGGGTGGTACGTTCCGCACACCGACCAACTGGGCGAGCACACTGGAGGGTGAGCGTGGCTGATGTGACCTCTGGGCCAGGAGCTCCTGGGCCATCCGGATCTGGGCCCTCCGCGGCTGCGGCGACGACCACGCCGAAGCTGTTCGTGCGCCAGTCCTCGGGACTCGTGCGCAACGTCAGCGTGACCAACGCGCTGTTCTTCAACGTGGCCGCGTTCGTCGGCGTGGGTCTCACCCTGTACCCGATCTTCTACAGCCTCGCCGACGTTCCGGTGTGGCGGGCGGGTCCGTTCTCCGCCTACGGCTGGGCGTCGATTATCGCGGGGCTGTTCTGCATCCTGCTGGCGCTCATCTTCTCTTCGCTGACCTCGGTCATGCCCCGCTCCGGCGGCGACTACGTGTTCTCGAGCCGCATCCTGCACCCGTTCCTCGGCTGGCTCGAGTCGTGGACGCTCGTGATCGCAAGCGTGCTGATCATCGCCTTCGAGGTTCCGCTCGTTCTGAGGAACCTCCAGATCTCGGCGCGGATCATCGGCATCGGCGCCGGCGGCTTCCACGGCGCGAACACCTGGTTCACGGACGCGACAGGCACGATCACCGGCACACCGGGCTTCATCGCCTCGATCATCGTCCTGCTGCTGATCGCGGTCGTCGCGCTCCTCCCCACGCGGATGTTCCACAGGGTCGTGACGGCGCTCGCGGGATTCGGCGTCGCCTGCTTCGTGGCGATGTTCGTGTTCGGCCTGTTGTTCACGCACCGGGGCAGCTTCATCGCCAACCTGCCGCACTACACCGGCGGCGTCACCTCGGCGCACATCGCCCAGACGGGCGTGAAGTCCGGCCTGATCGCGACCTCGAGCAACGGCTTCTTCAGCAACATCTTCTCGACGACCGTGTTCCCGTTGATGCTGTCGGTGCTGCTGTTCCAGTTCATCGGGTTCCAGTACTCCGCGTACATCGCGGGCGAGGTGCGCGGGAACGTCCGTCGCGGCGTGCTGATCGCGCTGTGCGGCGCGCTCCTGATCGGCGTGCTCGCGAACTCGGTTTACGTGGACGCTATCTCGAGCCACTTCGGCTTCAACACGCAGGTGAGCTGGGGCGGCAGCTACTGGGGCTTCAACACCAGTCTGAGCGCGCTGCCGCTGGGCCAGCCGAACTCGATGCCCCTGCTGGCAGTCGTCGCGAACAGCAGCCTGTGGCCGCTGTGGTTCCTCATCAGCCTCGGCGGGGTGGTGTTCCCGTTCCTGCTGTGCCCCGTGTACATCAATTTCATCAGCCGGATGCAGCTCGCGTGGAGCCTCGACCGGCAGGTGCCCGAGTGGTTCGGGAACGTCAGCGAGCGCCTCCGCGGCCCGCTCAACGCGATCATCGCGACGCTCGTGCTGACCGGCATCTTCCTGTTCTTCCAGAGCTACAAGGACCTGCCCACATTCCTGGCCACGACCGGTCACAAGCTGAACCTGGCCGGAACCGCGTGGTTCTCGATCGTGATGGCGATCCTCACCTGGACGCTCCCGGGCTTCAACGCGATCCTCGTGCGCTTCCGCCGACCCGACCTCGTCCGCAACGCGCCGTTCGGGAAGGCGCTGCCCTGGATCGGGCTCGCGTGGCTCGTGTTCCCGATCTGGATCTACGTCTTTGCGGTGATCAAACCGATCGTGAACGCGCTGAAGGGCGGGAGCGCGCTCACCTACCTGGAGACGAACGGGATCATCGACGCCGGCATCTTCTACCTGATCGGGATCGTCATCTACTTCGTCATGCGCTACCGGGCCACCAAGGCCGGCGTCGACGAGAAGATGCTGTTCACCGAGATCCCACCCGACTAGCGCCGACCCGGGAGGCCCGCGATCGCGACCCGTCTGTACATCGCCAGCGACTTCCACGCCGCCGAGAAGGCGTGGCGGAAGTTCCTTAACGCGATCACGATGAACATCTACAAGGCGGACGTGGCGCTGATAGCCGGCGACCTGACGGGGAAGGCGATCGTTCCGATCATTCAGCAAAACGGCCGCTACGAGACCGAGCTGTTCGGTGTGCATCGCCGCGTCAGCGGCGACGACGAGCTGGCTCAACTCGAGCGCGACATCGCCGACGTCGGCTACTACTCGTTCATCACCACGTCCGACGAGGCGGAGCGACTCGCCTCCGACGAAGCGGGGCGCGACGAGCTGCTGCACAACCTGATGAACGAGCGCGTCGACGCGTGGATGAAGCTCGCGACCGAGCGGCTGACCGACGGCAACGCTCCGCTCTACCTCATCCCCGGCAACGACGACGAGTTCGTGATCGACCCGATCCTCGACCAGCCGGGGATAAAGCCAGTCAACGCCGACGGCAAGGTGCTCGACATCCCCGGCGACCTCCAGCTGCTGTCGTCCGGCTGGTCGAACCACACGCCGTGGCAGACGCCGCGCGAGGAGTCCGAGGACGAGCTATACGCCCGCCTCGATGCGCTCGCTCGGCAGGTGCGCGATCCCCGAAGGGCGGTGTTCATGATCCACGTCCCGCCCTACGACTCGGGCCTCGACACCGCGCCGCTGCTCGACGAGAACCTCCGCCCCACGATCTCGGCCGGCGACGTGCTCAGGGGCCCTGTCGGCTCGACCGCGGTGCGCAGGCTGATCGAGGCCTACCAGCCCCTGCTCACGATCCACGGCCACATCCACGAGTCCGGCGGCGAGCGAAAGATCGGCAAGACGCTCTGCATCAATCCCGGCAGCGAAGCGAACCACGGGATCCTCCGCGGCTACGTCGTGGACGTCGGGAAGAAGGGCATCGACCTCGCCCAGCGCGTCGAGGGTTAGTCCGCGCGCCCCGAGCGCGTTTTCGGCTCCTACCCGGGGGCTCGGGAAAGCGCCAAAATACGTCGCTTTTTCGAGCCGCCTCCGAGGGACGCCGGCGATTCACCCCGCCTTCGCGCTGCTACTCCCCCGCGCCGCAGAACCGCATCGCAGCGACCGCCAGCCCCTGGGCAGCCGCGACGAGCCCGTCGACCGGCACGAATTCGTCGATCATGTGCGCGACGCTGAGCCCGTCGGCATCGAATCCCGGCGGGCCGTAGCCGATCGACGGAATCCCGGCCAGCTGCGTCAGCGTCGCCCCGTCGTACCAGGAGTCGAGGCCGCCGAGCGGGCTCGGCCGGCGAACGTCCTCCGAAGCGCCTCGCATGACGCCCACGATCGGCTCGTCCTGCGAAATCTCGAACGGCATCACCGGGTTCGGCCACCACTCGATCACCGGAGGGTGCTCGCGCAGCCAGTCGTCCTTCGCGGTCTCCCGCGCGATCCACTCCTCGACCTCGCGGCGCACCTCGCTCCCCCACCCTGATGCATCGGCCTGCACGGGCAGGTACATCACCGCGATCGTGAGCTCGCACGACGCCGGGTACGTCACGGCCCACTCGCCGGCGCGCGCCAGCGTCGGCAGCAGCGACGGCGGCGAGAGCAGCGCATGTGACAGCCCCGGGCGCTCGGCCCACGCGGCTCGCAGGGACGCGATCGCGTCGAGCACCACCACCGCCTTCTCGATCGCGTTGACGGCGCCGCCGCGCTCCCAGTCGGGCTGGCGCACCTCGGCGTGGCCCGGCCGGCCGGGCACCCTGATCACGCCGTAGTCCGAGCCCCGGCACGCGATCCAGGTCTGAAAGCCGGTCGGCTCGGTCACGACACCGGCGTCGGCACGCAGACCGTGCTCCACCAGCGCGGTGCCCCCCGCGCCTGAGGACTCCTCGTCCGTATTGGTCGCGACCAGGAGATCCCCGTCCAGCGACACCCCGACCGACGACAGCGCTTCCACGGCGAACACCATGGCCGCGATCCCGCCCTTCATGTCGCACGCCCCGCGGCCGTACACGCGCCCATCGCGCACAGACCCGACGAACGGGTCGCTCGTCCACTCGCCACGAGGCTCGGCGGACACGACATCGATGTGTCCGTTGAAGACCAGCGACCGCCCGCCGCCGAGCCCCGCTTTCCGCGCGATCAGCTGCGGGCGCCCCTCGAAGGAGAGCCCGGGCGGAACGAGAGGCATCCCGGCCAACGCCTTCTCGTCGGGCTCCCACACGTCCACCGACGTCCCGGCGGCGCTCAGTCGCCCCGCAAGGTATTCCTGCAACGCCGCCTCATCCCGCGCCGGATCCCCGACCTGACGCGCGGTCGTGTCGAACCCGATCAGCGCGCCGGCCAGCGCCACCAGCTCGTCGCGACCCGCCTCGATGGCCTCACAGACGCGTTGCTCGGCGGCCGTCAGGGGCATTGTCAGCACCCTAACAACAGCCTGTACCGTATGTGGGAGATGAGCGACACCGTCGCAGAAACTGACCTGCTGAACGAAGCCAAGTCGCTCATCGATCACGCCACCGAGCGGAGCATCGCGCTGCGGCTCGTCGGGGGCCTCGCGATCCGCGTGCTGACGCCGGAGCTTCCGCCGCGGAGCCGCACGGGGCAGGACCTCGACTTCGCCTCGTCGAGCTCGACCCGGCGCGCCCTGACCGACATGCTGGCCGAGCGGGGCTATGAGCCCGACAAGAACTTCAACGCCCTGTACGGAAACAAGCAGCTGTACTTCGCCCATGGCAGCACCGGGCTTGCAATCGACGTGCTGATCGACAAGCTGCACATGTGCCACACGCTCGAGTTTGCCGACCGCCTGACGCGGATGCCGTACACGCTCGACGCCATCGACCTGCTGATGTCGAAGCTCCAGATCGTCGAGCTCAACGAGAAGGACGCCGACGATTGCCTGCGCCTGCTCGTGACGTTCCCGCTCGAGGAGAGCGACGACGCCGGCGCGATCGACCTGCGCGTGTTCCGTGCCCTGGTGGGGGATGACTGGGGGTGGTGGCGTACCGTGACGCTGAACGTCGACAAGATCACCGCGCTTCTCGACGACGACGCTCGCGCCACGATCGAGGGCGGCAAGCTCGACGCGAGAACGCAGCTGCGAACCCTGAGCGAGGTCGCGGAGTCGGCGCCCAAGAGCCGGCGCTGGAAGATGCGCGCGCGGATCGGCGAGCGCAAGCGCTGGTACGACGTGCCCGAAGAAACCCCGCACGAGTAGCCGGCGGGTGCGCCCGCGGTCGGCGGGCCGTCCGAATCCCGCGGGTCGTAGGATGACGACATGGTCGCGATCGCCGGAGGACACGGGAAGATTGCGCTGCGGCTGACCGAGCGTCTTAGCGGACGCGGTGAGGAGGTCGTCAGCCTGATCCGCAACCCAGACCACGCCGACGACGTTCGGTCGCGGAGCGGACGGCCCGTGGTCTGCGATCTCGAGCACGCCGACGTGACCGAGGTCGAGGCGGCGATCAGGGGCGCCTCCGCGGTCGTTTTCGCGGCCGGCGCAGGAGCCGGAAGCGGCGCGGAGCGGAAGATGACGATGGATCGCGACGGCGCGATCAAGCTGCTGCAGGCGGCCGAGCACGTCGGCGCGCCGCGATACCTGATGATCAGCTCGGTCGGCGCCGAGGCTCCCACTGAGGGCGACGAAGTATTCAGCGTGTATCTGCGGGCGAAGGCGGAGGCCGACGCGGCGGTGGAGGCGAGTAGCCGCGACTGGACGATTGTCAGGCCCGGTCCGCTGCTCGACGAGCCCGGTAGCGGGAAGGTTCGGATCGACCTCGCGCCGTTCCGCGGACAGGTCCCGCGCGACGACGTCGCCGCCGTGCTCGATGCGCTGTTGGCTAAGGAACGCGCGACCGGGCGAGTCCTGTACCTGAGCGCCGGCGACGAGCCGATCGAGCGGGCGCTCGACGCCGTCGTCTGAGTCGGCGGGCTTTGGGGAAGCGAGGATGAGCGCGGTGTCGGCCGTACGTGACCCAGAGCCCGCGGCGGTGCGGGTCCTGGTGGCAGAGGACATCGGCGGCCCGGGCCTCGAGCTGTTACGCGAGCACTTCGACGTCGACTTGGGGATCGGCTGGTCGCGCGAGCAGTTAGCGGAGCGCATCGGCGCGTTCGACGGGATCCTGATCCGCTCCGGGACCAAGCTCGACGCCGACCTTCTGGCGCGGGCGACGCGCTTGCGCGCGGTCGGCCGCGCGGGTGTCGGGGTCGACAACGTCGATGTCGCGGCAGCGACCAAGCAGGGGGTCGTCGTCGCCAACGCGCCGCAGTCGAACGTGATCACCGCGGCCGAGCACACGATGGCGATGTTGCTGGGACTCGCACGTAACCTGCCGCAGGCCCACGCGTCCCTGACCGGCGGGAAGTGGGAGCGCTCGAAGTTCTCCGGCGTCGAGCTGTACGAGAAGACGCTCGGGATCCTCGGGTTCGGCCGGATCGGCCAGCTCGTGGCCCATCGCGCGCTCTCGTTCGGGATGCGCGTGACCGCGTTCGACCCGTTCGTCGCGGCCGAGCGCTACCGGGAGCTGGGGGTGGAAAAGGCCGACTCCGTGGACGCGGTGTACGCCGCGGCCGATTTCATCACGCTGCACCTGCCGAACACGCCCGATACCAAGGGCTGGCTCAATGCCGAGGCCCTCGCCAAATGCAAGGACGGCGTCCGGATCCTGAACGTCGCGCGCGGGCCGCTCGTCGTCGACCAGGATCTGCAGGCGGCGCTCGATTCGGGCAAGGTCGGCGGCGCCGCGCTCGACGTGTTTAGCTCCGAGCCGGTCACCGACCACCCGCTGTTCGGCTACCCGACCGTGATCGTCACGCCGCACCTGGGAGCATCGACTGCCGAGGCCACGGACCGCGCCGGCTACCAGGCCGCCGAGCAGGTGATCGCGGCGCTGACCGGCGGAGTGGTGACGAGCGCGGTGAACGTACCCGCGATCGCCGCCGAGGACCTGGACGTGCTCACGCCGTTCGTGTCGCTGTGCCGCGGGCTCGGCAAGATCGCTATCGCGCTCGCCGAGGGCTCGTCGATCGACCGCGTGCGCCTCGAGTTCCTGGGACGGATCGCCGAGCGCGACACGCGCCTGCTGTCGATTCACGCGCTGATCGGGGTGCTGAGCGGCCATGTTGAGGAGGACGTCGGCGTCGTCAACGCGCCGGCGATCGCGGACGAGCGCGGGATCGAACTGGTCGAGACGAAGACGTCGACTGCCTATGACTACAGCGACCTTGTCCGGGTGAGCATCGACTCCGGGGACAGCAGCGTTCGCGTCGCCGGCACGCTGCACGGCCGGCGCCACCGGCCCCATCTGCTGGAAATCTGGGGCCAGCGCTTTGACGTCCAGCTCGAGAAGCAGATCACCGTGCTGCGCTACCGCGACGTGCCGGGGATGATCGGCCGCGTCGGGACCTGCTTCGGCGAGCACAACATCAACATCGTGTCCGCCGCCGCCGGTCGCGATCCGGACGACTCGATCCGGGACGAGGCGCGGCTCCAGGTGATGATCGTGACCACGGACGGGCCCGTTCCGCACGACGTGATCGATCAGCTCGTCGCCGGCGACGGGTTCGAGGCCGGCCGAACCGTCACGCTCTAAACCGCGTGGATGCGGATCCTGGGGCGGGCGTTGTTGACGTAGCCCTTCGGATTCCAAAGCCCCGCTTCGTCCTCGGGCTGGGTCGCCGCGGATGAGTCCCAGGCGCGGACGATCAGCTCGTGGTCACCGGGCGCGAGGAAGAGCGTGATCCGCCACTGCCGCCATGCCCACCGGCCGAGATCCTCCAGCAGGTCGGCCTGCGTCCAGCTCGCGCCGCCGTCGACGGACACGTCGACCCGGGCGACGTACCGATCACCGCCGGCGAACGCGTACCCGCACACATCGACCGGACCGGCGGTGACGGTCTCCCCGTCGCGCGGGGAGAGCACATCGGAGTTGAGCGCGACCAGGCCGAG
>OBLV0100000556.1_pt1 | contig 11326 bp, 16 predicted proteins | sample 1520071 | NCBI WGS metagenome assembly OBLV01 (sample SAMEA3888446, study PRJEB22518) | metagenome | reverse complement strand
CCGAGATCTACACTCTTTCCCTACACGACGCTCTTCCGATCTCAGAATCTGGAGGGCGAGCGGCTGGACGCCCTGCTCGGCGAGTGGGCTGCGTGCCGTAATACCGGCGGGTTCGGGGTGCGCCGGGCGATCGCGGTGGATGGCAAAACCGTGCGGGGCTCCCGCGGTACGCAGGGACCGGCTCGGCATCTGATGGCCGCGATCGATCACCACTCCGGGATAGTGATCGGCCAGGTCGACGTCCCGGGCAAAACTAACGAAATCCCGATGTTCTCCCAGCTCTGTGACCAAATCACCGACCCCGAGCAGGTGGTAGTGACCGCAGATGCAATGCACTGCCAAAGCTCCCACGCCGACTATCTCGTGCTCCAACGCGGCGCGCACTACATCCTGACCGTCAAAGGCAACCAGCCTGCGCTGCGTCACCAACTCATAGCCCTACCCTGGAAAGACGTTCCGGTCGGACATGCCAGCACCAGTCGGGGTCATGGCCGGGTAGAAAAACGCGTCCTCAAGGTCGTCACCGTCTCCGCGGGGATCCTGTTCCCGCACGCCCTCCAAGCCATCCAGATCACCCGTCGCACCCGCAAACTCCACGACAAGAAATGGCGCACCGAAGTCGTCTACGCCATCACCAGCCTGGCCGCCGCACAAGCCACCAACGCTCAGCTCGCGACCTGGACCCGCGGTCACTGGTGCATAGAGAACCGCCTGCACTGGGTCCGCGACGTCACCTTCGACGAGGACCGCTCCCAAATCCGCACCAGAAACGGACCCCGCATCATGGCCACCCTGCGCAACCTCGCCATCAGCCTTCTCCGCCTGGCCGAGGCCACCAACATCGCCCGAGCCCTCCGACATCACGCATGGGACCCACTCAGACCCGTAGGACTACTCCTGACCAGCTGAGAAAGGACTTTGCCGGGGCCCTGCCCGAGCTGGTCCGAGACATCACGCGTGAGCTGGGCCTGGTTCCGTGCCAGCCTCGTCCGTGGCGCCCGACAACCACGCAGGTCGGTGAGGGCGTCGAGGCGGTCCCCGATCTGGTAAGCCGTGACTTCAGTGCGGACGCGCCGGGCACAAAAATGGTTGGGGACATCACCCTATCTGCCGACTTGGCAGGGTTTCGTGTATCTGGCTACAGTCATCGATTGCTGTACTGAGAATGCATCGGATACGCGATCGCCGATCATATGCGCGCCGAGCTGGTCGTCGACGCGCTGCGCATGGCCGCCCGTAACTACGCACTCGAACCGGAGCTATTTTTCACAAGATCGCGGCTCACAGTATCTCAGCCAGTCTTTTACCAAGACCGCTGCCCAAATCGACATACGTCATTCTGTTGGACGCGTCGGTTCGTGCTTCGATAATGCAGGCCGAGTCGTTCAACGCCACACTCAAAGTTGGGCGAGTCAACCGTACCGTGTACCCAACGCGGGAACACGCACGCAAAGACGTGACACGCTACATCGAACTCCATTATAATACCAAACGTCTCCACTCGGCGTTTGGCTACCGAAACCCGCAGGAAGCTCACACCGACTACCAGAATCAGCGGCGGGCGGCCTAACAACACGAATAAGATCTATCCGGAAAACGCGGGGCTGCCCACTACGACCCACAAGCCCCTGCGCCTGCCTGACCCCTCTACACCGCCCTCCGCGAACTCCAACACCTATTCGCCCTCTGGACCGGCACCTGCTACCCCTGCCATCGCTCCAACGACCACTCCAACACCCAACCCACAAAGAACCACTAGATGATCTATTCCAAGGGGTCGGTTAGTGGTCGTAGGCCAGCAGTGACCGTTTGATGGGTTGGCTGGTGTGGTCGTTGTGCCAGATCGCGGTGGTCAGGGCGAGGATGCGTTGCAGGATGCGGACTAGGACGCCGTTGTGGGTTTTGCCGCCGTGGTGTTCGAGGTTGAGTTGGCCTTTGTAGGTGTCGAAGATTGATTCGATGGTCTGGCGTAGGGGTTTGAAGAACTGGGTGCCTGCTCGTGGGGGTTCGCCCTTGCGGGCTGGTCGGGGCAGGGTCAGGCCTGCCTCGGTGAGGGTGGTCTCGAACTCGGTGCCGAAGTAGTTTTTGTCCCCGATGAGGATCTGGGCGCACCGGTGGGCGTTGAGCGTGGAGTCGGTGTGCAGGATGTCGAGCAGGACGGTTCGTTCGTGGGCCTTGGCGCCGGTGGGCGCGAAGCCGACGGGTAGGCCGTGCAGGGTGGCGAGCAGGTGTAGGCGCAGTCCCCAGAAGTAGCGCGAATGGCTGGCGCAGTAGCCGTATTCGGCCCATCCGGCCAGCTCGCTGCGGTGCACGGCGTCGCGGGAGCGGGCGCATTCCACTGGGGTGGAGTCGATGACCCAGACGTCGTCGGTCCACAGGCTGGTGTCGCGGGCGAGCATCCCGATCAGCCAGCTGATCGTGGCGGCCAGATTGCGCAGCCGCTTGTTGTAGCCAGGCTGCTGGGGCAGGTAGGGGAACAAGTGATGCAGGTGAGTGGTGGCGAACCGGAGCCAGCGAGACTCGCTGGTGAATCCCAGCAGGGCCTCCCATCACCGCCAGCGTCACCAGCTCTGCATCGGAGATCTGCGGGGGTGAATCCGATCGCCGGGCGCCACGGTGCGCGCTGCGGCGCGCTCCGCAACAGATCATCGGTCGTGACGTAGAGTGCGGTCGCGAGGGTGTCCAGATCGGCGTCCACGAAGGCCTCCAGGTTCGACGTTGGGTGAGAACGCCGATCATGGACACCCTTCGCGTGTCAGCTGATCACGACACGCCAGACACCCACCCCTTGGAATAGATCATCTAGGGCGCGCTGGGCGACTAGCGCGAAGATCACCCGCTCGGTGGCTTCCCCATCCAGCCGGCGCCCTTCGGCGACCCGGCGTAACGCCGCACCGATACCCAACCGCTGCCACAACCGGTCGTCCGCCCGCGCCCCACCCAGTCGCCGGGACTCGAGCACCGCCACGTCACCCGCCTGGGCGGCGGTCATCGCCTGCTCCGGATCCAGGAACCGGGAGATCGAAGCCACCAGCCGGGCCAGCGCGTCCCTATCGACGGTATCCAGCGACGCGCCCAAGTTCGTGTGCCATGATTTCGCGGTTTCGGCACCTTGCAGCGCGTCTACAAGGGGAAACACTCTTGATCAAGCCTGGAAATGCCTACGATCTTCGGAAGTCCGGCCCAAAGGATCGGCGGCCCACAACCTCGGCAGCGCCGCAATCCGCGCAGTATGAGGACTTGCGTAAATGCCGTCGCTTAGACGGAAGACCGAGCAATTTGGGCGCAGATTCGGCGCAGCACCAGCGGTTACTGATCGGCCGAGGGAACGCGGTTGCTGGCCATTGGATTTTGTAGTCGCAAGCAGCACCCCGCCTGGACCTGCAAAGTTGTCCGTATATGAGGTTAATCCTTGGCCGGTTGGACCGGGTCATTCGTTAACGTGATCGTGTCCTGGAGGGGAAGTCCGGATACACCAGATCCAGTGCTTTCCATTACCAGCGAGCTGGCCGGATGTTATCCGCCGGTTGCTGGGCCGGGCCACCAGGGGCTGCTGGGGCGACGGTGTTGAGGGCAGGCTCGGTCGCCATCCCAACTCCCGTGAATCAGCAGCGATCCGCCCGGAGCACCAATAGTGGCCGTGATGCCAGCTCGGTAGTTTAGTTTGCCACCCTTTCGGGTAGAAATAGTCTCGGGTGGGTGATAGGCCCGCCTGTTCAGATTGCTGAACGCAGCAAGTGACCAGCGGTAGGGCGGCCGAAGGTCACGTCCGGGTGGTGAGGCCCGGGGGCGATGCCTGCGCTCCGCCCACAGGGCGGATCGTCACGGTGGACACTCCGACCGCGCCGCCACCGAGCCGAGCGACGCGGGTGACCGCCTTGAGTAGTTGGAAGTGCTGGGTGATCGTGCCGGGTTTGCTCGGCGCACGATGTGCCGCGGGAGGGTGATGAGTCTCGACAGATTCCCGGGGCGTCGGGCCGCGACTGTTAGTGAGGACGTGACGCCGGCTGAGGGTAGTTCGTCGGTGTCTGGGGCGCCGGCTGTCGTGACGCATGATCAGAGGGCGCGGCGGGTGCCGGTGGTCATTGTGTTGCTGGCCGTAGGCTGGTGGCGCTGATGGTGTTGTCGTTTGGTTTGGTGCAATATGCCCTGAGCTCGGGCACTGTGGTCCGCATTATGGTGGCTCGCTTTGTTCGGATTCCGGTGACGTGGACTCCGCCGCAGCAAACGGTGGTCACGGTGGTGCGACTACCGGAGATTCTGGGTGCGCTGTTGGTGGGCGCGGCGTTGTCGTCGTCGGGCACGGCATATCAGACGATGTTGCGTAATCCGCTGGTCTCCCCAGAGATCCTCGGTCTCGCGGCGGGCGCGGGTTTCGGCGGGTCGTTGAGCATCCTGCTGGGGTTGCCGCCAGCAGAATTGCAGGTGACGGCGTTCGCGGGGGTTGGTCGCGGCTATCAGACCAACAAGTCAGCGCTATTCTCGGCGGGGCAAGCTAGCAAAAGGAAATGGATTATGACAGGAAAGGAATATTTGAACAATGCGGGCATCAGCCCGCACCGCAGCACCGATCCTCGCGAGGCGTTTATGTTCTGGTGTATCGACGACGCCGTCGGCTTCGGCGACGTCTACCCCGACCTGCTGGCGCTACTATGCGTCCAACCTGCTGTCTCAGGCGGCGAATCCTTCCTCGTCGACGGCCAATGCCTGTTCGACGCGATCGCGCGAGACACCAACGAGCGCGACCTGGCACAGTTCCTGTGGAGTGTTCCGATCGAGCAGTGCGCGCGCCCGCAAGACAGGCCCCCGGGTATCCCCGGCGACGTCCGCAGCCGACGGCCCATCGCTTCCAAAACCGCCGACGGTCGCCTCGCCGTCCGCTACAACCACGACCACCAACGAGTCCTCGACGAAGGGCCCGTCGATGATCAACACCGTGCCCAGCTGGCCAGATGGCACCACCTCGGGCAGCTAGCCGCGGCGACCGCACCACGATTCCGCCTGCAACCCGGAGAACTCCTCGTCATCGACAACTATCGCGTCTTCCACGGCCGTGAGCCCTACCAAGGAACCCAACGATATCTACACCGGGCACAGGAATTCACCGACCTATCCCTGTCGCGCCCCAACGCGGGCACCCACCAGACCCAATAGGACCGAGATCTAATCATCTCAGCTGAACAGGCCGGACGTCACCAAAGAGGCAGTGTTGCGGGATGCCCAATTTCTTTGAGATCAGTTTGAGACCGTGGCATCGCCGAGGCCAGGTAGGTGGTGATCTAGTCGCCGGAATGGTGGCCGTCTGGAATTCTGACTCGTGGAGTGACCATGCTGGCTGACCGGCTCAACCCCAAAGTCTCGGTGAGTGTGGTGTTCGTGCTGGCCATGTTCATGGCGAGTATGGACACCGCCATCGTGAACGTGGCGTTGCCGACCCTGTCACATGAGTGGTTCGTGCCGCTCAACCGAGTGGATGGGGTGGTCGTGGGTTTCCTGGTCAGCCTGGCGGTGTTCATCCCGGCTGCGGGGTGGCTGGGTGACCGGTTTGGCACCAAGCAGGTGTTCCTGGCAGCACTGGGCCTGTTCACGGTGGCATCAGCACTGTGTGGACTGGCCCAAAGCTTCGGTCAGCTCGTCGCGTTCCGGATCCTGCAGGGCGTCGGTGGGGGAATGCTGACCCCGACAGGCATGGCGATGCTGTATCGCACCTTCCCACCGGCCGAGCGGGTACGGGCCAGCCGAATCCTCACCGCGCCCACGGCGTTGGCCCCGGCGCTGGGGCCGGTGGTCGGCGGGATCCTGGTGACCGACGCTACCTGGCGTTGGGTGTTTTACGTGAACGTGCCGATCGGAATCATCGGGTTCGTCTTCGGCTTGCTGTTTTTGCGCGAGCATCGGGAACCTGCGGCAGGCCGCTACGACCTTCCCGGGCTCTTGCTGGCCGGCAGCGGCCTAGGCGCACTGATGTACGCGGTGTCCGAGGGCCCTTCGCAGGGCTGGACTGCTCCGATGATCGTCTCGCTCGGGGGTGCCGGGATCCTGTTACTTGTCTCCCTCGTCATCGTGGAAAGCCGAACTTTGCATCCGATGCTGCCCCTGGGGCTTTTGGCCGATCGACTGTTTCGTGGCACGTCGACGGTCATGTTCCTTGCCATGATGGCCTTTTCGGGCCTGTTTTTAGTTGCGCTGTTTTTGCAAGAGGGGCTTGGGCTTAGCGCGCTTAATGCCGGGCTGAGTACCTTCCCAGTGGCGCTCGGCGTGATGTTGGGCTCCCAGATCGCAGCCCGGATCTACCGCCGGCTCGGGCCGCGCCGAATGATCATTGGCGGCCTGCTAGGCGTCGCCGCGACGACCGCGCTGGTGACTACCGTGGGGTTCGGGACAAGCCTGTGGTGGCTGCGCGCAGTCATGTTCTTGCTCGGTATGTCGATGGCCCAGGTCTTTGTTTCGGTGCAGGCGGCGGCCTTCGCCACCATCACCCCGGCGGCGATGGGACGCGCCTCGACGTTGTTCAATGCCGGTCGCCAGCTTGGCATGGCAGTCGGCGTGGCAATCCTGACCACCGTGGCCAGCGCCGTTGGGCTGACCCACGATGTGGGCGGACGTGCGGTCGCTCATCTCGCTGCCTACCACGCAGGATTCGTCACCGCCAGCGTCTTGGCCCTGCTGGCAGCCGGAGCGGCCCGTTTCGTTGACGATCACGCCGCCACCTCCGCCATGCAACGACCTGCCGTCGCTGCTCTGTCGACAACCCCATCGCCTTGCTCCGCGAAGGTTCACGAGGCCGATCAAAATTCACGCAGCCGGTAACGCGCTGGCGCCCTCGATCGACAGCGTAATGGGGTGCCGGGTCTCGCCAGGCGGAGGCGAGTAAGCCCACTCGGACCCCTGAGCTCGTGTGTCATCGTCGCCGCCGTTGGCTCGTTACCCGCCCAGTTAATCGGCCGTTACCGTTTTGCGCACGCCGCTAGTTTCTTACTGGCGCGGCTCTCCTCTGATCCTGGTGTGGGGGTCGCCGCGCCACGCTTGCCGATAAGGTGACACGTGAGCAGGGCGCCCATGTCGGGGCGCTTTTGCGTCCTGACGCTGATGCGCATCAAACGCTGGCAACCCTCGTAACTCATAGAGCATCCGCGACGGCGAAGTATCCTTCACCTTATACCTGCGTAAATGGGTGCTCGGGTTTTTTCCTCTGCCAGAATGTGAGTCCCCGCGCTGTGCAAGAGATGAGGGCGCGGTCCTGTACCAGGTGCGTGCCCCGCTGAGCACTGCTCATAGCTCCTGGTCTGTGATGAGGTCCGCGGTTCGTTCGGCGATGGCCAATACGGTGGTGTTGGCGTTCGCCGCAAAGATTGAGACATGACCAACGCGTCGGCCACGCGGCGGCGGAGGATCTTCAAGCGACGTGGGAGCAGGACTGGGCCGCGGGCCAGTCGCCGCAGAAACTGATGCCGCGGTCTTGGTCGAACACGCTGGTCAGCGTTCGTCAGGTCACCCAGCGCAATACCGGGCGCCGATCAGCCGGGATCGATGGGCAAGTTGCGCTGTCCTCACCGGCCAGGATGGAGACGATCTGTTCCTGTTCGGCGACGGCGGCGCTACCAGCGACCGCGGGGAAACCTCCCTAGGCTGGGGCCGAGCGCACCAGGCTCATCGGGGCGGGGCTGAGTGGTCGTCAGACGGTTCGCACCTGGCTACTCAGGGCTGCAACCTTCGGCTGGTCCAGACACCGTCAATCCGATCATAACGCAATCTGCGGTGCAGTCGGTCTGAACTCTCCTGCCAGAACTCAACCATGTCTGGCACGAGATGGTAACCACCCCAAGCTATCGGTCGTGCCAGCGGCTCACCTACTTGAGCTAGGCGCTGGGCCTCGCTGCGAAGCACCTGCTCGTCTTCCAAGAGCGCGCCCTGTTTCGAGGCGACCGTCATCGGATGAGCGCTGGCCGGACAAGCCTCCCACAACGCGTCAGAGTCGGCGGAAGAAAGCTGTTCCACCGGTCCGGCGAGGGTAAGCTGCTGCCTGGTCTCGCGCCAGAATAACGCGCCGGAAGCCCACTTGTTGGTGGCAATATCTCGACCTTTCTGACTATAGTCTTTAGTGAGGAACACTGCGCCGATGGCGGTTATTTGAAAAATCTGAACGCATCGGGTTGATGTCCGACCTGTTTGGTCGACGGTACTTAGGGCTAGAATGTCTGGCTCTTTAACTCCACTGGCCTCAGCTTCCGTGAGCCACTTTTTAAAAAGCTTGATCGGGTCAACGGGAGGGGTGTCAAACTCTGACCGGTAGAATTCTGTGGGATTTGCGACCTCTTGTGAGTTGTCTTTGTTCATCCAATTCTCCAGAGTTAATTCTCATATCGCGGTTCTATATCGCGATGGTTGAAACTCGACCGTGTTCTCAATATTTCAATTCGACAACCGTCGAATCCCGGACGGTGATCGTAGGGTGGCGATGTTGTAGCGAATTATTCGCTGTGTTTGGAACTGGTACTCTTCCTCCTCGGTGATCCGATAGCGATTTGCCATTCCAGTCCTTCGGCATCGTTGATTCCGGCGAGGTTCGTATTATCAATTTTGATCGATTAATTCCGATTTGTCGACCACTTGGAACATCAAATTAGTGCCGGCCTCGCACTGTATGGATCACCCTGATTAGTCTATCTGCCATTTTCCCCTTTGATGAGCCCGTGAGATTGAATTGGGAGAAACTGCAATGCTGCACCTATCCTACTTGATACGCCCATTTTTTTCATAACACGAGAAGCGTGTTTCTTCACTGTAGACTCGGCCACGTAGAGCTTGGTAGCAATCTGATTATTGGTCAATCCCGCAGCTATAAGATGTAACACTTCTGTTTCCCGGGTCGTGAGTCTTGAAAACTGAGATTGAAGGGAGTTTGCGATTTGGTGGGCGTGACCATCGAGCTTCTCCTGCGGATAGGGTTCGCGGGCTGTAATGCAAACGGTGAAGCCTCGTTGTACCAAAGCAATCATGTTTTTAAATTCACTTTCCAGGGCGTCGATATCTGCGAATCCGGCTGCATTGGCATGCAGCGCCTCGACGACTCCAATGCGTGAATTCTGTGAGCGTAGAACAATAACTGGCGATCTGGTGCTGATTTCATTCATAAGCACTTGAAGGTCGTCGAGTTCAAGTGTGCGGAGATTTACGAGTACGATGTCTGGCGCTAACTTGACCGCTGCCTCGACTGTGCTTTCTGCGTCATGCGCTTCGCCAGCGACGTTTAAGTTGGGAGCGTTTCGAGCCATCGCTCTCAGACCCACCCTCGTCAAATATTGATCATCCGATATCAACAGTCGAGTCTCAGGCATCCCGCACCCCGCCGCATCGAGAATCCGTTCTTTGAGAAAGCGTACGGCAATAGCGATCATTAGAAAGTCGCATATTGCCCCGTAATGAGCGACTGCATTGTTTCGCCGTGTCGCAAAAATCGCCGCTAAGTTCGATGCGCATGCGATGGTTCTCACTTGAAGTCAAATTCCCTGGATCGATCATGCTGACATTGGATGCTTCCACGGTGTTCCGAAGGGTTGGTTTGGAAGTTGACACAGATGGGAGTGGCAATATCGTGAGTGCTTTATGCTGATCTCAGAAATACTAGTTTCTACGTTAGCCTGCTCCGTAGTGCAGGTTCTTTGAGATTTGGTAGCTGCTCCTAATCTATCTGGAGTCGTGACTTGCGCCAAACGGTTTAAGTTTTTTGTCACAACGTGTTGCGATGGTGCAATATTCTTACGACGGCTGATGAGTCGGATTACGTCGACTCCAATTTGCTGACGCGACAGCGAGCGGGTGGATGTCGGAAAGCCTCTGAAGGGTCGGGGTCGGTGCGTACAGGATGCGCATTTAGCCCGCAAGTTCACTGGTTGGATTGTTTTGAAGCTCTCGGCCTGAGATGGGTGCCCGTCGCACACCTTGGACCGAAATCCCGTCGTTCTCTCGGGGAAGATCGCCGTCATTGCCGTCACCCCTCAGCGGCTGTCGCCCGACGCCGATCGCTTACCAGCCGTGCCGCACTCATATAGATGGGCGGTTTCTAAACGAAACTCTTTATTGTCCGGCCTCATGATGAAGCGGTGGCGCCCTAGCCTGCATTGGCTCGGAAAGTGCAGCGGGGTGGGAAAGGTGAGGTTTGGGTCCAGGTCCATCCGGAGGAAGGTTTCACTCATCGGAGGCGTTGGTTCCCGGCCTTAATTCGTCGGATAAAATTTTATGGGAGTCTTATCTTCCGAACGTAGTGGCGCAAGCGCGGAGAGTCAAGGCGATTTGTTCCGCATCTGCGGGAGCAACTCTGTGATCTTGAGCACACTGACCGAAGCGTCTTTGACTTGTAGGGTTCCAGAAGTCGGCCTGCGCCGCTGACCTGGGTGCTTGGTGTGCTCAGCCGCTCTATCTGATCTTTCTCAGGCTGTTGAGCCTGCTATTATTGCTCGGTCGCTCGTCGGTGTCTCGGGATGTCGAACTGCTGGTGTTTGCGCCACGAAGTCATGGTGTTGCGAAGAGCCACTCCGAAGCCTCACTTGGACTGGGCGGATCGCGCGGTGTTCGCCGCGCTGGTCCGGGCCTTGCCCACGATGCTGGGCAGACATCGCTTGGTCACGCCGGGCACGATCCTGCGGCATCATCGCTTGGTCGCCAAAAAGTGGACCTATCCCCACCGTCTCGGACGTCCACCCGTCGATAACACGGTGGCCTCGTTGATCGAGCGCATGGCCCGGGAGAATCACCGCTGGGGGATACAAGCGAATCCAGGGCGAGTTGCTCAAGCTCGGTCACCGGGTGGGAGCGTCCACGATCTGCCGCGTTCTCCAGCGGTTGCGGATACCTCCGGCGCCGGTCCGGGACACCGACACGACCTGGCGGCAGGCTCATACGGCCAGTAATGCCACAAGCGCGAACAGCAGTCGCCAGGCCAGGTTGGTGTGTGCGGTTTGCGCAGGCGGGGGAGCAAGAGCGGTCTCGCCGTGGTAGCTCTGGACGGCATGGTTCCTCCAGTTGTGATTTTCGGTCACCTGTGTATCGGGTCAGGGCGCGGATAGGTTGACTCACGACGATCGCCAGCGGTCTGAGCGTCACGATGTGTTGCACCGTGGGGGATCGGCGTTGGTGATTGAGCAGCTGGGTTACGGGTATGGACGGGCCTTACGGATGAACACCCGCATCCGCTTCGCGCCAGCGACGCACGGTGAGCAGGCCGGTGCGGGAAGAACTTCGTCACGATGCTGATAATCATCGGGTCTGGGGGCGTGCGTGCTCACCACGGTCGCCGATCCGTCCACAGTGGCCTGTTCTGTCCATG
>OBLV0100000555.1_pt1 | contig 11356 bp, 7 predicted proteins | sample 1520071 | NCBI WGS metagenome assembly OBLV01 (sample SAMEA3888446, study PRJEB22518) | metagenome | reverse complement strand
CGGCTACGACACGCGGCCCGTCCTGGACGAGGCGGGCTGGACCACGCTGCTCGCCAACCTCGACCGGCTCACCAGCCTGGCCGCCGCGCGCAGTGTCCGCGCCGTCCTGCACCCGCACGTCGGCACCATGGTCGAGAGCGGCGACGAGGTCCAGCGGGTGCTCGAGGGCTCGGCCATCTCGCTCTGCCTGGACACCGGCCACCTGCTCATCGGCGGCACCGACCCGGCCGAGCTGACCGGGCAGGCGCCGGACCGGATCGCGCATACCCACTTCAAGGACGTCGACGACCAGATCGCGGCGCAGGTCAGGTCGGGTCGGCTGAGCTACACCGAGGGGGTCAGGCGGGGCATGTACCGGCCGCTCGGGCGCGGTGACGTCGACTTCGCCGCGATCGTCAGCCATCTGCAGGACCGCGACTACGGCGGCTGGTATGTCCTGGAACAGGACACCATCCTGACCGAGGACCCCCGCGGCGAAGGCCCGGTCGCCGACGTCCGGCAGAGCGCCGACTACCTGCGCCAGCTGCTGACCGGGCATTAGCGGGTCCAGCCGCACCTCGCCGGCATCGGCCTGGGACGCTGTGACCTCATCCGTGCTGGGTGATGCCGCCCGGCTGCGGCGGGCTCATCCTGGTTAGCTGTGAGCCGCCACGCGGACGCCGAAGAGCCCTCGATGCCGGCGCAGTCAGAAACGACAGAAGAACGCGGGTTCGGGCCGTTCGTCACCTATATCGTCCGCAAGCGCCCCGACGGCGTGATCGCGCGCTGGGAGTCCCGCACGCAGCGAAAGCGCCTGTCCGGAGCGCCGGCCCGCGGCTCGACGTGGTGGGCCCCGCAAAGTCGTGACTGGTGGATCGGCGTGCTGTTCGCGGTCGGCTCGTTCCTGTTCGCGCTGGGCACGGTGCCCGCGTACGTGAACGCCGTGGGCGCGCGGCCCGACGCCGTGACGTTCTTCATCGGGTCGCTGTTCTTCACCTCGGCCGGCTTCCTGCAGTACCGCGAGGCGGTCGATGCCGCGCCCCGGCGGCCGGGCGCGGCCCGCCGGAAGGTCTTCGTGTTCCTGCCCGGCCAGATCGGCTGGCAGGCGACCGCCGTGCAGCTCGTGGGGACGCTGGAATTCAACGTCAGCACCTGCGCCGCCATCTTCGCCGCCGTGGGCACGGCGCAGGCGCGGCACCACGTCTGGCGCCCCGACGTGTTCGGGTCGGTCTGCTTCCTGGTCGCTAGCCTCCTCGCCTGGTTCGAGGTGTGCCACGGCTGGACGGCCTGGCGGCCGAGATCGCTAGGCTGGTGGATCACCGCGGTGAACCTGGCCGGGTCGGTCGCCTTCGGGTTCTCCGCCGTGGCCAGCTACGTCATCCCGGGGACGACCGAGCTGCTCAGCGTCCCGGTGACCAACCTCGGCACCTTCATCGGCGCGCTGTGCTTCCTGGCCGGCGCGGTGCTCCTTTTGTACGAGCGGACCGAGGAGCTCCCCGCCGTCACGGCGGCTCCGCCGCGGCTGTCCGGCCCGGCCGAGCCCGCCCGGCCGTTACAGGTCGCGCGACCAGTTCTGGCTGGTCAGGTCCTTCCCGAAGGTGTGGTGCCGGCTCTCGTCGTCCAGCGTGAAGCCGGCCCGCTGGTAGACGCGCCTGGCGTCGGCCAGCACGTCGTTGGTCCACAAGGTGATCCGGGAGTAGCCGGCCCGGCGCGCGAACCGCAGCACCTCGTCGACCAGACGGCCGCCGATTCCCAGCCCTCTGGCCCACGGCTCCACCAGCAGCAGCCGGAGCCGCGCGGTAGCGGCGTCCTCGCGCACGCAGAACACGCAGCCGGCCGGCACGCCGTCCACCTCGGCGATCCAGGCCGCCTCGGCGTCGGGGTCGCGCTTCTCCACGTAGTCCGCGACGATCCTGGCCACCAGGGCCTCGTACGAGGCGTCCCAGCCGAACTCCTCGGCGTAGAGCGCCCCGTTCCGCTGCACCACCCAGCCCATGTCGCCGGGGCGCGGTTCCCGGAGCAGGTAGCCGCGCGGCTGCGGCGACCCGGTGAGGGTCTCGGTGACTACGCGCATCGCGTCGAGCAGCCGGCGCCGGTCGTCATCGCACAAGGCCGCCAGCATGTCGTGGACCTGCTCGGCCGACCGGGCGTCGAGGCCCGCGACAACCTCGCGGCCGCTGCTGGTCAGCTGGATGACCTGCCTGCGCCCGTCCGCGGCCGAACGCTGCCGGGCGATCACGCCGTCTGATTCGAACCTGGCCAGGATCCGGCTCAGGTAACCCGGGTCGATGTCTACCGTCCGGCGCAGGTCCGTAACCTCGCTGGTATCCCGCTGCGCCAGCTCGAAGAGCAGCCGCGCCTCGGTGAGCGAGTAGGGCGTGTCCAGGTACTTGCCCCGCAGCAGCCCGAGCGCGTTCGTGTAGAAGCGGTTGAACCCGCGCACCGCGGCCACCGCGGCGCCGTCGTCGGCTGGGCTCTCGACAGTCAGTTCACTCACGGCATCCCCAGATGGTTGATTGCTTGAGTCAACTATATACCTGCCCTAGTCAACAATGAGAGGTTCACGCGATGGCGTGGGGCCGTCCTCAGGGCCTGGACGCGCCGTACTTAGGATGACGCGTAGCGGCAGGCACCGGCGAAACCGGTGAATCCAGGGATATCAGGGAGGCGCACGGCATGCGGATGCGAACGCTCGGCGGTACCGGGATCAAGGTGAGCCCCTACTGCCTCGGCGCGATGATGTTCGGCGCGTGGGGTAACCCCGATCACGAGGACAGCATCCGGATCATCCACGCCGCGCTGGACAGCGGGATCAACTTCGTCGACACCGCCGACGTGTACTCGGCGGGGGAGTCGGAGGAAATCGTCGGCAAGGCCTTGCGCGGTCGCCGGGACGACGTTGTGCTGGCCACGAAGGCACACAGCGCGATGGGCAAGGACCCGAACATGAGCGGCAACTCGCGCCGCTGGATCGTCCGCGAGGTGGAGAACAGCCTGCGCCGCCTGCAGACCGACTACATCGACCTGTACCAGATGCACCGGCCGGACCCGGACACCGACATCGACGAGACCCTGTCCGCGCTGTCGGACCTCGTCCACGCCGGAAAGGTCCGCGCGGTCGGCTCGTCCACCTTCCCGGCCGAATCCATCGTCGAGGCGCAGTGGGTCGCGGACCGGCGCGGCCACGTGCGGTTCCGCTCCGAGCAGCCGCCTTACTCGATCCTCGTCCGCGGCATCGAGGCGGCGGTGCTGCCTACCTGCGAGCGGTACGGGATGGGCGTGATCGTCTGGAGCCCGCTGGCCGGCGGCTGGCTGACCGGCCGGTACCGAAAGGACGCCGACATCGACATGACCACCGGCCGCGCGCGGCGGCTGCCGCACCGGTTCGACCCGTCGTTGCCCGGTAATCAGGCCAAACTGGCGGCCGTCGAGGAGCTCATCAAGGTCGCCGCCGACGCGGGCTGCTCGCTGACCCATCTGGCGCTGGCTTTCGCCACCGCGCACCAGGGCGTGACCGCGGCGATCATCGGGCCGCGCACCATGGACCAGCTCACCGACCTGCTGGCGGGCGCCAGCGTGACCCTCGACGACGCCGTGCTGGACCGCATCGACCAGATCGTCCCGCCGGGGGTGAACCTCAACCCGGCCGACGCGGGCTGGCAGCCGCCCGCCCTCACCGATCCGGCCGCCCGCCGCCTTCCGCAGGCCGCCCGCTCCCTCGCCTAGCCCGCCCGCCCCCTCGCCCAGCCCCGCCCGCCCCCTCGCCCAGCGCCGCCCCGCCCCCTCGCCCAGCCCCGCCCGGGGCCGGACGCCATGAAACCGGACATTCAGTGCGTTTGAACGCCATGGATCCGGGGTTTCATGGCGTTCCGGAAAGCGTCGGCCAGGCGTCAGTGACCCTTGGCTGCCGCCATCTGCTCGAGCACGGGGACGAGCCAGGCCAGTGTCCGCTCCTTGGTGATGCCGAGGCCAGTCAGCGTGCCGCCGCCCAGGCTCTCCTCCTCCTCGAGCAGGCCCAGCAGAATGTGCTCGGTGCCGATGTAGTTGTGCCCGAGGGCCAGCGCCTCGCGCAGCGTGAGCTCGAGCACCTTCATGGTCCGCGAGTCGAACGGGACGTGCCCGGGGATTGCGCCGTCCGGAAGGGCGGCCTGCCGGACCGCGCCGATGGCCGCGCGGACTGCCTCCGGCGATACCCCGAGGGCCGCGATGGCCCTCGCCGCCAGGCCTTCCTGTTCGTGCAGCATGCCGAGGGTCAGGTGCTCGGGGAGCACGCGGTCGTCCCGTCGCTTGATGGCCTCCTGGCGCGCCGCGATGACCGCGCGCTTAGCCCGGTCGGTAAACCGGGAGAACTTGACCGGATCTGGCGGAAAGGCCCCGGAGAGCAGGTCTCCCCAGTCCGAGGCCTTGGGCACAAACCGCTTCTGCGCGGCCTGCTTGGTGACGCCCATGGACTGTCCGATCTCGGTCCACGACGCGCCCGTCTTGCGGGCCTGGTCGACAAAATGGCCGATCAGGTGGTCGGCTAGCTCGTCGAGATGCTCGGAAATCCGGACGGCCGCCGATACCTGGTCAAGCGCCGTGCCCTCGGTGTTCCTGATGTAGCTGATCAGCTCGTCGAGCCTTACAGGTGGTTGCGACATACGTCAACCCTAGGTTGACGAAGGGAAAACGTCAACTCGTGGTTGACGGCCAGGTTTACTCGAGCCGCATATACAGCGACACGATCGTGCTGTCCGGTCCCGAGGTGATGCTCAGCTCGTCGGCGAGCGTGGCCGCCAGCCACAGCCCGCGGCCGCAGTCGGCGCCGATCGGCTCGCCGGCGCCCGCGTGGACGATCGCGTTGGCCGCTATCTCGTGCACGGCCAGGACGAAGTCGTCGAGCCGTGTCCCGGTCAGCCCGGCGTCCGCGCACTGCGCGGCGACCTGGCGCCGTAGCCTGGCGAAATCGGCCCAGCCGAACACGACGTCCAGCAGCTCGCCGCTCCGGTCGGCGATGTCGCCCGGCCACAGTCTGTCAAGCGCGACTACGCGCGCCTCATCGGTCATTTCCGCCACGTCAGCAAACCCCCCTTCGCTACGTTTGGTGAAGGAGATGCTACAAGCAGTCGCATGCCGCGTCCGGGTTTCGGCGTTCAGCGGCTCGGTGGGGAAGGGTGATGTGGCGGCGGGGGCATGGTGGCGACGTCGGGTACGGACCCGGTGGCCGGCGCCAGGTCCAGCGCATCCCCTCTGGCCGGATGGGCGGCCAGAGGGGATGCGCCCGGTCTGCTAGGGACGGACTTCGTAGACGAGGTTGAACGGGGTCTCAGCGGCGCGCCGGAACCGGGTGAAGCCGGCGTCGGTGATGACCTGCCTGATGGCGGCCTCACCGGCCTGCGCGCCGAGCGCGTAGCCGCCGGACTGGGACAGCGCGTTCGGCACGCACAGCAGCGTGGAGGCGCTGTAGTAGATCCGGCCCACCGGGTTCATGTTGCCTGCCACGTCGTCGGCGGCGGCGGGCTCGACGATGAGCCAGGTGCCGTCGGGCTTGAGCGCCTGGCGGACGTGCCGGGCCGCGCCCAGCGGGTCGCCCATGTCGTGCAGGCAGTCGAAGGTGGCGGCCAGGTCGTACCCGGTACCCGAGAAGTTCGACGCCGAGGCGACCTCGAAGCTGACCCGGTCGGCGACGCCCTGGTCACCGGCGTGCTTGCGGGCCGTCTCGATCGACTCGTCATGGTAGTCAGACCCGGTGAACCGCGAGTTCGGGTACTCCTGGGCGAGCAGGATAGTGGACGCGCCCAGCCCGCAGCCGATGTCCGCCACCGTGGCGCCGGCCCGCAGCTTGTCCTCGACCCCCTCGAGCGCCGGGATCCAGGACGGGATGAGGTTGGCGATGTAGCCAGGCCGGAAGAACTGCTCGCAGCCGACGAACACGTCCGTGTCCTGCTCGTGCCAGCCCATGCCGCCGCCGGTCCGGAACGCCTCGGTGATCCGCGGTACGGCCTTCAGCGTTCCCAGCGCCAGCACGAACGCGCCTGGCATGTAGACGCCGCCGTCCGGGTTGGTCAGCGCGAAGGCCTGCTCCTCGGTCATCGAGTAGGTCTGGTCGGCGGCGTCGTACTGGACGTAGCCGCTCGCGGCCTGGCCGCGCAGCCATTCGGCGACGTAGCGCGGGTTCGTCTGAGTCGCCGCGGCCAGTTCCTCGGCGGTCGCCGGCGCGGTCGCCAGCGCCTTGTACAGGCCGAGGTTGTGGCCGACGACCACGCTGCCCGCCGCCATCGTCGCGCCCAGGTCCCCGACGAACTTGCCCAGGAACTCGTTGAGCTTGTCGCTGTCGATAGCCATGATGAAACTCCCCTTGATGTTCGGTATGCCGTCACGGCCCAGACTGCGCCGGAGGGTTGCAGCGGCGTTGCAACCCGGCTGCAACGGGCCTCGTTAGAAAGAGGAAACGGGCGAGGAGGGGACCATGCGGGCGAGATATCCGGACACGGAGGGCTTCGTCGAGCGGGACGGCGTCAAGGTCGCCTACGAAGTATTCGGCTCGGGTGAGCCTGCCCTCGTGTTCGCCCCGACCGATCCGCTCGTCCACTCCCGGGCCTGGAAGGCCCAGGTACCGTACCTGGCCAGGACGTCTCGGGTCGTCACCATCGACCCGCGCGGGAACGGCCGGTCGGACCGGCCGGAGTCGTCCGCCGCCTACGCCGACACCGAGTTCGTCGCCGACACCATCGCGGTCATGGACGCCACCGGCGTTGACCGCGCGATCCTCGTCGGGATATGCAGCAGCGCGTGGACGTCCCTGCTGACGGCGGCGCTGCACCCGGGCCGGGTGCTCGGTGTGGTCAGCATCGCCACCTGGGCGCCGTTTCTCACCCCGCCCAGCGCCGTGCGCGCCGTCTACGACTTCGACAAGGCTTACGACACCGACGAGGGCTGGGCCAAGGACAACCGGCACTACTGGCTGCGGGACTGGCGGGGCTACGCCGAGTTCTTCTTCGCCGAACTGCTGCCCGAGCCGCACTCCAGCAAGCAGCACGAGGACATGGTGAGCTGGGCGATGGACACCAGCGCCGAGACCAACCTGCTGTTCGTCGACGCGCCGTTCTCGTCCTCGAGCCGCGCGGAGACCGAGGCTGTCCTGGCCCGGGTGAGCTGCCCGGTGCTGGCGATCCACGGGCGGGAAGACTGCTGCCAGCCGTGCGGGCGCGGCGAGCTGGTCGCCGCGCTCACCGGCGGCGACCTGCTGATGCTGGACGGAGCCGGGCATCTCCCGATCGGCCGGGAGCCCGTCGTCGTCAACCGCGCCATCCGGGACTTCGCCGACCGCTTCCGATCCTCCGGCCCAGTCGCGCCGGCCCGGCAGCGCGTCTGGACCAGGCCGCTGAACCGGCCCAAGCGGGTGCTTTACGTCTCCTCGCCCATCGGGCTCGGCCACGCCCGGCGTGACCTGGCCATCGCCGACGAGCTGCGCAAGCTCAAGCCCGGCCTCGAGGTGCACTGGCTGGCCCAGCACCCGGTCACCGAACTGCTGCGGCGGCGCTCGGAGCTGATCCATCCGGCCTCGGCCTTCCTGGCCAGCGAGTCCGGGCACATCGAGAGCGAGGCGGCAGAGCACGACCTGCACGCCTTCCAGGCGGTCAGGTCCATGGACGAGATCCTGGTCGCCAACTTCATGGTCTTCGCCGAGCTGACCGAGAACGAGCCGTTCGACCTGTGGGTCGGCGACGAGGCCTGGGACATCGACTACTTCTTGCACGAGAACCCCGAGCTCAAGCGCGCGCCCTACGCCTGGATGACCGACTTCGTGGGCTGGCTGCCGATGCCTGACGGCGGTCCGCGTGAGCAGGCCCTGACCGCCGACTACAACGCCGAGATGATCGAGCAGATCGCGCGCTTCCCCGCGCTACGGGACCGGTCCGTGTTCGTCGGCAATCCGGACGACGTCGTCCCGCACGGGTTCGGCGACGGCCTGCCCGCCATCCGCGACTGGGTCGAGCGGAACTACCGGTTCTCCGGCTATGTGTCCGGTTCCGGGCCGGAGACCTTCGCCGACCGCGGCGCCATCCGCGCCGAGCTCGGCTACCGGCCCGGCGAGCAGGTCTGCGTGGTCACCGTCGGTGGTTCCGGCGTCGGCACGGACCTGCTCCGCCGGGCGGTCGCGGCGTACCCGGCGGCTAAGGCGCTGGTGCCCGGACTGCGGATGGTCGTGGTGACCGGGCCGCGGATCGATCCGGACTCGCTGCCGTCGCGGTCGGCGGCCGACGGTCTCGAGGTGCGCGGCTACGTGCCCGACCTGTACCGGCACCTGGCAGCGTGCGACCTGGCCGTGGTGCAGGGCGGGCTGACCACCACGATGGAGCTCACCGCCTCCGGACGGCCGTTCATCTACGTACCGCTGCGTCATCACTTCGAGCAGAACTTCCACGTCAGGCACCGCCTGGACCGGTACGGCGCGGGCCACTGCCTGGACTACGACCAGACCGGGCCCGAGGCGCTGGCGCAGGCCATCGCGGCGGAGATCGGCCGCCCGGTCAGCTACCGCCCGGTCGAGACCGACGGCGCCGCCCGGGCCGCCGCCCTGCTCGCCGAGCTCGTCTGAGCCGAGTTATCCGAGGCGCTGCCGGGCCTCGCTGGCCTCGCGCAGCACGTGCGGCAGCCCGTGCTCAGCGGCGAGCCGGACGGCCCTCTCAAGCTGCGCCGCGGCTTGCTCGTGCTCGCCCAGCCGGGCCAGGGCGCGGCCGTCCGCCGCGAGCGCCGCGGCCAGGGCGGGGATCCACGGCTCCCGCTCCGCGACGGTCAGCAACGGCGCCAGCACCGCGCGAGCCCGGTCCGGCTCGCCGTGCCCCAGCCATGCTTCCGCGAGCGACAGGTACACCTCGTAGCCCAGCATCCAGGCGCCGCCGTCCGGGATGCTCGCCTGCTCGAGCAGCCCGGCCGCCTCCGCGAGCAGGGCCCGCGAGCCGGTGGCGGCGGCCAGCGGGGCGGTACAGCGCAGCAGGTACGCCTCGATGCCTGATTTACGCGCGGCGGCCAGGCCCTCCTCGTACAGCGTGACTGCTCCGGCCCGATCCCCGCTCACCAGCAGGGTGTCACCCAGCATGGCGCGGGTCGCCGCCTGCCACCAGTGGTGCTCGTGCTGTTCGCACAGGTCCACGGCGCGGCGGCCCACCGCGATGGCCTCGTCGTCGCGGCCGCGAAGTCGCGCTAGCCAGCCGAGATGAGTCATGTACCAGGCAGTGCAGTGCGGATAGCCGCTCGCGCGGTTCACCTCGATGGCCGTCTCGATGGCGGCGGTCGCGCGGTCCCAGTCCGCCGCGGCGACGGCCAGGAAGGCGCCCTCGAACTCCGCCCATTGCAGCAGGAACAGATCCCCTCGGCGGCGCAGCAGCGGGGTCAGCTCGGCGAGCACATCAGCCAGGGCACGGGTATCGCCGAGGCCAAGGCAGGCAGTTTTCAGCCCGTCGAGGCCGTCCGCCAGGGCCTGGCCGTCGGCGCCCGCGCGTCCGGCCGCCACCGCCCGCAGGCCGTAGCTAAGCGCGGCGTCGAGCTGGAGCCGGTTGGCCGCGATGACGCCGAGGCGAGAGAGGAATTTCGCCTCGCTGGCCCGGTCCCCGAGCGATTCCGCGATCCGCAGTCCGCTCTCCAGGTTGGCGGCGAAGTAACTGGCAGGCTTGCCCCGGGAGACGGGGACGTCTCCGCCGAGCTCGCGCAGGACGAGCATCTCAAGCCGGCGGTCGCCTGCCGCGCGGGCGCCCTCGGCGCCCAGGGTCAGGTCGTCGAATGCGGCGGCGTGCGCGCCGGTGGCTTCGTGCGCGCGGCCGCGCAGGACCAGGGCGCGGGCGGATACCTCCAGGTCGGCCGCTTGCTCGCCCGCCTGCAGCGCCTGGGTGGCCAGCGCCACCGCGTCGCTGGCCGCGTACCGGCGCGTCGCGTCCTCGGCGGCCCGCAGCCAGGCCCGTCCCGCGCGCAGCCAGTCGCCCGCCGCCGCGGCGTGCCTGGCCAGCGATTCCGGTTGGCCGGTCAGCAGGTCGGCCGCCCGGCGATGGTATGCGAGCCGGGTCGGCTCCGGCGTGCTGGCGTACAGCACGTCGCGGATGAGGTCGTTGGCGAACTCGTAGTCACGGCCGCTGACCATCAGGAGCCGGGCGCCGAGCGCTGCCTCGCACTGCTCGAGCGCGGCCGCGGGCACCAGGTCGAGCATGGCCCCGAGGGTGAGCGGGTCGACCGTACTCCCGAGCACGGCGGCCGCCCGGAGCAGCGTCTCCACGCCCGGCCCGGCACGCCGGACGCGGGCCTGCACGGCGGTCCGCAGCGATTCGGGCACGCCCTCCTCACCGCTCGCCAGCGCGCGCAGCACCTCGACGACGAACAGGGTGTGACCGCGGGTCCGCTCCAGGATGCGCCCGGCCAGCTCGTCCCGCCCGGCCGCGCGGGCGAGCTGCGCCACCGCGTCCGCGTCAAGCGGCCCCACCTCCACCCGGCGGGCCACCGGGGCGAGCGCGGCGTCCAGCTGCGCATCGTTCTCGGCCCGGACGGTGGCCACCACCAGGAGCCTGGTGCCGGCCGGCTCGCGGCCGAGGAAGTGCAAGAGCTCCACCGTTGACTGCCCGGCGTACTGCAGGTCGTCTACGAAGAGCAGAACCGGGCTGCGTTCGGCCAGCCCGCGCAGGAAGGCCCGGACCGCCTCGAAAGCGCGCCGCCGCTCCATCTCCACGCTGCCCCGCCCGGGTGGCGGCGGGCCGAGAAGCGCGGCGATCTCGGGCAGAAGGCCGGCCGCGGCGGTCGCGTGCTCGCCGAGCAGCTGGCGCAGCGTGCTCGCGGGAGTGCTGGCCGCCACCGGCGCGATCGCCTCCACGATCGGCTGCAGGAACAGCGAGCGTTCGGTCTCGTAACAACGGGTCCGCAGCACGGTGCCGCCATCCTCGGTGGCCTCGGCCGCGAGCGCCTCGGCCAGCGTCGTCTTGCCGATCCCCGCCTCACCGGTGATCGTGACCAGCCCCGGCTGGCCGGCGGCGGCCGCGGCCCACGCTTCCCGCAGTACCTTGCTCTCCCGGTCGCGCCCGGCCAGCAGGATCGCGTCCGGCTTCGGGCCTGGAGACGCCGCCGTGCCGGGCCCGTTCCGGGCCAGCCCGCTGTCCTGCTCGCGCAGGATGGCCAGGTGCAGCTCCTGTGTCTGCGGCGCCGGGTCGGCGCCGAGCTCGCGGCCGAGCCGCCGCCGCAGCGCCTCGTAGGCGGCCAATGCCTTGGCTTGTTCGCCGGCCGCGGCCGCGGCCGACATGTACCAGCGGTGCGCTGCCTCGTCGAGCGGGTCCGCGGCGAAGGCCGCCTCCGCGTAGCCGGCCGCCCGCCGTGGGTCCCCGGTCGCGAGCGACGCCTCGGCCGCCGCCAGCCGGAC